>Ga0163146_10007844_pt1 | contig 11586 bp, 13 predicted proteins | sample OliLakLV19MP7G1_FD_148648 | JGI IMG/M metagenome (GOLD analysis project Ga0163146, IMG submission 148648) | Freshwater microbial mat bacterial communities from Lake Vanda, McMurdo Dry Valleys, Antarctica - Oligotrophic Lake LV.19.MP7.G1 | ecosystem: Environmental > Aquatic > Freshwater > Lake >... | reverse complement strand
ATCCACTAGAGCGCTTTCGCGTCAAGACCTAAGGTAGGAGCCGGATGCGGGAAAGCCGCTAGTCCGGATCTGTGCGGGGTGGGGAGGGGCAACCCTCCTCCCTACCGCGATAGATCCACTCTTACTGCATCAAAAAAATAGTCAACCTTGCGCCGCAAGAAAACTCTGTAACTCTGTTGCGAAATATAGACTGGCGCGAGCTTTACCACCCCCTTTGAAACTACTGAAAAGTGAAGTGATTGTTGAGCTGGGCGGCTTACGTGCATTACAACCTCATTTGCGTGTTTCATTTGTTCACACAACTGGCTACCAGAGCCTATCAAAGCCGAGGTTGTTGGTTCCTATCCCATCTCCCAAATAAACCGAGCAACACCAAAACCTTCTACCAGTGAACCAACCTGTGACTTCCCATCAATGCAATTCAGCATTGTGGATTGGTTTCGCTTGCAATATTTCGGGATGGATAGGGCTCTTCAACAAACCAAGGAAACACACGAAATGAAACTAACAATATCAAAACTGCTGGGCATCGCTGCCTTAGCATTCGCTGCCGTTGGCGGTAGCTTTATTGCTGCAACTCCGGCCCAAGCCGCAATCACCTGTACTGCATACAATGTTCAAGCTATCTATCCCTACGATAGCCATGCTTTTAGGTGCATAAATACTGCCAGCCCTACTACGCCAACTTTGGGAAGATCAAACGCGTTATTTAACACCATCTCAGGACCCTATGCAGGCAGCATCAATTTGCCAGCGGGGGTCAAAACTCGGCTTCAGTCCCACAACGTCAAATATTTCTTCTTCAATAATAGAACTGAGGCAGACACTTACTTTAGCAGCACACCACCATACAACAATGGGACGATGATCGTTCGGCACTCCTTCACCGGTACTGCGGCCGGCACCCGGTGCGGGAATACTGGATACGGATGGGATCTCACTACCCAGGTTATTGCCGTGGCGATCTACGATAATTGCTTCTATGATCACCTGTCACCACCAAAAGTGGTGCCAAATCCAGAATTGTCTAAAACAATACTCCACGAAACCGGGCACGCATACGACTTTTCTTTCGGCACCTTCTTGGCGCAGACCGTAGTTCCTTCCAGTAAACCAGCTTTCAATAGTCTCTTGACCCAAGATATCAATCAATTGACTCCAGCTAACTGGAGCAGTCTGTTAGCAGCTCAAAAAGATGCAGTAGTCTGCAACCTTTTTATTCCGAATAGCAATAAACCAAGCGATCTTGAAAAAGACCTTGCTAACAATACCCTGACTCCGCCCGCTAACCCGCTCGGAAAAATCTGCAACGCTGGATCACCCAATGGTACTCGTCTTGCCTATTGGGTTACACCAGATAAGACACCTACACAGATTGTCCATGTAGATGACGATCTAAATGCGCTGGTATTTGCCGCTTAGGTGAATATACGCACTGCGTATGCGCTGGCTATGCGATCGAGCGGATTGCCGTCCAGCCTAGTGTTTTGAGAGACTTATTCAAGATTTAAACGGTGGGAACTCGTAGCAACCGAGTTCCCAGAACTAAGGCATCGTGCGGAAACACGGTGCCAAAGCCACTAGAGTTTCCTAGATTTGGTTGTTCTTGTCCAGCTGTTTTGTCGTAATGGTTGGCAGAAGACGACAGTTATCGATTGTTGATTTGTGTGGCCTGTGGTCAGCAATGGAAGCTTTGCTCTACTTGTGATCGAGGCAATATTTATTGTTCGCGCAAATGCTCGAGCAAACGGCGGCGCGAGTCCGTAAAGCGGGCGAAGAGAAAATATCAAAGGAGTTTTCATGGGGCTGTGAAGCATGCAGCGAGCCAGCGGGCTTATTGTGAGCGGCAGAAGAAGAAAGTGATGGATCAGGGTTCCCTGGAAGAGGGCTCAGCTGTCATTGTTTTGGAGGCGGAAGAAGAGACCTCTCTACCACCGCAATTGATCGAGTTGAGCATTGATGAAAGAGGACGAACACCGTGCCACATGTGTGGTCGCTGGTGTGGACCTTTTGCTCGCCTTGGTCCGTTGCGGCGCAGCCGCCACAGGCAATTTCAAATTAGGGGTAAAACTAGTGACAGTAAATCGAGAAACAGAAGCCGAGGTTCTCCGGTTGTACCACGCTGAAAAGTGGGGACCGACGGCAATAGCAACCCAACTCCAATTGCACCATTCAACAGTGCAGCGGGTGCTCGTGAGTGATGGAGTACCGGTGAAGCGATTTCAGATGAGAAAAATGAAAGCAGACTTGTACATTCCATTTATTTTAGCGACGTTAGAGAAGTATCCAAAGCTCACAGCAGCACGGTTATACGGCATGGTGAAGGAGCGAGGCTATGATGGCGCGCCGAGTAGATTCAGGGCAGTGGTTGCAAATTTGCGACCAAGACCGGCTGCTGAAGCGTATCTAAGAACGTCGACACTTCCTGGAGAGCAGGCTCAATGTGATTGGGCGCATTTTGGCAGAGTCAAATTTGGCCAAGCCGAGCGGCGGTTGTTGGCCTTTGTCATGGTTTTGTCGTGGTCGAGGCACATATTTGTGAAGTTCTACACAGGCGATGCTATGCCGAATTTTCTGCGTGGCCACGTGGATGCGTTCAATTTTTTTGATTCGGTGCCCCGTGAAATTTTGTACGATAATTTGCGCAGTGCTGTGCTTGAGCGATATGGTTCTGCGATTCGGTTCAATCCGCAGTTGTTGGATTTGGCGGCACACTATCGATTTCAGCCGAAGCCGACAGGCGTCCGCAGCCCCCAACAAAAAGGGCGGGTGGAGCGGGCGATACAGTATATTCGCCATTCGTTTTTCGCGGCCAGGCAGTGGACTGATTTAGACGATTTGAATAATCAGGCTTTGCAATGGTGCGTAGAAGTTGCTGGTGAGCGAATTTCACTGGCCTCTTCGAAAAAGGACCTGACTGTTGTGCAAGCGTTTGAGGTTGAGAAGGCATCGTTGGTGGTGCTAGCGAGCGATGCTTATCCGTGTTTTGAGCGCAAGGATGTGAGTGTCGGAAAGACGCCGTATGTGAGGTTTGATTTGAACGACTATTCAGTGCCGTTCAAATTTGTCAGGCGGGCTCTAACGGTGAGGGCTACACCGGATACCGTGCGTATTTTTGACGAGAGTGAAGAGGTGGCCCATCATATTCGGTGCTATGACAAGGGGCAGCAGGTAGAAGATGCAGCGCATGTAAAAGCGCTAGAAAACTACAAAGAGGCTGCGTTAAAGCACCGGTCGATTGATGTTTTGCGGCATGCTGCGCCGTCAGCAGCGGAGCTGATGAAGCAGGCCGCCGAACGTGGTCACAATCTCGGCCGGCTTACCCAAAAGCTCACTGAGTTGCTCGGGTTGTACGGGCCAGGTGAATTGGAAGCAGCGATTGTGGAGGCGTTAGCGTCCGATTCGCCGCATGCTGCAGCAGTTCAGCAATCGTTAGAGAGTCGACGCAACAAGAGGGGCTTGTGGCCGCCAGTAGTTCTGAATTTTGGTACAAGCTCGCCAGCCAAAGATTTAATTGTGGTGCCGAAATCGCTTGATGCTTACGACAAGCTCTCACAGTCGCAGACAGAGGAGGAGTAACCCATGTCAGATCTGAAAGAAAGAGCGAAGAAACTCGGATTGAGAGCAATCGTCGCCAATTGGGAAAAATATGTCGGCGAAAATTGGCTGGAGCCACTGATTGTGGCTGAGGAAAAAGAGAAAGACAAACGCAGCTTGGAGAGAAGGCTCAGAGAAGCATCAATTGGCGAATTTAAGCCGATGGCTGATTTCGACTGGAGTTGGCCGCAAAAGATTGACCGAGAGCAGATTGAAGAGTTGATGACTCTCGATTTTCTGAAAGATTGTTGCAACATTGTTCTGCTGAGCACAAACGGATTGGGCAAGACAATGATTGCGCAGAATCTTGCCAGTAACGCTCTTAGCCGCGGCTATACAACGAGGTTTGTGAAAGCCAGTCACATGCTCAATCAACTTCTTGAATGTGACGGAGCCAGTGCCCGAAGTCGATGCCTGAAAAAATATTGTTCGCCGGACCTGCTAGTTGTTGATGAGGTCGGCTACATGAATTACGACAACAGATATGCAGACATGCTGTACGAGGTAATTACCGGTCGATATCAAAAGGCGTCAACAGTAATCACCACCAACAAAGGGTTCAAGCAATGGGGCGAGATTTTCCCCAATGCTGGCTGCGTAGTCACAATGGTAGATCGGTTGCTACACAAGTCAGAGAGCGTCGTGATTGAGGGAGAATCGTATCGTCAACGGGAGGCACAAGAGCGGGCTTTGTTGAAAGAGAAGGAGCGCAAGGATCGCAGAAAGAAAAAGAAAGAAGAACCATCAATGGTGGAGGTTTCTCAATGACTCTTCGTATCCTAATTTTCGTAGAATGCAATCGTTGCCATTCTCCTTTTGAGCAGAAGTTTGTCGCTGCGAAAATCCTACATGACGATCTGCGCGATGAGGTGCACGAGTTAGTAATAGCAGCAGAAGAAGAAGACTGGGAGTGTCGCCGGAATGCCACGGAACACTACTGCGCTAAATGCCTTGAACCGTTCTAGAAATTAGCACATCAACAAAACAAAGGCTCGGCTAAGCGCCGGGCCTTTGTTTTGTTGACTATTTGCACAGAGCAGACAGTGTGTGATGGCAGCCATCTCGATTCTGATGTCAAAATTAGTCGGCGGCAAATATGCGCGCTTTTTAGCAAGCGTTAACAAACATGGACGAACCACTGATTCAAGTTACCAGTGCCGGTGTTTTGACCTTCCTGCATGCGAACCATCAGGGTTCAATCATCGCGAAAACGAGTGCCACTGGCACCGTTAGTAACAAGTACAAGTATGGCTTGTTTGGTGAGACCGCTTCCCTTTCGGGAACAACCTTTGGCTTCAATGGCCAGCGTTTCGACTCTGAAAGTAGCTTGTACTATTACAAGCGCCGGTTTTATAGTCCTGCGATAGGGCGTTTTCTCCAGCCCGACCCGATTGGCTATGACCTAAAGACTTCAGAAAATTGCGCATGTAGTTGCACAATCAGCTGTAGTGGAGCCGATCCAAGTCAGCTCAATCTGTACATGTATGTCAATAATGACCCGCTCAACATGATTGACACCAGACAGTTTATAATTACGCCCATGGTAAAACCAAAAATATCAATTAAAACGTTTCTGCTCTGCTCGTTGCTTTGTGCCTGCATCGGTTTCTTCATTGGCGGCGGCTGGCGTATGTTTTTTGACTACAGTCAATGGCACTATGAAATTTCTATGCATGCTAATGATGTCGAAGAAACGTTGGCATTTATCAATTGGTGCTGTTCTGGACCAGCCGACATTACTAATCTGTTTGGGATTCAGGATTAAAAGCCAGTATTAGAGCACCGTTTGCATCACCCTCTTTTGGAAAGACAGCAGATAGGCTTTTATTTTTTTGGCATTCGCCTTTTCAAGATTACTAAAGCAATACTACATGCAAGAAATATGCCTAAAGCTGGCAAAAATCCAGTTTCTAGCAACCATGAAAGCCACGTAAGTGGATCGTTTTCGTCATCAGGATTGTGAAAATGGCGATAGTCTATTTCACTGTGATTAGCTAAATAATGCCCACCACCAAAAAACCAGAAAACCAGAGCAGTGGTAGCCAAAGCAATTACAACACTCCAACCAAATGGCAAGACTGTATCGTTTTGATTTTGCTGCGTTTTTGTCATTTCATCCAGTGCAAAACATTCTTGATGTGCTCCGAATTTGCCACTACATCAGGATTGTTCGCATAGTACTCTTTTTTCTGATCCCAATGCGCAGCTTTTGATGCAGTTACTTCTAGCAAATAAAGTGCTTTGTAATCCCTGCCATGTCCACTTGAATATGAATACACATCAGGATTGTAGCCGTATGCAATCTGTTCTGAGGTTGGGTGCTTAATTCCGTGCGTTGCTAAATCTTCAACAATAGTCGCAGTTTTTGCAGCTACTATCATTGGCACACACTCTGGATCTAGCAAAGCTTTCATTTCGTGACCTGGACCACTATACCCTTTGGATTCAAGAAAGTGCTTTAGCTGTGGATACTTTGCCTCAAACTCCTGAATGCCCTTGACTGTTATCTGCGCCATGCCCAAAGTAGGGTTATCTCCAAGCGATTTACCATCAGTAGCGGCTATGTCTTGTGCCAAGTCTTCCCGGCCATAGCAGGCTAACTCATTTCTCGTATAACCCTTTAGTAAAGCAATTGGTGCGCCTTTCAATTGACTGGAAAAAGCCATCGCTGCCTGTTCCCACGCTTGAGGATTAGCGGCGGTGGTTGATTCCATCAACTGACTTTCCAACCCGTTCAATGGTTTTTCTGTGGCATTCCAGATCTGGAGTTCAGCCCTAACAATGAAGTCCGGCAGTAACGTAGGAGGCGGCATGTACCCGTCCAACGCCTGTGCAATCTTTTGTTGTTTTGAAAAATCACTCCCGACGCGCTGGAGCGTTTGCTCATGGACGCTGTCGAATAGCTCAAACTTTTGCGCCGGTTGTTTTGTGGTGCCAAATAGATCGGTGGCGGACTCGTCTTGACCCAGCTTATGGATTTCTTGGGCTCTTTGCCATCTGGCTTGATTGCCACTGTCAGCGATCACAGCGCCGCGCTGAGCAACCTCGGGAGCCGCTGGCAGCTCCCAGGGCTTGGCTGAGTCTTTGTTTTCGGGCTTCTCGGACACTGGGCTAGCTCCGGGCTTGTAGACTCCTATGTACCCATTTTTGTTTTCTGTTGGACCGGCAAACAGTTGGAGATTGCCAAACAGGGCTGTTATGTCATTGCTTGGCTGCGAATGATTGAACAGGCTGCGCATATCGTTGGCGTTCCAGGAGCTTGCTGCTATGTTGGCATAAACGGCTTCCGTCCTCTCTGGGCGGCTGTTGGCTCTTTCCTGAATTTCTAGATTTGCCATTAGTAAACGTCTCTGAGTAGCTCCTGCTACTCAAATTACTCTCAAGATCCGGCAAAGTCTTGGCAATCTCGAAAGGCTTGCTGCGCTAGCCCCGCCAGCACTTTTCTGATTATCCAAAACTCACATTTTGGCAATCTCAATAATTTACTTCGTTTATCGCGAAAAGGTTTACAGCTCCGAGATGGCTCAATCTCCGAGGTTTAAGGTTCCCTTTCTTTCCCTAACAAATCCGAGCCAACCCCAAAACCTTTACCAGTAAACCAACCTGTGATTTTCCTGCAACGCAATCCAGCGCTGTGGATTGGTTTAGCTTGAAATATTTCGGGACGGGAAGAAAAGTTAACCTGTCCAACCCGGCAAAATACTGTGGTTCAATACCGGCAGAATAGCTTGGTACATCACAGGTAGCTGGATTTCGTTGCCTTCAAAATCTTTGGTAGTGATGTCTGTTATTACTTTTACTACATCACCAATCTGAAATATTGTCTCTACTTCTGGCACGAAACCTTACTCCTTAGCCGGTTTTACTGACTCAATGTTTATGATCCCTTCCACTTCACGCTCAAACAATATGCAGGCACACACACCGATAGTGTCATAATCAGCCAGTCCTACAACTTTTCCATTTCCCATTCTCTCGTGAACGATTTTATCACCCACAGCTATAAGTGAGCCGTCGAGCCGCTTGTATGGACTTTTCACTATTTTTGGTTCGATTAATTGTTCTTCTTCTTGTGAATTTTCAGGCATTTATTTTCTCTATTTTCTCCAAATCAATCAAGAAGCTGATGAACACTGCATTTTCTGCAACCGTTCAGCAGTCTCCAATTATCTGAGTGTCTGATACCATCTGTTATGTTTCATTGTTCATTTATTTAAAACAAGCATTCATGCGGCTTTCCGTGAACTGGTAAATTCTACCACCCCTTTTGGGGTACTCGATCTGCTCCGATCTCGTCTGTTCAATCAAACGGATTCTCATCGGCAAGTAGCTCTGCATACAGAGCTTTATCTTCCTCACTAAGCACAAGGCGCTTAAACCCCGGCCAGTTAGGTATCTCGTGAACGGCCTGCTGCCAAACCCTTTGGCTATATTCTGGATTTATTGGATGATCTGAGAAAGTCAAACCTTGATGCATCAATGATCGTGCAACCCAAAGGCTAGAGAGCACACCATAAGCCTCCGAGGTAATTCCAGACGGAGCCTCATCATTCCAGTTCAGACAGCCACTAAGGGCATTAAATCTAGGCTCAAGAGCAGGGTCATAGACAGATGTTTCGATTAGGTTTCTGTCTCGTTCTGAGAACAATTGGTGTGTCTGGGTCATATTACTTACTGCCTGCTCCTGTCTCTATAACAATATTGAGTTGGTCGCCAACCAGTTCATATCGATAAGCTGTTGGTTTGATTCCGAGCTGTTTTAAAGCTTTTGAAGCAACTTTTGCAACTAAGGTGTCCTCCGGTAAAGCTCCTGCTCTGAAGGCTTGAAGAGATTCTGGGTTTGCTATGTTTTTGAGTATAAGTCTCTCAGTTGGTATTGCTCCATGGGCTTTTAATGCCTCGACAAAAAAACTAGTTCCTGCTCCTTTTGGTAGTTCACCACGATAGAGATCAGTTGCCTGAACTACGCCAGGACTTTTCACTTCAGCTCGAAAGTAGGTGCGCTGATTTCCTGGAATTGATGCTTTCATTGAAAATTCATCGCTCTCTAACTTGAGTTTTGGCATCTCAAAACGCCTAAGACCAACGCCTGCCAACTCACCATCTGTCATGCTTTCAAGCTTCTTCAGTCCACCAAACGCTTCTATTTCGCGTTCGTTTAAAACCTTGTTTTGACCAGGAGCCAAGAACATTGGTTTGTGCTCTGGGACATACTCCCCGGAGCGACCAACCATCTTAGCTACAGAATCTAGAAGTTTGTCGTCTCCCGGAACCTTGACTGCAAGCCCTTCTGGTGTAACTGCCAGCTTCTCAATTAACTTGCCTGTCATCTTCTCGTAAGCTTCTCGACCAGCAGTACCAAACTGGCTGCCCTGGTTGCCCAGCTCCTGCAAAGCTCCGACTACATCCATGCTCTTTGCTAACTTTTGTGCACTAACACCGGTGGCATATGCGCCCATGTTCTCTGTGGCTAGCTTGCTTACTAAGCGGGTCTTCTCTTCTGGGGTCATTGCTTCCCAAGCTGCGTTCATTCTCTGTCCGAGTCCGGCAATGTCTCTGAAAACCTTGGTGTCATCACCGTTGTAGTCAGCTGCGCCTAAACTGCCAAGGTAGTTGTCTGCAACATCCCAGAGCTTTACGCCACTGACCAGGAGCTTGCCAAATGCTTGCCCTGCCTCAGCTGCCATCACCTGAGCGTGTGGATCATTCTGAGCTATTTCTTTGCTGAATTGTCCGACCTGACAAAGCGACTTTCCTAGACTTTCGGCTCCCTTAGCCATATCCACGACGCCATCACCAAACCCGGCGACTGCTCCGATTGCTATTCTCACCTGCTGATGGTTCAGTTCTCGACCAAAAGCAGCTAGACCGGCTCCGATCACCTGTGCTTGCTTGTCCCATGGCAAAGCCCCCAGGCGCTCCATTAAGCTTGGCTGATTGCTTACTGGGTGCTGTTGCTCTGGAATGCCTTTTAAGGTCTTACTCTGGCTTTCGGTACTGTCGAACAATTCAAATTTTTGTGTGTCTTGCTTCTTGTAACTATGGTCATGGTACAGATCAGTAGCTGATTGATCTTGTCCGAGCATGTGTACCTGTTGGGTTGTTCGCCAATCTGCTTGTTGCACTTCGTTTTTGATCACACCACCATGCAAAACTTTCTCCGGTTCTGTTTGCCCGTCTCTTAATTTGGTTACTTCCTTTGTCTCATCTGCTTTGTCAGTCATTTGGACAGCTCCGGGCATGTAGACTTTCATATACCCTTTTCCGCTGACAGTCATGTCATCGAATAGCTGGAAGTCTCCCAAGATACCCATGGTGTCAGTCTTTATTGCTTGTGCTGCTGTTAGCGATCGCATGTCGGTTTGGTTCCAAGCTCCGGCGGCAATGTTAGCGTAGCTGCCTGCCTCCAACCTACCTGTCTGGCGGTTACTTGTCCTTTCTTCGACTTCGTGACTTGGCATGTAGAACCTGGTAAGTGGCTGGCTGTGTATTACAGGCGAGATCTAAACCTCAGCTGACTACTAGGCTATGCTTACCGGTTGGCAAAGTTATGGCATTTCAAGAAGTCCTGTTAATGGCTGACCTGAGCTGCTATTCGCCTGTTTCCGCAATTACTTTCTTCATCAGCTCTTTGATTTCTAAATCGTCGTCGACAAGCTTTTTGCTTGATCGCCTGGCAGCATGTTTTCGTGCTGCCTCCCAAAGCTTCTCTCTTTTCTCAGGGTCTGCCCGCAGCCAGAGAACTTGACAAACAGTACCGATGTCTAAGTTATTCCGAGCCAAGAGTGCTGCTAGTCGATCTTCCATTCGCTTCAAACGCTCTGTCAACTTGTCTTTGATCTCGGCTGCCATGCCTTGCTCTTGCCGGTTGAGCATTTCTAAGATTGCCTGCCTGGCTAGTGCTGCCTGTGTCTTACCTTCTAGCTTACAAATTTCATTAAATCGGGCGTGGTCGTTTGTGAGTTTGATCGATAAATGCGACACTTTTTTAAGCGATAAATGCGTCGGTTGACCGGTCGACTACAAGTTTTTTTCGCAAATTTTAGGCCCGGAGATATCTGTAGAGGGTAGTAAAATGTACCCCGAAAATATTCGCCACGTAGTGAATGGACTTACCACGCTTTAGAAGCGATCTTGCTTGTTTAAGCTGCTCATCGTAAGCGGTGCAGAAACGACGTTGTTTCTCTAGAAAAGACTTGAGGTAAATTTGATGGTATCACACGAGGTGCCGAGATTTTGCCGCGACGAGGAATGTATGATCTTGAAAAGGATCGCTATTGGCGGAAAATGATCGCCGACTGGCATAGCAGCGGCCTGAGCCAGGCTGAATTTTGCAGAAGCCAGGGAATTAAGAGAGACAGTTTGAGCAATTGGGCAAGGCGGCTCAAAGTAAGAGATGCTCAATCTGCTCGCCCGAAATCAACATCACGCGCACCCGGAAAACGGAAGAAGCACAAGCCAAGCTCTGGAAGCCGCAACTCATCGAAAGCTTCAAACACTTCGGACCCGGCCGACTTTGTGCGTGTGCAGTTTGACAAAAAAGTAGATACCGCTGGCTCAGTGCATGAGATCTCTGAAGTCATCGAAGTTCACTGCCCAAGCGGTGTTGTAATTAAAATACCGACAACGATAGAAACTCAACAACTCGTGAGCATTCTTACTTCTCTCGCAGAGTCATCTCCACATGTTCTTTAGTTCTGATGCTATCAAAATCTATTTTTGTGCGCGACCAACCGACATGCGCATGTCGTTTAACGGCCTCTACGGCGTGGCTAAGTCGTTCATGGGACAGGATCCAATGACTGGAGCATTATTCGTTTTTCGCAATAAGCGCGGCAATCGCCTAAAGATATTGCTTTGGGTGTAAGCCGACAAGCGATTTAGCCTTTTGTCGCGACAACAACTCGATCCCCCTTGCAACTTGGATGTTTTTCAGTGACCGGCAGAGCTAACGATTTTCGTTGCCTTTTGCCGGTCATCTTTTTTGTG
>Ga0163146_10007837_pt1 | contig 11593 bp, 7 predicted proteins | sample OliLakLV19MP7G1_FD_148648 | JGI IMG/M metagenome (GOLD analysis project Ga0163146, IMG submission 148648) | Freshwater microbial mat bacterial communities from Lake Vanda, McMurdo Dry Valleys, Antarctica - Oligotrophic Lake LV.19.MP7.G1 | ecosystem: Environmental > Aquatic > Freshwater > Lake >... | reverse complement strand
CACCCTGCCGACGATCTCTCCGATCTCCAACTCCTCCCCCTCCGGATCCCAGGAGGCGTACTTTGTGTCACACCACCGGCAGCGCAGATTGCAGCCCGAAGTGCGCACAAACACCGACGGCACGCCGGCCAGGCGTCCCTCCCCCTGGATGGAATGGAAAATCTCGGCGATCAGCATCGGGCGGCCCGCTCCCTTCCACCATGCCAGCGCCCCCGCGGAAAGTCCAAACTGCCAAATCCGAGAGGGTCGCGGCGCGAAAACCGCGGACCCTCAGCCGCCGGCAGCCTTGCGCACCTCGGGCAGCGTGCCGGCGGAGCCGAGCTTGCCGTTCTTGTGCGCAATGAACTTGGCGTATTCGTCCATGAAAATCTTGCCGGGCGGACGGAAGTCGAACTCGGTCGGCTTGTCGCGGAAGAACTCGCGGTGGACACGGGTCCAGACCAGGCGCCCGTCGGTGTCGATGTTCACCTTGGTGACGCCGAGCTTGGCCGCGGGGAGATATTCCTCCTCGTTCACGCCGCGCGCGCTCGGATCGAGTTTGCCGCCGGCTGCGTTGATGCGTTCCACCTCGGACTGAGGGACGCTCGAACTGCCGTGCATCACAATCGGCACGGGCTTCATGCCGGCCGCGGCGACCTTGTCGCGGATGCCTTCGATCACCTCGAAGTGGAGGCTCTGCTGACCCTTGAACTTGTAGGCCCCGTGACTGGTGCCAATCGCCGCGGCCAACGAATCACAACCGGTCCGCTGCATGAACTCCACCGCTTCGTCGGGATTCGTCAGGCAGGCGTGTTTTTCGTCGACGCTGATGTCTTCCTCGACGCCGCCGAGCATGCCGAGCTCGGCCTCGACGCTGATCCCCTTGGCGTGCGCCCGATCCACGACGCGCTTGGTGATCTCGATGTTCTTGTCGAACGGGTCATGGCTCGCGTCGATCATGACCGAGCTGTAAAAACCGGAATCGATGCAGTCGTAGCAGGTTTCCTCATCGCCGTGATCCAGATGCACCGCAAACACCGCCTCGGGGAACATCTCCTCGGCCGTCCGGATGACCGCCTCGAGCATGCGCTTGTCGGTGTATTTCCGCGCCCCTTTGGAGAGCTGGATGATGAACGGTGCCTGGCTGTCCACGCAGCCCCGGAACAACCCGATGGTTTGTTCGATGTTGTTGATGTTATAGGCCCCGACGGCATATTTTCCGTAGGCGACCTGATACAGCTGCGCGGTGGTAACTATCATAATGGCTAATAGTAGTATCGAAATTTTTCCTTTGTGCAAGATTTTTTCGCCAGGTTACGGCAACGCGAACGCGAGTCGGTCCCAAGCGGTCGTGATGAGCAGTGGGGGGCCGTTCCCGGTTGGAGCCGGGCGGGCATCAGCCCGGTGCACACGGCACGAGGGTCGAGAGGGGACGCCAGAACGGGGTCACCGCCCCCGGCTACAGCGGAAGGGACCCCGACCCTCGCCCATGCGCCGATGAAACCTTCGACCTCGGCGAGGGCGCAATCCGCGAACTGGCGGCACAGAAAGGCAAGGGCCGTCTCTGGCATCTGATCGTTGCAACCCCCGGCGGTTCCCGGGGTTTCATCCCTTGATGCTGGAGCCACTTCCACCGAGCCGCTGGAGTCCTGAGGCCGCCGCCCATCTGTTGAACCGGGCCGGGTTCGGCGGTTCGCCTGACGACATTGCCGCCCTGCATGCGCGCGGGTTCGAGGCGGCGATCTCCGCGTTGGTGGATGTCCCCGCGCCTGAGTCCCCCGAGCCCGTGCCGGACTGGGCCAAACCGGGAGAAACGTTTGCCTTGCGCCGGGAACTGCGGGCGATGGACGAGGAGAAGCGCCGGATGCGTTTGATGGAGAAGCGAAAGGAAGATCAGAAACATCTCATCGCGATCCGGGGGGAGTGGTTGGAGCGAATGCGGTCGGGCCCCGACCCGTTGCGGGAGAAGATGACGCTGTTCTGGCATGGCCACTTCGCGGTGAGCGCGGAGAAGGTCCGCTCTCCATATCTCCTTTGGCAACAGAACTGCACGTTGCGGGCCCATGGGCTGGGGCAGTTTGGAGCACTCACCAAGACCGTCGCCCGCGACCCCGCGATGCTGATCTATCTCGACACGGTCCAGAGCCGCCCGGGGCGGCCCAACGAGAATTTCGCCCGTGAGCTGATGGAGCTCTTCACGCTGGGTGAGGGTCACTATTCCGAAGCTGACATTCGCGAATCGGCACGGGCATTCGTCGGCTACCGCATCGATCCCGCGACAGAGAGCTTCCGGCTCGTCCGAATGCAGCAGGACTCGGGGACGAAATCCTTTCTGGGAAAAACCGGCCTGCTCGACGGGGATGGCGTGATCGACCGGATTCTCGAGCAACCGGAGTGCGCCCGTTTCATCGCCCGGAAGATCTGGGTGTTTTTGGCCGGCGAAAACCCGTCCGAGCCACTGGTGGAGGCGCTCGCCACGGACTTTCGCAGGTCCGGTTACTCGATCCGCCCGCTGCTGCGCCGGATCCTTCAGAGCGCGGAGTTCTACGCCCCCGCGAATATCCGCTCCCAGATCAAAAGCCCGGCGCAGTGGATGGTGCAAACTGCCCGCTCCCTCGAAATGCCGCTCCCGCCGGCGTTGTTCGCGGCGAACGCGATGCGGCAGATGGGCCAGTTGCTCTTTGCGCCGCCGAGCGTGAAGGGTTGGGACGGCGGGCGCGCCTGGATCAGCACCTCCACGCTGTTGATCCGTTACAACCTCGCCAACGCGCTGCTCCGCGGCGATGTCTCGGGTCTGGTCCCGGACGGCCGGCCCGCTCTTCGGCGGGCGGCCCGCGCACGCCTGCGCGGCCCGGTCCTCGATCTCATCGCCCCGCCTGCGCTGCGTCCGGATCCAGCCCGGCTCGTGGATGCGCTGGCCTGGCGGTTATTCCAATCCGCGCCGGACGAGCGCGAGCGCCGGGCGTTCCTCGATTATTTGAAAGCGCGACCCGCGCCACCCGCTGATGACACCCTCGTGGGGCTGGCGCATCTCATGATGAGCACCCCCCAGTTCCAACTCTGCTGAACCCGCCCGCACCATGAGCTCACGCGAACCCCGCTCCAACCTGCATACCCGCCGTGCATTCCTGCGGACCTCCGCGCTCGGGGCGGCCACTGGGTGGACCATCCCGTTGTTTCTCGAACGCACCTTCGGCATGCTCGATGCCACAGCCGCCGATGCGGCGGTTCAAACCCTCACCGGACGCGACGCTCCGATCCTCGTCGTGCTTCAGCTCGCGGGGGGGAACGACGGGCTCAACACGCTGATCCCGTTCGCGGACGACGCCTATCACAAGGCGCGGCCCGGTCTCGCCCTGGCGGCTGACAAAGTGCTCAAGCTCGATGATCGGCACGGCCTGCACCCCAACCTTTCCGCGCTCAAGGAACTGCACGACGCCGGTCATCTCGCCATCGTCCAGGGCGTCGGTTATCCCAACCCGAACCGTTCACATTTCCGCTCGACCGAGATCTGGCAGACCGCTTCCGACGCACAGCGCAATGAATCCACCGGCTGGCTGGGCCGCTATTTCGACAACTGTTGCGCCGGAGCGGACCCCGCGGTCGGCGTGAGCATTGGCGGGGAAGTCCCCCAGGCGTTCGCCTCCCCGACCCCCACCGGTATTTCCTTTGCCCGGCCGGAACAATACCGGTGGAGAACCACCGAAACGGCGCAGGGCCGCATGAGCCCCTCGGAGTTTTACTATCGCCAGCTCAACCGCCCCGAGGAAGAGGAGGCCGGGGCCGACATCTCCGAGGGCGGCTCCATCGGCATGATCGGCGGGGCGGGCGCTGCGCATGCAACAGGTCTGGGCCCCCTCGAATACCTGCAGCGCACCGCGCTCGATGCGCAGGTCAGCTCCGACAAGGTGCTCGAGATCGCCCGCAAATTTCCGGCGCGAACCGAGTACCCGCGGGGACGCCTGGCCGACGGCCTCAACCTGGTCGCCCGCATGATCGCAGGCGGACTGCCGACCCGCGTTTACTATGTCAGCCAGGGCGGCTACGACACGCATGCCAACCAGCAGGGAGCGCATGAACGGCTCATGTCGGAACTGGGTGGAAGCCTTGCGGCGTTCTTCAAGGATCTCAAACTGCAGGGCAATTTCGAACGCGTCCTGCTCATGACGTTCAGCGAGTTCGGACGCCGGGTTGCGCAGAACGCCAGCGGCGGCACCGACCACGGCACGGCCGCCCCGCTCTTCATCGTGGGGGGCGGCACGAAACCGGGGTTTTACGGCGCCCCGCCGAGCCTGACAAAGCTCGACAACGGCGACCTCATTCACACCACCGATTTCCGCAACGTCTACGCCACCGTGCTTGAAAAATGGCTGACTGCACCGTCGGAGAAGGTGCTCGGGCGGAAATTCCCCACCCTGGCGTTTGTGTGAACTCGCTGGACGGACCCGACAATCGGCGCGGTTGGAGGTGGGTGACGATCCGCGGAATCAGCCCTGCTGCGGATCGGTGACTGTGACCCCGTTCTGCGATCCATGCCCGATCCCCATGTGAGAGATGCTGGCTCAGCGCATCTGAACCACCACGCCCGCCAGGGGCGGGACCGTCACTGTCGTGTCCGTCGCGGTATGCGCGAGGGTCCCCTGGCCCGGGTTCGCATCGCTCGCGAACACGATTTTCGGGTCAGTCTCGCCGACGCGCAGCGCGAAGGTGAAAGACTGCGCTTTCTCGCTGCGATTGAACAGGATCACCATCCGCTCGTCACCCGACTCCCGGGCGAACGCGATCACCCGGTGATCATCGTGCGACCCGATCCCGCTGAACCCGCCCTCGCGAAGCGGCGCGTTGATTTTGCGCAGCCGCGCGGCGGCCGCGACGTAGTCGTGGAGAGCGCGGTCGAACTCCACCGGATCGGCTTTGCGAGTCCGATTGCGCGGATCCTTCGCCTGCGGCTCGTGCTTGAGATCCTCCCACACCATCGGCATGCGGTTGTCGGGATCATCTCCACCCCACATGCCGGCCTCGGTGCCGTAATAGATCACCGGTGCGCCCGGGAAAGTCATCTGGAACAAGACCACCATCCGCAGCAACCGGAGGTCGGTGGCGTCCGGTCTCCGGATCAGATAGTCCGCCGATTCACGCGGCGAAACGCGGTTCGAACTGTCGAAATCGGTGGCGTCGAAACCTTGGTAGCCCCCTTCACGCCGATTGACGATCATCGAGGCGACCCGCTGGGTGTCATGCGAATCGACAAGGTTCATCATCACATGGCGGGAGCCCTCGTGCAGCGCAGCCCAACGCTCGCCCATCACTCGAAGAAAATCGGTCGCACTGACCGCGACATCCGCAAACCACGCCTTCAGAGGGATGGCGAACCCGTGATAATTCATCGCCCCGGTGAATCCGCCCTCGTGCACCAACGCCCGCGCATCCGCCCAGATCTCCGCGTAGGTGTTCGCACCCGGGTTGATCGAGCGCACCAGCGCGTTCCATTCGGCCCAGAATCCCACCGGCACCTCGTCCGCCACGTCGAGCCGCCAGCCATCGATGCCGTCGGACGGATCGCCGTCGCCGTTCGGATCCATCCACCGGCGGGTGATGTCGAACACATAGGCTTTGACGCCCTCGTTGAGGTTGCGCTTGTCGTCGGTGTCCTTGAACTCCGGGAGGGACGAGAACCCCCACCAGCCGGCAAATTGGAACTCGTCCTCCGGCGTGGCGGGATCATCGAAGGCCTTGATCACATACCAGCCCGCATACGGGCTGGCCGCCCCGTTCTTCTTCACGTCCTGGAACGCGAAGAAAGGCTGGCCGCTGTGGTTGAAGACGCCATCGATCACCACCCGCATCCCGCGCCGGTGCGCCCCGGCGACGACCTTCAGGAACAACCGGTCCGCGGCGGTCCATTTCCAGGTGGTCGTGTCGAGCGGGTTCTCGGTGGCAATGAGCGCAACGTCCCCCGCTGGATCGGGCCCGAACCACGGGTCGATGTGATGGAAGCTCGTGCCGTCATACTTGTGCATCGAGCCCGCCCAGAACACCGGGTTGAAATAGATCGCCCCCACACCGAGATCGCGCAGGTAATCCAGCTTGTCGAGCACCCCCTGCAAATCCCCGCCATATCGGCGGCTGGTCACCGAATCGTAGAAAACCTTCGACTTCTGCGTCTCCCAGAAATCCGGCGCATACCAGTCCATCGTCCACGACGTGACCCGCCAACCGGGCGGGACCCACTTGGCGGAGTCAATCGATTCGCGCGGCGGATCGTTGGTGGGATCGCCATTGCGGAACCGCTCGGGGAAGATCTGGTACCACACGACGCCACTCGCCCAACCCGGGTGCGGCGGCGGGCCGGCGTTCGCAGTGGGCGAGGCCGCTCCTGCCGGTTGCGTCGCTCCCCCGGGAGCGGACGTGTCGGCCACGGAGGGGGGCTCAGGCTGCGCGCGGTCGGCGGCGATCTCCGCCCGCTCCACCGAATCACACGCCGCAAGCGCCAGGAACCCAGCCCCGGCGAGGACGATCCGAGGGGAAAACCAAAGCAACCGGTGCGTTGAATCAGATCGCATGAAGTGGGGGGAGTAAACGGGTTAACCCAAGTTTCTTATGAGAGTCGCCGAAGTCTCATAAAACCAAGGGGGTCGTTCGAAAGGCACTACAAAATCGTCAGGGTTTTGCGAAGGATTTGAGGGGCGGGAAAGCGGCTTTCCAGTCGATGCGCAGCTTTTGATAGAGGAGGGCCTGTTCGGGGTCGGGGCGCGAGGGCTTTCGGATGCGCAGCACCCGGCCATCGGCGAGCGGGAGCACCATGGTGACCAGGCTGTGGGTTGAGAGCAGGCGGCGCAGCGTCTTCCAGTCGCGGAGTTCGTCGCGTTCCCGGAGGGTCTCGCGGATCCAGGTCAAGAGGTGGTAGGCGAGCACGCTGATAAAGATGTGAGCCTCGACGCGGCGATCGAGCTGATGGAAGTTCGGGCGCAGGCCCAGCCACCCTTTGAGGCAGTTGAAGCCTTCCTCTGCCTGGAGCAGGACCATGTAGAGCGACCAGGTTTGGGGGGCGCTCAGGGAACGCTCGGTTTTGAGCACGTAGTCGCCCAGGAGTTCGCCCGCTTGGGAGTGGCGGTCCTCGTCGCGGGTCGCCTCCAGGGTGCCGCCCGCGTGGCGCAGCGCGTAGAAGCGGGCGGCGCGGGGGTGCTTTTTCTGGAGCCTTCCGATGGCGCGCTCGATCTTGGCGGCGTCTCTGAGCCGACCTTTTTCCATACGCTCGCGCAGGGCTGCGACGTCGGCCAAAAAGCGGGACTCGGCCCGCGAAAGCATCGCGCTCTCCTTCTCCCGGCGCAGGGCGCTGCGGCAAAGCACCAGGCTGCCTTCGGGGTCTTCGGGATCCGGGATGGTTTTGACCTCGACGGGGGATTTCGCGTTGCGGCCGGGCACCACCTCGAAGCCGCCCGCCGCGAAGGCTTCGGCGTAGCGGGCGCGGCTGCCCCGGGTGATGTTGATCACGTAGCCCAGGCCTCGCTCCTTGAGCAGCGCGAGGTTCTCCTGCGAGGCGAAGCCGGCGTCGAGGATGACCACAGGCTTGGCAGTCCCCTCGGCCCGGGGCAAGGAGAGCCGATCGAGCATCCGCTCCAGCGTCCGAGTCTCGGCGATGTTACCTTCGAAAACGTCGTGGGCCAGCGCCAGCCCGCGCGCGTCAAAAGCCATGCCGACGGCCACCTGCCGACAGTCGTTGCGCTTCTGCTTGTTCTTGCCGTGCCGGGCTTTGGGGTTCTTCGCGCAGAGCCCCTCGAAATGGGTGTTAGTCACGTCGTAAAGCACGATGCTGCCGTGCGATTCGAAGAGGCCAGCCTCGCGCCGCCGCAGCCCCTCCTCGAGGGCTTTGCGGCGCGAGAACAGGGCGTCGCCCGCGCGGTAAAGGCGGTCTTTGCCGCTCTTGGTGATCCGCAAGCCGAGCATCTCGGGCAGCGCTGTGCGTTCGGCCCAGTCGATGAGTGCCCATTCGCTCGATGGCTCGATGAGCCGGTTGGCCACCAGCAGTTGTGCGGTCGCGATCTGGCTCGGGTTGAGCCCGGCCTGCGCGAGCATCGGCGTGAGGTCGAGGTGGTTCCACGCCTCGAGGGCGGCCAATTGCGGGCCCAACTGCACGACGTTCTCGCTTTCCACCCGCTCGACGACCACGCCGTCGACGGTCTCCCCGCAAACCGGGCGGGCGGACTTCGAGCGCCCCGCCAACTGCAAGATGCGCCGCACCCAAGTGGTGGCTTCCTCGGAAAGATCGGCCGAGAGCAGATCGGCCTGCCCCAGAAGGTGGCTGCCCACCGCGCGGGCGATGAGGTGCTTTTCGCTCTCGGGCAGCCGGGCTTCGCCCAAGGAAACGACCACCCGCTGCCGCGGTTGGCCTTCGGCGTTGCGGAAGGCTTCAAGCGGAGCCCCTCTGGCTGCCATGTTCATAGATGTCATAGCCTGCGGGCATGACATCTACGACGAGCGGCATTGTGAACTCCGTAGAGGTCAAGTCTCTCGATATGAGCAAATGCGATTTTGCGCATGGAGAAAACAGTCTACCCCGCCAGTCCGGCTGCTCTTTGGGTGTGCCGTATCCGCCCGTCGGCTGTTGATTCCTTCGGCTCCCACATGAAGCGGGTAATCCCGGAGTTGCTGCGGGTCGGGATCAATGGTCAGGTCGGGCCACTTCTTTTGTCGCTGCCAATCGAACCATTCCTTCAATGTGCAGGGAAACAGGCGGACGGCGTTGTCGGGCACCTTCCCGCGCAGGACGTGCAAAAAATCCTTAGCCTTCTTTTGGGAGGTAAAGGCGCTCATCCGTAAGATCCGGAATGCGTAGGGAGCGGCAACAGCGGCAGTTTCCCTGCGCGGCGAGTGCGGAGCGAGAGGGTGGAACCTTGCATCGCGAGGCGGGAGCGGGTGGCAAGTCACGCGGCGCGCCATGGGTTCATCATACCGTGGGACTCCGCGGAACCGGTCACGCGACCGCCGCCTTGTTCAACCGCCGGATGCGGAAAACTGCATGTCCGGTGGTGTGGGAGCCTCGACGGGTGAAACTCCCGTCAAGGGGTGCATCCCAAACCTGCCTTAAGTGAGTGCCATTCAGAACAGCTCTCAATGGCGCTCAAGGACTCACCACCACGAACGAGCGGGCGCCCCGCCGGTTCAGAAACAGCATCACGCGATCCTCCGCCCCGAGTTCGGCCACCGCGGCCTGGAAATCGGGCACGGACCCGACCGGTTGACGGTTCACCTCTTCGATCACGTCGCCGGGCTGGACCTGACGCGCAGCAGGGGATGTCGGCGCCACCTGGGCGACCACCACGCCCGCGGCTGTTGCGGACAGCCCGAGTTCACGGGACAGCGCCGGCGTGAGATCGCGCACCTCGACCCCCGACAGCGCATGGTCACCCGCGGGGTCCGTGCCCTGCGACGGATCGGGTGGCCGACCGGCGAGCGGTTCCGAGGGGGCCTCGTCCACGGTGGCCGCCACCGTGATCTCCCGCCCCTCGCGCAACACCCCGAGCTTGGCCTCGCCCCCGATGTCGATCTGCGAAATCCGATTGCGCAGTTGCAGAAGGTCTTTCACCGGCTTGCCATTGACCGACAGGAGAATGTCACCCTTTTTCAAACCGGCGGCCTCGGCGGGGGAACCGGGGTTGACTCCCGCGATCAGCGCCCCTTCGCTGGAACGGGCTCCGAATTGCCTGGCGAGCTCGGGGGTGACGGCCTGGATGGCCACCCCCAGATAGCCGCGAACGACACGCCCGCGTTTCACCACGCTCTGCAGGACCTGCATCGCGGTATTCGACGGAATCGCGAACCCGATCCCCTGATAACCACCGCTGCCGGAAAAGATATGGTTGTTGATACCGATGATCTCGCCCCGCAGGTTGATCAATGGCCCTCCGGAGTTGCCGGGGTTGATGGCGGTATCTGTCTGGAGATACTCGTTCGCGCTGTCGGCCATGCTGCGCCGCCCCTTGGCGCTGATAATTCCCATCGTCACCGTTTCCTCGAGCCCGAACGGATTGCCGACCGCCAGCACCGACTGGCCCACGCGAACCAGGTCTGAATCACCCAACGGAAGCGGCTTGAGATCCGGGGCGTCGATTTTTAGCACCGCGATGTCTGTGCCCGGATCGGTCCCGATTACACGGGCGTCAAACGTTCGGCCATCGTGCAACTGCACCTTCACTTCGTCCATGCGATCGATCACGTGATGGTTCGTAAGAATGTGGCCCTCCCTGGAAACAATCACGCCCGACCCGAGCGCATTCTGTTTCTGTTCCATGGTGCGCCCACCGCCCCGGGAACCAAAAAACTGCTCGAACGGGTCGACCACCCGGTAACGCAAAGTCCGGGCGGTCGTGAGGCTAACGACGCTGGGCACCACGGACTCGACAAGGGCGGTGTACTGGCGGTCGAGATCGAGCAGGCCGGAGATCTTGGCCGCGTCCACGGCGCCCGTGTCCGCCGGTGTGAATTTCTCAGGCTTGGTCGGGAGCTGGGGAGCGGGTGCGGACCCGGGCGCGCCACCGCCACGGCGTTCTTTGAGTTGATAGAGCCCCGCCACCGCCATCGACAGCACGAGGACAAAGAACAGGAATTTCAGGAAACTTTTCATGGGTTCAGGCGGTGCGGGAGAGCTCCAGTGTCATCGGTTCGACAACCAAGGGGCGCAAGTGTTGATTCTCGGGCCGCTCGAGCCCGGGATCAACCGTTAGGATCCCTTTTGCCAGATCTTTCGCCCGACCCATCAGGGCGGCGTCCCGAACCAGATCCCCGATCCGCAACGGCGGCAATCCACTCTGGGCAGTCCCCAGCAGATCTCCGGCCCCGCGCAGCCGGAGATCTTCCGCCGCGATCTCAAACCCGTCCCGGGTGCGCTCCAGAACCCGGAGCCGCTCGACGCTCTCCTCCGCACCCTCGCCGGCCAGCAGGATGCAATGGGAGGCATGGCTTCCCCGGCCGATTCGCCCGCGCAATTGATGGAGCTGGGCAAGCCCGAACCGCTCGGCGTTCTCGACCAGCAACACCGTCGCATTCGGAACGTCGATGCCGACCTCGATCACCGTGGTCGAGACCAGCGCCGCGATGCGTCCGGCCCGGAACTCGGACAGCACCCGCTCCCGCTCTTCTGGCGCCAGCCGCCCGTGCAACAACCCCACGGCCAGCGGCGCCAGACGCGCTGACCATTGCTGGAACTCCGCTGCCGCCGCCTTGAGTTCGGCCCGCGCGGCTGCGTCGATGACGGGATAGACAATGTAGGCCTGGCGCCCGCGTGCCAGGCGGGCCCGGACGAACTCGGCGGCCTCGGCGAGCTTTTCATGCTCACGCACCACGGTCTGCACCGGGCCTCTTCCTGGCGGCAGTTCATCGATCTCCGACACATCGAGATCGCCGAAGAGGCTCATGGCAAGGGTGCGCGGGATGGGCGTGGCGGTCATCACAAGCACATCCGGCGCAACCGCCTTCTGCCGCAAACGGGCTCGCTGCAGCACGCCGAACTTATGCTGCTCGTCGATCACCACCAACCCGAGCCGCTCGATGCCGGTGTCGTCGTGCAACAAGGCATGCGTTCCCACCACGATGTGCGGAATCCGCCCCTCGGCCC
>Ga0163146_10007824_pt1 | contig 11598 bp, 15 predicted proteins | sample OliLakLV19MP7G1_FD_148648 | JGI IMG/M metagenome (GOLD analysis project Ga0163146, IMG submission 148648) | Freshwater microbial mat bacterial communities from Lake Vanda, McMurdo Dry Valleys, Antarctica - Oligotrophic Lake LV.19.MP7.G1 | ecosystem: Environmental > Aquatic > Freshwater > Lake >... | reverse complement strand
CAAGCCTATGGATTTGTTAATTTCGACAATTTTCGAGCTCGACTATTAGCTTGCTTTTCTAATTAGTTTTTATTATCACCTCAAACCCAGAAGACCCAACCGCTTTACCTACGATCGCGCTTCTGTCTGTTTTCAATCTGTTTCCGAGGGCGATCGCCCAAGAGTATCCGGGGTGTTTTCAGTTGAATTCTGAAAGAAAACAGTATGAATCTCTTGATGATCTTTGTCGATTTCCCAAACCACCTGAAAACACGCGGAAGCCAGACCCTTTTAGGGTTCAGCTCGTGAATGGATTGGAGTTAACGGGATTAGCGATGGAAAATACAGGAACTCAGCGATTTCTTGTAGGGCGGTTGACCAACAAGCAAAGTAAGACGGCAAAAGTTCAATCTATCAGCGTCCAATTTATCGATAAACGAGACGGAGCTGTAGTAGAATTTTTGACTGTTAAGCTTGGGGGTGTATTAGATCGCAATCAGGGTTATGAATTCAGGGAAATTATGGATAATGCTCTTCAACTAGGCGATCGCAGTAACAATGATTTGTCTATCAAGTTTTTGGAGTGGGAGTAGGTAAGATACTAGAGATCAAACTTAAACACCTACCAAATCCTTCAATAAATTAGGAAAAATTCATGAAATAAGTAAGTAAATTTTTGGGCTTGTTTCATTGAATCCCTTTGTTAAACGGAAGTCAAGGCTAAAAAACAGAATTCTCTGATTTTTAATTTCTCTATATACAGACTAGGAGCGACATTATGGACGAGTTTGCTAGGAAAGCTGCTGGACTAGGATTGCCTGTAATTTTACTTCTAATTGTGATGGCAACTACAGGTTTTGCAGGAGCTGCCGCAATTACAACGGCTTTGGCAATGTTAGGTGGCCCAGCAGGAATGTTCGGTGGCATTGCTTTGCTGGGCATCATCGGTTTAGCGACAGAAATGTTATCTAAGTACGGTCTTGAAGCGCTGTTAATTGGAATTTACAGGCAGCGCATTCAAAATGGAGAATCTCATGCTGCAATTTGCAAAGAAATCCGCCAATTACCACTATCTGGAGATTTGAGGCGGAGACTTGGGGAAGAGTTTGGGTGTTAGTAAATATGAGATGAGCAATTTTATTGGTAAATTGCCCAAGAGAGATCGCTGCTCATTGCTTAGAAAATCAAATAGGAGGAACAGATGGAGAGCGAATTGATTGGAGAGGTTAGATTACGCAACTGCCACCTCGTCTACCATGAAGGCTCAAACTATCGAGTAGATGTGATTAAGGCTCAAAGACCTACAATCGTATTTACAAAAAATATTACTTGTGAAGTAGTGGAGTATTTGTACAATCAACTCAAGGGACATCAAGTTAATAAAGATGAAGCAGCAGATGTCCTCAAACCAGTTGCCAGCCAGTTAGATTTACCTTACAATTATGGGGATCAGCTTGCCTATTATACGCAGGAGGTTTTAGTGGTACTTGTGGCGATAGGTAGAGCAAGTTTGAGTCAACAAATAGGTCGCGGTTGTTGTTATACAATTCTTCTGACGTGCTAAATCCTAGAACGAGGCGATCTAATAGCTTTTCCGAACCGTCAATAGACCAGAAATATGAAATCTAATCAAGTCATTCAAATCAGCGGCATACCTGGTCAAATTGTGGGAATTGTTCCAGTTCAAAGTAATGGCACAATTACGGTTAAACTGGTGGGCTAAATGTTACAAATTAGCTCGGAATCTTTTTCGGATTAGAAACAAAAGAGGTATTTATTCCGATTGAGGATGTTAGAGCGATTGAAACAGGAGAGGGTTGTACTTGGTGGCTGTTTTGGGTAGGAATTCCGACTCTCAGTATTTTTATCGGTGTTGTCTTTATTATTCTTGCCTTCATTGTCAAACAGCGCTATCTGACTATTTACAGCAGTCGGGTTAATGTGATAGTATTTCACAGGAAGGGAGAAAAAGTGGCTCAGTTTAGAACTGGTGTTTTAGAGGCTCGCTATTCTAAGTCTCTGGCGATTGCTAAACCGCCAATGCCACCACCGCCATCCCGTCCTTTTAATATTTGAGTCCAGAGAGTAGATATCATATCAAATCCGCGCTTCATCGTCGGGCGTAAAATCGAGTCAACATTCAACACTCGACCATCATTCAGTTTAGCGACCCCGAATCAACAGTCAACAGTCAACAGTTAACAGTCAACAATTATGAGGAGTGCAACCGGAATTGATATCATAATCCAAATCTCTGATCACAGGCACTCCTGAGTTTATGGTACTCATAAAAATAAAAATGCTCGTGGTGCGAATCCCAGATTCCGCATGAGTAAGACGCTTATACTATCATTTCTACTACAAATCCAGGAGAGCCAATATTTGAGAAACTCGCTTTCTTAGGGTAAGCCCTATTTAAATTAACAAAAGTACGGCTGCTGTTGCTAGCAATAACAGAATTCCGGCTGCACCTGCTAGCGGCTTGGCGGCAATTCCTGTAATCCATTCTGGTACCCTAGAAGTAGGTTTAATTGCGCCTTCTGTATCTACGGTAGTTATACCCCAAATCCAAGCTGCGTGAATGCCGATCGCCAATCCTAAACTGCCATTGTCAGCGATGCGGGCTAATGTTAAAACCATCCCCATCAGCCACAATCCGGGCAGTTGCGGTAGAGTTTCTTTGGCGGCCCAAATTAGGTGGGCGATCGCGAAAATGAAACTGGCGATCGCCGCTGCGATTAGCATTGAGTAATCTTGCTGGAGGATTGTTTGCAAGAAGCCGCGAAAGATTAACTCTTCTGTGGCGCTAATCCACATTCCTAATAACAGAGTCAGCAGACTAGCAGGGTTAAAACTTAAAGCCCAAAAATTAATTTTTTTTTCGCCTGTTTCGGTGGAGGTTTCGCTTTTTTGTAGCTCGATCCAGCCTGCGCTTAATTGCAGACCGAATAAAATTACTAAGCTGATTATTCCTAATCCTAATCCCAGCAGTAATGACATCAAAACTGCGGGTTGCCAATCCCAACCCCAGTTGGCAAAAGATGTGTTTTCGATCCAACTTGTCGCCCATAAAATGAAGGGAACAATCACGTAGAGGGAAGCTAGTAAAGGTAGTTTTTTGGTTCCCAGGGGTTGGGGTGGATGCCATTTGAGAGCGATAGCCAGCACAATCGCTGCGGGAAGCCACACAACAATCCAAGTCGAGAAAAACAAGATTATTTTGACAATTGCTGGTATTGACGGCGACAGCAGTCGCAGGTTGTTTATGCTATTCCACATTTAAGGGGTTGCAACTATAATACTGTTGACTGTTGGCTGTTGACCGTTAATTGTTAACTAATGACTAATGACTCATAACTAATGACTACCGATCGAGCTTGCGCTGAATTTGCCTCAGAGACTGGTACATTTCCGGCAAGCGGTTGTAGACGGCTGCGGCTTTGAGAAATAGTTTATGGGGAATTGCTGGAACGCCCGTCACGATCGCACCTGCGGGCACGTCGCTGTGAATTCCGGCTTTGGCTGTGGCGATCGCCCCATCTCCAATTTTAGCTTGATTAGCAATTCCCACTTGACCAGCCAAAATTACATTGTTGCCAATTTTCACCCCGCCAGCCATGCCAACGTGAGCGGCAAACGCACAATTTTTCCCGACTTGACAGCCATGACCTACGTGTACTAAATTGTCGATTTTTGTATTCTGGCCGATGCGGGTTTCTCCGACAGCGGGCCTATCGATCGTGCTATTGCAGCCAACCTCAACGCCCTCTTCTAATACAGTGCATCCAGACTGCTCCATTTTCACCCATCCTGTCGCTGTCGGCACGAACCCAAAACCTTCGGAACCGATCGCCGCACCGCTGTGAATGACGCAATTTGCCCCGATGCGAGTACGTTCGTGAATGACGCAGTTAGCGTGTAAAACTGTGCCGGCGCCAATTACTGCATCTGGATAAATTACGACATTTGGGTGAATGCAAGCGTTGTTGCCAATTTTGACTTTGGCTTGAATTACGGTGTGGGGGCCGATACTGACATTTTCACCGATTTCTGCGCTGGGGTGAACTGTGGCGGAGGGATGTATTTCGGATGGAGGGCGAAATGGTTGATAGAAAAGGGCGATGGTTTGAGCAAATAACAATCGGGGATCTGCTGCGGCTATCCAAGCGATGTTGCGATCGCTGCATTGAGCTTGCAGGTTTTCGTCTAAGGGTAAAATTAAGGCGGAAGCGTTTGTAGTGGCTGTATGACGGGCAAATTTAGCTCCTTCTATGTAACCGATCGTACCGGATTCGGCTTCATCGACTGGGGCGGGGCCTGTAATTTCTCGATCGTCCGCGCTGAAGGATTTGAGGCTGTGGTTGTTGGCTAAGTTAAGTTTCTCTACTATGTCGCTAAACTGCATAAATCAAAATTTGCTGTTAACACCTAATTCCTCAAGGTGAAAATCATATCATGTTCGATCGATCGACAGTCATAAAACAAATTGTAGGAATCCAAGAAGACTAGGCGGTTAAATTACGTTTATACAAACTTTCACCCACACGCCTGCGGGTTGAAGACGCTCGCGGTTAAATTACGTTATCCTCTTCAGTCCGCGGAGGCGGACATCGTTTGTGTAGACGCGGTTTCAACCGCCGTCTGATCTATTGAACGGAAACCGCATCTACATCAACGGTGCTCCCTGTAGTGTCCGAGGGGCTGCCGGTGGCTTGGGAGGCTGATGCTGTCTCTGTTTGGCGGGATTTAAAATAGTCGGTAGCCATTTGCGAGACTTCCGAAATCAGCAATACTGCGATCGCCAAATCGTCAATTTGTCCGATTACGGGGAGAAAATCGGGCGCAATGTCGATCGGGCTTACCAGATATGCCAACGTTCCCAGAATAATCCACCAGCGGTACTTGGGGTTGCGGAGCGTGTCGCGATACCAGTTGTAAACAGATTGTATAGAAAAGTTCATGGGGTTGTCCTCTCGTTATATTTTCAATCTTGACAAATTCTCGCTCGAAACGCTTGTCGAGATATCCCCCCTAGGGTTGGGAAGAGAATTCTACTCGGAGGTATTTGGAATTGGGTACTGTTGAATTGAGAGTTGAGACAGTGTTTGTGCGCGCGCGGGTTCACAAACCGGGTTTTTTTGCTGAATCAGCAGGCTGCAACGAAGGATTCTCTGGAAAAAACCCGGTTTCTTGCGTTTGATGCGACTGTCTAATACCAAGAAAGTCAAATTAATGCCACAGTAATCGTAGGGTGTGTCGCCATCAACAATCCCTGAAAAATATCGACGATTTAACAGCGACGCACCTTCTGAGCCGGGTCATTGTAAACAAACACAACATTTATTGTGTAGCAATCTTTTGTCAAAATGGTACAAGTAGGTAGGCGGAAATAAACATTGATGTGTAATAGAATAGACATCATCATGACATACATAGATATTTTGCCACTCATCTACTTAGTATAGTAGCGATTTTGAGCGCCGTAACTTGGGTTAGGAACTGCTATTTTGAACAAACAAAACTGTTCTGTAAGGAACAGTTTTTTGGTATAAGTTAACACCTGCTATTTTTGAGAGTTGCGATGCGGTTGATCGACCAAATTACTGACATTTTTATGGTTAAAAGTCAGTCAAAAGCCAGATTAATTATGCAGTTATTTTCCCTAAACCCTTGTATTAAATGATTTGTAGCCTTTTCTTGATCTCGGCATGGGTATCGGCATCTGATTTTAACAGAGATTTTTCCCACCGATCGCCCTACAGTCAACCTAAGTACACAAAAGCAATTTTAGTATTATAAAGTACCCGTAGTCCGAGTTTGGACAAGGCGTTAGGTTCAATGGAAAAAAGGGCACTTTTCACCCGTCTTGAAACACCCATTTTTGGTCGCCGATCGCAATTTCGCAACCGTTCGCCAACCAAAAAGGCTCGTTAGCAGCCAGCCTCTGTCCCCCCACAAAAGTGCCGTTGGAACTGCCGCTATCGACAAGTTGATATCGCTGTTTGCCAACTTCGTCAGTGGCCCGGCGGATCTGGGCGTGGTAGCGCGAACTTTGCGGATCTTGCAATACTAAAGTGTTAGTCGGTTCGCGTCCAATTGTAAAAGGATTCGCCGTTAAACCGATCGCCTGTCCCGAAAACTTGTAGATTAAATAGGCGGTGTTTTTGCGATCGCTACTGGCGAGTACCGTCGGTGCAAGTGAAGGTGAATTTCTCGCAGGTGGGAGACTGTTTTGGGCGAGTTGTTCTGTCAGTTGTTGTAAATCGCGATCGAATGATGCTGCTGTTTCAGAAGCTGGAAGACTCGCCGGAGAATGACCTGAAATTAAGTTTAACTGCTGGATGGGAGCTTGAGGTGCGATCGGGCGGCCGGCTTCAGCAATTCTCATTTGCAGGGCTGCCGAATTTTCTGCTTCCTGTCGGGCACTCATTCCCTCAACTTGGCGAATCACTCCGTTGGTTTCGGGGAAGCTGACATCGCCAATTCGCACGTCTTCTAAGTTAAAACCGAGTGTATAAAAGTCTTGAACGCGATCGAGCAAATTTTGGCGCAGCAAGAGCCGGCCTTGGGTGATAAGCTGTTGTAAGGAAAATTGCCCGATCGCTAATCCCATACAATCCTTCACTGCACTTGCTAAAGCCGCAATCGGATCGGACAATTCCAAAGCTACCCGTTTCGGATCTATAACTTGATAAATAACCGTCAGAGTCGCATCAATTAAAAATCTGTCCTTAGACAAGAAATCTCCGTGCGACTGTACATCCAAATTGCGGAGTTTGGTATCTACAAGGACAATTTGACACTGTTCCAGCAGGGGAAGGGCGAAGCTGAAATGCCGCCCGGATTTCAGGGTACGCACAGCGCGGCCGTTTTTGACCAACAGCCCCGTGTAACCCGCCCCGATAAAGTCCATACTAAACCCGGCCCAGCGTTCTGGAGTGACGGTTTGAATTAGGGGAGAGGCGTTGTTCATGGGATGCAGTTGAGGGAGGTTTGATTCTACTTTTAGGGTAACAAATTGCTGGAGGGCGATCGGGCGATCGGTGTGCCGGTTCCGCAACTTCTATACTGTACGCCTTTACGAGCGGCGATTCAGCACGTACTGGATCTAGTTTGGATCTAGAATTTATTGGCTACACTTTACGAAGTTATCGGTCAAAATTTGATTCTTATAGCAACTATAATTTATTTGCTACACTTAAGAAATCATCCTAGTTTGTAACCGAGATGAACACCATCACGATCGCCATTTCAGATGAGCGCCTGCTGAAACTACAAAAAGTCGCTGCCGATCTGAATGTATCAATAGAAGAGTTAGTCTTAATGGGTTTGAAAAACTTGCTTGCAGAGCGAGAATTTTCCTCTCCACATACTGCCACAGATATCCTCAATAAAAATGCTGAATTAGACTCAGTGGTAGTTGACAAATTTTATCACCTTGCCGAGCAGTGGCAAAGAGAAGTTGCTGGAATGTCTTCGACAAACCGAATGTCTCAGCATCCTGCATATCAGGAAATTATTAATATGGGAAATCCAATTATACCGCTACTGCTATCAGAACTGAAAAAAAATCCCCTTTACTGGTTCGCAGCATTGAGTGCAATTACAGGTACAAATCCCATCAAAGCAGAACAAAAAGGAAGAGTCAAACAAATGGCATCAGCTTGGATCGAGTGGGGGAAAAATCAAGGCTACGCGATTGAATAGAATGTAGAGAAGACCTAAACTTGAAATTAAATGGCCGAATTTGTATCACACTGATTATCAAGTTACCAGTCTAAAATCAGAGGAATATAACTGTTTTGCTTGGGCTGCTGGCGAAGATAATCGATGGTGGCAACCAATACCGGGAGAGCAATTTTATTGGCCAGATGGCGTGCCGCAAGAGGAGACGCTAGAAGCATATATTCTGGCTTATAAAACGTTGGGATATGAAATTTCTAATGGCGACACATTAGAAGCTGGATATGAAAAAATAGCACTATATATTGACTCTAGCTGTATCCCCACTCATGCAGCAAGACAATTACCTAATGGTAAGTGGACAAGTAAACTGGGCTGGTTGGAAGATATTGAACACGAACTCGATGGATTGACGGGCGACAGGTACGGAGTTGTCGGTCAAATTCTCAAACGTGCGGTAAATTTGAATTTTAGGGTAAAATGAAAATCGGGTTATTAGGACTTACGCACAGGTTGTCAGAAACCGGGTTTTTTACGATAATCCTTTGTTGTAGTCCAAAGATTAGGTAAAAAACCCGGTTTCTTTTGCCTTAATGCGTAAGTCATGGTTATATGACAATACCGTTGGGTTAACGCTTTTTTGTCATTTCGAGCGTCTCGCACGGCAGCAATCGCAGTATCTATTTTTCAGATCGTTCGATCGACCGAACTGTTTTAACCCAAGCGTATTGGGTTATATGAAATAGCTTATAATATAACCAACACTTTTCCTCTCAAATGCCATGCAAATTGTTTTGTCACCCGAACTCGAAGCCCTCGTGCAGCGTCAACTCACGACTGGCAAATACAAAAGCGCGATCGAAGTTATCCTAGCAGGTATTCAACTGCTCCAACAGCAAGAAGATATTTATCAGGGGCGACTCCTGGAACTCCAAAAAGACGCACTGATTGGCCAAGAAACGTCCCAACGAGGTGAAGTTGTAGATGGCGCTACCGCCACAGCACAAATCCGCGCCAAAGGGCGATCGCGCAGCGTGCCGTAGGCATATCGCGCTTCTGAATCTTTTACCGAGTGTTAGCCTAAGTTATAATAAAGCTCGCTGTGTCGTGTTAATCTTTTATGACCACACAATCTGTTTCGCGTTATGTCGCACGTCACCCTGAAATCTTGCAAGGCGAACCAATTATCGCAGGAACCAGAACTTCCGTTCGTGCGATCGTGGAATTGTGGCGTTTGGGCATCACTCCTGAAGAAATCCCGACGCACTTGCCTCACCTGAAATTAGCTCAAATTTTTGACGCACTGAGTTTTTATTTGGATAATCAGGAAGAAATAAATAGTTATATTGAGCGGAATCGAATTCCTGAAGAATTGATTCATCCTGCTGTTAAAGCTGCAATGGAAAAACTGTGAAATTGTTTGCAACTATCTATACAGATGAAGATGTTTCTAGGCTTGTAGCCACTTTGTTAAAGGCTAGAGGTTTTGATGTGACGACAACGAGCGAACAGGGAATGCTGAGTCAATCGGATAGTCAACAATTAGCTTATGCTGCATCTGTTGAGCGATGTTTGCTCACCCATAATCGCGTAGACTTTGAGCGACTGCATCTAGAGTATATGACAGAAGGACGGCAACATTCTGGCATTATTGTAGCTCCTCAAAATAACGCCTATGAGATTGCCCAACGGGTTGCTATTCTGTTAAATACGCTAACGGCTGATGAAATCGCCAATCAGCTTTTATATGTGTAAAGCGATATTAGCAACTTCGAGCCAACCGACCATAGCATCTTTTAAATTAATCATCACTTCTTCTATCGTGTCTCCTTCAGTAATGAAGCCTGGAAGTGCGGGGACTTCTGCCCAATAGCCACCTTCTTCTGCTGGATGTACGATCGCTCTAATTTTCATACACTTATTGAGTTATTAGTCATACCAATTTTATGTGAAGTTGCATATAATAGAGAGGTAGCGTTTATGGTGCGTTTTATGGCTCGTATTTTAAAAATCACAATTGAAGAAAGTGTAGAATTTTTAGAAAAACAACTAAAAAATACTCGTACTGCCAGTCAGAAAGAACGAATACAAGTATTATGGTGGTTACAATACTTCGGACAGTTTTAGATCTAGTCGAGTCTCCGAAACCCTTACTGGCTATATAGTGGGCTATTTTTTCAAGGTTTAAGTCCAGCCCTAAGTTTCCTAAAATGCGTTAAAAATGGCAGGGCTTCCTCCGTAAGGCTTACAGGGCCGTTAAAAAACTGTCCGAACTATTGGTGGTTAAAAACAGGGCAAGTACAGGAGCATCAAGAATTAGCGAATCGTTTGGGTAGAGACAAATCTACGATAACCCGCTGGTTACAAAAGTAGCGACTTGTGGATGGTCGGAATTATTGTTGGTGAAAAAAGCCCCCGGACAAGTACCACGCTTGACTGTTGAGGCACGCTTCAGGACTTAAAGAACGCTTAGCAACAGGAGCCCCTTTCAAAAGCTACGGGGAAATTGTGGAATGGCTAAAAACAGAGTATAATTTAGAACTGACTTATGCAACAGTCTATGCCTGGGCGCATTACCGTCTCCAAGCTCTCACTGAAAGTGCCACGTCCGCAAAGTGCTTTACAGGACGTAGAAGCAGTGGAGCTTTTTAAAAAAACATCATTCCAGCAGTATTGACGTTTCAAAAATATTTTGGTAAGGGTAAAAGGCTACGATATTTGTGTCAAGATGAAACCCGGTTGGGATTGAAACCCACATTCCGCACCCCAACTGTCACATGGGGTGTGGGTGGACTGAATCTACCCCAACAATGGTGATAGCTACAAGATATCTTCAGTATAAATGCTTAAAAGAGTGGCATTCGAGACACGAGTTTACATTTAAGCTGAGCCGTTGGTATAAAATCATCTGCTCAAAGATATCAAAACCTGAGTGGCCGTCACCATCAACAAAAAAGTATCCATATCGGTGAATAAAAACTTAAAATTACACACACGAATACATAGGCACAGCAATAAATTAGAACTCAGTCGCCGTTGCCCGAAAAATACTATTCAATCAACAAGTAATGCTCTTACCCTGACCATAAATATGTCAACTCAATAAATAATAACTCCGACAAGCATCCGGGAAAAACTTCAGAATGGATAATCGCTCAATAGTCAAGTTAGAGATAGTTTGCACTGATTCAATAGTTAATAAATGAACCGATTGAAAGCATTGAAATATCCATCGCAACGTCGGTCGATTAGTTGGCTGACCTAATTGATTTTTCAAAAAAGCTTCCTCCTGTTTAAGACGGGAACGTAAATCTCTTTGTGCCAAGGTATAAACTAACAGACACAAGCCCATAATTAAAGCTAGAGACTCAATTCTTTCACTTGATTTAATAAACACACTATCAGTAAAAAACAAGGGGTCTTTCAGAAAACTAAACCCTCTTTCGGCACATTGTTGCTGTTTATATGTATCGAGCATTTGGTCGGGAGATAACTCGTTGTTATCTAGTACATTTGTCGCCAGGATAAATCGTCCAGCTTTTTGAATCTCTCCGGCTATTACACCAGCATCTAATTCTAAGTCAGCTTGAACTTTATAGAATTGCTGAGAACTTTTTGGGGGGCAAATTTCGCGGGATTTAATTTGAGTTAATTGATGGTATTTAAATTTTTTAGATAGTTGTTCGGCTGCATCTATAGCATCAGGCCCCAGGGGGAACGCATCTTATTGAACACTGTTCATCGGTGGTGAGTATATTTTAAGATAAATTCACCATTGTTAGAAGCTATAGACACACTTTGTAATGACTTTTAAGAGAAAAGAGGAACTGATTAATGATGATTTTTACTTGCTGCCATTTTTGAGACAATAAAAAGCTTACAACCACTGTTTGAAAGTTGTATAATAGTTAGTAATGAGTTGTTTACAATAATTTA
>Ga0163146_10007794_pt1 | contig 11630 bp, 3 predicted proteins | sample OliLakLV19MP7G1_FD_148648 | JGI IMG/M metagenome (GOLD analysis project Ga0163146, IMG submission 148648) | Freshwater microbial mat bacterial communities from Lake Vanda, McMurdo Dry Valleys, Antarctica - Oligotrophic Lake LV.19.MP7.G1 | ecosystem: Environmental > Aquatic > Freshwater > Lake >... | reverse complement strand
TCTGGAGTTGAAGAACACCATCAACACCATGGTGGATCAGCTCAACTCCTTCGCGGGCGAAGTAACGCGCGTGGCGCGCGAGGTTGGAACGGAAGGCAAACTCGGCGGCCAGGCCGAGGTGCGAGGCGTCGCCGGCACGTGGAAGGATCTCACGGATTCGGTAAATGCGATGGCGACCAATCTCACGTCGCAGGTCCGTAACATCGCCGAGGTAACCACGGCGGTAGCCAACGGCGATTTGTCGAAGAAGATCACCGTCGATGTGCGCGGCGAAATTCTCGAACTGAAAAACACAATTAACACGATGGTGGACCAGCTCAATGGGTTCGCCGGTGAAGTCAGCCGTGTGGCGCGCGAGGTCGGTACGGAAGGCAAGCTCGGCGGGCAGGCACAGGTGCCCGGCGTCGCCGGAACGTGGAAGGATTTGACGGATAACGTCAATTCGATGGCGTCGAATCTGACGGGCCAGGTTCGAAACATTGCAGCTGTCGCGACCGCTGTGGCGAACGGCGATTTGTCGAAGAAAATTACCGTCGACGTGAAGGGCGAAATTCTTGAGTTGAAGAATACCCTTAACACGATGGTCGATCAGCTGAACGCGTTCGCTTCCGAAGTCTCTCGCGTGGCGCGTGAGGTGGGCACCGAGGGCAAGCTGGGCGGCCAGGCGCAGGTGCGGGATGTGGCCGGAACCTGGAAGGATTTGACGGACAACGTCAATTCCATGGCGAACAACCTGACGTCGCAGGTTCGAAATATTGCGGACGTCACCACGGCCGTGGCGCGCGGCAACCTTAGCCGAAAGATCACCGTCGAAGTGAAGGGCGAAATTCTCGAGTTGAAGAACACGATCAACACGATGGTGGATCAGCTGAACGGGTTCGCCGGCGAAGTGAGCCGGGTGGCGCGAGAGGTGGGCACGGAAGGAAAACTGGGCGGGCAGGCAGAGGTGCCGGGCGTAGCGGGCACGTGGAAAGATCTCACGGACAACGTGAACTTCATGGCGTCGAACCTGACGGGGCAGGTACGCAACATCGCCGATGTTGCGACGGCCATCGCAAAGGGCGACCTTTCATCCAAGATCACGGTCGAAGTGAGGGGCGAGATTCTCGCCTTGAAGAACACCGTCAACACGATGGTGGATCAGCTCAACGCGTTTGCGGGCGAGGTAAGCCGTGTGGCGCGCGAGGTCGGTACTGACGGCAAGCTGGGTGGGCAGGCGCAGGTACCGGGGGTGGCCGGTACTTGGAAAGATCTCACGGATAACGTCAACTCAATGGCCTCCAACCTGACTGGCCAGGTTCGAAATATCGCGGAAGTGACGAATGCGGTGGCGAGCGGCGATCTTTCAAAGAAGATCACGGTAGAAGTGAGGGGCGAGATTCTCGCCTTGAAGAACACCATCAACACGATGGTGGATCAGCTCAACTCCTTCGCGGCCGAAGTGAGCCGCGTGGCGCGCGAGGTCGGCACTGACGGCAAGCTGGGCGGGCAGGCGCAGGTGCCGGGCGTGGCGGGTACGTGGAAAGATCTCACCGATAACGTGAACTCGATGGCTTCGAACCTGACTGGCCAGGTTCGCAATATTGCGGACGTTGCCACCGCGATCGCGCGAGGTGATCTGAGCCGGAAAATCACCGTCGAAGCAAAAGGCGAGATCCTGGACCTCAAAGAGACCGTCAACACGATGGTGGAGCAGCTGTCAGCTTTTGCATCCGAAGTGACGCGAGTGGCGCGGGAGGTCGGCACGGAAGGCAAACTGGGCGGCCAGGCGACCGTTCTGGGAGTGGCCGGCACGTGGAAAGATCTTACCGACAACGTCAACTCGATGGCTTCCAACCTGACTGGTCAGGTGCGGAACATCGCTGAAGTGACCATCGCAGTGGCAAATGGCGATCTTTCGAAGAAGATCACCGCTGACGTTCGAGGCGAAATTCTGCAGCTGAAAGAAACCATCAATACGATGGTGGAGCAGTTACGATCGTTCGCTTCGGAAGTGACCCGAGTCGCGCGAGAAGTGGGTACGGAAGGCAGACTGGGTGTGCAGGCGGTGGTGCCCGGTGTGGCGGGCACGTGGAAAGATCTTACCGATTCGGTGAACACGATGGGCGCGAACCTCACGGCCCAGGTCCGAAATATCGCGGAAGTGACGACGGCTGTGGCCCGCGGCGATCTGAATCGCAAAATCACCGCGGACGTGAAGGGCGAGATTCTCGAACTGAAGAACACCATCAACACGATGGTGGATCAGCTCAACTCCTTCGCGGGCGAAGTAACGCGCGTGGCGCGCGAGGTTGGAACGGAAGGCAAACTCGGTGGCCAGGCGATGGTGCCTGGCGTTGGCGGAACGTGGAAAGATCTCACGGATAACGTGAACTTCATGGCGTCGAATCTGACGGAGCAGGTTCGCGGAATCGTCAAAGTGGTGACGGCCGTGGCAACCGGCGACCTCACGCAACGACTCACGGTGCAGGCAAAGGGTGAGGTGGCCGCGCTCGCGGACACGATCAACAATATGACGGTTACACTGGCGACGTTCGCAGACCAGGTGACGAACGTGGCGCGCGAAGTTGGCGTGGATGGGCGCCTGGGCGGCCAGGCAAACGTTCCCGGCGCCTCGGGTACATGGAAGGATCTGACCGGCAACGTCAATCTCCTGGCAGCCAATCTGACAACCCAGGTGCGCGCGATTGCCGAAGTGGCGACGGCCGTTACGAAGGGCGATCTCACGCGCTCCATCCAGGTGGAGACGCGCGGCGAAGTGGCCGAGCTGAAAGACAACATCAACACGATGATCTCGAACCTCCGCGAGACCACCGAAACCAACCGGGAGCAGGACTGGGTAAAAACCAACCTCGCAAAGTTTACGGGCATGTTGCAGGGTCAGCGAGAGTTGAACACCGTGGGCCAGATGCTTCTCTCGGAGCTGACGCCGCTGGTTCACGCGCATCAGGGAACGATTTACCATCTGGCGGCAACGGACGAAGGGAACGAATTGAGACTGCTATCGAGCTATGCGCACAGCGGAAAGACTCCGCTGAACCGCAGAATCGATATCGGCGAAGGGTTGATCGGTCAGTGCGCGCTGGAAAAGAAACGAATCCTGTTGACCCATGTTCCTCCGGACTTCGTGAGAATCGCTTCGAGCCTGGGGGAAGCCGAGCAGATCAGCATCATTGTGCTGCCGGTGCTTTTCGAGGGTCAGACCAAGGCGGTCGTTGAACTGGCAACCCTGCAGAGTTTCGATACGGGATCACTCGCGTTTCTCGATCTGCTGACCCAGAGTATTGGCGCGGTGTTCAACACCATCGAAGCGACGATGCGTACGGAAGGTTTGTTGACGCAGTCGCAACAGCTGACGGTCGAACTGCAGTCCCGCCAGAGCGAGTTGCAACAAACGAACGAGGAACTGGGCACTAAAGCGAAACTGCTGGCCGAGCAGAATGCCGAAGTCGAACGTAAGAATTCCGAAGTGGAGCAGGCACGCCACGCGCTCGAAGAAAAGGCCGCGGAGCTGGCCCTCACCTCGAAGTACAAATCGGAGTTCCTGGCGAACATGTCTCACGAGTTGCGCACTCCGCTCAACTCGATTCTGATTTTGAGCCAGCAGTTGGCGGAGAACTCAGCCAGCAACCTGACGACGAAGCAGGTGGAATTCTCCCGCAACATTAACTCTTCCGGTTCGGATCTACTCAACCTGATTAACGACATTCTCGATCTTTCGAAAATCGAGTCGGGAACCGTAACGGTGGACGTGGAAGACATCAGCTTCAGCGCGCTGCGGGACAATATCGACCGTAACTTCCGGCATGTGGCGGAGGCGAAAAGTCTTCCGCTCCACGTGCTCTTCAACGAAGGCCTGCCCCACTCGATGGCGAGTGATCCGAAGCGTCTGCAGCAGATTCTTAAGAACCTGCTGTCGAACGCGGTCAAGTTTACGACCCATGGTGAGGTGGAAGTTCGGGTCGGCCTGACGACAAAGGGCTGGACCCTTGATCATCCTGTGCTCAGTCTGGCGCAGCAGGTGGTGGCGTTTGCGGTTACAGATACCGGTATCGGCGTGGCGCCGGAGAAGCAACGTTTGATCTTCGAAGCGTTCCAGCAGGCCGATGCGGGAACCTCTCGCAAGTACGGCGGCACGGGTCTGGGTCTGGCGATCAGCCGTGAACTGGCTGTTTTGCTGGGGGGCGAAATCCGGCTCGCCAGCGTTCACGGAAAAGGAAGTACGTTCACGCTCTTTCTGCCAGTTCTTTATGCCGGCCCGGACAATGCCCGGACGTCGCCGTTCAGAAGCTTTTCCGCCGCGCACCCGCGAGCGCATCCGATGGCGTTGCTCCCCAACCCGCGGGAAGAACATATCGAAGACGATCGCAACGCAATCGAGGAAAACGATCCAGTTCTGCTCATCGTCGAAGACGACCCGCACTATGCCCGAATCCTGCTGGGTCTCGCGAGAGACAAAGGGTTCAAGGGGATCGTTGCGATGAAAGGAGCGCTGGGTCTTTCACTGGCGCGGCAATTCCGGCCTTCCGCGATTTCGCTCGATATCTTCCTGCCGGACATGCTTGGCTGGACAGTGCTGAACGAGTTGAAACTCGATCCGACACTGCGCCATATACCGGTGCAAATTGTAACGATGGAAGAGGAACGGCGGCACGGCCTCGCGCATGGCGCGTTCTCTTACGTGATCAAAGCGCCCACCACGGACGGTATTGAGCTTGCCCTCGACAAGATCAAAGATTTCACCGCCCCACGTACGAAGCGGCTTTTGATTGTGGAGGACAACGATGTCGAGCGCCAGTCGATCGTGGAACTTCTTGCCTACACGGACATCCAACTGGTCGCGGTCGGCAGCGGCAAAGAGGCGATAGAAGCCATGACCGCCGGCAAGTTTGACTGCGTCGTGCTCGATCTGCGGCTGCCCGACATGAGCGGCTTCGAGCTTCTGGAAAAATTGCATGCCGAGCCGGCACTCAGGGACATACCTGTGGTCGTCTTCACCGGCAAGGAACTCAACGAGGACGAGCAGAACAGGCTCAGGGCGGTCGCCAAGAGCGTGGTGCTGAAGGACGTTCAGTCTCCGGAACGTCTTCTGGACGAAACGGCGTTGTTCCTCCATCGCGTAGTCACCGAGTTGCCGCCTCAAAGGCAGCAAATGCTGGAGCGGCTCCATGGCTCCAATGAAGTATTGAGAGGCCGAAAGATCCTGGTGGTCGACGACGACGCACGCAACATCTTCGCACTCACGTCGATGCTCGAAAACCACGAGATGAATGTTCTCAGTGTCACCAGCGGGCAGGGTGCAATCGACATCATTCGCGCAACCCCCGACCTCAGCGTGGTTCTCATGGACATCATGATGCCCGATATGGATGGTTATGAAACCATGCGGCGGATTCGGCAATCGCCTGAGTTCCGGATGCTGCCAATCATTGCCCTTACGGCCAAAGCGATGAAGGGCGATCGGGAGAAATGTCTCGATGCGGGTGCCAGCGACTATATCGCGAAACCGGTCAACACCGATCAGTTGCTATCCTTGATGCGGGTCTGGTTGTTCCGATGAGCCCCATACTGGCATTGCGGGAGAATCCGAAAGATCGGGAGATCCGGCGGGACGTTTCTATTCTCGGGGACCGCGCCCTCTATCAATGACAACCGACAGTTCGCAAATCAACGTTCTGATCGTCGACGACGAACCGAATAATCTCACGGTTCTTGAAACGATTCTGGAACAGCCAGGTTACCGTTTGGTACGCGCCGTTTCCGCCGACGAAGCGCTTCTCGCTCTGCTTGCCGACGAGTTCGCACTGCTGATTCTCGATATCAGCATGCCTGGCATGTCTGGTCTGGAACTGGCAAAGATGGTCAAGAATCGTAAGCGTACCGCGCACGTTCCCATCATCTTTCTGACCGCCTTTTATAACGAAGACCAACACGCGCTGGATGGCTACGAGACCGGGGCCGTCGACTTTCTCCACAAGCCGGTAAACGCTGCGGTTCTCCGCTCGAAGGTGGCCGTCTTTGCCGATCTGCACCGCAAAACCCGCCAGATGGAGCAGGCCAATCGTTCCCTGTGGGAGGAAGTAACGGAGCGTCGAAAAGTTGAGGAGGAACTGCGCATTCTCAATGAAAGACTGGAAGAACGGGTTAACGAGCGCACCGAAGCCTTGCGGGAACACGAGATCAGGCTCCGTAATGCGGCGGATGCGGCAAGGCTGACCTACGTTGAAATAGATGCCCGTAAAGGTCAGTTACTGGCAGCCGATAACTTTATGGCTGTGATGGGGTATGCCTGGCCGGAAGATCCCCAGGATGGCTTCGCCAAAGGCGAAGATCTTTTTCTGAGCCATGTCGCACCAGTCGACCGCGCGCGCGTCGCTGCGGCACTCCGCGTATTCGCGCCCGGTCAGCCCGTGGCAAGCTTCGATTATCGGATTCGTGGCGATGACGGTATCGAGCGTTGGATCGAGAGCAAATGGTTCGTCCACGTGCCGGCGGTTGGAAGAGTCCGCAACAGCCTCCTTACAAATCTCGACGTCACGGCAAGAAAGGCGGCCGAGCAGGAATTGCGGAGGAGTAATGAACGCTTCCGTCAACTGGCCGATTCCATGCCCCAGATGGTCTGGACAGCGAGCCTGGACGGTTCCATCGACTACTACAACGCCCGCTGGCGCAGCTTTGCCGCGTTTGACGAGAGCAGGAATGGCGATATCTCCAAATGGGCTGACATCCTGCATCCCGAAGATGCCGAACCGTGTTTCGAGCATTGGCGCAGTTCGATCAGGAGCGGTGACGAGTTCCACATGGAATATCGGTTGTGGGACCAGCGTGCCCGGAAATATTGCTGGCACCTGGGGCGCGCCTTACTGATCGCGGATGAAGAACGGAATGCCGTGAAGTGGATCGGGACCTGCACCGACATCGACAGGCAGAAGCAATCCGAAGAGGACCTGCGGAGAGTGAATAGCGCGCTCGAGCAGTTCGCCTTTGCGGCGTCGCACGACCTGCAGGAGCCCTTACGCAATATCGCCGTGTTCACACAACTGCTGAGCCAGCGTTATGGCCCCAACCTCGACGAACAGGGCAACATGTTTATGCGGACCATCGTGTCCGGAGCTCAGAGAATCGGGCACCTGGTGACCGACTTGTTGGCCTACACCAGCGTTTCCCTCGCTGATGAAACCCACGCCGATCCGGTAAATATGGAAAGCGTGCTCGCGCGTGTGCTGGAGAATTTGGGCTCGGCAGTGCGGGAAAGTGACGCCACGGTCACTCATGATGTTCTCCCTGTCGTGTTCGTACAGGAAATACACGTCGAACAATTGCTTCAAAATCTTATCGGCAATGCCATCAAATACCGCCGCGACGAGGAAGCGCCCAAAGTCCATGTCACAGTTTCCAGCCAGGAGAACTACTGGCATTTCATCGTCAGCGATAACGGTATCGGCATCGCGCCGGAATTCCATGCTCAGATATTTGGTGTGTTTAAACGACTCCATGCGACATCGACGAAATATGCCGGGACCGGGATGGGACTCGCGATCTGCCAGAAGATCGTGGAAACTTGTCGAGGCAAGATCTGGGTGGAATCTACGCCCGGCGAAGGATCCCACTTTCATTTCACTTTGCCCTGTGGGGTATCACACTAGATGAATAAAGAACCACTGATTATACTTGCGGAAGATAACCCAGCGGACTTGTTTATTGTCAAGATGGCTTTGTCAGACACCAGTTGGGGATCAAACCTTCGGGTGCTTTCCGATGGAGCGCAAGTACTTGATTTTCTGGCGGATGTGGAGAGAGGCGCCGAGCCGGTGCCCGATCTGTTGCTTCTCGATCTGAATCTGCCGAAATACAGCGGCATCACGGTTCTGGAAAAAATTAGAGCGAGTTCAAAGTGCTCATCGCTCAAGGTGATCGTGATCACCTCTTCCAATTCCGCGGCGGACCGCGCGGATGCGGCAAGGCTCGATGCCATGCATTACTTCCTCAAGCCGAACGATGTCTCAGAATTTCTGAAGATCAGTTCGCTCGTCCGCGAAGCCCTCGAAGGGCGATCATAGAGGTCTTGAGGAGTTCAACGCCGGTTTGCAGCAGTTGAATCCCATCGGCTCTTTTCTGTACCGTTACACGCAACCGGACTCTGGCACTGATGATCGCGTATGGCCAAAATATTCATGCGGCGAGCGGCGAATACTTCAGCAGTCCGCCCAGACGCGAGTGGCCCCCGCGCGATGCCTCTTTTCCAACCGTCAACAAGACCGGCCCCTGGGGCTAATTAGGAAGGAAAAGACCTGGTTCCCCGGCATCGCCAGCTCATTCGTAAAAAAATGGACACGTTTCGAACGTTTCGAACTATGTTCGCCTGCCCGACGCCGACGATCAGGGCGGTAATTGACCAAGTTCGTGGACTTGCGGCCGCCTGAGGGCTGCCGGACCGAACTCAACTTTTCCGCAACAATGCCCTGCAGGCTGGAAACCAGCGAGAGTGTTGAGCGCACCGCAACTTCTGGCCACGACAATCGCCTGTGCGAATAGGTACGCGACCGCAACCGGGGGGCCGGATGGTAGGTGCGGCAACGGCTATTGAATCCGATCTTTCGATACCGATCATCGGCGATTCCTGGTCTTCCTCACCAACAACTTCGAGTTGCCTGCGCTCACCATCGCCGCTCTCTACGAGTCTCGCTGGCTGGTGGAACTGTTCTTCAAGTGGATCAGGCAGCACCTGCGCATCAAGGTCTTCTTCGGCACCAGTCAGAACGCCGTTTGGACCCAAATCTGGATTGCTATCTCCATGTACGTCTTGGTTACAATCGTTAAGGAGGAACTCAAGCTCTCCGCCAGTCTTTACCAAATCCTACAGGTTGTCAACGTCTCCATTTTCGAGCGTGGGCCCATTCTACGGGCTCTTCAGCCTTACGACTCCCAGGAAAACTCGGTGCCCTTTTTTAACCACCTGAGCTTGCTAAACTTATAGTCGCACACCACTGGCAACCCAATCATTTCAAGGTTGGGCGGCTCGACGGAGGTTTACATTGTCGTTGCGACGCCACGATCCTGCTGTTGCAGAGCTTTCCCCCTGTGTGGTAGAAGTTACTACCGAGGTACATCGTGAAGCGGCTCTGCTGAAGACAGGCGCGCTGCAAAACGCGATCCTGAACAGCGCCACTTTTTCCAGAATCGCTACCGACGAAAAAGGGGTCATCCAACTCTTCAATGTGGGCGCGGAGCGCATGCTCGGCTACGCAGCCATCGAGGTCGTGGACAAGATCACGCCGGCCGAGATTTCCGATCCGCAGGAAGTGATTGCGCGAGCCGAGACATTGAGCCTCGAGCTGGCGACTCCTATTGCGCCGGGCTTCGAGGCTCTGGTCTTCAAGGCCTCGCGAGGCATCGAAGACATTTACGAGCTGACCTACATCCGCAAGGACGGCAGCCGTTTTCCGGCGGTCGTGTCGGTCACGGCCCTGCGCGATGCACAAAACGTAATCATCGGCTATCTGCTGATCGGCACCGATAATACCGCGCGCAAGAAGGCGGAAGAGGCTCTGCTTCGAGCGGGGGCTTTGCAGAGGGCGATTTTCAACAGCGCCAACTTCTCCAGTATCGCGACGGATGCGAAGGGCGTCATCCAGATATTCAACGTCGGTGCCGAGCGCATGCTCGGCTACGCAGCCATCGAGGTCGTGGACAAGATCACGCCGGCCGAGATTTCCGATCCGCAGGAAGTGATTGCGCGAGCCGAGACATTGAGCCTCGAGCTGGCGACTCCTATTGCGCCGGGCTTCGAAGCTCTGGTCTTCAAGGCCTCGCGAGGCATCGAAGACATTTACGAGCTGACCTACATCCGCAAGGACGGTAGCCGTTTTCCGGCGGTCGTGTCGGTCACGGCCCTGCGCGATGCACAAAACGTAATCATCGGCTATCTGCTGATCGGCACCGATAATACCGCGCGCAAGAAGGCGGAAGAGGCTGTGCTTCGAACGGGGGCTTTGCAGAGCGCCATTTTCAACAGCGCCAACTTCTTCAGTATCGCGACGGATGCGACGGGCGTCATCCAGATATTCAACGTCGGCGCCGAGCGCATGCTGGGCTACACGGCTGCCGAAGTGATGGACAAGATCACGCCGACCGAGATTTCCGATCCGCGGGAAGTGACTGCGCGAGCCGAGACATTGAGCCTCGAGCTGGCGACTCCTATTGCGCCGGGCTTCGAGGCTCTGGTCTTCAAGGCCTCGCGAGGCATCGAAGACATTTATGAGCTGACCTACATCCGCAAGGACGGCAGCCGTTTTCCGGCGGTCGTGTCGGTCACGGCTCTGCGCAATGCACAAAACGCAATCATCGGCTATCTACTGATCGGCACCGATAATACCGCGCGCAAGCAGGTGGAGGCCGAGCAGACACTTCTCGATCAGCGGCTGCGCGATCAGCAGTTCTACACTCGCTCGCTCATCGAATCCAACACCGACGCGTTGATGACCACCGATCCGGCCGGCATGATTAGCGACGTCAACAAACAGATGGAGGCCCTTACCGGTTGTACCCGCGATGAACTGATTGGCGCGCCGTTCAAGAACTATTTCACCGATCCCGAGCGCGCCGAGGCTGGTATCAAGTGCGCGCTGAGCGGGCACAAAATAACGGACTACGAGCTGACTGCACGTGCCCGGGACGGCAAGGAAACAGTGGTGTCTTACAACGCGACCATTTTCCATGACCGCGACCGGAAACCGCAGGGTGTATTTGCAGCCGCCCGCGACGTCACCGAGCGCAAACGCTTCGAGAAGACGCAGCAGGAAAATTACATCGAGCTCGAGAGAGCCAAAACGGCAGCGGAAAAAGCCAACCTCGCCAAATCGGACTTTCTTTCCAGCATGAGCCATGAGCTTCGCTCGCCGCTCAATGCCATCCTTGGTTTCGCGCAACTCATGAAGTCCGACACGCCTGCGCCCACGCCCGCTCAGGTCGCCAGTATCGACCCGATTCTCGACTCCGGATGGTATCTGCTGGAACTGATCAACGAGATTCTGGATCTCGGGCAGATCGAGTCCGGCAAACTGGCTCTATTGCTCGAACCCACGTCGCTTGCCGAAGTCATGCTCGAATGCCAATCCATGATCGAGCCGCAGCGACAAAAACGCGGCATAGAAATGTCGTTCCCCACGTTCGATATCCCGTGTTTTGTCCATGCCGACCGGACTCGTCTGAAACAGGTGATCATCAATCTTCTTTCCAACGCCATCAAATATAACCGCGCCAATGGAACAGTGGCCGTGGACTGCTCTTCCAGCACTCCCGAGCGCGTGCGCATCAGCATCAGGGACAGAGGCGCGGGCTTGTCTCCCGACATGATCAGGCAGCTCTTCCAGTCGTTTAACCGTCTCGGGCGCGAGACCAGCGCCGAGCAAGGAACCGGGATCGGTCTCGTCATGAGTAAGCGACTCGTGGAACTGATGGGAGGCACTATTGGCGTGGAAAGCACCGTCGGGTCGGGGAGCGTATTCTGGTTCGAGCTGAACTCAGCCGCCGACCCGCACGTTGCGGTGCATGACACCCGATTTGCAGAGATTGCCCAGGCCAAAGTCCAACATGGCGGACTCCTGCGAACGCTGCTGTATGTGGAGGAC
>Ga0163146_10007777_pt1 | contig 11653 bp, 10 predicted proteins | sample OliLakLV19MP7G1_FD_148648 | JGI IMG/M metagenome (GOLD analysis project Ga0163146, IMG submission 148648) | Freshwater microbial mat bacterial communities from Lake Vanda, McMurdo Dry Valleys, Antarctica - Oligotrophic Lake LV.19.MP7.G1 | ecosystem: Environmental > Aquatic > Freshwater > Lake >... | reverse complement strand
TGGAGCCGACACATCTATTGGAGGTGTGGTGTCACTGGCCCTGGTGCGCGAAATCGGACCGATCACAGCGGGAGTAATTGTGGCTGGCCGCGTCGGATCGTCCATCGCTGCAGAGCTTACAACCATGATGATCACCGAACAAATTGATGCCCTTAAAGTGATGCGCGTCGATCCGATTCGCTTTCTCGTGGTGCCGCGTTATACGGCCGCTCTGATCGTCATTCCAACACTGTCCACTTACGCTATGTTTTTAGGTTTGCTGGCGGGAATATTCATTGCTAAAAGCGCAGCCAACGTACCTCCTGATACATTTTTGGATTCAGTGCGGCAAACGATTTTAGATCGCGATTTTTCAGTGCACTATTTAAAATCAATCATCAATGCCACCGTAATCATTTTCTTTTCGTGCGCCATCGGCCTGAACACCAGAGGTGGAGCCGAAGACGTCGGCATTGCCACCACCAGAGCAATTGTCTGGACCATGATTTCGATCTTTATCCTCAATTTTGTCGTTACCTCTCTTACTTACGCGCCCCGCTAAACACTGATTAACACAAGCGAATGAACAGCGAACCAGTTTTACAAGTAAGAAATATCCACAAAGCTTTTGGCGATCGCAAGATTTTGCAAGGCGTAAGCTTTGACGTCTATGCAGGCGAAATGCTTGGCCTAATAGGCCCTTCCGGCTGCGGCAAATCGACGATTTTGAAAATTATTTGCGGGCTTCTAGAGCCAGACGAGGGCGAAGTCATTCGCCGCTCCGACGAAATCGGTCTCGTGTTTCAGGGCTCGGCCTTGTTGAATTCGCTCAGCGTGCGCAATAATCTCGCCCTTGCTCTCGACAGCCGCAATTTATCCAGGCAAGAAGAAGACAAAATTATTCGTGAAAAACTTGCTCTCGTCGAACTGGCCGATTTCATGTATGCCTCGCCCACGAAGCTTTCCGGCGGTCAACAAAAACGCACCAGTTTTGCCCGCGCCATCGTTAACGACCCCAAAATTATTCTCTACGATGAACCGACCACGGGCCTCGACCCCGTAATGTCAACTGTAATCGAAGATTATATGATTGTCTTATCAAAGCAACTATCCGCCGCCAGCATCGTCGTTACTCACCAGCACTCCACTTGGACACGCACTACAAATAGAGTCGTGCTCATGTTCGAAGGAAAAATCGTCTGGCAAGGCACCCCAGAAGAAGGCATCAAATCAAACGATCCGTTTATCAAACAATTTGCCACCGGTTCAAGAGAAGGCCCTATGCTGGCGACCAAAATATGAATGACAACAATCGAGCGGGAGACAGATAGCCACTTTGCAATCTACACAACTAAGACCGATTATTCCAGACCAAAAATCAGTTCAAAAGCCCGAAGCTAGAGAATCAAATCGCAGGAAAAACATGGAGCTCTCACCCAAAATCTCAGCACAAGTAGGACTGTTCGTCATGACGGCAGCCTTCATGCTCATGGGCGGCTGGGGCTGGCTCAAAGGCTTTTCGCTTACTCACCAGCCACAACGCTTTATCGCACAATTTCATGACGTTGCCGGCTTGAACAATAACGCACCGGTAAACATTAACGGCGTGCGCATCGGTCAGGTGGAAAGAATTGATCTCAAGGGCCGGGGCCAGGTATTAGTACATCTGAAGATCAGCAGTGAAGACATTACTATCCCCAAAGGATCAGCGATCACTATTCAAACTCAAGGTCTGGTTGGAGCAAAATACATAGAAATTACTTTGCCTGAAACAAAGCAGGGAGAGTCACCTCCAGCCATTGAGCCCGGCGCCATTGTCATGGGTCAAGATCCGGTGCGCCTGGAATTAATCGCCAATAAAATTGCCACCAAACTCAATGTATTCGTCAATGACGTAGGCGGCAACGATGTGGGAATAAGCCTGGCAGAAGCATTACGCCACTCAGGCGAAACAGTGCACAACATTAACGAAGCAGCCAAAAAGCTAAACAGCAACATGGATACTTTGAAGATCGCTTCTGAAAATTTCAGCACTACTTCCACCAAAGTTGGTCAGGTAGCTGACTCATATAAGAATGTTTCGGTCGGCGCCAATGCTTTCTTTAGCCGCGGCACGAGAACCGCCGATTCAATCAGCTTGCTGGCGACAAATCTGAACACTACATCAAAAAGACTGAATAGAATTCTTGATAACCCTAACTTTAGCGGTGACCTCAAAGAAACCGCCCTGCTCGCCAGACAAACAGCGGACAGCATCGGGGTAACTATGCAAAATCTGAACAGCACCTTAAAAGATCAAGGCTTGCGTACAGATGTTCTCACTATGCTTGGTCGGGTCAACGACTCTACTGAAAGAATTGCTAAATCCATCGAGTCGGTAAAGACCATCAGTCAAGACAAAGAATTGCGCAGCGATGTTAAAGTAGCCGTCAATAACTTAAAAGAAGCGATGACGAAATTAGATGGTCTGGTGAGCGAACCGGGCTTTAAAGACGATATTCGCTCCACCATGACTAAAGTCAGAACGGCTGCCGACGAAGTCGATATGGCCGCTGCGAATTTCAACACGGCAATTTCGGGTCCAAGGCCTTTGTGGAAACTGATGTTCGGTAAGGGTATTAAAGTAAAAGCAGCCAGCCCTAAAGATGTTAAAAAGCTGGATAAACTTGAGAAGAAAGAAAACAAAATTCTCAAGGAAAAGGCTGAGGTAGGCGTTGTTGAAGTTGAAGCGCCTAAAGATCCCCGTTAACGGCTAGTCTGTCGCAAAAGCTGGAACGATATCGCTCCAGCTTTTACCATACCTACTGAGTTTTAAGCCACTGACCACTGGAGTAAACATGACCTGGGAGCCGGTAATTGGGCTGGAAGTACACGCCCAACTGAAGACAAAAACCAAAATATTCTGCGGTTGCCCCACCGAATTCGGCATGGCTCCAAACGAGCAGATTTGTCCCGTATGCATTGGTATGCCTGGCGTTTTGCCGGTGCTCAACAAGCAAGCGGTAGAGTTCGGCATCCGCGCTGGTTTAGCCCTTAATTGCCATATTGCCGAAGAATGTCACTTTGATCGCAAAAACTATTTCTATCCCGATTTGCCCAAGGGCTATCAAATTTCGCAGTACGAACATCCCATATGCGAAAACGGTTATTTGCAAATAGGCGACAACAAAATCCGCATCACTCGCGCTCACCTGGAAGAAGATGCCGGCAAACTTGTGCACGCCGGGGCAGCCGGCCTGCACGGATCTGATTACAGCCTGGCCGATTACAATCGCTCAAGCATGCCGCTGCTGGAGATCGTCAGTGAACCTGATATTCGCAGTGCCGAAGAAGCAGCGCAATATTTAACAGAATTACGCGGCATTCTTAGATATATAGAAGTGTGCGACGGCAACCTGGAAGAAGGCAGCTTCCGCTGCGACGCCAACGTGTCGTTGCGCAAACTGGGCACGACCGAATTTGGTACCAGAGCCGAAATCAAAAATATGAACAGTTTCCAAGCGGTACGAAATGCTATTCGCTCGGAAATCGAGCGCCAGTCTGATTTGCTTGATAGGGGCGAACGGGTGGTGCAGGAGACCAGGCTATGGAATGAAGGCGATCGCAAAACTCACCCCATGCGTTCGAAAGAACACGCCCATGATTATCGCTATTTCCCCGAGCCTGATTTAATGCCGCTGGCTATTGGTCGCGACTGGGTTACAGCCGTAGAACAAACTTTGCCCGAACTGCCCGTGCAAAGGCGTAAGCGATACATGGAGAGCAATAAGCTGTCCGCCGAAGACGCAAATACTCTGACCGAATCTAAAGATCTGAGCGACTTTTTCGATTGCGTATTGGCGCTTGGCACTCCCGCAATCGAAGCGGCCAACTGGCTGAAGGGTCCCACCCAGGCTTATCTCAAAGAAAACACTTTAGAATTTACACAAACTAAATTGACTGCAGAAAATTTGCATGCTCTGTGTGCCGCGGTGGCCTCGGGAAAATTGGGATCCACTGCTGCCAAACCACTAATTGTGGAATTACTGAAAGATGGCGGCGACGTGGAAAATTTGATTCAGTCACGCGGCCTCGGCCAGGTCTCAGATCAAGGTGCAATCCGCGTTCTGGTAGAAGAAGTAATCGCCCGCAGCGCCAGCCAGCTGCAAGAATATCAAAGCGGTAAAGTAAAACTGCGGCAGTATTTCTTTGGCGAAGTAATGAAATCGGCCAAAGGCAAGGCTAATCCGGCTGTAATCAATCAAACGCTTGATGAGCTTTTGCCTGCGGTTGAAAGTTAAAATGGCCTGGCGCCGCACTCTGCATCTTTTCCTGGTCCTGTGCGCCAGCCTGATCGGCAGTCAAATTTTTATCCAATCCACAGAGGCCACCTCTGAGAATTTTCTCGACGGCAGCAATAGCTTGCGCTTGCTGCAAGGCTCGTGGTCTGCCGGCCGACAAGAAATTTTGATCAGTCCGTTTGGAATCAAAATAAGCAATCCGGCCACCCAGGTGGTGATGATTTTGCCTCCGCCCTACAGCGAAGTACACGCCTACAATTCTCGTACTAAACGCCTATTTCATGTTCCGTTGAACAAATTTGTCAGCCCCTATGCCACTTCTATGGCCACCATCAAAGGTGTCACTTTCACGGAATTAAAGCTCAACAAAATGCGAGCGCTTACATATAAAGGATGCTCGGCTGAGCAATGGGTATTGTCGAAACGGCCAGTGAGCGGCAACAGGCATTGCGAGCGCGAGGCGAAATATTTCGGGCGTCGCCCAAAACATTTGAGATGTTGACCTCCACCAAAATTCCTGTAAACAAACAAGCTATTCATTTTGTCTGTGTGTACTACGCTCTGCCTGATGCAACGGGACTGCCACTAGCGGCCAGTTACTACAACATGATCAACACACACCATCACTACCTGACAACAGCAAAAATTTCCGCCGCAAATGCCACTGCAAAAGATTATGCTCTGCCCACCAATTTCAAAAAAGCTGACTCCATCAGTGACCTGGTCTTGAGCGGCCAGTCAGACGACGGCATGAAGCTGATTCTCATGGACCACTAAACGTAATCACAGCCTTCACCTATGCCCTATGCGTAATTAGCCCTAGTTGGTGGTATTAATAGAACGTAGCCTCTAAGCGGAGAATGCGCTTGCTGTCGTCGCCTTTGAAATGTTTGACTGTGCTTGCCGCTTTGTTCGCGTGCAACGCCGCTTCAGCATATAACTTCAAAGGTTACTATGCGCCGCAGGTGCTGGTTTCACCCATGCGCGACGATATGACCTACACCCCTGTCGGCCTCGGCGTGATTACATCGAAAGCCGGATTTCGCGTGCATCCGGTCACCGGCCGAGGCGATTTTCATAGTGGCGTTGATCTGGGAGCCAAATTAAACGACAGAGTTTACTGCCTCATGGACGGCGTGGTGACGAGGGTGGGCTGGCGAGGCAATCTGGGCGTTGCTGTTGAGGTTTATCACCCTTATCCGAACCTGCGGACAATTACAGGGCACTTGAACGCATATGCGGTAATGCCGGGAATGCTCGTGCAGCGTGGCCGCGTCATCGGTTATGCAGGCTCGACGGGAAGGTCTACAGGTGTCCACGTGCACTATACCGTGATGAATGAAGACGGCGAATATGTGGAGCCTATGCAATTCATCAAACAGGTGCCGCAATACGTGCGTGCTCTGCACTCAGCTCAGGCTCAGCTTGCCATGTCGCAAAATTTAAAACGGATGCCGAAAATCGACACAAAATTGATCGATTCAGAATCTGAAGATTTGCCCGAGAGCAAAACCGGCAAAGATGAAAAAGGCAAAGAGAAGCCGCCACCGGCCAGCATTGAGCCTTAGTTGATCATATAAAGATTGCCGTCCTGACTGCCGATACAGACGCCTGACTGAGACACTGATGGGCTGCTGACGATCGCTCTTTGAGTTTTGAATTTCCATCTAATGGCACCGTTGCGACTGTCAATCGCATAGACATAACCATCGGTGCTACCACAAAAAATCATGTTGCCGGCAATAGCAGGCGACGACGAAAGCAGCGGATTGGGCGAATTGAGTTGGGTTTTCCACATAATGCGACCACTGGCAGCATCGAGACAATACATTTTTAAATCATCGTTGCCGGCAAAAATTTTGCCGTTCGCTCCGGTGGCGGCGATACTAAAACTGCTCGGGGCGCCGATTTTCCAGCGTTGCTTGCCGGTAGATATATCGATCGCATAGAAGCCGGCATCCCAACTACCTAAATAGACAGTACTTTCCATAATCATTGGCGATGCCATCAAACGGCCACGGGTCTTGAATTGCCAGTGCAAGCTGCCATCTTTTGTGGAAAGCGAATAGACACTATTATCTTGCGAAGTGACGATCACTGAAGTTGCACTGACGCAAGGCGATGAAGTTATGCGTCCTAAAACCAGGGGCTTGGCAGGGGCAAGAGGTGCCGCAGGAGTGGTCTCAGGGGTGGTAGCAGGATCCACGGCGGCAGTGGTCGGAGCAGCTGTCGGCTGAGTTAATCCGGCAGCAGGATATTGCCATTTCAATTTTCCAGTACGTGCATCGAGTGCATAGACGATACCGTCCCAACCACCAACATAGGCTGTAGACTCGAATACAGCTGGTGAGGAAGAGACGCGATCGCCGGTGGCGAATGACCAGACGACCTTTCCGTCTTTGGGATCAAGACCGTATATATGTTTGTCTTCGCAGCCTACAATCAGGATGCCGTCACTTACCGCCGGTGACGATTTAACTTTGTCACCGAGCTTGGAGCGCCAGATCATGCGACCATTTCGCTCGTCGATGGCGTAAACATGCCCATCATCCGAGCCTACATATATCACTCCTTTATATATCGCCGGCGATGAGTCAATTGGTCCTTCGGCCGGAAACGTCCAGCGCACCTTGCCTTGAGCGACAGGTGGCAGTTCTATGGCGCTGTTACCGGTGTGACATGGGTTCTGCAAAAACATCTGCCATGAGCCCCGGAACTGGGATACGATTGCCTGGTAAGCCTTGCCGTGATCACCAACCGCCTGTACATTACCGGTCAACGGAACAGCTTTAGATGAGGGCTCAACATGAGATACCGAGCCTGTTTGAATATTGGAGGCCTTGGGGGCAGTCGCTGCTACAGCACCTCCGGGAGCCGGTGCTAATTTCGCTGAAACAGGCTTGGCTGATGGCTTTTCGGCATCTGCCGCCAAAGCCATCGGAACCATCGCCAACGCCATAGATAAGGATAGAGTTAGCGAGAAAGTGGCTCGTCTTGCCGATTTGAGAACAGTTGTCATGATAAGCACCGCTGATGGATTAATTAGTGATTTGTCGGTCAGTCGACTGGTCGTTTGTGAAAGCTCTCGCCAGGGCCACTCCGACAGGGTTCTATTATAGTTGCTCAAGTTACTGCGACTACAAATTTGATGATTTTACAATTTCTTTTTTCGCAATTGCTGCAATTTTGATTTGATCTAAAGCCTTGTAACGCAGTCTCCATCAGCGCTTTAGTCGTAGTAATTGAGCGACTGCCGATCGTAATTTCAAAAAAACAAAAAAGGAAAAAACTCAAACTTTCCCGCCAGAATCGCTTGTAGTATGAGTTACATGGTGTTATCATCCCTGGCTGTGGGTTGGGATGAGTATTTCCAATAAGGAGGAAATCAGATGAACCGAGCTGAGCTCGTAGAAAATGTGGCCAAAGCAACAGGCCAAGCCAAGTCAGAAGTGACACGTACATTGTCCGCTTTCATTCACACCGTAACTGGCGCTCTTGCAAAAGGCGACAAAGTCACTTTAGTTGGCTTTGGAACTTTCGAGCGTCGTATGCGCAAAGCCCGTACTGGCCGTAACCCTAGAACACTTGCTCCGTTGAAAATTGCGGCAGCTCGCGTTCCAGCTTTCCGCGCTGGTAAAGAACTCAAGGACATCGTTAACGGTCGCTCTAAGCAACCAACACTAGTCCTCGCTAAGGCTAAAGCAGCTGCTAAACCAGCTAAGAAAGCCGCTGCTAAGCCAGCTAAAAAAGCTGCTGCTAAACCAGCCAAAAAAGCCGCCGCTAAAAAAGGCGCTAAAAAAAGATAGGATCTAGTTTGCTTCGGCATCGCTGAAGCGAATTTTTTATCGAATTTTTCAACGGTTCGATAAAACGATTAGGATGGATTAGGTAAGAATTCGTCAAATCAACCCACTTCTCAGGGAGCGCGCAAGCGCTCCCTGTTTTTATAAGATTGCGCGCAAGCGCTCTCTGTTAAATATCGAATTGCCGACATAGACCGCCAGTGCTGTCCAGATACAGACAAAAGCACCCAAGTGAGCCGTAGAAAAAGGTTCACGGTACAAGAACACAGCCAGGGCAAACTGCATGGTCGGTGCGATGTACTGAAAAAATCCCAGAGTAGAAAGGGGTAACTTGCGCGCCGCGTGAGCAAACCATAAAAGGGGGAAGCTTGTTATCGGCCCAGATAGGGCAATTAATGCAGCTAACTGAATTTGTTGATCAAAAACAAGCTGCCCCTGCCACCACTGATAGAGCAAGTAAACCGCCGCTAGTGGCAGCAGTAACAGCGACTCGATTGCCAGACCAACCATGGGCTCCACAGGGGCCTGTTTGCGCATCAAACCGTAGAAAGCGAAAGTTAAAGCCAGCAATATTGAGATTAGAGGAAAACTCTGCAGACCGACGCCATATACACAAACGCCTAAAACCGCAAGAACGAAAGCAAAAATCTGCAAGCGGTTGAGCCGCTCTTTCAAAATCAAAGCACCCAGTACTACATTGAGCAGAGGATTGATGAAATATCCCAGGCTGACTTGCAGCAACCATTTTTGCTGAACGGCATAAACAAAAAGCAACCAGTTGGAGCTGAGAAAAATGGCACTGCCGAACATCCAGAGGATATTTTTTGGCGAGCGCAAAACGGCAAACAAATTTTGCCGGGCGTCTTTATTGATGAAAAAAAACGATACCGTCAATAGTGACCAGACTATTCGTTGCGCCACCATCTGAGGTGCAGGCACGATACCGACGGCTTTCCAATAGATTGGTACAAATCCCCAGGCGCCATAGGCTAATAAGGCATAAATAGGCCCTTCTGTGCTCTTGGGTGTTGTTTTTTCGTCAGTCACGGTTTCCTTAAAACAGACCAGCGCAAATGACATCATCTGTGGCACTAATATGGTGTGTTCAACAAAATTACACTAAAGCCTGAAAGCGCGCATAAATATTGGCTGAACATCGTAGTTGTTTCAGCTCTGTTTTTCGTCCGGTTTCGGCGACGGCTGTTACCCATGTTTTTGGGTTTGATGCAAACGGAAACATCTGTGCCCTTGTCACTGATTTTTTGCTTTTCCACACACGCCTTCCCATCCAAAACGATGAGCCCGCGCTAATATATCCATTGCCTATAGGCCGCTAGCGAGCCCGCGCGAGCAATTCCAGTCTAACTCTGTTTCATGGAAATCAAGAAGTAGGGTTGTCTGGCCACTTTAGAGCACAGCGCCAGCTTAGGTTTTTATAGCTTATGGTCAAAGACATGGCAATTGGATGTCATACAGATCCATGATCATGAGTATCCATTTCTCTTTCTTCTAAAGGCTCCTTTTAAAAACTCTCCTAGATTCCACACGCGCCCGACCTTCATCACACTGTCAAAGCCAACAAGGCTCGTGTCGATGACCGTCATTTTCGCTTGTGTCTCAGCAGAGCTTTAACTCGAACCTTCCCCATTAACCACTACAGACTGATTTCACCCTTCGGTGCGATGGTCTGGAGGAGATTATTATGACAAATACGACTAACATGCTCGGCTACGCCGTGCCTGACCTTTCGACTATGGTGCCCGACTGGTTGAACCACTGGTTCGACAGCCTCTCGGTGAACCCTACTCTTCTCAGCACAAGTTCTTATCTTCCGCCCCTGGCTATCGCTATTTTGCTCGGCATGGCACTCGGTTACGAGCGTCGTCGTCGCGGCAAGGTTGCTGGTGTTCGCACCAATATGGTCGTGGCGGCAAGCGCTTGTTTGATCACCATGGTCGGTCTCGTTGTTTTCGAAGCCACCAAGCTTGGCGATCCTGCTCGTCTTCCCGGCCAGATCATCGCTGGTATCACCTTTCTTGGTGCCGGTGTAATTTGGAAAAACGGCTGGAAGACCCAGGGCATTACCACAGCGGCGGTGATTCTCTTTTCCACCGTGATCGGCATTCTTTGCGGATTCGGTTACCTGATGTGGGCAATTTCCAGCACTGTGATCGTGGTGATGGTTCTGCAATTTAGCTACATGTTTTTCCCCTCTGACGACAGCAATGAGCACACCCTTGCCATTGTTTGTCCGTTGGATAGGTACGACGCTGTTCGCGAACTTTTTCCCGCGGGCACGCACATTGAACAGTTCACTCGCCGCGAAGGCGCGATTTGCGAAATCCGGATCACCGCTCGTCTATCGCGCGCTGACTTGGACAAGCTGATTTCCACCAACATTCACAATCCGGACGTGCTCGGCATCGACCTGGTCGAAGAGCACGCGTCCTGACCAACCAACCGTTGAACTGGACCTGTCTATGAACGATTTTCTCAGAAAAGCGAAGCTCGCTGCCTTAGGTCTGCTGGTCATGGCACTCTGTGCCCTGGCCGGCGGATTCTACGGACACTCGCTGCCCAAAAGCGGCGTGGATCCTCAAGATTACATGACCACCGTCTTCACCCCCTACGAAGACGGACAAGCGTCATTTCTCAAATTTCTCGACGGCGCCAAGCGCAAGTTGCGGGTTGCGGTGTACAGCTACACCAACGACGCCATCACCGACAAGATTATCGAGCTCCACAACCGTGGGGTGAAAGACATCAAGGTGCTGGTCGATCAATCGCAGAGTGTTGCGCGCACGGCTGTTTACCAGCAAGAGCAAATCAACAAGCTGCGAGCGGTGGGAATTGAGGTGGTGGTGGGTACTTCCGAAAAGAAGCACCAGATCATGCACCTCAAATTTACCGTGCGTGACGATGAATGGGTTGAAGACGGAAGCTGGAATTACAGCGTATCCGCCAACAATCAAAACAACAACCTGAACTACGTTTTTTCGAAAGCGCGAGCGGCTTTGTTCACAAAGAACTGGGACCGCATGCACGCCTTCATGAAGACGCAGGATCAGACACCATGGAACAAAGCAGACTAGCTGCCCACTCTCAAGGACACAGGTGAAACTAAATCATAATCGTATCGCTGTTATTTTCAATCCCATGGGCGGATCTGCCAGTTCAGGTATGATCGACAAACTGGCAGCAGCTTGCACCGCCCATGGCATCGAACTCGTTAAAGTCACCACCACTGCCGATTTCGGCTCAGCGAAGAAACTCGCTGGCGAAGCCGTGCAGACTGGAATGTATGACGCCGTCATCGCCTGCGGTGGCGACGGTACTGCCTGTCAGGTCGCTGAAGGCTTGATGGGCAGTGGCATTCCTCTGGCAGTGTATCCGGCAGGCACGGGCAATCTTTTCGCCCGCGCCTTCTACGCCAGCCCCGTGCCCACGCGTTTCGTCGACATGATCGTGCATGGACAGCCGCAGCCGCTCGACATGGTACGTCTGACGTGCACCGACACAAGCGGCAAGGAACATCAGCAATTGTTTCTCGTGGCCACTGGATTCGGCAAGATTTCCGACGCCATCTCTTTC
>Ga0163146_10007774_pt1 | contig 11656 bp, 9 predicted proteins | sample OliLakLV19MP7G1_FD_148648 | JGI IMG/M metagenome (GOLD analysis project Ga0163146, IMG submission 148648) | Freshwater microbial mat bacterial communities from Lake Vanda, McMurdo Dry Valleys, Antarctica - Oligotrophic Lake LV.19.MP7.G1 | ecosystem: Environmental > Aquatic > Freshwater > Lake >... | reverse complement strand
TCAGGAATAAATGTATTTATTTTTATATGCACAACATTACTTGCAGGATTTGGATAAATAGATAAAATATTTTTCTGATCAACTTCTATAATTTCAACAGGCTCTTCATATAATTTAAATTCCCATGCACCGCGGCCATAAGTGCCGAAACGAATTGCTTTTATTTCTTCAATATAATCCACGCTCCAATAAGTTTGTAACGGAGCATCTAAACCGGAAAGATCGTACCATTTATCCTCCGCTAAAACATACACATAGGGAGCTATTTCTGTTGCAGCAAATAATAAGCTATCATTTTCTGAAATTGCAAGATCATACACCAGGGTTGAAGGCAAATCATTACTTAATGCAATAAATGTTTCTCCATTATCTTCTGTTTTATATACTGCCGGATTATCGTATCCGCTTCCACTAATATATACAACACCCAATTGTGTTTTTGATGGTTCTATTGCAGCGCCGTAAAAATATTGAGGTCCCGGTCCGGAAAAACCCGAAGATAATGCCCAGCTTTCACCGGCGTCAGTTGAAGTATAAAATGTTCCGCCGCTGGTTAATAAATACCAATAATTATTATCAATAGGAGAATAATTAATTGCAGAAATGGAACCACCTCCGGCTACTGAAAAATTCTTGGTTTGTTTAACTGCATTTATAGTTCCAAAAGTTCTTTCCAATCGCCATAAATATGCGCCGCCTGCATCGCTGCCTCCGGCCCACCATGCAACTTCATCATCCCATGGATCCTGCATTACAGGCGCCATCCAGAGATGTCCATATCCTTGGAAATCCCAGAAAAACATATTGTCGCCCGTTGATGCATCATTAATATACATTGCAAATCCGGGATACACACACCATAAATTTCCGCCTCCGCTGCGTGAAACAATATGACCATAATCACCACTTATTAATTGATCGAAATAATAATTGCCATCAAGATCATAAACACTGCGTTGCCAACCCTGATCTTGTGCACCTGCATAAATTATATCTGTTAAATCCCGGTAAGTATATACATCATAATATTGTGCATTCCGCATTCCTTCATAGGTGATATTGAGCCAGGTTAACCCGTTGTTTTCCGATTTATATAATCCACCATCCGTACTCACCATAATTAATTCTTCACCGGATAAAGTATCCATAAATGATCTGATAAATGGAATATCCGCATGCAAATTTTCCAATTCATTTCCATTGTAATATTCATACCAATAATTATTGCGCACCCAGGTACTGCCACCGGTGAAACTTCTATAACTATCCACCCCGCCATAATATAAATATCCTTCTATCTTTTGGGAACAATAAAAACTGTTCTTGCTAAAATTTCCTTCTTCTACCACACCCGAACTTGTTAATTCCCAGTTTACACCATTATCATCTGAAGTATAAAAATCTGTTTGTCCTGAAGAATAATTATTATGTGCAGCATAAAAATGATCCTCCGTAACACCTTCAAATCCGCACAACATAATATCTCCGTCGTCACTTATGGGAAGTGTTCCTGTAAGTACAGGAATTCCATCAACACCTAAAGAATAAAAATTATTATTTTCAATAAAATAACATATTCCGTCGCCATTTTGAGAAGCATATAAAACGAAATGATTCATGCCACCATAAGTTGGCACATCATAGGAAATAACTTTTTCGAAAGAAGTTCCATGATCTGTTGATCGATAAATTGATATCAGATCCCACCAATTCACATAATCCCATTCTAATGCTAAAACATAAATGGTGCGATCGGCATCGTTGAGTATTTCTGCATCGCCGATATAACCCCATGCTTCTACATTTTCAAGACCGGTAGTTTCAGTCCAGGAAATACCTTCATCTTCTGTATAAAAAATCCCCTGAACACCCCATTGATAGGTTGAAACTATTAATCTATCATCAACCTTTTTCAACATATTTGTTGCAGCAATTTTGAAATTATCATTTATCACACTCCAGTTTGAACCATCAAGATCTGCTTTCCATAAACTTCCACCATCGGTGAATGCATAAACAATTTCATTTTCAAAATCAACATCCGTTGCCCAAATTCTTCCCGAGGTATTAAAACTTCCAATTTCATTCCATTTGCCTACAACATTTCCATTTGCAAGCGTATCCCAATCTTCATCGGTAGTTTTCAAATTATAATAACCTGCGCGTTCTTTCATTTTGTTATAACGAAGATCCGCATCCATTTTTTTCCAATTAGTTTCCGGTGCTGCCCTGTGCATCAAATTAAAAAACGCCTCTCTTTCACTTTGCATTTTTTCACCCTCCTCCATCATTTTTGTAAATTCCTTAGGCTCCGGTTTGGGTTGAGATGGATGATAATTCGAATCGTCTTTCTGTCGGTTAAACACGATCACCATGACAATAAATGTCAACAAAACTGAAACACCAACGATTATAAGTCCGATCTTTTTTTGCATAGAAAGAGTTTGAGGATACAAATTTCGGAAAAAAATGTCAAAGTTGAAACAGGAGTATGCTGCTTTTGACAATTTTATATCCAAAGCCAAACAATTAGAAATTGTGTATTTTCAGCCTAACTTTATACTATGAAAAACTTGTTTTACCTCTCTATTTTAACTTTATTTATTCAGTGTAAATTCGAAAAAAACACTGAAACCGGCATCATTGAATATATGAAATGGGACAATGACACCAACTACAATTTTCGCGAATATCAATCTATAACTGATAGCTCCATTACAAAAATTTTTATCACGCAGCGTTGGGAAAGTATTAACGATAGCACCTGGGAGTTTGAATATCTATGGACAAATATTGATTCCTTACCGATAAATAAAAGTGTGGAGCGTTATACAGAAAATATGGTAGAAGTAATGGGACAATATATTTATGAGATCGACTCTTTGGGAAATTCGGTGGAGCTTCCTATTGATTTTGGAAATTCGGCAAAATGGCCAATAAGTGAGGAGGTAAGTTCAATAAATGCAAGTGTTCATTTTAAACTGGATACTGCGGTTAGTATGTATGTGCAGAATAATCTGATGTATGAATATAAACTTATAGATACCATGCCGAAAAATGAACAAGATTGTTTGGTAATTACCTATAGCGATAAAACCAGTTTTGTATTTTCTGATGCCAGAAAAGATACAATAATTAATACAGTTGGCAAAAGAATTTACGCAAAGGGGTTAGGATTAATTTATTTTTCTGATGATATTGGTACCCAAAAAATTGAATATAAATTAATTAAGTAATAAATTATTTTATTATTTCCGTGATCACATTTCCTACACAACCATTTGGTTCTGAAATTCTCAATAAAGCAGAAATAGTTGGTGCAATATCTGTAATACCAATATCCCGGTGTGTTTCACCGGCTTTAATTTTCCATCCATAAAACAGGAGCGGAACATGGGTATCGTACGAAAAATGAGACCCGTGTGTTGTGCCTGAAGCCCTGTATGCTTCAAACCAGTAGGGATCATATAATAATTGAATATCCCCGGAACGTTTTGGATAAATACCGTTAATTACCAATTCTTTTACATCAGCATTTAATGTTGAACCGCTCAGATCTTCTATTAATAAAAAATAAGATACGCCATCAATTTTGAGCATGTCGTTGTGCATTAAATTAAAAATATATTTTTTCTCTAAACCTTTTTTATTTAACAGAGAATCGTTCAGATAAATTTGTTGATTGGTATAGGCTTTTATCCATGGACCTTCACCCAATTTATTTTGAAGAATAGTATTCATTTTTGCTACCATTTCCCCTTCCGTAGTTGTACCTGCCGGAATATTGAGCGACTGCATATATTGCGGAGTAGGAGAAACCCCGTGATCGGCGGTGAGAAATACCATAAAATTTCCTTTGCCTACTGTAGTTTCCAGATAGGTTAAAAAGGAAGCAATATCTCTGTCGAGACGTAAATAGGTATCCTCCACTTCCATGGAATGCGGGCCATAGGCATGTCCCACGTAATCGGTGGAAGAATAACTCACACATAAAAAATCGGTGATATTATCCTTTCCCATATTTTCATTTTTAATTGCAGCCTGCGCCAAGGAGGTTGTCATCGTATTTCCAAAAGGTGTAGCTTTTATACTTTCGCTGTTGCCATTAAATAACATGTAGTGCGGAAACTCATTAGATTCTTCTCCGATATAAATTGTTTCCCAGGGAACACTGTCGGCAGTGGATGATTTATATGCACTTGCGGGTAGAAATAAATTCCAATATTTATTCATATAATTCTGCGCCTGTTTTTCTGCATTAATTGTTTGCACCCATTTTGGCAAAGTATCCATATAATAAGAACTTGTTACCCATGCATTAACTCTTCCATCGTACCAATAAGCAGCATCAGCAGTATGTCCTGCCGGAAGTATTGCGCCCCGATCTTTAAGTGCAATTCCAATTACTATTGATTGTTGTTGATTGCTCAGTTGTAACATATCAGTAACTGTAGTAGTGAGCATATTTTTTGGTGACATTTGGCCTCCGGTGGTATCTGCACCTATTATACGTACATCTTTATCGTCTACTACATAGGTATAGGAATTTGTATTTTCATTGAACCAATCGTTTGACACAATTCCGTTTATTGCAGGAACCGAACCTGTATAAATACTTGCATGTCCGGGACCTGTATAGGTAGGAATATAATTAAAATTCGTATTCTCACAACTGAATCCATCGCGCAATAATTTTTTAAATCCATTGTCGCTGTAAACATCAGAATAACGATACAAAAATTCGTAACTCATCTGATCTACAACAATGCCTACAATTAACTTAGGTTGCGCAGGAAGTGCAGCTGTTTGGCCTGTAACCCAGAAGGTTGAAAAAGTAAAAACCATCAAAATAAAACATCTCATAAAAAAGGTATTTAGGTGAAAGTTAAGGGTAAAATTTTAATTACAATTACATTCGCATGTTATTTTTTGTTTATTTAAAAAAGGTTTCTGAAACCTGTGAGGTCGAAGTAATGAAATTTGTGAGTTCGAGGACGAATAATTTAAAAATTTAATCGCAATCCACCATTAATTTGTCTGAATCCTGCAGGAAAAATTCCACCGGTTGCTCTGTTTAATCTGGATGCCTTATAAATTTCGTTGGTAATATTTTTTCCTGCAACAAAGAGCGTGACAGAGTTTAAACTATTTTTTATAGGAAGATTATATTCCACATTTGCATCAAGTACCCCGTATGCCGGTAATTTACCGATACCACCATCTGCGGTTTCATTTTCAAAGTTCAGATATTCGGTATATTGTTCACTTACGTAATTGTAATTCACACCAAAACCAATTTTTTTAATTTTATAATTCAGGGAAATATTTAATAAGAGACTTGGAACATAGGGGACTTCATAATTTTCAACCATTCCTTCACCGAACTCTACTTTTACTTTAGTAATTGTTGAAAAATCATCGATAGTGAATATTTCGTTTGTATTAATATCTTCTCCATTATAAACCGTATAAGCAGCTCTATTGGTATTTATCTTTTCAATAAGTTCCTCCTTTGTTGCATCGGTATGAAATACTGTCCCTGCAAACAGATCGCCATCCACCATAGAACCACCGGTAATTTCTGAATTCATATAAGTTACAGAAATTCCGACATTAAAATTTTGATTGGCAGATTTAAAGGTTTTGGAAGGATCAATATTTACTGCGAGTTCTATTCCATTCATTCTTACTGTTCCTAAAGTTTGGAAAGCCTGTGAACGCGCCGGAGAATAGTAATTATTAATAAAGGTGTTAAATACGGATAATTGTCCGTTAATAAATTGATTTTTTTGATACATTCTCAAACCGATCTCCTGGTTAAAACTTACTTCCGGTTCAAGATTTGCAATATCTACGGCAGGAACAACTTCTCCATTTGTAACTTCATTAAATGAAATTGCTGTAGTTGGAGACGAAAATCCTTTGTAAGCACCACCATACACTTCGAATGTTGATTTTTTTATTTTTATATCTCTATAAATAAGATTGATACCGGGTGTGAATTGATCAAAATTATTTTTTATTTTATTAAAATCTGTTGCATTGGTTCCGGGATTTGTAGCGTTAGCAAGTTCATTTATTTTATTCAGATAAATTAATTCGTAACGTATGATAGGCACAATTGAAAATTTTCCGAACTCGAAACTGTTTCTGGAATAAAAAGAAAAGGCATTTAATTCAAAAACATCATCACGGGTAAGTCTTCCGCTGCGGGCCCATCGGCTGGAATCTCCTGAAATTACAACGTCGTTATAATATTCTTTATGCCATTTTACCGCTGCTTCAAATACATTTTTCCCCCATAGCTGAACATATTTTTCTTGCAATCCATACACGCGATATTGCCATCTGCTATCTGTGTTGCTTTCAATTCCGTTTACAACTTTACCTACCCGAACATAATCGTCGGAACCAAAAGTTAACCCGTCAAGAAAACGATATCTGTTTTCAAATATTTCTGATCCAACATATTCTTCCACATCAGATGCAGCTACTACAGTAGAATTTTGTTTCCACCAGTCGCGATAAAAATCACTGAAATATAATTTTGTTTGTAATTTTTTATGGTTATCAAAATTGTAGCTATATACCCCATCAATTCCATATCTTCTTGAAGTAAATTCATCCGCATCAAACGGATTTATAGTTGGATCTAAATCAAATGTAAAAGGGGTGTTGCCATTCCAGGTAGTATTCAAAAATTCATTCTGATAATTTAATTTTACATACAAACTGGATTTATCCCCTAATTCACTGAATATTTTTCCGGAGAGATTAAATAAACGGATAGCACTGTTATCCATATATCCACCAAAATTTTTATATAAAGTTTGAATTTCAGCACCGGTTTTATTCCATGTTCCTCCATAGGAACCAACAGCAGTAAAATAATCGCGTTGGCCTCCTGTTAATTTTAAAGAAAAATCAGGATTTTGTGGAGGTCTTTTAGTGATATAATTTACTACACCATAAATTGTATTAGATCCATAAGCTAGTACATCAGCGCCTTTAATTACCTGTATTCCTTCTAATCTGTCGGCAGGTACATTATAATATGTTCCAGGAGCAAGATATGGTGCAGGAGAAACAGGAGAACCATCTTCCATCAATAATATTTTATTTGACCTGCGCGGGTCTGATCCTCTTATACTGATATTTGGTCGGTTACTTTGTTCCATATCAGAGGAGATATTTACACCGGGCAAAGTTCTTAATAACTCTTCACTTCCTATTGGTTGTATTCTTTGGATTGTTTTAACAGAAATCACGTTATTAGTGCCACTATATCTTGTATCGTACACCTTTTGCTGTTCGGTAATGGTAACCTCTGCAATCTGAATGGATTTTTCCGTTAAAACCACATCAATTAAATTTTTAGTTGGCGATTGTTCTGTGAGTTTTATTACAGGCAACTCCAACTTTTCGAAACCTATACAGGTAATTACCAGGTTATAACTACCAAGAGGTAGATTTTCGATTAAAAATTCGCCATTTTCATTACTAAATACACCATTTTCATTAGTAAATTTATAACAGAAATCACGTTATTAGTGCCACTATATCTTGTATCGTACACCTTTTGCTGTTCGGTAATGGTAACCTCTGCAATCTGAATGGATTTTTCCGTTAAAACCACATCACTTAAATTTTTAGTTGGCGATTGTTCTGTGAGTTTTATTACAGGCAACTCCAACTTTTCGAAACCTATACAGGTAATTACCAGGTTATAACTACCAAGAGGCAGATTTTCGATTAAGAATTCGCCATTTTCATTACTAAATTCGCCAATTTCATTAGTAAATTTAACCGTTGCATAAGCAACTCCGGTTGTGTTTGAGGAAGAAACAATTCGACCCTCTATTTTGCCATTTTGGGCGATTAATATTGAGCTAAAAGAAAAATATATATAAATCAGTATCCCATACCTACCCATTGCTACTTTTTTTAGGATAGCAAATTTAAATCTGAACCCCTCATTTTAATAGAGATTTACAAAAAATTAACTAGACATGATATTATTTTGAGTTCAGCTATCATGGTAAAGCATCAATAAGATCCTGATATCTATCCTCATAAATACCTTCGCCACTACAACTTAATTCAGCAGCCGTTGCATAGATATTTTCAATTCTGTCATCAGGGTTAGGGTGAGTGCTTAAAAACTCCGGAATTTGTAAACCACCTTCCGATTCTATCTTTTCAAAAAATCCTGCAGAACCTGAGGCCATATAATCTGTGGGACATAAATAGATCACTGAATATTCATCAGCCTGAGTCTCATCGTCCCTACTAAATGCCAATTGCGTAAGACTTGCAGCAATATCTGCAAGTGTGTTATCATCATCACCCAATAAAATTGCCAATAAAAAAGAAATACCATATGCCTGTGTTAGCTGATCGGTGGAGTGACGCAAATCGGCATGTGCCATTTCATGACCAATAACTCCGGCTAGCTGGGCTTCATCTTCAAGATAACGAATCAAGCCTGTATAAACATAAATGTAACCACCGGGAGTACAAAAGGCGTTAACAATATTATCGTCGTTAATAATTTTTACCTCCCATACAAAATCATTGGTGTGGAATAATTGCCCCGCATCAAGAATTCTATCGCGAATATCATACACCATTGCATAGGCATCAGCATAGGTAACTGGATCTAGAATTGGATAAGTGGTAGGGTCTGCTGCAATTTCTGCGGCCAGCTGCGCACCAAGCTCTTTATCATCTTCAATGCTGAAGATATTAATTCCTCCGCCTTCTGAACAGGAATAAGTGAACAGAAATACCGGAATAATTATGGTGGCAATAAGGGTTTTACTTTTGAAAATGGATAATGTCATTGATTTCGGTTTTATAATTGATAGTTAAGAGTATAAAAACTGTGCCGATTTGGGCGGGATGCAGGTAAGAGGAAATTAAACGGAGGGATCTTGTAAAATTTTCGATAGCAATTTATTCTCCTGATTATGTAATCTTTTCTACCTAAAAAAGAAAGCTGATGACGCAGATTTGGCGGATTAATTGGGATTTAATTGCGGGTTAAATGGATTCAACTTTTATCACTTATATTATCTCAAAGGTTAATTCAGGATTATTGGTAAAATTAAAAATGATATTCTGAAATCAAATGCACCATGGTAAGTGGTGACAAAAAAAAGCAACGACTTCCGCCGTTGCTTAATTCTTAAATCAAATAAAAAATCTTATTTCTCCGGAACAGGAACGCTGGATGTTTCCGGTTTTGCTGCACTCATGCCAACAGTAACAGAATGACAACTTTTTTCAGCAGCTGTAGTTTCCGTTGTATTAATCTCCGTTCCAACACCACTTGTTATAGCAGATGTTTTACTTGCACTATTGCAACATGATTTTCCTGCAACAGGAGCACATTTTGCCGCACTGGAATTTACATCAACTGCTTTTACAACAGGACTAGCAACCTGAACGTCTTCCTTTGCTGTAGAGGTTGTTGAATTGGATGTTGCGGATTGAGCAAAAGTAAAAGTAATTCCAAAAACCATTACAATTGCGATAGACATTATTTTTTTCATAGTTAGTATTTTTTATTTTACGTTAAAGTTACACTTTTTATTTCTTTCTGACAACTCTGGCGATAACTGTTTGGCCACCTTTAACTTTTTCTCCTATTTTAACTTCCACCTTCGAATCCAAAGGCAGGTACAAGTCGACACGCGAACCAAATTTAATAAACCCGATTTCGCTGCCCTGTGTTACTTCATCACCCTCTTCCACATAAAATTTTATTCTTCTGGCAACGGTTCCGGCTATCTGGCGCATCATAATTTCTACGTTGTCGTCCTCATCTTCAATAACAAAGGTTGTTCTTTCATTATCAGTAGACGATTTTGGATTCCAGGCCAAAAGGTATTTTCCGGGGTGATATTTAAAGTATTTAACCTGTCCACTAATTGGATTTCTGTTAATATGCACGTTTTTAACGCTCATAAAAATAGAGATCTGTAAACGTCTATCCTTAAAATATTCTCCTTCCGTGGTTTCCTCCACTACCACTACTTTACCGTCGGCAGGGGCAATTATGGCGCCTTCCTCAATAAATAAACGACGTCTCGGATTTCGGAAAAACATCATAACAAAGATTATTCCTCCCAACGATGCTATTAACAGCAGAAGGTGAAATAAACGTTCCTCCGGAAAAAAGTAGTGGATAGAAAAATTAAGTAAAACCAGAAATACTAAAAAAGCGATGATGATCTTGCGCCCTTCCCTATGTATCAATTTCAGCATTGTACGATCCCTTTATGTTTTAGGATTGCAAAGGTAATACAAAATGCCGTCGAATATTGTTCCCTCAGAGGTTCAGATAGTTAAAGTAAACTAAAACCTCTAAATACAGAGCCGAAAAGGGAACTGCTATTACAAATCCGTCAAAACGGTCGAGAAAGCCCCCATGGCCGGGCAAAATGGAGCCGCTGTCTTTGATATGTATGCTGCGTTTTAACAGTGATTCCGCCAGATCGCCCAGTGTTGCAGAAATTACCACAACAACCGACCATCCCACCCATTGCATCGTAGAAAGTTCTGGAAACAGGAAACTGAGCCCTATAGAACAGCCAATTGTCATCAACATACCTCCCCAAAATCCTTCCCAGGTCTTTTTAGGGGAAATACGTTCAAATAATTTGCGTTTCCCAAACAATCTCCCAGCAAAATAGGCAAACGAATCGTTGAACCAAACTAGGAATAATAAACCAATTACAATCCAGAGGTTAACAGTGAGATCAGGTGCTACTCCCATTTGAATAAAGGAAGCAAAAGCAAAGGGTATATAATAAATGCCTAAGATGTTTAATCCAATTTGCTGAAAAGGGTTTTCGCGGTTATAAAACAATTCGGCGATAATAAATCCTACGAGTAACACAATCCAAAAATCTGCGATAAGATCAAATATTGCATAATCAAATAAATGTATCGTGTTTCGTATCACCAAAAAATAGATTCCGACAAATAAGGAATAAACCAATTCGAATTTTGGAGATTTATTTGTTGTGTTTCGAATTGTTTTAATATATTCGTAATGTGTAAATACAGCAATTACCATAAACACGATAGCAAAGCTCCAGGCTCCCCAAAATATACTTCCAATAATAACGGCTGCACCAATTAATGCAGTAATAATTCTTAAAACTAAATTATTCATTCGGGTAAATTATAAATAAATTCCAATGCCACTTCTGCTTGTTTATAATGCACGTATAATTCTATTTCGCCCTGTAATATTCCCTGAGCATAGGGGCCTTCCGTTTTGTTAAAAAGTACTACAAGAATAAGTTCCTTCTCCAGTATTTCTTTAATATACATAGCACGAAATTTATCCATTGTCGAGTACACCATCATCCAGTCCTGCTCCATCGGATGCTAAATTAACCTTTTCGTTCCGTTTAAAAACTATTAATAAAAGTATCACAAAGGGAACCGACACCAAAGCCGCAACCACACTCGATTGTTCCGCCATGTTTTCGTCCACAAGTTGTATGTTCACTAAATAATATGCAACCACCGAAACGGTATTATTAATAAAATGTGCAAGTATGGCTGCCCACAAACTTCCGCTCCAATAAAATAAATATCCTATCATTGCTCCCAACAACATGCGTGGAAAAAATCCGAAGAA
>Ga0163146_10007765_pt1 | contig 11668 bp, 10 predicted proteins | sample OliLakLV19MP7G1_FD_148648 | JGI IMG/M metagenome (GOLD analysis project Ga0163146, IMG submission 148648) | Freshwater microbial mat bacterial communities from Lake Vanda, McMurdo Dry Valleys, Antarctica - Oligotrophic Lake LV.19.MP7.G1 | ecosystem: Environmental > Aquatic > Freshwater > Lake >... | reverse complement strand
CTTCAACAACGGGGGCCTCAGCGTGCAGGTCGATCGCGGAACGGGCCCGGCGGACGCGGTGTCGCGCGTCGCCACCGGCACGCATGAATTCGGCTGGGCCGAGATGGGGGCCGTCATCAAGTACAACGCCGACCAATCCCGATTGGCCGCTGATGGCGGTGCATGTCACGCACGGGAACCCGGTCGACGCCGTCATCAGCATACGGGGCCGTGGTATCAACGGCCCGAAGGATCTCGAGCGCAAAAAGGTCGGCTCCACCGCCGGCAGCGCGGCGCGCGATGTGTTCGACGCCTTTGCCAAAATCAACGGCTTTGACCCGTCGAGGATTAAAACCGCGACGGTGACCGGCGCGCTGCGCGAGACCATGCTGGTGCGCGGCGACGTTGACGCCATCCTTGGCGCCACCATCTCGGACATTTTCACCATCAAGGCGCCGGGCATAAAAATGGAGGACATCATCGTCATGCCCTGCGGCAAGTTCGGCGTTGAGTTGTACGGCCACGCCGTCATTACCACCGCCGGGTTCGACCAGATGGTGGCGGTCAACCTGCGCCCGGCGTTTTTGCTCAGCCGGGCGGTGCTGCCGGCGATGCGCGCACAACAAAACGGCCGCATCATTTTCATGGCACGCCAGTTGGGCAGGGTGGCCGACCCGGGCGCGGCTCTCTCCGGCCTGACCAGGGCGGCGCTGATATCACTCGCGCGCTCGATGGCCTTTGAGCCCGCGTCCGAGGGCATTATCGTCAACGCCGTCAGCCCGGGGCCCATCGCCCCCTTTTTAATTACCGCCTGATACGCCGGTTCAGAGCGTCACGCCCTCGTCGGCCATAACGCGTTGCACCGCCGGGCGTTGCGCCATGCGTTGCGCCAGCGCGGTGTAGTTCTTCAACTCGGCCACCGGCAACTCGCGCTTCACGCCCCAGGTGTAGAACACAAAGGCGTAGGCATCGAGCACCGAGTATGCGTCGCCCAGCCATTCGCGGCCGGCGTACATGCCGTCGATCTGCTTCAGGTATTCGTGAAAGGTTTTCTTGCCCATGGCCTGGATGCCGGGAAAGGCCGACTCGTCGGCGGTGTAGCGCGCCGGGCGGCCGATGTGGCCGTGCGCCGGGTGAACGCTGGCGGCAAAAAAACCGATCACCGACAGCGCCTGCGCTTCTTTCAGGTTGTCGGAGGGCCACATGCCAAAGCGCTTGCCGAGGAAGGGCATGACGGCCGTGTTCTCGGTCAGCGGCGTGCCGTCGTCGAGTTTGAGCGCCGGCACGCGACCGAGCGGGTGGATTTTCTTGTAGTCGGGCGTCAGTTGCTCGCCTTTGGACAGGTCGAGCTTTTGCGGCGTGTAGGGCTCGCCGGATTCTTCGAGTACGATGTGGGCGGCCATGGAACAAGCGCCGGGGGCGTAGAACAGGGTCAGCATGTGTGGATCTCCTTGGGGGCTTTGAGATGGTTGCGCTGCAAGTCAAGCGGTGAAAGACGCGAACCGGTTGCGGCGCATGATTTTGCGCGTTATGCGCGCCAACGTACAGTAAAAATCACGCTGCAAGGACATGCTCCCCACCGGCCTTGGTCGCAACCGCAACCTCCGGACAATATCCCCGGAAAGGCGACGCCGCGTTAACTACGCCAACACCGACAGGAGAGCGCCATGTCTGCCCCCGGGATTCTTTCAATAAGCCTCATTTGCGCCACCGCAGTGGTGCTGCTGGGCGGCTGCGAAACCACAACCTCAGGCGGTGCGGTGGGCGGCGATCGCAAGCAGCTATTGCTGGTTTCTTCGCAGGAACTGGATCAGATGTCGGCCCAGGCCTACACCAAGCTCAAGACCGATGCCGCTGCGCAGGGCACGCTCAATCAAGATCGTGCGCTGTTGCAGCGCGTGAGCATGATCGCAAGCCGGCTCGAGCCGCAGACCCGGGTTTTCCGCGCCGACGCGCCGGGCTGGAAATGGGAGGTCAACGTCATCTCCAGCGCCCAGGTGAATGCGTTTTGCATGCCCGGCGGCAAGATCATGGTTTACTCGGGACTTGTCAAACGTCTCAATCTCAACGATGACGAACTGGCCGCGGTCATCGGCCATGAAATGTCGCATGCCTTGCGCGAGCATTCGCGCGAGCAGGTCTCACAGGCGCTGGCCGCGCAGACGGCGATCGGAATCGGCGCCGCCCTGTTCGGGCTCGGTCAGGGGTCGGCGGACCTCGCCGGCGCCGGCTACCAGGCGCTCATCGCAACGCGCTTCAGCCGGACCGACGAAAACGAGGCCGATCGCATGGGACTGGAACTGATGGCGCGCGCCGGTTTTGATCCGCGCGCAGGCGTGAGCCTGTGGCAGAAGATGATCAATGCACAAAACGGATCGCAGCCGCCTGCGCTTCTCAGCAGCCACCCGACGGACGCCAGCCGCATCCAGGCGATGCAGTCCTTGCTGCCGACCGTCATGCCCCTGTACATGGCGGCGCGGGGACGTTGAACGACCTTCTCCGCGGTACGCCCGGGCGTTCGGCGTCAGGGTTCTGAACCGGCGGCGAAGTTTCGCGCCCTGGTCCCCTGATCGGCCTTGATCCCGGCAGCGCTGATGATGCCGCTCCCGGCGCGCACCCGCGCCTCTTTCCATGCGGCCGGCCGCAACAGGCTGTCGACATCCACCGCGCCGCGCAGGCCGCGTGTACCAGAACACCCAGCCCGGTAACAGCGCTTATAGCGCCAATCGCAGCCACAATCCGGTCGGGCTGAACTGCGTAAACCGTCCCGGGTGCAGGGCCATGCGTACATTGGCCGGGCTCACCGCCAGCAGCAGCGCGATGAGGCCCCATGCGGCGAGCCGTTCGGTGCGCCGAAACAACAAGCCCAACCCCGGCAGCACTTCGAGCAATGCTTCACCTGCGCCAGGGTGACCCGCATGTCTTGAGGTTTTCCTCAGGGTCGCGCCGCGATGTCGTTAACAAACGCCGCCACGTCATCGAGTACCGGCTCCAGCCAGCGCAGCGGCCGCGCGAACGCGCCGATGATGGTGTGGTGATTGGCGCGCGGGTAGGTGCGCAGCGTCACCGGCACGCCGGCGGCGCGCAGCTTGTCGGCCAACTGCACGGTATTGCGTTCGGGGTTGACCAGACCGTCGCTGCCGCCGACGCCCAAAAAGCTGCGCGGTGCGGCCTTTGAGGCAAAGGCAATGGGCTGCGAATTCGCCGGGTAGTCGGGGTGATTGAACACCGGTTGCGCCTGCGGATTGATGATCGGATAAAAATCATACGGCCCGGCAAGCCCTATCCAGCCGGCCAGCACCGAGGGCGCCAGGCCCTCGGCCGCAAGCCAGCGCGGATCGAGCGCGAGCATGGCGGCGTTGTAGGCGCCGGAGCTGTGGCCCATCAGGTGCAGGCGCCTGAGGTCGCCGCCGTAACGCGGCGCCTCGCGCACCGCCCAGGCCATTGCCGCCGCGCAGTCGGTCAAAAAATCCGGATAGCGCACTTGCGGATACAGCCTTGAGTCGGCGACGATGCTGACAATGCCGCGCGCCGCCAGCGCCTCGCCGACAAAACGGTAGTCGCGTCGCGCGCCGCTGTTCCAGGTGCCCCCGTGCAGGAACACCACCACCGGGTAGCCGCCGGGTTGTGCTGGTGCACCGGCCGCCGGGCGGTACACGTCGAGTTGTTGCGACGGGGCGGCGCCATAAGCGAGGTTGAGTGATGCGACATAGGTGCCGTCTGGCGTGAGCCGGTCCAGCACCGCCAGCGGCGAGCAGCCGGCCAGCAGCGTGGCAAAGATGGTGACGAGTAATAGGAGGACTGCGGGGCGGGACATGCGAGGGGCCGGAAAGTCCAGGCTTGGACAGGGTGGGTGTGCAGCAACGGCGGACCGGATAACAACAAGGCCGTACAGATATACACTGTGGTACGTACAGGGCGCGGATATGGATGAAAAACCTTGTTCGCGTGAGGGCATTATTGCGCCTGATTTGTGCCTGATTTGTGCCCGATGGCATGAAACTGGCATGATGCTCCGGGTTGTCGTTCGATCGCACAGCCGGGGTCGGCATACCATTTTCGATAGAGAGGAATACCGCATGAACCGCAATATCAAGAGCAAAACCCTCACCGCAGTCGTTGTGAGCCTCGTCCTTGGCGCCACCCTGTTTGCCGGTAATGCGCTCGCCCAGGCCACTTCGACAGGCCCAGGACAGGCCTGGCCGAACAAGCCGGTGCGCATCGTGGTGCCCTTTGCCGCCGGCGGCAACACTGATCAGCAGGCGCGCATTGTCGCCGAGCGCCTGAGCGCCACGCTGGGCCAGCAGTTCATTGTCGAGAACCGCGTCGGTGCGGGCGGTGCGATTGCGGCGGAGTTTGTCGCCAAGTCGGCGCCGGACGGCTACACCGTGCTGATGTCGGCGGTGTCGCAAATGGCCATCGTGCCCTTTCTGCAAAAGGTGGGCTACGACCCGCTCAAGGACTTCGCGCCGGTGTCGATCGTCGGCACCAACCCCTTCGTGCTGGGCGTACACGAGTCGGTGCCGGCCAAAACGGTGCAGGAGTTTGTGGCCTACGTAAAAGCCAACCCCGGCAAGCTCAACTATTCATCGGGCGGCAACGGCTCCATCGGGCATTTGTCCGGGGCGCTGTTCGTGCAGCGTGCCGGCGTGCAGATGGCGCATATCCCGTACAAGGGCGGCGCACCGGCGGTGGCCGACCTGGTGGCCGGCGTGGTGCAGATGTATTTTGGCAATGCCTCCGAGCTGATACAGCATTCCAAGAGCGGCAAGATCAGGTTGCTTGGTGTTTCCAGCCTCAAGCGCGCACCGCAACTGCCCGACCTGCCGGCCATCGCCGAAACCTACGCCGGCTTCCAGACCATTACCTGGAACGGCCTCATCGCACCGGCTGGCACGCCGCGCGACATCATCAGCAAGTTCGCCGCCGAAGTGAAAAAAGTCGTCAGTGAGCCGGCGGTAATCGAGCGCCTGGACAGGATAGGCGTGGACCCGGACGGCTCATCGCCCGAAGATTTCACCAAAACCATAGCCGCCGACATCAAGCAGTGGGGTGCCGCAGTGAAGGCGGCGGGGATCAAGTCCGAATAAGCGGGGCTTGCGGTTCAACGTGCTGGCTTGCGCGGTGGCGCAAGCCAGGCGAGCGCTGCATACGCCATGCGCGCGGGCGGCAGCAGCAGCCACGATACGGGGTAGAGCAGCAAGGTGATGAGAATCGCCCAGCCGGCAAACTGCATCAACAACGGATTGATGCCGGCAAAATTCGCGAGTTCGGCCAGCATGCTGTTGATCAGGCTGGGGTGGCTGATCACAACATAGGCGGTCGCCATCACCGCGCCGTATTTGCCCAGTGTCTGCAACATGCGCGTGTTCTGCACCAGTCGCGGCGCAAAAATCCGCGTGCGTGCGGTGAGGCTCAGTCCCTCACCGGAGCGCACCACGGTCTTGCCCGCGACAAGCAGCCGTGCCGGCAGCGCGATCAGCGCCACATCGAGACCGGCCCAGAAGTAATCGGCCTTGCCGATGTCTGCGTCAAGGTCGGACTTGGTTTCGAGGTTGCGAATGCCACTGGTAAAGAGCGTTGTCAGCGCCTTGGCAAAGCGGTCGGTCTGGTTGCGCCTGACTTTCAGCTCCGGCGTCACGACAAACTGCCCGATCAGGTCGTGGCCCTCCTGCCGGATGAAATTCACGGCAAGCCATCCGCGTCGCGCCGGATCAAGCGCGGGGGCGGGGCCCGGGGACGGTACAGCGGCGTTTGCGACCGCGTCGGTCTTGCCGCCGCGAGCCACCCGCGCCCACAGATCCTTCGCGTATTCGGTGACGGACTGCACTGCATTGCCGGCGGCGTCCATTACCTTGAGCGAGGTCAGGTCGTTCTCGCGAAAGTAAAAAATAACCGGCACCACCGCCTCGCCGTACTGCAGCAGGATGTCCCTGAACTCCGGCTCCGATCCGTAGGCGAGCAGGACTTCGCGCGTCATGGCCGGGTATCTGGCGAGCGCAATCCACGCCTTCATTGCGAGCACCCTGTCCGGCGCGTAGTCGAGCAGCAGCGCCTGTATTGCGATCGGTTCCTTGAGAACAGCCGGGCCAAGCCACGCCAGATCGTCTTCGGCCTGCAGGCGTATCAGTTGCTCGTCATAGGGCACGGGCTTCCAGATCTGGCAGATGACCAGCGAGGCGACCAATGCCGCAGCGAAAAATACCAAGGGCTTTCTCGGGTTCATGCTTGGGCGATTCCGGAAGCAAAGCGAAGCATAGTGTAGCTTTTGTCGCGCGAACTGCTGAAGGTGGGGCGGATCGCCCGCTGCGATCGGCTGCGTGCTGCGTGCTGCGTGCATGCGGAGCGTAAAAGCCGCCTGGCGCCACCCCGGCTCTTTAAAGGGGCGAGGATAAGCCTCATGGTGCCCGTTCCGCTCTATTGACTGGCGGGGACCGCTTCCAGTCTGGCGCTTCGAGGCCGTTCAGGAGGGGCGGAGTCCATCCCGTTGCGCCGGGCGTCTCGAGCCGGTTGTGCCGGTCGCGAGCATCGGCATTGCGCAGCAACCGTTTCTTAAGTGGTATTGCGAACAGATTTCCTGCGCCTTGCGGATCACAATCGGCGGCATCGATGGCGTTCCGGCCGCAACAGGCCGACGGAGGCAACATGAACCCGCATACCTATTCCTTGTCACACCGCCGTTGTGCCGGCGGCACCGGCGCCGCAGCGACCAGCGGCCGGGGACCAGCATGCCCATCCTGAGCCGGACGCGCAGCGAACCCGATGCGGTGAATTTTCCCGTCGAGGTCATATTGTCGCTCGAGAACGGGCGCTTCACCGACGCCATCAAGACGCTGCGCACCGCGCGCGGCATCGGCCTCAAGGAAGCCAAGGACATCGTCGAGTTGTATCTCGCCAACCATCCGCGGCTGCGCGAGCGCTGCGACGTGGCGCGCAAGCACGGCGGGCGCAAGGCGCTGATCTGGATAGTCGCCACGCTGTTTGCCTGCGCCGTCATATACCTGACGCTGGGCGTCAGGGCCCTCGCCGGCGCATAGGCCGGCGCGCTGCGCCGGCGTGCCGTTGCCGCCTCGCCGGAAAACTGCGCGTTTTGTACGTTCGCGAACCGAATTCCGGCCGGCCGCCGCTTATGATCTGTGCTGTTAAGTCGCCCGCACACCGTTGCGCGCGATGCGAAAAACGCCAGGGGGCGACGACCATTCGAGGAAGATGCAATGGAACATTCAGTTACAGCAGCACCTGGCGCGCAGGTTCACAGCATGGACACTGCGGATACTGCAGACAGCGCCGGCATTGCGGGCATGCAAGCCCTGCCCGTGCGGCGCACCGTGCTCTATGTCGAGGACAATCCGGTCAACTACCAGCTCGTCGAGCAATTGCTGGAGCGGCGCGACGACTTGCGCCTGTTGCCGGCACCAAACGCCTCAACAGGCATCGCACTGGCGCGCAGCTTTTTGCCCGAGGTCATCCTGATGGATATCAACCTGCCGGGCATCAGCGGCTACGATGCCTTGCAAATCCTGCACGAATCGGCGGCGACCGCCCACATCCCGGTGATCGCACTGTCGGCTCAGGCCATGCCGCGTGAAATCGAGCGTGGCCTCGCCGCCGGATTCTTCGGCTATCTCACCAAGCCGATCCGCATCGACTTGTTCATGGACGCGCTCGATGTTGCCTTGCTGCATGCGCAGCAGCACCGCGCGGCGGGGAGCCCGGCCTCGGCCTGAACGTCCGCAGACGCCCGCAGCCGAATCGCGCCTGCATCTGACGCGGGCAGCTCGAAGCTTGCGCCGGCGCCCGCGAAGCCCTCCGCGTGCCGCTGCCGCCAAGGGCGCGCGGCACGGGGATAGTGCTTTTGGCGACTAGCGGGCCGGCTTTGGCGTGACTGCGATGGAATCGCTGGCCGGGAATGATTCGGCCAGCGCCTCGTCAAGCAACCATTCGTCGTGTCCGTCGATTTCGACCAGCGGCGCTTCTGATAAAACGGGAACAGGTACCTTGCCGGGCGAGCCGCGTGCGGTGTCTGGACGTTGGGTCATTGCATATCTCCGTAGCGTGGAAAGTACCGGGCAGCGCCAGAACCTGCGGCGTGGAAAGCGCCGGGTTTGCACGGCATCACACGCATCCGGGTGAAAAGCCGCGGCTGGCCGGGAGGGCCATTGCAGCATCATGGCGCGGCAGCGCGTGCCACATCCGTTCGCCGCCGCACGTAGCGGCGATCTCCCGGGACGAAGCGTCGCGGAGGCACCCGGTCTCAGGCTCGCAGCATCTCAGGATGTCAGGATCTCAGGATCTCAGGATCCGGCATGGTCGCACCGCCTGTCGCGCTTGAACGCAGGCGTTGAAGAGGCAATGCGCATAGCCGCTGCCCGGTTCGATGCAAGCTGAAACCGGGAGGAGATCGTGCCGTGAAAGTCATTCAAGACTTCCGTTGCGGGGTCACGCGATGTCGAAGCGATCGAGGTTCATCACCTTGTTCCAGGCCGCGACGAAATCGCGCACGAAAGCCTCATGCGCGTCGCTGCTGGCATAGACCTCGGCGACGGCGCGCAACTGCGCGTTCGAGCCAAACACCAGGTCAACGACGCTGCCCGTCCATTTGGGCGCACCGCTTCCGCGCTCAAGCCCCTCCATGACGGCCTCGACCGTGGCCGACTTCTGCCATTTCGTGCCCATGTCGAGCAGGTTGACGAAAAAGTCATTGCTCAGCGTTTCCGGGCGCGTGGTGAAGACGCCGTGTTTGGCGCCTCCGACATTCGCACCGAGGGCGCGCAAGCCACCTATCAGCACCGTCATTTCCGGCGCGCTCAGCGTCATCAATTGCGCCTTGTCGATCAGCATCTCGGCCTGTGCGCCTTCAAGCCCCTTGCGCGCGTAGTTGCGAAAGCCGTCGGCAAGCGGCTCGAGCACGGCGAAGGACTCGACATCGGTCTGCTCCTGCGTTGCGTCGGTGCGCCCGGGTGCAAACGGCACGGTCACTTCGATGCCGGCTTTTTTCGCCGCTGCTTCGACCGCCGCGCAGCCACCCAGCACGATCAGGTCGGCGAGCGAAACCTTCTTGCCGCCGCTGTTGAACGCCTTTTGTATCTCTTCCAGTTTGGCCAGCACCCTGGCCAGTTCGACCGGCTGGTTGACGGACCAGTCTTTTTGCGGCGCGAGGCGGATGCGCGCGCCGTTGGCGCCGCCGCGCTTGTCGCTGCCGCGAAAGGTCGAGGCCGACGCCCAGGCCGTGCTGACCAGGTGCGGGATCGACAGCCCTGATGCCAGCAGCTTCGCTTTCAGCGCAGCGATGTCCAGCGCATTGATGAGCGCATGGTCAACGGCGGGGACGGGATCCTGCCAGATCAGCATCTCTTTCGGCACCAGTGGTCCGAGGTAGCGCGCGATCGGGCCCATGTCGCGGTGCGTCAGCTTGAACCAGGCGCGGGCAAAGGCATCGGCGAATTCCTTCGGATTGGCCATGAGGCGGCGCGAGATTTTCTCGTACGCCGCGTCCATGCGCATGGCCATGTCGGCCGTGGACATCATCGGCGCGTGGCGCTTGCCGGGGTCGTGCGCATCGGGCACGGTGCCGGCGCCGGCGTTGCCCTTGGGCTTCCACTGTTGGGCGCCGGCCGGGCTCTTGGTCAACTCCCACTCGTAGCCGAACAGGGTCTCGAAATAGCCGTTGTCCCATTTGATCGGGTTGGGTGTCCAGGCGCCTTCGAGGCCGCTGCTGATGGTGTCAACGCCCTTGCCGCTGCCAAAGCTGCTCTTCCAGCCGAGGCCTTGCTCGGTGATGTCGGCGCCCTCGGGTTCGGGGCCGACATATTTGCCGGGGTCGGCGGCGCCGTGGGTCTTGCCGAAGGTGTGGCCGCCGGCGATCAGCGCGACGGTCTCCTCGTCGTCCATCGCCATGCGGGCGAAGGTCTCGCGGATATCACGCGCCGAGCCGAGCGGGTCGGGCTTGCCGTTGGGGCCTTCGGGGTTGACGTAGATCAGGCCCATTTGCACGGCGGCGAGCGGGTTGTCGAGTTCACGGTCGCCGCGATAGCGCTCGTCGCCAAGCCACTTGCCTTCGGCGCCCCAGTAAATGTCTTCTCCGGGTTCCCAGATGTCGGGGCGGCCGCCGGCAAAGCCGAAGGTCTTCAAGCCCATCGACTCGAGCGCGACATTGCCGGTCAGCACGATGAGGTCGGCCCAGGAAATCTTGCTGCCGTATTTTTGCTTGATCGGCCACAGCAACCTGCGCGCCTTGTCGAGGCTGACATTGTCCGGCCAGCTGTTGAGCGGTGCGAAGCGTTGCGCGCCGCTGCCTGCGCCACCGCGGCCGTCGGCGATGCGGTAAGTGCCGGCGCTATGCCAGGCCATGCGAATGAAAAACGGCCCGTAGTGGCCGTAGTCGGCCGGCCACCAGTCCTGCGAATCGGTCATCAGCGCATGCAAGTCCTTGATCACCGCGTCGAGGTCGAGGTTGTTGAACGCCTTGGCGTAGTCGAAGTCCGCGCCCATCGGGTCGGATTTTTCCGATTGCTGGTGCAGTATTTTCAGGTTGAGTTGATTCGGCCACCAGTCGGCGTTGGTCTTGGCGCCGGCGACGGCCTGCTGGCGTGCGCCGCCCGCGAACGGACACTTGGCTTCGTTTGACATGGTTGTTTCCTTTGCTTGTTGCGATTGGTGATTGAGGCCTCGATGATGAAACCGATTCTAGGGGCGAGGCACCCAATGTTCCAATTGATTGTGGCAATTGGGCCGATAGCCGGATTCAAACGACCGGGCACGCCGGGCGGGGGGGCTATGCAGCTTGCGCCTGCATAGCATCGCCGGCGCGTCGTGGCCGTGCGGTAACAGACGTAAGAAAGGCTCACATGGCGTCGATCGGCAGGGGGGGGGCCGTCATGCGTAGTGCAAGCACCATCAGCCGCACCATCACCCGTACCATCGCCCGTACCATCAGCAATCAATGAGATGTGCATCGTAAACGAGCGCGCAATATTTTTAGGCTCTTTAGGAAATCGAGTGGGTGAATTCTGGCATCAAATGACTGGAAAGGCGCGCCAGTACTTGATTTGCGGGATATGAAGGGTCACGGAGTTCGTGCATGATGTTTGCATGGCTAATTTATCGAAACGTAAAAAGCGGCTCTGGGATGCGTACGTGTTCCCGGGGTTTTGTCCCTTGCCGGCGGTGCGTGGCCTCTTTGGTGATTCGAGAGCCTGCGTCATCACGCTTGTGCGTTGAGCCAGAGCGCATACCATGGTTCGGGCACAAAGGCGGCGAGCAGCGCGAGGCCGACAAACGGGATGGTGTCGTCGATACCCGGCAGCAGCGCCGGCAACGGCGCGCCCTGCCCGGTGACGGCCGCTGCGGCGGTCGGGCGCGCTCATGTCGCGCCCGCCGCACCGGCCGCTTCCCCCGTGTTGGCGGCGCCGGCCGTGCGCGCCACAACAGCGGGCGGTACCGGCAGGCCCTCGGCAAGCGCCACCTTGAGCAGCGCGCCCTCGATGATTTCGCGCGCACGCGCCGCCGCCTGCTCCAGTTCGCGGTGCAGCAGCGCATCATCGGGCCCGCGATTGGCGCACTCGGCGCTGTAGCGCTCGAAACTGCCCAGGCTCAGCACCAGTTCCACCAGGTGGCGCGGGCACTCGCAGTACACCGTGGTCGATGCGCTGGCGAGCACCGTCAGCGCATCGACCACGGTGTACTGCGA
>Ga0163146_10007757_pt1 | contig 11679 bp, 10 predicted proteins | sample OliLakLV19MP7G1_FD_148648 | JGI IMG/M metagenome (GOLD analysis project Ga0163146, IMG submission 148648) | Freshwater microbial mat bacterial communities from Lake Vanda, McMurdo Dry Valleys, Antarctica - Oligotrophic Lake LV.19.MP7.G1 | ecosystem: Environmental > Aquatic > Freshwater > Lake >... | reverse complement strand
ACCCTTGCCCTGGAGTGCTGTGTTGGCTGGCAGAGGACCCCCGCAGAAGTGTAAGCTAAGCAACTGTGCTAGCTAGCTAGTAGTACCTGGTACCAAATTACCTACATTAAATGTGACAAAAACCTGCTAACCTCATTTCCCTATGAGGACACTGTGCGTCTTCAAACTTGCTTACGTACTGACTAAGCAATTGGCGAGAAATTTGATGAGTGGCTTTGATGACATGCAATCATCGATATACAAGAAGTATACGACAAAGATCAACATATAATCAAGAAGACCAAGGGAGCAAAAGGCTTGCGAAGAAATATACTACTGTATCTTCGATTATCATTGCTCCAGCAAGTGCAACAGAAAGCAAAGCATAGAAAATATAGCGAAGTCAAAGTAGAATGGCGAAATCGAAAGAGAACAAACCGAAACACCCATCGAGGCAGAAGCCTCCTCCTCTTGACGAATACATCAAACCTATAATTGCGCTTGGCGTTGCGCTCTTAGCTTATCAGTTCTTTAAAGGGATGAAGTCCGAGGTATGTGTGGGACTTTTTCTAATTTTCAATTAAAACAGAACATCCTTGCCAACGTTTACTCACTGCTCTGGACCGGTACGATTTCTTGTAGATCAAACGAGTAAACGTTCTAGACGAACTGGAACTGCGAGACGTTTTCTTCGGAGAGGGAGAAACCGGGAAAAACTAGTAAGTGCAGTGACCGATTACGTTCTCTGCCTATCAAATAGCGGTCGAGCAGTTTGAATCGATACAATCTCATTTTTTCATACCCATTATGTTTCGCCTTAGTGCGGTTCTCTGCCACGACGAAAAATCTAACATTCCTGTGTCGTCGGTGTTTCAAGATGCTCACAATGATGGAAGTGCCCCAGCTGAATTCCGTCTAGTGGATTGTGATTACGTCCTGCCTGCCTCCGAGAAGTCCATTGCCGATAGATTCAAATTGAGGTTGAAAGATCGGCCAACTATCTTCGTTTCTGGCGCTATTGGAGAGCCCAAGCAGGTAAATTAGATGGGAACGAAGCGTTCTACTCCATTCACCATTTGAATCAACTCGTCAGAGCTCTAACAATTCTTGCTAAAATTCTTCTAAATTTTTTCAGGTCCCTGTTAAACATTTGAAAACGGGAAACATGTTGATTAAAGCACTTCGTAGTTTGCTAGAACCCAGAGCGGCGAAAGTCGAGACGACACAGGATCTCAGGACAAAGTGTCTCGAGAAAGATCTTTGTGGACTCCTTTTGAAGGGGTCCAAACAGGCTCCAAATTGGCTGAAGGATGCTATGGAAAAGCTGGTCAAGGAGTTTCCAAGCATCAGTTTGACGGCAATTGACTCCAGTGTATTGTACGTGAAGAATTTGGAAGATGTGCTCATGCTGGATGAATACGATGAAAACAGCCCGCAACATCGTTTTGTAGTTTTCAAAAAAGTGAGTGGATCCATCGAAGCTGGTAAAGATCGATTGATCACTAGTATTGTCCCCTTGGAGGGATCTGTATCCTATGGAACAATGAGCAATCTACTTGCGAATGCTGTGAGCGGCAAAGTGGCTCCGCAAAAATTGAGTTCCTTGCCTGTCGTCAAAACAAGAACTAAAAAGTTAGTCCAGGAAGAAAAGGCAAAGCGACAGCGCAAGAAGGATCAGAGTAGCAGAAAGGATGAAGGCACGGGAAGTTCCACTCCTGGCGGCTTCTTTCACGACAACGACGGCAGTCGAGACGGTCGAAAGGCAGAACGGGAACGCAGGAGGCAAGAGCACAGAGCCCAAAACCCCGACTATAAGGAGAAAACGCCAGAGGAGATTGCAGAACTGGAGCGCCAGCGTCGACTTCGAATGGAAGAAATGGCGAAGGAGTGGAACATGGAGGCAGATGATCTCCCTCCTGAAGGCGAACCGTTTGACGATGAGGACTACGATGATGCAGATGAAGGGGAAACAACCCAATACGACGTTGACGAGGACGACGAAGATGGAGACGACGTCATGGACCTTGACTAAAACAATTCTATTGTATGAAGTGAATGTGTGTGCTGCGATGCTGCTGTAGAAATAAACGATTACAACAATTTCAGACCTAATCTGGTAAACTTGCATCCATCTATAAACTTGATTTTACCTTTTACTTTGAAAGATCCGTTCAATTCCAGATTCTAGAAACAATTATTCACTGAACCGAGTGACGTAATGATACTTTAAAAACAAAGCAACCCGTGCAGACGAAAAGAGAGAACTCCAGAAGCATCGATACTTCTTTTTCTTTCCATGACTTCAACTTCAAAAAACGAGACAGCCCAGCCATTTACTTTCCAACCGACGGAGGCGTAAGATCAACATCCTCTGCATCATCATAAAAGTATTGAGCCGGGATTGGAATCACATAACGAGATGGGACACGACGGTGGGGCGTGCGTCCCTGTTGATCCTCGTCATCTTCGAACTTGACAATTACCTCCTGTGATGTTCGTTTGGAAACACATCTTGTAAGAAATATATGTAATGAGAACATGAGAAACACCGAAAACAATTCACTTGCCTGGACAACTGGAGAACCAGCTCGGTCGAGCTTCCACACAGGCTCCTTGCTAACTTTAGCACGATAGAAAGACGTCGTTTCGGGAAAGATTGCCATGCAATCAGTCCCCTTTTTGAAGCATCCTTCGTCGCCGGTACTGAGCCTCATGACGTGTGACCACGGAAGACGAATCAACTTGCTGGTGTCATCCTCGTCCTGAACGTCATAAGTTTCCGTGTCCGTATAAAACCGTTGGACGCTGGCAAGAATCCAACTCCCATTTTCGTCCGTTCTTTCGAATTTTTAAGTAGAAATACGTATTTGTGAGTCTGTGGTCAACAGAACTGTACCAGTACCGGTGGATCAAACAGTAACATACCTCGTCACTTTGGCAGCAACCTTACCAAATAAAAGAAGGAAAGAATGGTTGTTAGTCACAGTCAGAGTAAAAAATTGCTAGAAAGAAGCATGAACAAGACAGTTGTATCTTCATACCTGCTCTCCGGGCCTCGCGGCTAATTTTGTGCGCTTTCGCTTCCGAACAGCAGAGTGGGGGGCCCTGCCATCAAAATAAGTTGTCTTCCGCGAATATGCGGTAGGGCCTGTGCCTTTTTCCAGGCGTTCCAAAAATCCTCCGATGCATTCTTCTTCGTCGACTTCCATACCTTCGAAATGCCTGGCTACCGCCACAGCTAGTTCCGATGGCGGAGCTTCGGGGCGGACATTCACATTCTTTGGTACAGCACAGAAACGAAACGAAAAGGTATCAGTTGTGATTAGCGTGATCGTCACAGGCAAATAAGAACTCAGCTCTTCCAACCTCAACCCTTCCCCGCATGCGAGGAATGACTTACATGCTGATCTACATACTGGAGCAATGAGATTGCAGACAATTTTCGAAAATCCAGTCCGACGCCTCGAGGGTAGGAGCGTGAATGGCTAACCGACTTTGACGACCTTCTGGGAACCTTGGTCGCCCCGGAGCCTGCGAATGAAGTCGGCGCTGGGGCCATTGTAGTCAAAGGTTCTTGTGAATTATTGTAACAACAACGACACCAGTAATGGAAAATGTGTGTCAAACTGTTCCAGCTTTGCTCAACCTGATGATCATTAGCCTAACAAAATTGACAACAATAACAAGATGCGCTGCTGAGTTGAGTTGTCGATCTAGCTATCTAGCTAGTAGCTAGCTACTACTCGAGTATAGCTAGTACCATACGGCATAATCCTGAAGCGTGGCGGTGCGACTTCTTTACAGTAAGTACGGTACTAATGGTACGGTGTAGCTGCTGTGTAGACTTAGTGTACCACTAGCTACCTAGTACTATTTAGTACGACGAGCCCGTAGAATCACTACCAGTACTAATAGTACGGAGTACTAGTACTGGTACTACATATCAGTATTGATTGCATGCTTGCTACTGTATTAGCTACATACTGGTACCACGTACCTGGTAGTACACTACTACTGGTACCAGTAGCTAGCTAGCTAGTACCGCACCTGGTATGCTTACCCAAATATTAGGACGGAAAGTGCATGTTGTCGTTGGTACACAAATAAGAAGATAAATTACCTTGTAGCCTAGTTTAGCTAAACTCCAAGGGGCTACCTTCTGTACAATTGTAACAACAATCCTATCCATCCAGCCCGGACCCAAGCTTAGTTCCCTCGTATGCACCAGGAAGGTTCAGCAACTCTAGCTAGCTAATGGCCGCACACTTACTATGCTACCATTTGTCTCCGTCGCGGTCCTTAACCACCAGTCGCAAGACTGAAAAGAAATAGAAGGGCTGCGGGGTTGTTGGCCTATCTGTAAGTCACGGCCCTTAACCACCAGTTGCAACTAAAAAGAAATACATTGGGGACCATTATTTTTAGATATGCGTACGCTGCCGTATTTTACGGTGGATGGGCTCTAAAATTATTTTAATTGGACTTAATTGTTCTTGCTAAAAAGAGCTTCCGATTTCTTTCTTTCAGATAAAGATGTATGTAGTAATATGCAAAAAAAAGCTCTGAGCTTCTGCCTGTCGAATAATAATTCCATTATTCGATTCGATCGATCGTTGTTGTTTGTCTGTTGTGGTTCCGTTCCTTTTCATTTCTTACGACGCATAACGCAAAGCGCTGATAGCGGCATTCACAATATCCGCAGTCGAAGTGCCGCCCGAGTATCCTTGCTGGGATTGTTGCTGCTGCTGCTGGGGTCCCTGGTTCGATCCGTTCATCACGGGAGCCGACATGAAGTTGTTCATGCGGCTCGCGTTATTCGCCGGATTATACTGCTGTGATTGCTGCTGCTGCTGCTGCTGACCCATAAACTCCATGTGCTTGGACATCATGGCCGGCAATCCCCCCGAGAATGGGCCGCCTTGCGTTCCTCCCATGCCCAATCCCAAGCTAGGTCTGAGAGCATTGGTGAGACTGACTTGTCCTCCCTGGTTCGCTGGGTTCGCTGCGGCAAAGTTCCCGTACATGTTGACCGGGTTTGCCCCCGAGGGAGTCATAAAGGAAGCAGCGGCGACCTTCTGCTGAAGGAAGTGATCCAAGAGGGCGCGCTTGTGGTGATCCGGTCCAATTTCGTTAACTTCCAAGGTCCTCTTTCCTCCACCATATACCATGGTCTGCGCTTCCGCCTTGCGGGAGCTAGCAGCCGTGATGGAACGCATCTTGGACATTTCCTCAGCGTTATCGCGAAGGAAGTATTCATTGCCAAAGATGATCGGATCATCCGGGCCGATGCCGCGGTTCACTTGACGGAATCCCCAACGGTACAACTTGCGGGTAAAGCTCGAGAACTTGGTAGGCTTGAAGTACTTGGGAACCACCGATCGAGTGAACTCATCGGGTTGACGGATCACGAAGGATTTGCCGTCCGGAAGCCAAGCCACGCAGAACCCTTCTTCTTGTTCATCAGCAAAGCGCATCAAATTCATTAGCTGCAGGCGTTGGATGATATGCAAGACATCATCATGTTATTCATTCGCATTGCCATAGTACAACAGAACGCAGTACAGGTAGTAGTCGGTTGTTAGGCGGCCGAGACCGGTCATTGCGATTAGATGATAAATAAGATTCAAGTTTGTTCACGAAAGAGATAAAAGAGAGTGCAACAACAGTCAAGTGAGATATAATCATATACAGTGTGTATGTTACAGTGGGTGCTAACAAGAGGGTGAGAACCGGTAAGATTTTGAGATGCGGTCATCGTCGCGCGGTTATCATGACAAAAGGCCGGCTCGTTGAAAATGTCAATACACCCACAGAGGTCCTCCGTAGGATTCTACGGCGCCTGGTACTGGGGAGGGTTCGGCCAAAGCGATCCTTGTTTCTACCGGACTGCAAGCTAACAGCAACGAAGTAAACCACCATGGTGGTGCACGTACCTTTTCTGGGAACGTAAGGGCAGCATCCGGCTTTTTATGATCCGGGATGTAACGCTTGCCTGGTTTAGAATCATCCTTCGAGTTGGTCTCTTCTTCTTTGTCGGTCACAGAGGTAGCCGTAGGAGAAGAAGACCCTTCTTCATCACCGAGCGCTGTTAACGCACTTGCTGCCTCCATGATGCTCCGGAGCTTCTCCTTAGTAGCAGGTTTCTCGGTTGTCTGCTTTTTATCTTGTGTATCGGCCATGTTGTCTAGTGTATATTCTTTTTTATTTGTTTGCTGGTCCTGGTGTTGGTTTTTGAGATGTGGAATTGATAATATCAGGTGTTTTTATTTTGGAAGGTGACTACTTCTCACTACTGGCTGCAATGTGGAGAAATGAACAGAGTTGATCAACAACCGAATTGTGTGATATTTTACTCCGCGTAAAGTAACCTTTGTTTTATCATTGCTCCTATGGCCCCTGCAAGTAGGCGCGTTACGTGGCAAGTATCGGGGCTTCTGGATTTCTCTCTAACTTTCAGGTGCAGCTGGGCATTATTGGCAGAGCTGTGACTCCGCTGTGAGCGTTGATTGTGATAATGCGGGAGGCGAACAGGAGTACCGCGAACCGATGACAAAGACGCCAGTTGACCAAAACGTGACCTTCGTTTAACGAATCCGATCAACTGTTAAATACGACTATTATCAGTCTGGGACTCGATTTTCTTCGTCTTGGAAGTGATCTTCCTTCTCGTTCTACATGTACCGAATTATTTAACGCATTAACTGATCCAGAATCCATTACGACATACTATTGTGGTACTCGTACTTCAGTACAAGGTACGTACCCTTACATACAACCAGTACTACTAGTACGGTGAGTACGCACGAGTACCAGGCGAAGGAAAAGGTCGCCACTGGGTTGATAAAATGACTATCGAGAAGAAGGAGGCGCGCGAGTGCCACCCGCAACTGTGAATACTACGTACAATTGTAGCGGCTGTACGTAGGCTGGCTGCGCGTTGTAAAACTAGTGCAGCGAAATTATTAGCTCGCAAATCCAGCCGCAAGGTACCGGTAGTCTACCGTGCTATGTAGTACCGGTGAGGTGATGCTGTACTAGCTAGAGTAGCTACTAGTAGAGCCGCTACATGTCGCTACTCCTGCCATTAAATGCGCCTACACTTTCGTAGCTTTCTTGCATCATCGAGGTTCTCCCCACTGTGCTGTGCTGGTACGTCGTACTATTTATGTAGTACTCCGTAGTACGTACCAGCACCTGCTTGTTGGAGTTCATCCCAGTGAAACAAGCCAGCCAAATCTTTAATTGATGCCTGGCTTGGAAGATGATTACAAGATGATTTGTCTTTACCATAAGATGGTCTTAAGACTGGCTGAATCAGAACAAGATAACAAAACGGGACACGTGTTCTTGTCCAGTCTTTAAATTGTCTTGTCTTGTGCAAGACAATCTCATTGTTGTTGAGACAATCGCCTGCAAAGCCACAAAGAAAGCCATCGATCAAGGTTCTGTGCACTCAAAACAACATCAACAACAAGAGACCCACACCCTCCACAGCTGAAATCCGCAGCTTATCATTGGAAGCATTTGTCAGTGTTCTTCAAGAGACAGGTGTGCACATGTCGATGTCTTGAAGCACTGCGGACACAACAGCATGGAAGACTCGAGAATGATCTGCAACAACAAGAAGCAACAACTTGCGCTGCAGTGCTCACTGGCACAATTGCTAGTTTCAGGAGACCCTTTCTAGTCTATTTTGTAAACCAGCATCGCTGATTTCAAGATTGTTGATAACAAATGTCAAATTAAAAAAAAGAGTAAGTTTGTCTGCTAAGAATTCCAACTTGAAAGTTTCGGCATCATCTTAAGCATTGCCGGGTCTGCATGCTGTCAGCATCATGCCATCTGTCATTCTCTGTCGTACGTCTGAGACCATCCCTTTGGTGACACTGCAAACTGGAGTGGCTGGCAAACGAAGGCGTCTTGGGCAGGAAATGAGACGGATGGAGTTGTCCCGCCGGTAAATGACATGCGAATTGCATCCCAAAAAGAAACTAAAAGGGAGCAATGGACCACATGGGGATCTTCGCTGAATCAAAGAAGAGAAATGCAAGTGACAATCATGCAGAATCCAGCAAATGGCTTAGCAAAGTCATTGGATGGGTTGATGGCACTAGAGACGAACTGCATTGTGATGTCACCAGCATGAAGTGCGGAATGTCAAAGTGGCGGGAGTGGTCAGCAGGGACACGGACATTGATCATGTTGATGGCTAACTGATTGTCACAGTGGAGAACATTGGGACCAGAAGAGGAAAAGCAAAGTTGTTTCATGATTGCATGTCAACCATTGGCATGCTTAGCTGGCATGACAGTTGTGAGGAATTGCGCCTCAGTTTGGTGGTTGCAGTGATGGACTGTGTTTGCATCAGCAGGACACAGTGCCACCACACAGCACAAAAGCACAGTCAGTGGTAGACCAGCTATTGCAGGGGTCATTGGCATGTGTGGCATCCAAGAATCCAACAAGTTTCAATGAGTTGATCTCATGAAAAGGTGGGAGATCATCGGTTTGTTCAAGGTGTTAAAAGGGTGAATGTGGAAGAGTGGCACCCCACTTGGATTTGTGGCAGACTGTGCCCCAATGTTTGGATTCACCGAGACATTTGGCTGTCTTTTTCAAAAGGGCGAAGTGGGTATCATGAGGACACGTGGAGAACTTGTTTAGAGAAATGGCAGCACATCCAATGTCTGGACGGCATGTGACATGGGCACAAAGTGATATAATTTTCCTGGCAAGCTGTGGCAGACAAAGTCATGCTTTGAGGCCATTGAAGGGTGTCATGCTCCGGAGTTCCTTCAGCAGGTCTGCTGTGCTTGTAGAAGCAGTGACAGCATCAGCAGTTAGTGGAGCAACCTGCCAGGAAATGTTGAATCAAATGGGGATGTCATCAGATGAGAGCAAAGGGGAAAACAGAAAAAATGATATTTGGTTGATGCGCAAGGCAAGAAGTTGGCATGATGAGGCAATAGTCAAAACATGTGTTCAGGTTACACCAAACAAAAAAAACTATTTGTTGGGTTGACACTTGCCAGTGTCACAGCTTTGGTAATCATGAGTTGCAAATGGCAAGGTGTCATGTATTTTAGTAACTGAAACAAATGCAAGCCTGACACTGGAGAACAAGTCGATTTGCAAAAAGGTGCAAATGAAAAGCCACATTCTGTGCATGGCAATGCCAAGTGCATTTTAGACTGTCTGTGAATGGTGACAATGTCTCAATTGTAACCCAAAGCTCAAGCAAAATGGGCATAGCAACTGTGCCAACCAAAATGCATGAGGCATTGCACATGACATGGTCAGCTTCACAGTGAGTCAAAAATGAAAAGATGAGAAATCCAATGATAACAAAATCGAACGAAACCATCCATGCATTTGTCACAACACTGTGACACCCACATGGTGTCACTATGAGTTTTGAATATGAAATCTGTTTATTCATTTTTTCTGGCTACAAGGTCCATTCTTTTCCCAATCCAACTGTACAGATTGGGATTGTTGATTTGGGTTTTAAAGCAGTGAAAACCAAATGTTTTGTTCAGGATTTTCTTTGATTTGAGAGGAAGTGCTAAATTGAAGCACATTTCTAATGTGCTTGCATCATTCTCAGTTGCCAATCAAACCGGTAACAAGAAGCTTACGACCTGCCACAAGTCTTCCAAGTAAGATGGACTTGGGCACAATGCTGGGTTCAGGTACAGTACCTCGCATATTGGTAGTGGCAGGCATGGAAATATATTGAAAGACCGGAATAATTGTTTCTAGCTAGCGCTATAAGAAGATGATTTATGCATATGTATTGATGTGGATTAAATAAAATAATTTAACTAAAGGCACTGATCATGTGCTATTTCTTTTGGAGGGAGCCAGAAAAATAAACACAAGAACAGCGGCAGAGCGTCACCTTGGATCCTAGTTGTAAGGATCTTCTGCAGTAGAAACATAAGCATACCCTTTGGATGCTTTCTGACAAACGTCATGCAAAAACCTGGACGAAAGTGGAAGCAAATGAATAAGGAAACTCTGCGACTACTTTCACAGTGATCGAGCGCCACGAACAAAACACGTACCAGGTAACCAATGGGGGTGCGCTCTGGAGACAAGCTTCGTCATAGTAAGTTAGGTATAAGCCTTCATTGGGTTTCGTTTGCGTACATGCAACGGCGTGTCGGGACTGAATGTACTTGACAACATTCAAATTGGCATTCATCCGGCCGGCCGCCAAATGCATCGGGTACTCATAGTGGTGAGATGTCCTTTCGTAAAGAGAACTTGGGCACGCTGTCATGAGGTACTGGACAGTCTGGAGGGGGGCGCCGCGAGCGCAGCTATAGTGCACGGGAAGCCAACCATCTTTGTTTTTGGTGCGAGCAGCATCTGCGTGCAGAGAAGGCAACGCAATGAGAGGATCCGCGACAGCTAGAAGAATACAGACGTACAGTGTGATTGTCACGCAACATACCTGGATACTCTGAATGGACCAATAGTTCGCATAAAGGCAGGCTGTGGGTGAGTGAAACTAAGTAGGATAGCTGGGATGATACAGGCCGAAAGTGTGACTAAAAATCAACGCACCTGTAATGAGATAGTGAATAATATGAAGGTTTGCCAGGTTCTTGCAGGCTGTATGAAGAGGCAAACCGGCCCTCGCGTCCAATCCAAACTTTGCCTTGTGGACGATCCAAACTTTTTGAAACGTCGTCGTCAAGATATCATAATCTGCCACCTGCAGCGAATCCGGGTCCTTGGATACAAGAAGCTTGATGGCTTCCAACGACGCGCCGCATTCCAGAGCCACGTGAATGGGTAGCTTGAATTTACTGTTGCGTTCGCCCGTTCCTTCTGGATACGCATCGAGTAACGCTTCAATCACGTCGGATTTGGCCCTTTTCATGCATGCCGTGTGCAGTGGGAGATTTCCGTCTATTTTTGCCGCCGCACCGAGGGGATGTTTGGCCACAAGATATTTGATGACTTGTACATCCGATTTGTTGCCACACGCTTTGTGCAGGGCAATCAGTGTTTGTTCATCGTCGACCTCCTTCGCTGGATTCTGACCATTATTCTGATTGTTATGATTATTATTGGGGGGTTGACGCAACACAACACGTAGCGAATTCCTGCCAATATTGGCCAAGGCGCGAAGGCGTGGACGTGATTCTCCTTGTGGAAGCTGCTTGTTGACTAATTTGATTTCCAAATCTTCTTTAGTGGGGGCATTATTTTGTTGATTTTGTTTCTGTTTGGACCAAAACGAGAAATCAAAAAAATTAGAAGGCATGAAGTAAAAAACAAGGGAAATGCAGAGAAGGCAAGTTGATGTGGAAGCACGTACGTTGACAGGCAATCGCTGCAGAATGCCCTGTCCGATATTCTGCCCCCATCGACCCATTTTCTGAGGCGAGAACAATTGAATACTTCAATTTTGATCACAGATGCACAGTAGTTTCCGCAAAGCTATAAAGACAGGAACAACCCAAGTCTGCTCAACGAGCAATGCACTAGCTCTACAGTGATGGATGATGATTGACTCGAAGCCCGCAAAACTCGCTATCTGGTGATCATCGGCCGAGGGCTGGCTGATGTAGGTACATCGTCGCCCAACTGCTTCTTAACTTATCGGTTCCTTCTTTCGCGTGCTTCCCAATTCAACCCATGCAAACTTGGTGGGCCTCATATTAGATTCATTCCCTCATTCAAGAC
>Ga0163146_10007756_pt1 | contig 11679 bp, 10 predicted proteins | sample OliLakLV19MP7G1_FD_148648 | JGI IMG/M metagenome (GOLD analysis project Ga0163146, IMG submission 148648) | Freshwater microbial mat bacterial communities from Lake Vanda, McMurdo Dry Valleys, Antarctica - Oligotrophic Lake LV.19.MP7.G1 | ecosystem: Environmental > Aquatic > Freshwater > Lake >... | reverse complement strand
CATCGCTCTGGCTGAGGTCGCGCTCTATCCCTGAGCGTCGTGGCGTCCGCCACCGCCGGCCTGCATCAGCCGGCGGGGCAGAGCCTGATTCTTCAATCGGCGGTCTCGTCCTGGACCAGCAGGCCGAGGGGCGCCCCGCCACCCGTCGCGTCCCGGGCAATGGCGGTAAAGATGTCACCGTTTGCCAGCGGCAGTGTGGCGAAGATCGCCACCGGGGACTTGGCCCCTGCCGGCGTGACGGAAACAGCGTACGTGGCTGCCGTCAGGCCCACGTAGCCCGTGTTGGCCTTGAAGGGCACATTGGCGAAGGTCGGCGTGATGGTGTTGATATCGGTGCCCGGCGTTGCCACGTAGATGTCCACGTTGCCGGCGCTCGGCGAGCCGTGCACGATGCGCACCCGCGCCTCGGTGGCAATGCTGCGGCGATCATCGGTCAACACCAGGGGCTCGATACCGGCGAGGAAGCCCACGGCCAGCACCGAATAGCTCTGTCCGACGACCAGCGCCAGGTTGGCATCAATCACGGTCAGGGCCTGGCTGGCGTCATCCACGACCTTGATGTTGTAGGTGGCCGGGGGGACGCTCTCGTAGTCGGTGAGAGAGGGGTAAGTCGCACCGTTGAACAGCGGATTGGCCAGGTCATTGTTCACGATGACGTCCACCGCCGGCGCATCGGGCGACAGGTGTCCTGCCCGGACATCCGCGGGCGTGTTCACGTCCAGCAACTCGGACTGGGTGGTGCCGTCGTTGACGAGCAGCGAGATCGGGGCTGAACCCGTGGTGGTGTTGGCGACGGCAACTAACAGCAGGTCAGCCCCGTTGGCCAGTGCCACCGTGCCGGCGTCGTAGACGACCGCCGCCGGGTTGTTGGCGAGGGTCACGCGGACCTGGTAGCTCCCGGCCGGGACCTCGACGGGTCCGAGCTCGTTGCCAAAGCTGAAGGTGCCCAGCGCGGTCGCGGTTGCGAGATCGGCGCCGGGTGCCGTGACATAGACCGAGACGGCTGGCGCATCGGGTGCGGCGTGCACCACCTGGGCACGGGCCTGGCCGGACGGCACCGCAGACCGCAGATTCGCGATCACCAGCGGGGCCAGGGTGGCATTGGCGACCTTGCCAACCGCAAGAATGGAGTATGCAGTGTCGGCCAGGAACTCCACAGCCGGCACGTCGATGACGGTCACGTCACCGCTGGGCGTGATGGCGTCGACGCTCACGTCGTAGGTGCCCCGGGACGGATCGGTGAAGCCCGAGCCTTCCTTGTAGTTGACTTCGGTGAGCAGCGGTTCGTTGTCCAGCAGCACGTTGACCTTCGGCGCGTCCGGGGAGGCGTGGATCACCCGGAGCTGGGTTCGGGGTGTGCTGTTGCTGTCGCCACAGGCGCTGAGCACCAGAGAGCTCACAACCAGCACCGCGGCGCCAATCAAGCCCCGCAGCGGGGACGGCTCAGTCGCCTTTAAAGTCATTCGGATGTGATGCAGCACAGGCTTGCTCCTCGTTGGTGAAGACATAAGCCCAGCCTTCGGCGCGCCGGCCGAAGAGGATTCAGCGCTGCGTTGCACGTTTCCGTTGCGCTGAAGTTATCCTTGCTGCCACAACCTCCGGAACCTTGTCATGCCCAGAGCGCCGCGCACGCCACTGGAAATTCTCACGGCCAATTCCCGGCCACAGCCGGCGATTCCCGCGGTGCTCGTTCTGCTGCTCTGTGGTCTATTTGCCGCCTCGGCGGTGCAGGCGGGCAGCGGCTCGTTTGCGGCCTGGGGGCTGACGATCGGGCTGCTCGCCTCCTGCGGGCTGGCCATCGCCGCCGGCTTCTGCTCCGTGTTTCCCACCCTGGTCTGGATCGGACTGGCGGGCCTGCTGTTTCGCTCCAGTTTCGCGGCCCTGGCGCTGCACAGCCGCGCGGCGCTGCTTGCCGGCGCCCTGGCCGCCGCTGTCATGACCGGCGTCCAGATCTGGCGGGTGAGGAGCGGACGCTTCGTGCCCACGCTGGCGGACGAGCCCGCCGGCGACCAGGACCCTGGTTAGTACCCTGGCTAGGACGAGCCGGACAAGCCGGCGGGCGGACCCGCGGGTACGAACGGCTCCACGTCGACCCGCGCGTAACGCACCTCGATAATCTCAAGTTCTTCCCGGCCTCCGGGAGCCTGCAGGATCACGCTGTCGCCGGGCCTGGCCTTCAGCAGCGCGCGGGCGAGGGGCGAGATCCAGCTGATGTGCTTGCGCCGGTGATCGCTCTCGTCCACCCCGACGATCGTGACGACCTGCTCCTCGCCTGCCGCACTGGCGTAGCGCACCGTGGCACCGAAGAACACCTGCCCGGCGGTCCGCTCATCCCGGGGCACCTCCGGATCGATCACTGCCGCCAGGTCGATTCGCCGGGTCAGAAAGCGGATGCGCCGGTCGATGTCCTTGAGCCGGCGCTTGCCGTACTGGTAGTCGGCGTTCTCGCTGCGATCCCCGTTGCCGGCGGCCCAGGACACGACGGCGGTCACCGCCGGCCGTTCCTTCCTGAGCAGGAACTGCAACTCGTCTTTGAGGCGTTGCAGGCCGGCAGGCGTGATGTAGTTTTTGGTGCCGGGGGGCAGGGCGCTCCGGCTCTCGCGAGCCTCATCCTCGGGGGCGTCGGCGTCCTGATCGGATTCTCTGGTGAAGGCTTTGCTCACGATTTCTCGAGGATAGCGCCTGCCCAGGTGAAACCGCCACCGAAGGCGCAGAGGCCTATGCGGGACGCCGGACCCGGCTGGCGCAGCACGGTGTCCAGCGCCAGCGGGATGGTGCTCGAAGAGGTGTTGCCCTGGTGCGCGATCTCGTTCCACACCCGCTCTGGTGGGAGTTGCAGCCGGGTACGCATCGCCTCGATGATGCGGCCGTTGGCCTGGTGGGGCACGATGAGGTCGAGATCAGCGATGCCAAGCCCGGCCTGCAGGCAGGCATCCGCCAGGACACCGTTCATGCGGCGCACGGCCTCCGAGAACACGCGCCGGCCTTCCATCCGCACGCCCTGGCCGGAACCCGGCAGCGGTACCAGCAGCGTGGTGCCGTCTTCCCCCCGGCCGTCGATCACCGGCCGGTGCAGCCGGGCGAGGCCCGCGCCGGGCAGGGACGAGGTCGTCACGATCGTCGCCGTCGCGGCGTCGCCAAAGATCGGTGCGGTTTCCGGATCGTCCGGGTTGGTGATCCGGCGCATCACCTCCGTGGTCAGCACCAGCACGTGGGCACCAGGGCGCGACTGGAGAAAATCCCAGGCGGTGGAGAGTGCGTACAGGTAGCCGCTGCAGGCTGCCAGCAGGTCGTAGGCGGGCACGTTGGCTGCCGGCGCGAGGCGCTCCAGTACCAGGCACGCCATGGAGGGCACGACCGTCACCGGCGTGCTGGTGCTGCAGATGATGAGGCTGAGATCCGCCGGCTTCAGGCCTGCTTCCGCCAAGGCGACGCCGGCAGCGTCGACCGCCATGCTCACCGCGTCCTGGGAGGCACTGGCCACGGTGCGGCTGCTAATGCCGGTGCGCTCGGCAATGCCGTCCCGGCCGTCAATATTGAAGGCGGGAAAGCGCTGCAGCAGCTCGGCGTTGTCGAGACGGTCAGTGCCGCGGCACACGCCGAGGCCCGTGATGACGACCGAGTGCGCATCGGCCTGGCTGGCCCCAAGGGCTTTCCCGGGCCCCGGCGGTGTGCTCCGCCGCACCAGATGCGGCGTGCCGGCGGCTTCACGCGTGAGCTGGCGCTGGCGCGCCTTCTCAACCCCCAGACTCATCACACCAAGGGTCAGCAGTGGCGTGTCCACGGGGGCCTGGTCCCCAATGCTCAGATGAATCACCTCCACCGTGCCGTCGGCAGGAGAGACCAGGTCAACCATCGCCTTGTCGGCCTCGAGAGTCGCCAGGTGCTGGCCTGCCCGGACGACGTCGCCCACCTTCACGAGCAACTCCACCACCTCGACCTGCTGATCGGCCGGGCTGGAGCCGATCGCCGTGACGACGAACCGGTCCGCCGCCCCGAGCGGCGGCCGGTCCCAGGTCAGCGTGAGGTCGAGCATCTCCGCCGCGGCCGTCAGCAGGCCGGCGAAGGACGGCAGGATTTCGAGCTGATTGCCGAAGTGACAGGGCACGAACGTATCGGGCCGGGCCAGTCGCCGGTATTGCACCGGACCCTCGATGGCTTCCGCCACGGCGGCGATGACCTCCGCGCCAAACCCTGCCGTCACGTTGTCCTCGTGGACCACCAGCAGTCGCCGGGTTTTTTGCACGGACCGGAGCACGGCGTCCCGGTCGAAGGGCGACATCCAGCGCAGGTCCAGCACGTCGGTCGTGACGTCGATGGCAGCCAGCGCGTCGGCCACTTTCTCGCAGAGCGGCAGCGTGCTGCCCCAGGCGACCAGCGTGAGGCTGTCACCGCTGCGCACGAGGCGCGCCCGGCCCAGCGCAATGCGTTGTTGGGCGACGTCCGGGGACGTGCCCCGTTCACGATCGTTGAGCAGGGCCTTGGGGTAGAGGATCACCGTGGGCCGCTCGCTGTCGAAGGCAGCGTTCAGCATGCCGGCGGCATCGGCAGCCGTGGCCGGCATGCCCACGTCGATCCCGGGCAGATGGGCCAGCGTGGCCTCGAAGGTGTGGGCGTGAAAAGGGCCGAGTCCGGGACGGTAGGCGCCGCAGGCGGCGAGCACGATCACCGGTGCACGCCAGCCCCCGTTGGTGCGCCAGTCCAGGGTGGCCAGTTCAGTCGCCAGCTGGTTGAAGGCGACAGGCAGGAAGTCGGCGAACTGGATGAAGGCCACCGGCCGGCCACCCGCCAGCGCCCGGCCGATGCAGGTGCCGAGAATCGTGGCTTCACTCAACGGCGAGTTGCGCACCCGGCCCGGAAACTGGGTGCTCAAGGTCCGGGTGACGCCGAAGACATCGCCCTTGGGATCTTCGAGATCCTGGCCGTAGAGCGACACGCGGGCATCCGTGGCCAGGCGGTCCCGCAGGACCTCCCGGATGGCCTCGCCCGCGAGCACCGGGCCGGTTGTTCCCCGGTGCTCGCGGGTCGTCGTCCGGGTGGGCGTTGGCTTTGCCTCCCGGGTGGCCACGGGCAGGGGCTGGCGCAGTGCCTCATCCACGGCGGCCTGCACATCCTTCTCGACGCCCGCTTCCAGGGCCTGGAGGACGGCCTCGGCGACCCCCTCTTTAATGAGTGCGTTCCGGAGCAGTGCCACCGGGTCGCCCGTCCGCCGGGCTTCGTCCCGTTCCCGGACGTCCCGATACACCCGCTCGTCGTCCGCGTTGCTGTGATCGGCGAGGCGCTCCACCGCCATGACGCAGAGTACGGGGCGCCGGGACTGGCGCAGGCCGGCGACCAGTTCACCAAACAGGCGCCCGCAGGCCCGGGCATCCCGGCCGTCTACTCTGTGGATCGGCAGGCCGTAAAAGGTAGCCGCATCACCGTCCGGCAGGGAGAAGAAGGTGCGGCCGGTGGTTCGCGTGGAGATCGCGAGCTGGTTGTCCTCCACCAGAAACAGCACGGGAAGGACGCACCGCACTGCTTCGGCGACGGCTTCGAAAAACTCGCCCTCCTGGGTGCCACCGTCGCCGAGGGAGCACAGCACGAGGGGCTGCCCGGCCGCGTCCCGGATCTGCTGGGCCACGCCGACGGCCTGGAGCGCGTTGTTGGCGACGGGGCCCACGATGCTCAGCACATTGAGAGCCGGCACGCTGAGCAGGGGAGACAGCTGCCGCCCCGCCGAGTTGCCGGCGGCGTTGCAGAGCACGGTGTTGAAGAACTCCGCCAGCGGCACGCCCCGGGCGAGGAGCAGCGCCTTGTCACGATAGTGACAGTGCAGGTAATCCCCGGGACCCAAAAACGGCGCGAGGGCCGCACCAGACTCGTGGCCGGCGCCGCTGGCGTGGAAGAAGGCTTCCCCGCGACCGACCAGTTGGCGCTCCATCTCGTCGACGCGCCGGGCGGCATGCATCCAGCGATAGAGCGTCAGATCCTGGCCAGACACGGGCGCTCCGGGTAGCAGCAGCGAGATTGCGCCGCCGCTAGGGGGCCGCGCCTGGGCCTAGGATAACTGGTCTGCCGGAGTCCTGAGCGTGAAAGGGGCTACTTGCGCCAGTACCGTTCCATTTCCAGGAAGGTGAACGAGGCGGACCAGGTGATCAGCACGAGGCCTGTCAAGGCCATGGTGCCGCCCACGAAACGCAGGGGACCCACGGGCGCCAGATCGCCGAAGCCCACCGTGGTGTAGGTGTTTGCCGAGAGGTACACGGCATCGAGCAGGCTGCCCGCAATGCTGCCGGCAACGCTGCCCGTGTTGGGGAACATGAGCAGCGCCCACACGGTCAGGCCAAAGATCCAGATCTCCGCGATATGCAGGCTCAAGACCCCGAAGATGCCGTAGAGCACCTTCCGCCGCGGGTGGTGATCGTGGCGCCGCGCGAGCCATTGGGACAGGAGGCTTAACCCCTCATAGTGGACCAGTACAGCGGCGCCCACCGCGACGACGGTGCCCAGCACCACGATGAGATTAGCGGTCCAGTCCCCGTACACCCCGGCGTTCCCCCCGCTGCCCCTGCCGCTGGCATCCTAACCGCTCGGGCCCCTCGGGGGTCATGGATTACCGCCTGGCCGGCTGGTTACGGCGTCAGTGGCCTGCAGACCTTCATCGTCAACCAGGATGGTGTGGTTTTCCAGACGGACCTGGGCGACGATACGGCCACCGTCGTCGCGGGCGGGCGCCTGATCCCGTCGCCAGAGAAAAGGATAACCAGCGTGCGCATCTACACTTTCACGATTACCCCGAATAACCGCAAGGTCGAGGCCTTCGTCAAGCACTTTGATCTCCCGGTGGAGGTTCACCACGTCAGCTTCAAGGACAAGGAAACGCAGAGTCCCGCGTACCTGGCCATCAACCCGATGGCCCGAGTCCCGGCGCTGGTCGATGGGGACTTCAACCTGTGGGAATCGAATGCGATCCTGACGTACCTCGCGACGAAGTTTCCCGAGACCCGGGCCCTGCCCACCGATGCCAGGGGCCGCGCCGATGTGGATCGCTGGCTGCACTGGCAGAGCTGCCACCTCATGCCCGCCATGGGCGCCCTGAAGGTTGCTGACGAGAAAGACGAGAGCAAGGTGGCACCCTTGCTGAAGATCCTCGAGCAGCAGCTGGCCGGCAAGGACTACCTGCTCGGTACGCTGACCGTCGCCGACTTTGCAGTGGTCTCGTACCTGATCACGAAAATGGGCCGCCAGCTCGATTACACCGGTTGCCCCACCGTCGTCGCCTGGATCGGGCGCATGACGGCGCTCAAGGGTTTCGTGGCCACGCAGACGAAGATGCCAACCGCTGCCGCCTAGGTTCCCGCTGTGCCAGAGCCCCGCATACGATCGAGCAGCGCCTGGTCCGCCGCTGACATCCAGCAGTTCCTCCTCGTGACCGAGATTCCGGTCCGCCTGGCCTCCGTGTCAGCGAGTGGGGCGCCGCTGCTCTGCTCCCTCTGGTTTCTTTACGACCAGGGTGCGATCTGGTGCGCGACACCGCGCAGCGCCAAGATCGTCGAGTTGCTGGAAAATGACCCGCGGTGCGCCTTCGAGATCGGCGGCGATCTGATGCCCTACAGGGGTGTGCGGGGCCAGGGCAGCGCGACGCTCTCAAGAGCAGAGGGCCCGGCGATATTGCTGCGCTTGATTGACAGGTACCTGCACAGTCGGGATTCGGGTTTTGCGCGCTGGCTGATGGCCCGTCAGGACGATGAGATGGCCATCCGGATCCAACCGGTCTGGTTAACTTCCTGGGATTTCTCGGGACGAATGCAGCCCTGAGAGCAGCGCGCCAGCACCCTCGGCCTCCGGGCCTGGATGGGCGCTGATGGCGCTCGTCGACCGGATCTGGCCTACCAGAACTGGTACCAGGGCGGATTTTCCTTCCGGTCGAGTAGCTCAAGCCCTTCCGGGTAGCTGGCGGCGAGGACCCGGCGGGCGTTCTCCGCGAGGTCCGTCATGCCCAGATTGCTGTAGGCCTGCACCATGATGCTCAGGGCTTCGGCAGCCGCCGGCGCTCCGTCGTACTGCTCGATCGTGTACCGCGAACGGTTGGCCGCCGCCAGCCAGGCGCCGCGCTGCATGTAGTACCGGGCCACGTGCAGCTCGTAGTTCGCCAGACGATTGCGCAGGAAGACCATGCGCTGCCGGCCGTCGGCGGCGTAGGCGCTCTGGGGAAAGCGCTGGACGAGCTGGGCAAACACCGAAAATGCTTCCTGGACGTTTTTTGGGGGCCGCTTGGAAAGATCCGTATTGAACCAGCGGTGATACCAGCTTGACTGGCCCGAGAAGTAGGCCAGGCCCCGCATGTAGAGGGCGTAGTCCACCCGGGGGTGGGTCGGGTTCTCCCGCTCGAAGGTGGTCGCGGCGTCCACGGTGGCCTCGATCTGCCGGTCTTTGTAGTAGCAGTAGATGAGGTCCAGCTGGGCCTGCTTGGTCTCGTTGCTGAACGGGAACCGGGCCTCGAGGTTTTCGAAGTACTGGATGGCGTTGCTGAAATTCCCCGTCTCCATGGAGCTGCTGCCGCGCTTGTAGAGTTCGGCAGCACCGGAGGTGGAGTCCCGTTCGTCCTTGCCCCGGCTGGAACAACCCCCAAGCAGGCCCGCCAGTAAACCGACCAGGATGATCAGCAGGATTGAGCCGCGGAGGTTGGGGAACTGTGGGCGCGGAATCGAACGCATGGATCAAGGCGCTGTCGCCGGCGGGGCGCGCAGTATAGCCTAGCGCCGCATGGAGTCTGCCCCGCTTCGACTGATCATCCCCCCCGGCCAGTCGGGACGCCGGCTGGACCAGGTGCTTGCGGAGCTCTTGCCGGACTACTCCCGGAGCCGGCTCAAGCAGTGGATTCTGGAGGGGCAGGTCCGCCTGAATGGCGCCAGCCCGGAACCCCGGACCCGGGTCCTGGAGGGTCAGGTGATCGACGTGTTGCCGGGCCGCCTGGAGAACGCCCCGGCCGACGGTTTCCGGTTGCCGTCCCCGGAAACCATGCCGCTACTGATCGTCTTTGAAGATGCCGACGTGCTCGTCATTAACAAACCGCCGGGCCTCGTCGTCCACCCCGGCGCCGGGAATCCCACCGGGACTCTGCAGAACGGTTTGCTGGCCTATGCCCCCGCCCTGGCGGAGCTGCCCCGCAGCGGCATCCTGCACCGGCTGGACAAAGACACGTCGGGCCTCCTGATCGTGGCCAAGTCCCTCATCGCCCACACCCATCTCGTGCGGGACCTGGAGTCCCGGGCGATCACCCGGGAGTACCGCGCACTCTGCGTCGGGCCCATGACCGCGGGCGGCTCGGTGGATGCCGCTATCGCGCGGCACCGGACCCAGCGCACCAAGATGGCGGTCATGGACTTCGGCGGGCGTCCGGCGGTCACGCACTACCGGGTGCTGGGGCGCTTCCCGCACCACACCTTCCTGGCCGTCCGCCTGGAGACCGGTCGCACCCACCAGATCCGCGTGCACCTTGCGCATGTGCGCCATCCCATCGTGGGGGATCCGGCCTATGGGGGCCGGCTGATCGTGCCGGCCGGCGCGTCCGAGCAGCTGGCGCTGGCCTTGCGGGGCTTTCGCCGGCAGGCGCTGCATGCCTGCCGCATCCAGTTCACGCACCCGCTGACCGGCGCCCCGCTGGACCTCCGTGCACCGCTGCCGGAGGATTTTCGTGAGCTGCTCACCGCCCTCGCGGGCAATGCAGCCGCTGTCGCCCGGCTGGAGGCGCTGCCATGGCCCGAACAGACGCTGAGCTGACGTCAGCAGCCCTGATTCAGCCGGCCCTGATTCGTCCGGCCCTGATTCAGCCGGACTGGCCTGCGCCGTCCCGCGTGCAGGCCGTTGCCACGACGCGCCCTGGCGGCGTGAGTACCGGCCCCTACAGCGCGCTGAATCTGGGAGACCACGTCAACGACGAGCCGGCGGCAGTGCGCCAGAACCGGGAACTGCTGCGGACGGGACTGGCGTTGCCCGGGGAGCCGGCCTGGCTGCAACAGGTGCACGGCGCCGCGGCCGTGGATGCGGCTCTGGCGGGTGACCGGGTGACAGCGGACGCTTCCTGGACGAGGAGTGCGGGTGTGGTTTGCGCGGTGCTGACGGCAGACTGCCTGCCCGTGCTCTTCTGCAACCGGGAGGGGACCCATGTCGCGGCGGCCCACGCGGGCTGGCGGGGGCTGTCGGCCGGGGTCCTGGAGTCGACCGTCGCCTGGCTGGCGGCCGATGGCGCGCCGCCGGCGTCACTGCTCGCCTGGCTGGGCCCGGCCATCGGCCCCTCCAGCTATGAGGTCGGGGTCGAGGTGCGGGAGGCGTTTCTCCGGTCCGACCCGGCGGCAGCGGCCGCCTTTAGCTCCAATCGCCCGGGCCACTGGCTGCTGGATCTTTACGCCGCCGCGCGCCTGCGTCTCCAGCGGGCCGGCGTGACCGCGGTCTTCGGCGGCGACTACTGCACCTTCGCCGAGCCCGAGCGCTTCTTCTCCCACCGCCGGGACGGCGTCACCGGCCGCCAGGCCGCACTCATCTGGCTCAAAAAGGTACCTCAAAAGGTACCGGACACTTAGTTGTTGGATTTGTTTAGTTGTTTGTCCTGCAATAACTAAACAAATCCAATAACTAAGTGTCCGGTACCTTTTCCGCCTATTCGGTTGAAATTGTGCCCACCGGCCCAATCTTTGCCTCAGTCGTCACCTCGAAAGCGCCCTTATGCGGATGGACAAACTGACCACCACGTTTCAGACGGCCCTGCAGGACGCGCAGTCGCTGGCCGTCGGTCGCGATCATCAGTTCATCGAGCCGGTGCACCTGATGTCCGCGCTCCTCGAACAGCGGGGCCCCGGCGTCGGCGCCCTGCTGGGCAAGGCGGGGGCCAACCTGAATCTGCTCCGCTCGAAGCTGGGCGAAGCGCTGGACCAGGTGCCCCGGGTGGAAGGCACGGGCGGCGATGTCCACGGCTCTAACGACCTCACCCGCCTGCTGAACGTCACCGACAAGCTCGCCCAGAAGCGCGACGACCAGTTCATCTCCAGCGAACTCTTCGTGCTCGCCGCCTGCGACGACAAGGGCGTGCTCGGCCGCATCCTGAAGGAGGCCGGTGTCGTTAAGGGCGCCCTCGACAAGGCTATCGCGGAGGTCCGTGGCGGCCAGAGCGTGGACGATCCGAATGCGGAAGAAACCCGCCAGGCCCTGGAGAAATACACGGTCGATCTCACCGCGCGCGCCGAGCAGGGCAAGCTCGATCCCGTCATCGGCCGGGACGACGAGATCCGCCGCACGATCCAGGTGCTCCAGCGACGCACCAAGAACAATCCCGTGCTCATTGGCGAGCCCGGCGTTGGCAAGACCGCCATCGTGGAGGGCCTTGCCCAGCGCATCGTCAACGGCGAGGTGCCGGAGAGCCTGAAGAACAAGCGCATCCTGTCTCTCGACATGGGTGCTCTCATCGCCGGTGCCAAGTTCCGCGGCGATTTCGAGGAGCGCCTGAAGGGCGTGCTCAATGATCTGGCCAAGCAGGAGGGCCAGGTCATTCTCTTCATCGACGAGCTGCACACGGTGGTCGGGGCCGGGAAGGCTGAAGGCTCCATGGACGCGGGCAACATGCTGAAGCCCGCGCTCGCTCGCGGCGAACTGCATTGCGTCGGCGCGACGACCCTCGACGAGTACCGCAAGTACATCGAG
>Ga0163146_10007735_pt1 | contig 11702 bp, 13 predicted proteins | sample OliLakLV19MP7G1_FD_148648 | JGI IMG/M metagenome (GOLD analysis project Ga0163146, IMG submission 148648) | Freshwater microbial mat bacterial communities from Lake Vanda, McMurdo Dry Valleys, Antarctica - Oligotrophic Lake LV.19.MP7.G1 | ecosystem: Environmental > Aquatic > Freshwater > Lake >... | reverse complement strand
GTGCTCACCTCGGGCGTGGAACAGGTCGCGACGGCGCCGTTCCATGCGGGTGGCAAGTGGCGCATGGTCGAGCGGGTGCCCTGGTGGCAGGCGTACCCCACCGCGACGCCGGTGATCTTCGGCCACTACTGGCGATGGTGGAACCCTGCGGCCCACATACTTTTGAGCAAGGGCGAGGTGCCGCTGTTCAGGGACGTTGCGCCCGCCGACTGGTTGCCGACTGCGCAGGGTCAGCAGGCGTTCTGCATCGACTACAGCGTCGGCGCCCGCTACGTCGAGCGCCGACAGCGACCGCAGGGGCCGTTCGAGGGTCGACTCGCCGCGATGCGCTGGCCGGAGCGGGCGCTGGTGTTTGATGCCTAGCGAACGGTGAAGGAGTCGGTTCCGGCAGACGCGGCGTGACCGATCAGTCACGACCGATGGCAGCGAGGCAGCGCTGCGCGGTTTCGGTGGAGAAATCGCGGACGGTGTCGGCTTTCTTGCGGCGGAGGCGGCGCCAGTCGGCGGGATAGATCCAGCTGGTCGTCGGCAGTGCCCACACGCCGCGCTTCGCGGTGCGGGCGTTGTCTTCCCAGGTGCAATAGTCGCGGTTCTTCAGGTACTCGCGATACGCCCAGGCGTGGCCGTCCTTGACGAGCTGCTCGTTGACGTTGACGCCGCCGACGTAGACAACGGCGACCAGTCGTTCGTAGCGGTCCTGCGTGATCACATCGAGCTCGACGTCGCGGTCGGCGACGAGTTTGGCGAGCGCGGCTTTCGCTTGCGCCCCATGAGGCTGGTTGCTCTCGGGGGCGTCGATGGAATCAAAGCGCACGTTGATCGGGCCGGAGGTCAGCTGCACCTTGATCGTGTCGCCGTCGGTGACCTTGATCACGCGGCCGGTCAAAACGGGATTGGACTGGGCGAGGGTGGGAGCGGCCAGCGAGAATGCGCCGAGGGCCAAGAGCGCGAGCGTCAGTGCGGACTTCAGTCGGGCAGGGACTAGGGTTTGGGCCATGGCGCAGTGTCGCACGGTGGTTGGGGGCGGGACTCCTCCGGGGTCGGTCGGGTCCTAAGGGGGCTATCGTGCCTCTTTTTCCGATGTCAGGGTGGGATGGATCCCTCGGTCGCGACATATACCTCTGCGCACCGCCGGTGTTTCGGCATGTGTCCGCGCCGACGGCCACCGAGCTTGCGGAACTGATGCAGCAGATCGCCGCGCGCATCGGCAGGGTGCTAGAACAGCGCGGCCTCATCGAGCGCGACATGGAGAACGCCTGGCTGGCCACGCAGGGAGCGGAAGGTCCGCTGGATGATCTGATCGGCCACTCCATCACCTACCGGATCGCAGTGGGTCCGCGCGCCGGACAGAAGCTGTTCACGCTGCAGACCATACCGGCCAGAGCAGAAGAGGCCGAGCAACAGGGCGATAGCCGAGGCGCTGCTGAAGGCGAACCTCACCAGTTGGGAGAGCGGCTTTGGCAAAGACGTTTAGGCTCCCGAAGGAAGAGCCGCTGCTGAACATCGCGAGCTACTCGCGAGGCGGGCCGCGCGCCGCAGATCGGCTGACGCCGTCGCAGATCGAGCAGTTCTTCGGCTGGGGCAAGAGCGTCGGCGGTCTGCGCAAGACCCGCCTGCACGGCGTTGAGCGCACCGCGCAGCTGATGTGGCTCACTGCTGCGGCCTACAATCTGCTGCGCATCAGCCGACTGAGTCCCACAACGCAGTAGCCCTGCCATCGAGCGCGCCCATGAGCCGATCTGAAGCGTTACATCTAGCCGAGCCGCAGCAAACGCGGTGAATTGGCCACGACATGACATGCTCATCACGCCGCCACGCTGTTCCTGAGTGCATGAAATCCATCAATCATCAGCCTTTTTCAACGAGCTGCTAGTTATCAGATGTCACGATCGGTTGGCTGAGCGAACCCACGTCGAACCCAGGCGACGACGAGCCCGAGTCCGTAGAGGAGACCTATTGCCACGAGCCAGAGTGTCAGAAAAGCAAGGAGTGATCCAAAGATGTCTGCGCGACGTTTGCGCCGTATGTCTTCGCGGTAGTCATCGCTACTCTGTAAATCGGTTCCCCGTAGTGTTTTTTCAAACAAGCGGCTTAGATACATAGGCCAACAAGGTTCGTTGTACTCAGGGTCTTGGTGGCGCGTTAGGTCGATAGGCAGATCGACGAGGTATTTACATTGGGGGTCGTCGAATCCCGAGACGACCTTTTGATCGACGACAAGATTTGGTGAGACATTGTTTACGGCGGTGACGAGCGCGAACAGTAGTGCTGCCGCAGACAAGACGACCCAAAGGCGCCTCCAACCGTTCCAACTGTTTATCTTGGCCATTCGTGCTGCCTAACACCAGGATCAACGGCCGGCTGCCGTCGTTTCGACTTGCACTTTAATCCACCCAGACCGTTGCATCCTGCAGTTATGCCTGTGGCGAGAATGGTGGCGGCAGACAGGCCTCGAGCCGACGCACGCTCAACTATGGCGACCTCCCCTCAATCCAGTCCAAACAACGCCCTATCATCCTTACGCGTGAGCGCGGAGTCGAGCATCTCGCGCCGCGCATCGAGACGCTGCTGGCGCGCCTGCAGCTGCGCGAGCTTGCGCTCGAGCTCGGCGGTTTTGGCCTCGGCCGCTCGCGCAGCGGGAGAGGGCGCCACGGTGCGCGCGGTTGCGCAGCGCCATGGAGTGCGGGCGAATCTGCTGTCGTATTGGCGGCGCCGGCAACGTGCGCTTGGCGAGTCGAAGGACTTCGCCGCGATGCAGACCGCAACGCCGGCGCCCGCCGCAGCCGTGGGGAGAGAGTTTGACGCTTGGCGAGACTATCGTCCCACTGTCAACGCAGTCGTTCGTTCGGAGGCGAAAAAAATCTGCAGTCGCGTTATCCAAAAGATAGGGTACGGATTGACGGGCCGTCCGTAGATTGCGCCCGAGTCTAGGCTGCGCCCCATGCAGGTCGTGAGCCAGCATCAATCGATATTGACGGGGGATCCAAGAATGAAGTTGCTGTTAGCCGTGACGATGTTGTTCGCGGGAGGAATGCTGCATCCTTCAGCAGTGTTCGCGCAGGATAGTGCGCTTGAAGAAGTTGTCGTTTCAGCCCGTAAGCGCGAAGAAAATGTGCAAGATGTGCCCATAGCCGTTTCAGCGATTTCCGGCAATGCTCTTGAGGCTGCCGATGTCCGCAGCATCTCGGATCTTTCCGCCGTCATTCCAAACTTTCAGGCGCCGAAAAATACTGTTTCGTTTGGTGCGCCGCAGTTCTACATGCGCGGTGCCGGGCGTGCGAACAACAACTGGAACGCTGAGAACGCCGTTGCGGTGTTCGTTGACGGTGTCTACATGCAATCGACCGCTGGTCTCGGAATCGACATGATCGATTTCGAATCGGTGGAAGCCCTGCGCGGCCCTCAAGGAACACTGTATGGCCGTAATGCCACCACCGGCGCTATCAAGCTGACGCCACGTAGGCCGGATCTTGCGGAGACGCGCCTGGCTGCAAATGTTGCATTTGGCAGCCATGATCGCCGCGACGTTTCGCTGAGCTACGGCATGCCGATCAAGCAGGACGTCGCCGCGATCAAGGTCGACATTTATCGCACAGAGAATAGCGGGTACCTGACTCTGGTCAATGAAGCCAACCAGGTGCAAGACGGGGACTTCGCCAAACTGAGCCACACGGGGATCCGGATTGCCTCGCTGTGGAAGTTGTCGGATCGGCTCACGGTCGAATTCAATATTGACGGTATGACGCAGAACGACGGTACGAATCTCAGCACGCCGATCGCACCGACCAACCCGCTCGATTTCACGCAGTTGCTGTCGAAGCGCGGTACGGCTATCTTTCAACCCGTGTTCGGACCAAGTCGAGCGGCGAAGGAGCCGCTGGTCGACGGTAGCGGGGCGGAGCTCGACTCGGGCGGTGCCGTGCTGAGGTTCTCGCTCGAGACCGGCATTGGGACCTTTCAGTCGATCACGGGCTGGCGCCAATACAAAGACTCGTTCAACTCCCAGCTGAGCGGACGTGGTGTTCCGTCGACCGTATTTGGCGTGACGCTATTCAGCGCTGTCATTTCGTTCAATGACTTCAAGCAACTGACTCAAGAGTTCCAGTTGACCGGCAAGTTCGGCGAGCGACTCGATTACACCGCCGGGCTGTACTTTTTCGACAACGATTGGAAGCAGTCGCAATACGGCGCCACCATCGGTGTGCCTGTTGAGTTCTCGCCGGTGTTCTTTCCGGGCGCCGGGCGGTCATTTGGTGGTTCCTGGAACTCGACTTCTCAAAATGCGACCAGCTCCGCGCTCTACGTTGACGGCACCTACGCAATGACCGATACGCTGGGGGTGTTCTTTGGCGGCCGCGCTACCAAGGATAAGAAGGAAGTGGATTACGACACGCGGTTTGAGGACAACGTGCTGCGCTACCCCGGATTCCCGGTTGCGGCCTCCGAATCGTGGTCGGATTTCTCGCCGCGCGTCGGCCTCAAGTGGCAGGCATCACCGGACGCGATGGCCTACGTCAGTTTCTCGCGTGGATACAAAGCCGGCAGCCTCGAGGGCGACCGCGCGACCGATCCTGTTGCTGCGACAACCTGGCTCGAGCCTGAGGTCGTGAAGACCTATGAGGTTGGTCTGAAGTCCGATTGGTTTGGCGGCCGCGTTCGCACCAACCTGGTTGCGTTCAAGAGTGAATACACGGACAAGGCCGACCTGACGTCTCCCCAGACTGCAGCCACCGCCGACGTCGATATCGACGGCATTGAGATTGAAGCGCAATGGGCGCCGACGGCGGCACTGCGGCTTTGGGTGAATGCGGGGCTCATGGACGCGCAGTACGTGAGCGCGGCATCCACGCATCCGATTTTTCAGTCCGACCCCACCGGATTCGTATTGGGGTTGGAAGCGGATCCCGTAGTGACGCCCAAGTATTCCTATACAGCCGGCGTCGACTATACGCTCGCGCTTGCCTCCGCTGGTACGGTCACTTTTCGTATCTCGAACGAAGCGGTCGACACGCACTACAACGGCCTCGGCGTGCAGAACTACGATAGCGAGATTGTGGATTCTTACAGTCTCGTTGATGCCAGCGTGACCTACCAGTCGGCCGATGATCGCTGGAGCGTCACGCTTGGGGGCAACAATGTTTTGGATGAGGAATACTGGACGACGGGCTTCTTCGGCGCCGTGCCAGAGTACGCCGGCCGCTCCTACGGCGACCGAGCGAACTGGAGTTTGATGTTTCGCTACCGCCAGTAGAGGAGTAAGACAGTGACTGCGCGGCTGGCGGGCAAGGTAGCGCTGATTACCGGAACAGGTGGTAGTATCGGGCGTGCCGCGGCGCACCTGTTCGCACGAGAAGGCGCTTTCGTGGTCGGTACGGATCAGGACGAGGCGAGCGCGGTCGAAACTCTGGCTGCGGTCAATGCCGCGGGCGGGCGCATGGTCTCGCTGCATCCCTTGAATCTCGCGGATGCGTCAGGTGCCAAAGCCTACATCAACTTCGCGCTGGCAGAGGCCGGGCGAATAGATGTCCTCTACAACAACGCGGCTCGCGCTCACTTCGCCTGGTTCGCGGATATGAGCTTCGAGTTGTTCCGTGAGACCATGCGCGATGAAGTGGACCTAGTGTTTCACGCCACCCAGGCGGCGTGGCCGCACTTGGTGGCGAGCGGATGTGGGGCGATCGTCAATACCGCTTCGGTCTCCGGAATGATTGCCTACGAGGCGGTCCCCGGACTCGCACACAGCACCGCCAAGGGCGGGATACTAGCGATGACGCGACATCTGGCCATGGAAGGCGCGCCACACAATGTCCGCGCCAATTCAATATCGCCAGGTCTTATCGAGACGAATCAAACGCGTGCACTCGTCGGCATTCCCGAGTGGTGGGCCGCGATGCGTGGCAAACTGATGCTGAAGCGTATCGGCCAGCCGGAGGATGTTGCCCCCGCTGCACTGTTTCTGGCCTCCGATGAGGCTCGATGGATCACCGGCGTTAACCTGCCGGTCGATGGCGGCACCACGGCTTGGTAGCGTGGAGCAAGACCGCGAAGTAATCAAAGCTTGATGAGCCCTCCATCGGCGCACAGTGTCTGGCCGGTCACAAATGCTGCCTCTGTGCGGCAGAGCATTGTCACGGCACCAGCCACATCCTCAGGAGTTCCCGGTCGCTGGATCGCTTGGCGGTTCACCACGCTGTCCACCAACCCCGAAGCCTGGTCGAATAACGCGGCTGTCCCGGGTGTGCGGGTGAGGGTTGGGCACACCACATTCGCCGTGATGCCGAACCCGCCGTATTCGATCGCTAGAGTGCGCATGAGGCCTGTCAACGCGCACTTGCTAGCCACGTAGTGGCTTAGCATCGGCCAGCCCATGTGCTGAGTGTTCGAGCCGATGGCGATCACGCGGCCCCAGCCACGACCGCGCATCGTCGGCAGCGAACGCTGGCATAGATGGAAGGCTGCCTCGACGTTCACGGCGAACACCTTCCTCCATGATTCGAAGGTGATGTCCTCGAATGCTGCGGCCGGATAGATTCCGGCATTACTAATCAGGATGTCCGGTAGCAGATTGCTAGTGGCCAGCGTTGCAAACAGTTGCTTAACCGCTCCGGGATCGCTGATGTCGCAGCGCTCAGACCGCAGTCGAACGCCGCTGCTTTCGGATATCGAAACCTCGTCGAGATCCACGGCGACTAAGCGGGCTCCACGAGCCAGCAACGCCTGCGTGATGGCTAGACCGATACCCCCAGCGGCGCCGGTGACCAGTGCAACCCGGCCAGACAACTCATCCATACGGTTAAGCGTGCGGGAGCTGGGGTCACCGCCGAACCTAACTAAAGACAGGGTACGGTCAGGCAGGCCGCCGCGAGAATTGCGCCACCAACCCGCGCATGACCCAGAAGGAATTTACGCCATGGACATGAAGGTCTCATTCTTCATTCCGCCGACCGTCGGACCGAAGGAAGAATTGCTGAAGAAAATGGCGGGACGCCGTACCGACCTTTACCAGACGATGCTCAAACACCTGGTGGAGATTGCGCAGTACGTTGACGACCACGGCTACTACGGAATCGGCTTTACCGAGCACCACATGTCTATCGAAGGCATGACGATGTCCAATTGCCCTGGCATGCTGGACCTCTACCTCGGCGACCGCACCAAAAACATCAATCTCGGCGTGCTCGGCTATGTGCTACCTGTACACGATCCCTTTCGTGTCGCTGCCGAGATCTCAATGCTGGACCAGATGACGCAGGGTCGCGCCATTGCTGGCTTCGCACGCGGCGTGCAGACGCGCTGGGTCAATACGATGGGCCAGCATCGCGGGCTGGCGGACAACATCACGGATCCAATGGCCTACACGATTAGGAAAAGCGAGCTTTACGAAGAGCATCTCGAGATCATTCTTAAGGCTTGGAAGAACGACACATTTTCGCACAAGGGCAAGTATTGGGAGATTCCACCGAAGAACATTAATTGGATGGGCGCCAAGTCAACGTTGGAAATGGGGGCGGGCATCGATGCTGACGGCCACCTGACTGAAGTCGGCGTGTGTCCGTCCACCTATAACAAGCGCATACCCACGATGTTCGAACCGTTCGCAGCTCACAAGAACAATGTCTACAACGCTGCGAAGAAGGGCCTGATCCCGATCGCAATTTTGACTCATCCGGAATTTGTGATCGAGCATATGCACGAGGCGCAGCGCGGCTGGGACGACTTTGGAATCAAGCGTAGGCTGGGGGAAGGTTTTGGCTCGGCGCGTTACTGCATCGTGGCGGATACGGATGAGGAGGCGCTAGAGTGGGCCAGAATGGCAACCTTCGAGTGGACCTACTTTTTCAGCCAATTCGGCTTCAGTGCCGTGCTCGCGAAGCCGGGCGAGGACTGGAAGTCCATTCCGGACACGATGGAGGAATACATAAAGCGCGAGATCCTGTTCTGTGGCAGCCCGGATACCGTGTGCCGACAAATGGAACGGACGCTGAAATACATGCCTTGTGAGCATCTATGGCTTTTCCTCGGCAATGAGCTACTGCCTCAGCGACACATGATGAAAAGCCTGCAGCTAATGACCGATAAGGTTCTGCCGCACTTCACCGGAAGCATCCACCCGTCCAACCTCGTCGCCGCATAAAGGCGTCCGCCAATGGCGTATGCGAGTCTATGGGGCGACATGGCCGGGACAGAGTTTCGGCAGGGGTATTTGAATGCCGGTGGCGTCCGTACCCGGTACTTGCGGACCGGCGAAGACGGGTTGCCGACGTTGCTGCTGCTGCACGGCTTCGGTGGTCATGCGGAAGCCTACGTACGGAATCTTGCTGCGCATGGGCAGTACTTCCGATCTTTCGCAATCGACATGCTGGGGCACGGTTGGACGGACAAACCGGACCAGCCGTACACGATCGATGCCTATGTCGACCATGTGTTGTGTTTCTTGAATGCGCTCGGAGTCAAGCGAGCATTTATCTCGGGGGAATCGCTCGGCGGCTGGGTCGCAGCCACGTTAGCTGGTGAATATCCCGATCGTGTGGAGCGCCTTGGACTTAACACAATGGGCGGGGCCACGATGGATGTTGCGGTGCTTGACACGGTGCGCACTCGTACCATGGCGGCTGCAGAACACCCGCGTCAACACACGCGCGGTCGTCTCGAGTGGTTGATGGCTGATCCGGCGGCGGTGAACGAAGATCTCGTAGAGTGCCGTACCCGCCTTTATGAATTGCCTGGAATGATCGACGCCGTTCGCCGTGGCTGCGTACTCTATGAGCCGCAAACGCGGTTGCAGTACTTGATGACGGATCAGCGCCTCAGCAGAATCCAGGCACCGACAATCGTGATCTGGACGACAAAGGATCCTACCGCTTCGCCCGAAGTGGGCGAACGCATCGCGCGCGCGATTCCCAACTCACGCTATCACCTGATGCAGAATTGCGGGCACTGGCCACAATGGGAATCAGCGGCTGAGTTTAACCGGCTGCATCTGGAATTCATGCGTGAGTCAATATGAATGGGTTCGTACGTGCGGCGCCGTCGCAGTTTGCGATGGTCTGCACCTCGCATTCTCCACTACTGAACATCGACGATGCAGCGCCACGGTCGATCGTAGCGGAGATTCGAGAGTGCACTGCCGCCGTAGCCCGGTTCGTGACGCAGTTCCAGCCAGACCTGATTGTGCAGTTCGGCGACGACCATGCCAGTGGCTTCAACCTGGGACTGATGCCTTCGTTCTGCGTGGGCCTGCGGGCGGAGGCGCTGGGTGATTTCGGCACCTCGTCCGGTCCGCTGATGACCGACGAAACTGCGGCGCGGTCGTTGGTCGAGAGTTTGTTCGCCGACGGTATCGATGTGGCGTTCTCCTATCGCATGGAGGTGGACCACGGCATCGTCCAGGCCCAGGACCTGATTGTCGGTGGCATCCGTGAGGTGCCGTCTGTCCCGATCATTATCAACTGTGGCGGCGAGTTGCGACCGCCTATGGCGCGTGTCGCAGCGCTGGGGCGCGCTGTCGGTGCTTGGCTAGGCAAAGTGGCGGGGCGTCGCGTTCTCTTGCTTGCTAGCGGCGGGCTCTCCCATGATCCGCCACTGCCCGAATTCCAGCGTGCAGCGCCCGACGTTCAGGAACGCATCATTGCAGGTACCCGGTATACGCCCGCGCTGCTTGCTGCGCGGGCGACGCGTGTCCATGAGGCAGCCATCGACTTCGCGGGGCCAAACGCCAACGCGTTGTTACCACTCGACCCGGAATGGGATCAATGGATCCTCGGTCGCGTACTGACCGGCGACACGGCCGCTCTCGCTTCGCTTGACGACGAAGTGATTCGCGATGTCGGCGGACGCGGCGGCGCAGAAATTCGCAACTGGTTGGCCGTGCTGGCGGCGATGGACGCTTGCGCAGGGGGTTACCGGGCAGAACTCGACTACTACCGTGCCGTGCCAGAACTGATTTGCGGTTATGCGATCGTGCATGGCCGTGCGCCGCTCTAGGGACACACGACATGCCATACATTCATCCGCAAGTCGCGGCGTTTCTAGCTCAAATGAGCGCACCGGCGGGTCCGCCGCCCGATACACTCGAAGCGCAACGCGCAGATTTCAGTGCACTATGGCGTCACTTGTCGCCTCCCATCACGAGCGTGCATCGGTTACATCTGCTGTCTTGCCCAGGGCCCCGCGGTAACATCGAACTCGTGGCGTACACGCCGCGTGCTGCCACCGAACTGTTGCCCGTATTGCTGTATTGTCACGGAGGCGGCTGCGTGACTCTGAGTCCGGAGGACTTCGCGGCGACGAGTACACGCTTGGCCGTCGACGCAGACTGTATCGTCATCGTACCGCGGTTCCGCCAAGCCCCGGAGCATCCGTTTCCGGCACCACTCGAAGATTGTTTTGCGGCCTATGAATGGTTGTTGCTCAACGCCGCAACATTCGGCGGCGATATGCGTCGTGTGGTCATCAGCGGAGACAGTGGCGGTGGCTACTTGGCAGCCGCTGTCTGTCTGGAAGCGCGCCGAGCGGCGATCCCGCAGCCGATTGGTCAGGTGCTGATCTATCCGATGCTCGACATGGCGGCCGTCACACCCAGTCGCCGGTCCCTCGACTATTGGGTGAATGAGGAGCGCCTGGCCGGCGTGATCGCGACACACGTCGGCGATCAGGTGCTCGATCCGCGGGCCTCGCCACTGCGAGCATTGGATCATCGAGGTTTGGCGCCTGCGATCGTATTCACCGCGGGGCTGGATCCGTTGCGCGATGAAGGTCGTGCCTATGTGGATACGCTGCGACGTGCCGGCGTTGATGCGACCCATTTTGACTATGAGGGCATGGTTCACGGCTTCTTTTCGTTTGGTGCTGCCATCGACCAGGGGAATCTCGCGGTTCAGCACGTGGCGGGTGTTCTTCGTCACCTGTTTCGAAATTTCTCACAATGATTCACGTGGGAGATCCGTCGGACGGCCGCGCGTTTCGCCATGCACTTGGCTGTTTCGCTACCGGCGTCACCATCGTGACCACGCGGGATGAGGCGGGCGAGGGGTACGGCGTGACGGCCAACAGCTTCAGTTCCGTGTCGCTCGATCCTCCCTTGGTGTTGTGGAGTTTGGCAGTGCGTTCGCGCGCGCTGCAGGCATTTATTCACTGCCGGTATTTTGCGGTGCACGTATTGCTAGCATCCCAAATTGGTGTATCCAACCAGTTCGCGCGGCCCGGCGACAAGTTTGCCGGCGTTGAGACGGCACCAGGCCCCGACGAGATTCCGCTACTCGCCTCTTGCCTGGCACGGTTTGTGTGTCACAACGATCGCATCGTGGAGGCGGGTGACCACCTTATCGTCATCGGGCGGGTCGAAACATTCGAATACACTGACGGTGATCCGCTTCTTTTCGCGCAGGGCGAATATGCAGCGGCCACGTTGCATCCAGACCGTATCCGCGATCTGCGCACTGGAAAATCACATTTTGCGCCGGACGACGTGGACTATTGGCTCTAGTAGGCCGTTGAAGCAGGCCTGAACTTGTCCGATCTTGGCATGCCTGACGTGGGGTGTGTTTAACGGGAGATAGAGCGATGCGTGGCCAAGTGGATCCCCAGTCTCATCTGTTCAGTTACTTCTCGCCCGAGGAGCGCGTGCCGGCAACGCACCCGCTGCGCTCGATCAAGGCTTACACGGAGTTGGCACTGCAGCAGATTCAGCCGTTGCTGGACGG
>Ga0163146_10007734_pt1 | contig 11704 bp, 10 predicted proteins | sample OliLakLV19MP7G1_FD_148648 | JGI IMG/M metagenome (GOLD analysis project Ga0163146, IMG submission 148648) | Freshwater microbial mat bacterial communities from Lake Vanda, McMurdo Dry Valleys, Antarctica - Oligotrophic Lake LV.19.MP7.G1 | ecosystem: Environmental > Aquatic > Freshwater > Lake >... | reverse complement strand
CCCGTAGCCATGGTTTCCATTTTCGTGCACGTTCATTGATGAACCAATCATTGACTTGCCGTGTCGTGAGCTGTGTCATGGTCGACAGCGTCTCTAGACATGTCGGCGATGGATACGGATGATTTCCATTCGCATAGAACCACGTTCGCAGAGTGTGCACTGCATCTGGTGGAAACGGCCTACGATTTCTCGACACGGTCTTTTCAGTTGAATGCAACATATCGTTCGCAACTACAGAGATCGAGACACGACAATCAGAACACGACACATAAACACGCGTCGATTGAATTTATTCATCGTATTTCATGTCATATCCTATTTGCGCTTTAATCGTGAGAATATCACATTTACGCATAACATGTTTCACGTCGACATAATCGGCGACAAGCCGTGCGAGGTTCATGTCCGAATCCACATGCGAAAAACAGCACATGGCAATTGCTTCGTCTGTTGCCACGTCTCGCTCGGGAATAAGTTCCGCAATGAGTTCCAACGTTCCACACCCAACCGTTTTACATGACTGTGATGTATTGGAAACGAAATTGGCGCACGTAGTTTTACATGACTGTGATGTATTGGAAACGAAATTGTAGCACGTAGTTTGCGCTTTCGACGATCCTGCGAGATTAAACACCACTTCCAATGGGGTTTTTGTACGTGGTTGATCTTTCTCGTGATAGTGCAAAGCTACTGCCAAGCGACGATCTTGAGAGGTATCAACCATAACGCTGATGGAAACACACATCGAGTTGATTTGTGCGGTTCTATGCATATACACTCCGTTCACGTTCCCAGACGGGTCATGTCCCGAACCTCCATGAACAAATATCCCGGGATGACATGCGAGATCCCATGGACCAAGACTCAAATAGTGCGATTGCGACATGACGTTTGTCTTGTAAAAAAAATCATCTTCTTTTTTTCTTTGCTTACAATTCACGTCATGGCATCAGTGGTGGAGGGCGAACATTCTCACACGGTCGATGCGAAAATCCTATCACGCATCCTCGAACCATTGGCAAAGCAGTGTCAAGACATGCGCATTCTCCAAGATGTGCTGGATCATCCTCGACACAAGTCGATTGTCTTGTGTACTCAATCTGCACGTCGGCGCATGAAAGCGCGTGCCGTGACTCCGATCGCTCAATTGGCTGTCATGTATTTCGAATCGGTTGTTCAATCTCGCGTGCTGGTCCTTGATGACAAGAAGGATCACCAAGCATTCCTGCTTCCCATCACGATTCCCCATGCAGACGAGCCCATGCAAAAACTGATTGGGTCGTTTCAACCATGTGTGGATACGATCATCGAACGCAATTATATTCATGCGATTCTCGATCGCGTGCCCCTCGCGGATGCTGAAGACATGGACCATGTCCTGAAAATCCTGATCATGTTGGCACGAACCCCCCATGTGCAAACCATGTCCGATCGCGTCCTGACCATGATTCTGCTCGCGCGATACTATGAACATGGACCACAAGATCTCGAAAAATTTACTCGACATCGACGTCAATCGTGTGATGATGACCTCTACTTGATCCTCTAGTTTTAGTCAGTCTGTCTATCCAGTCCAACAAACTAACAAACTATAAATTCAATGCCGTTTGCACTTGTTGAACAAGCGACGCGCGCGGAATGGGCGTTTGGCGGCGTCCCCGCACATCCTTGAGAATGACCGTTCCTTGCGCCTTTTCGGTATCACCAAGAATGATGACCAAGGGAATTTCATTCGTCAACACATGCGCCAACGAATCCTTCATCTGCGGCACAGCATCATAACTCATTTCCGTACGAATGCCCGCAGCACGCAATTCGCGACACATGATCATCAAATCGGCCGTCAAGTGCGCTTTTTCATCCTTGATCGACGTGACATACACTTGCACTTCTGACGATGACGCACGAGGGACGGCATCGTCCTTGCCTTTTCCGCTGCTTTTCGACTTGGCTTCGAGAACGGCAAAAATGCGTTCAATGCCAATGCTGCCCCCGACGGCGGGCACTTGATGTCCTTGTGGATGGAACATGCCGACGAGATTGTCGTATCGACCCCCGCCTCCAATCGATCCAATGCCAAGCGACTTGTCGTTCATGACGACTTCATAAATCATGCCCGTATAATACGACAACCCACGTGCCAAGTTCAGGCAAAACTGCACGCGTTCCAAGCACCCGTAGGCCGCCAAGTATCCAAACAACGTTTCCAACTCCTGCAACACCTGCAACGTCTTGAGATCGGCACCCGACGCAAACACAGAATCTTTTGCAGCCGCTTCCATGACCATGGCACGCACGAGACCCAGTGTCGCCACCGCCGGTCCTTCTACCGTCATCAAACGACCAATGCGGTGAACGACGTCGGGAAAAATGCCCTTGCGCAACAATTCAGTCTTGACCTCTTCCCACGTCATCTTGTCGAGCTTGTCAATGGAACTGCAGACCATGTCGTGCTTGCTCAGCTCCACACCACAATACGTCAACAAGAGTGTCAATAGTGCGCGGTGATTGATCTTGATGGTGTACTCGCCAAGCTTGAGTTGATCAAAGACCGAACTCATGACGGCAATGGTTTCAGCATCGGGCACCATCAATCCAAACCCACCACCGACATTGTCAAAATCAAATTGATAGAATTGACGGAACCGCCCTTTCTCCATCGACGGTGAATCACGTCGAAACACCGGACCGTAATGGAACCGCTTGAGCTTGGACAGGTTGTTCATGGCGACGTATCGAGCCAAGGGAACCGTCAAGTCAAATCGCAAAGTCAACAATTGGCCGCCTTGGTCTTCCAAATCAAACACGAGCTTCTTGGACTCGCTTCCGTATTTTCCTAGAAGAATTTCGCGCTTCTCAAACATGGGCGTATCAATCTGGACGGCACCGGCCAATTTGAATGCACGCGTAATGATGGACAAGACCTCTTCGCGGACACGCATTTGATAAGGATGCAAATCACGCGTTCCTGACGGCAATCCCAATTTGAGTTCTCCTACCGGTTGATGCTTGTCATCCTTGTCGGCGGTTTTATCGACTACGGTGGCGGCGGCAGCCGCTGGTTGTGGACTCGAAGAAAGCATTTCCTCCACACGAATCAGATCATCGTGCATGCCATAGTCGTCCTTTTGATACTTGACGAGAAGCGACACGCGATCAACGAGCTTTTGCGTGCCTTCACCGAGCTTGGCACTTGTCGATGCTTGCATGCGTTGATGGATGGCACGCCATGCACAAAACGTTTCAATGGCGATAATCTTGCGTGTATTGGCCACAATCCGCGCAGCCGCTCGAACGGCATTCCACGCATTGGAATTGTGATCCTCTTGATTGGCCGACGTTGGCAACGAGTGAATGGTGTTGGGCGTGGCCAAGGCTTGATTTTCCGTCACGAGACTGACTGCCGTGTACTGCGGAATCATCAGCCCGGAATTCAAGCCTTGATGTGACTTGGGGTCAACAAGCATTGGTGGCAACCCGTTGCTGCATGTTGGATCCACCATGCGCGCGACACGGCGTTCCGCAATCGCTCCCAATTCAGCCATGAGAATCTTCAACAAGTCCATGACGAATCCAATGCCTTCGCCATGGAAATTGCCCGCCGAGATGGTCTCTTGCCCGAAAATCAGAGGATTATCCGTCGACGCGTTCAATTCACGCTCAATCACGATTGCCACATGCTCCAAATTCGTCTTGACGGGTCCATGCACTTGCGGCGCGCATCGCAACGAGTATGCGTCTTGCACCCGCTTCTGCGAGTCAATCAAGGTGCTCTTGGCAACAAGACTGCGAATGTCCGCAGCAACGCTCACTTGACCCGGTTCATTGCGCGCTTGATGCGGTCGCTCATCGTATGCTGCCGAGACACCGCACATGGCTTCGAGACTCATGGCAAGCGAATTCGTGGCCGACACCGTCACATCAAAAGCATCTGCCACAAGCATGGCTCCCCAGGCCGCAGAAAACGTCGACCCATTGATGATGGCAAGGCCTTCTTTCGGCCCAAGACGAAGACGAGGAATGTTTGCAATCGCCATGGCCGCTTTTCCCGACATTTCCTTGCCCAGGTACCACACCCGCCCATCGCTCACATCGTGATCTTCGACGGGTTCGGTAAAGACGAGCGCGACATGTGCCAACAAGCACAAATCGCCCGATGACGCAAGCGATCCTTGACAAGGCACGATTGGTGTCACGTCTTCGTTCAACATGTCGATCAATGTTTGGACAATGGCCAACCGAACACCGGAATTGCCCTTGGCCAAGGTATTGGCCCGCACCAGCATGCTGGCACGCACAACGTCGCGTGGCAAAGGGTCGCCCATGGCCACGGCATGACTCGTAATCAAATTGCGGCTGAGACCGTCCATCTGTGAGCGAGGCAAGACTTGACCCGCAAAACATCCAAATCCCGTATTCACTCCATACACCGTCCGTCCACTTTCGACAATCGATGTCAAGTTCAGTGCACTTGCTTGGATTTGTTCCTTGGCCACGTCGCCAAGCGAGCAGACCGCATTGTAACGTGCCACACGCACGACATCTTGGATTTTCAATTCATTGCCCGTAATTGTCAACATTGCTTGTTCTCTGGAGACTTGCACGCCTTGAAAATGCGAATCAACTACACCCGCTTGAATTTAAAGAAAAAACAACACAGAAAAAAATGAGTGTATCAAGAAGATGTACATCAAACCCATAAAGCAACGACAATCGCAGCATAGGCACATCCGTGCCAAACAACGTGTGTAAACATGTAGATGGAGAAATTGTCGACTTGTTCACCGATGAAATTGCATAAGCCTCCAATGCAAATGACCACAAGCAACATTTTCGGTTGCACATATCCACCAAGACTCCATTGAAATGCAAACCATCCAAACGCAATGATTGCAGCAAACCGATCGACATTCAAAAACAACGTGGACGCTTTTCGCAAGAACTCGTCCTGCGGCCGCAATTTGTGTTTCGTTTCGCTCATATGCATCAAGACACTGGCCGCCATGACGGCCATGACCACGAGACACGAAATGACAGTATCCACTGTTGGCCTGCATATTGATGTCGAGACAATATACGCGATAGGGACACACCCCAATGCATTTGACATGGCAAGAGTTTCTCGTACAACTTGATCTCGCATGTTTGTATTGTGTTGCAACCAAGAACAAAAACAAGAATGGTGTGGTGGATTGACACGGACTTGAGAAAAAACAAACACCGTGTTAATCATCGACAACAGCGTCGTCACAAAAAGCGGTCATGTCGGTCGAGAAAAAGGAACGGGCATGCATCACGTGCAAGGCAACACATGTCAAATTCGAATGCATGGGACCCACGCGTCAACGACGCACATGTACAGCATGTACAAAACACTATTGCTACATTGTGACGGACAAGAAGAACAAACGGCGATACTATCGTGGATACACGGTGGATCCTCCACGTCGCTTGGCCCAACACCGTGGCGAACGAGTCGGAGGTGCACGTTCCACGCGCCGCATGAAAGAACCCGAGTTTGCACTCGTGCTGCAAAACTTTACATCGGCACATCATGCCTTGCGATTTGAATGGTTGATGAAACATCATCGCCCCAAGGCACGCACGTTGAAACAGGCGGTCGATAAAGCACTGTTTTTGATGCGAGACGATGCCGAATTTGCCATGGTACGACGAGCCGATGAGCAAGGAGAGAACGTCATGAGTAGAGTTTAGCATGGCTTGGGATATTGTACGAGTCCATTTCCATTCAGCACCATGAACGTGTCATTTCCAGGTGTATATAAAGCGGCATTTTGATCGTATTCAACGCGACACGCGAGGCGACAAACATGTGGACTTGGTTCTAGTCGAGAAATCTCGACACTTGTTGTTCTCGTGTCCAACACAGACTCGGAGACTTTAAAAATCTTGTGACCGTCATAGTCTTCGTCAACGTTCTTGTGTTCGAAATGAATATCTAGAATCGACAAGACATCCAGATACATATTTCCACAAGTTGATGATGACGACGATGCCGAAGATGGCAAGAGTCGTCGCGGAATGGAGATGCGAATGGAATCCGAGTCAGATGACAATGCCGTGGGCATGATCAAGAGCGAGAATTTGAAATCAACTCCGTATTGCCGTGCAAAGCGGATATATGCCGCCAAAGCGTCAGGTAAATCGCTTGCTGTTATGAGATTTTCGGATGAAGCGGATGGAATACCAAGTAATTGTGCGGATCGGGAACATGCGTAACAAAACGTTCTTGAACAATTGCGAGTTTGCATCCACTCAATACGTGCCAAGGTCATCAGGCATATACGGCAATAAATGGCTTCACATCGTCGACACTTGACAGATGTTACCAGGTCCGATACACGGCCATCACACTGACAACAAAATGACGCGACGATACGATTTCTTGAGCGAACAGCATCGTATTGAAATTTGCGCCAGTCGGTATTTGAATACAGATATACATCGCCGATCGTTCGGAAGCGCCGAATGTCAACAATTTGTGCGTCGATACTCGAGATGTCGTTCAGACCACCATTTTGGTAATGAATGTGGATGGGTATTTTCGAATAACTATACCTTCCTTGATCAACGAATTCAATGATTCGACCGCTCGCGTGTGTGAAATTGGCCACGTGTTTGGTTCGGCCTTCTTCGGCGTTTATCAAGGGAAACGCAATTCTCACATCCGAGAAGGTGATCGACGACGGTGCGTCGACACAAACACGAACATGTGCCGAATTCAATTCACACATGCCATCGCCGGGCGTCAGAGCCAAGACAATGAATTCCCCGAATAAAAATCCATTGGTGCGAGCGAGGAGGGCGTCGAGCGCATCCAAGTCACACTTGGTATATTTCTGCAAGGCACCTCGAACCAAATCCGTTTCGTACCCACTCATGTCAATGTATCCCAATTGGCGCATGATTTTGCGATTGCGAATGTCTGCGTACACGGCTACGATATTCCAAAGATCGCGAGGCATGTAGTCGGCCATGTTTATAATACAATGATTGATAATGTGATCGTGCTCTATTTTTTTGATCTTCCTTTTGGTAAATTCATCGTAAAAAAAATCACTCAAATCACTTTCCACTACGTTGTGTTTCAATGTCGAGCGCATTGCAATGGGACAATTCCGATGATGATGATGATGCTTGGAACTTCCTCTACAATCGCCATCCGGCTTCATTAATGGCAAAAAGAGTTGCAAAAGCAGCAAATGACATTGATGTCGCCGAACATCGCGACGAGTGCAAGACACATGCCGATGCTCGCATCATTGGCCAATTGCACTTCGACCGTATGCTTGCCAATAAAGTTGGCATTCTATCCGATTTGGACGCAGCATTACACGATTATCAATCAGCATGTCTGTTGACAGAATCAATCTATCGCTGTGCAAATGAAAAGAGCAGTGACAAGGTATGCAATCTCCTGTTCAACGGGCGCCGTCCTGTTCTATCTCGTCGCAATGAATGGACGATTCCTGAACCCGATCATCCCACAACTGCAGTCGTTCCTGCTGCTGTACCTTCTCCTATCGTCTCACTCCAAGTCGTTCCAGATGTACCGTCCCTTGTACTACATGCATCCTAGTGTCACGTAATAAAAAAAATGTATATGGATGTACGTACATGGGCACATCATTGATTCGTTGTGCGCAAGGTTGACGAGAAAGAGGTGTGCTCCAATAAACGAAGCTTGCAGACACGCCCGGTTGATTGTCGAAACTCATGCATTAGACATTCAATCGCTTGGAGACAACGAAGCAATCCTTCAGCGCCCATGAATGGGAATAAATGATCGGTCACTGACAAGCAGTCAATCACTGTCAACGGATGATAGTCAAAATTGGGAATGTCGAAATGGAGAATGAGATGTCGAACAGGCCGACCAATGATCGTGGACTGCCAGCGCGAGCCATCCAAACGGATGATGATTGTTGTTTGCTGTTCGAGATTGTTTTCCTGAAAAAACATTTGATAGAACACAATACACCACGAAGTAGCATCAACAAGCATTGTATGTGTTTGATCTCGACACACGACTTTCAAATTGTCGAGTTTTGGACACGGAATAGAGGAATCCAACGTTTTCGCAAGCGATTGATCATCAGCGGGTGAAGTCTTTGGATCAAAATGAATCAAATCGGGCATGTCAACAATGATGGCATCGCCGGAATATTGACAGATGATTGATGCGAGTTCCGGCAACAAACACGAACACAGCGAGACACCCGAACGAACGTTGGCACAACTGGTCGTGATTTCATGTATGCCTAGACTGAGTTCAATCAAATCACCGGCAGAAAACACGTAGGCCCGCCCAAAAGCAAACGCCGGTTCTGTTTTCGGTGCGAAAGCTTGCACAAACTGTATGCGACAGACTTTCACGTCCGGAACTGCCAATTGCAATCGAGCGGTGTGATCAATATTTGAAGGGTTCCGAGTATCGGGTGAATACCAATGGTCGCCCGTATTGAGAGCAACCATGTGCGCCTCCCTGGTGACAATTTGGTTGCCCAGAGGACCCGGCAAATGAACATATGCCTCCAATACAATCAATCGGCGTTCAACATTAATTTCGACAGCCGAACCATTGTATCCAAGCCTAATACGACGATTTCCGTCTTGCCATGGATTGGTCACCGTAGTCGCTTCATGGGGTGTCGCAAGTGTGATTCCATGATTCATCCTGAAGATTTTTTTTTGAGAATGATGAATAGAAATTGCAGTCACCTTTCGTTCGTACATATATTTTTTTGAACACCTATTGATCTTTTTTGCGTGTGTGTGTAGGTCAGCGGGAAATGGAGCGGTCGAAAGAGGAAGCCAAAATTGGCGATATTCTTGCAAGTCCAACGTTTCAACGCAGTCTTCAAAATGTGCCGTACCGCGACCTCGATCTCATGATGCAACAAGCAAAACGGGCCATGAAGAAACAAGAGGGCGTCGAGGTGCCGAAATCCCACATAACCAAAGCTAACGTCGACAATGTCCTCACCGCATGCAAAGATGCATTAAAGGTGGCAGACGATGTTCAGAAGCACAAACAGTCCACTACCGGTGCTTCGCTCTCGCTCCAAGACGCAGAAGACGTGGAAAAGAAGCAACAAAGTGATGCAATTCGTTCATGGATGGCATTGCAGCGGTGGCTACACCCTGAATGTGGCAATTGTGGTCGTTCTTGTCAAGCCAACCGGTGTACTAAATGCAATCTCGAATTCTATTGTAATCGCACATGCCAAGTGCGGCATTGGAAGGATGAACACAAGCGCACGTGCACGCGTCCTGAAGTCGCCCCGCGTCGCATCCGTTCATATGAAATTTCCGTCACGTCCGTCCACAATCCGCGATAGACATCTTTCTTTTCATCGTCTCTCGATCGATCGACACTAATAAAATGACCATCATGTTCATCAAAAACATTAGCTAGAACGTTTAGAGTGTGACGTCGGGCCCATCGGGACTGGACACCAAGAATGCATCAAACAGCGGTCCCAGACGGACGACTCGAGCGCCAGCGGCGTGGATGGCTGCTACGTCGTTGGCCTTCTCGACGCGGCGAGTCCGTAAATGGATTGTTGCATTGACAAGGTTTGATAAAGTTGCGTACATCCAATATCAATTCATATTCCATAAATATTTAACATACAAGACATGGAATAACCTATCACTTGCTCACTCACCCAGATGGAGAAGAGTTCATCAAACGTGTCGCTCAAACGGGAGCATTCAAAGATAGTTGACGCAAACGCTCCGATGGACTCTGATCCGGTTCCCAAGCGTGTGAAAACCAATGACGGGACTGTAGCGTCAACCAACGGTGAAACATCGGTGCAGTTCGTTCGTCGCATGACAACTGCATTACCGAATCCGCATACTCGCATTCGACGAACCGATGTTTGTATTGGAAAAGACGACATACCATGCGAATTTTATGTTGATTGGACCATGCTCGTTGTCAATGGAAAAACTCAGGAAATCTCCGCTAAATTGACAAATAAGACGGCTGCTTTTTATGAACTAGGATACGCTAGTACGTCGGGAAATGAGCACTACGTAGTCTCTGTCGGGTATGGTGGAAGCTCACGCGCGGTACGCACTCGTTTGGGCGCTCATTTTACAAAAGCAAACGGCCATTTGAGCTTTTGTGCGACAAAAATGGACGCGGTCGTTGCAAATGGTCACCGTATCATGTATCGTTGTTGGGTGATGAACGAGCGCATGGCAAGCTTCGTGGAGTCTCACATGTTGTTCGTATTTGAATATGAATGGAATGTCGCTGCAAATGGTACGTTCATACCGCAAACAACTCCGGCTTCACGTGGTACAACACTTACACAAATTGTCAAACGGAGAGCGAGGCATAACGCCAAGGATCTCATCGAGAAGCTCGAACCATGCGTCGCAACATACGGGCGCTCGTGGGCTCATATCGCTGAATTGAATCAGGAATTTAAAAGTCTTGGCAACACACGTCTTCGAGCGATCTGGATCAAATTGCGCAAAGTGTATCCAATCAGAGCGAAAACCGCTGAAGAAAAAGGAAAGACAATGGCAAAGGAATTTACAACACGTCATGGAGCTGGGTTATGGACAAAGGAGCAAGAAAACGTCCTCATTGCATGGTTCATTACGCATGGTGACAAACTGGAGGACTGGCAATCTCTCGTATCTGTTCCCTCGATGTCAACAATTCTACACCATCGAACTGCCTTGACTATACGACAACATTGGGTCTGGATGAAAGAAAACAAGTCGACATCGCCATCGATGACTGCAGCATATGCACAACGCCGAAATGTCGGAGTGTTCACATCTGCGGAGGAATCTAAAATCGAAGTCAGTAATTCAGCCATTCCGATCATTTCATGGTTTCGAGACGTGTTACAATTTGTGAAAAGGAACGTCGATTCTCAACGAGAGATGCGGGAACTCCTCTCTAAAGACTACTGTGACGGATTATGGACGAAAATCATCGACAGTTGTTTCCCGTCAAAATATCAATCAGTACCAACAGAATTGACTGATAAAAGTGGATGGTATGAATTAGGCATTGGAGTTGATTCAGTGCAACCCGTCTACATTGGACACACTTCCAAATTGCGGGATCGCATCGTCTCATATGGCGCTGGAAATACTGTGGCCCACCAGGCCAGGCCTGTACTGCAACGACTTCAAGGAGTTATTACACCTGTTGACCCCAAATTACAACCCCTTGATGTATGGTATCGGTGCCAAGAAATGCCTCTTGCATGTGCACAATGGGTCGAAGCGGTACGGTTGTATCTGTTCGACTTTGCACACAACATTATAAGCAATGGTTGTGCACGAACATATCCAGAGAAATACGTTCCGTGCTCGGCAATTGGGAAACAACGCTTGGTTAATGTTCCAAGAACATATGTAATGCCATTAAATGGTTGGAATCCTGAACAGATTACCGGCATCCGAGATGGGGTATTAAAGCACGGTCGTTGTTGGAGTTTGATCCGCAGTGAAAACATGACTTTATTCGGGAGCCGAACAAGTCGTCAAATGCGTGCAATATACGAATCAAGCGAACGAAAGGCGAAAGCCCAATCTTTAAATCCAAATTATCACCCTCGAATTCCGTTCACAAAAGAAGCCGATTTAGCTTTAATCACAGCTTCCAAATTGTACCCGCGTGCATGGGCGAAGATCAAGCAATATCACC
>Ga0163146_10007725_pt1 | contig 11715 bp, 10 predicted proteins | sample OliLakLV19MP7G1_FD_148648 | JGI IMG/M metagenome (GOLD analysis project Ga0163146, IMG submission 148648) | Freshwater microbial mat bacterial communities from Lake Vanda, McMurdo Dry Valleys, Antarctica - Oligotrophic Lake LV.19.MP7.G1 | ecosystem: Environmental > Aquatic > Freshwater > Lake >... | reverse complement strand
AGTCCCAGATCTAGTCCCAGATCTAGTCCCAGATCCAGTTCCCGGTGAGGCTGGGCTCGTACGGGCCGGTGGTCTGCTGGAGGTCTTGGCTGCAGTGCCCGATCCTCGGGCTCGGCGCGGGGTCCGGCACCCGGTGGTCTCGGTGTTGGCGATCTCGGTCGCGGCCGTGCTGGCCGGGGCCCGCGCGTACACGGTGATCGCGGAGTGGGCCGGTGAGCAGCCGGCGCAGGTCCTTGCCGCGTTCGGGGTGTTCGGGCCGGTGCCGTCCGAGGCCACGATCCGGCGGGTCCTGTCGGCCATCGATCCGAGCGTGCTGGCCGCGGCGGTCGGGGCGTTCGTGTGGACCCGCACCACGGTCGCCGCGGGCCGGCGGGTGATCGCGATCGACGGCAAGAGTCTTCGCGGCGCCGGCGGCGACGGGGTGATGCCGCACCTGGTCGGCGTGCTCGACCACGCGACTGGGACCGTCCTGGCCCAACTCGCCACCACCGCCAAGAGCAACGAGATCCCCACCGTGAGAACACTTCTCGCGACGTTGGATCTGACCGGTGCAGTGGCCACGATCGATGCCATGCACACCCAGGACGACACCGCCCGCACGATCCTGGAAGGCGGTGGTGACTACCTGATGACGGTCAAGGCCAACCGGCCCAAGCTGCTGGCGCTGCTCAAGGCGATGCCGTGGAGCAAGGTCCGGTCCTACTCGGCCACCGACACTGGCCGGGGCCGGCGGATCACCCGCACCATCAAGGTCCTGCAGGCACCCACCGATCTGGCCGGCTGGGCCGACTTCCCCGGCACTGCCCAGGTCGCCCAGATCCGCCGCACCCGGACCAGCAAGACCAAGACCGGCGGGCCGAAGAAGACCGTCGAGGTCGTCTACGTGATCACCTCCGCCGACCACCAGGCGGCGCCACCCCCGGTCCTGGCCGGCTGGGTGCAGCACCACTGGCGGATCGAGTCCCTGCACTGGATCCGCGATGTCGTCTTCGACGAGGACCGATCCCAGATCCGCACCGGCACCGGCGCCGAAACCATGGCCACCCTGCGGAACACCGCGATCAGCCTGCTCCGCCTCGCCGGCTGGACCACCATCGCCGCCGCCCTACGCCACCACCAACACCACCCCGACAAGATCATCACCCTCCTGACCAGGTGACACACGACAATGACGGGACCCTGCGCAGCTCCCCCAGCCGTTCCACGAGACGAAGCCACACGGTCTGCGCGACATCCTCCAGTTCGGCGCGACTCAACCGATACCCCAGCAACACCCGGACCAGCAGGGGCGTGTAGCGGGCGACGATCTCGTCCCATGCCCCTTGGTCACCGTCGACAGCGGCAGCCACGAGGAGGGTGACGTCAGCTTCGGCCCCATGCCCGTCGTCCATGCCGGACCCTCCTTTCTCGCGCTTCTCACGCATACAGAGGGCGTGGCCAGCCGCCTGATACCGGGTCACGGAAAGAACTTCCCGCAATCTCACCAGTCGGGATGGATGCGGCACAAGGGGGTCCTGGCGTGCCGCCCAGCGTTCGCCGGGCGGCACCAGCAGCCTGGTCGTCAGCGGCGGATGGAGAAGGTCACGCTGGTGCTGGTCGAGGTGTCCTGGTTCGCCCCGAACGTGAACGAGTAGGACCCCACCAGTTGCAGGACGTCACCGGGGTCGGCGTTCGCCCACCCGGCAGGGATGTTGACCCGGTGCTCGGCCTGGAACGGCTGCTGCGCCTGCGCCAACGGGAACGCCTGCTCGATGACCGTCACCCCGGTTCCCCGGGTGAGGTTGACGACGCCGACCCGCAGGATGGCGTTGTTGGCAAACTGGAAGATGTCGGGACCGATCTCCACGTTCGCGACCGCGTCGAAGGTCTCACCGACGCCGATTTCGTCGAGGGTGAAGAACGTAGCGACGTCGGTCGGGTAGAGCAGCTTGATGACGGCGTCGAAGTCTCCGGCCATGGTGTGTCTCGCTTTCGTATCCAGTGCGGCCGCCCGGTCACCCGCTGGTGAACCCATCACGTGCTCGCACAAGGAACGGAGCCGCGAGAACCGTTCGGGATACGCGGACGCGGCTGTCGGCGCACGACCCGCTAACGCCGCCCGAGCGTCAGCTTCGCCCCTGGCGGCTGTCCTGCCGGGCGTCGGGGATGACGAGACTGCCGACGAACGAGACGACCCCGACGATGATCGCGCCGGCGACGGCCGTGCCGAAGGAGGCCACGTCGAAGCCGAAGCCCAGCCGGGTACTGAGCCAGCCGGTGAGCATGAGCAGCAGCGCATTGACGACGAGCGCGAAGATGCCGAGGGTCAGTAGGTAGATCGGGAAGGTCAACACCCTGACGACCGGCTTGATGGTCGCATTGATGGCACCGAACATTAGGGCCACGACGAGGAGCGTGATGATCGCTCGCTGGCCCCACTGGTTCACGTCGGGCTGGTCGGCGACGACGATCCCGTTCAGTACGACAGCCGCCAATGCCAGCCCGGCCGCGGTGATCAACAGACGCAGAAGGAAACGCACGGCGTCACCATAGCGCTCTGGGCGATCTCTGCCTGGCGTCACCCGATGCACTGGCGTCACCCGATGCCGGGGTGCAGTGGCTTCTCCTGGCAGGCCTTTGGTCCCTTTCTTGCGTGCCCTACCTGTCGACATGATTCGTGACACGAAACGCGGCGGTTGTCGGCCACCACGAAGGAGACCTGAGATGTCACTCATTGAAAGTTCCCTGTCACGGCGCTCGTTCATCCGGGCCGCACAGGGCGCGGGCGTGGGATTCGCCCTCTGGGCGTACCAGCCAGGCAGGGCTGCCGCCACGGTGATCGCCACCGTAGCGACCAGCACGATCTCGCCCGGCGGCATACCGAAGTACGTGACTCCCCTGCTCATCCCGCCGGTGATGCCTCGCTCCAGTGTGCGAAGCCACCGCGGAAGGCCGCTCGACTGCTAAGAGATCTCCATGACCCAGTTCAGCCAGCAGATCCTTCCCGCCGGGCTGCCCGCCACGACCGTGTGGGGTTACGGCGCCGTCACCCCTGGCGAGCGCGGTGGCCTGCTGCTCCACAACGCCCCGTCGCTGACGATCGAGGCGAAGGCCGGCCGGCCCGTGCGGGTCACGTGGATCAACGACCTCCGTCGCGCCGACGGCACCTACCTGCCGCACCTGCTGCCCGTCGACCCCACCCTGCACTGGGCCAACCCGCCGGGCGGGATCGACGGACGCGACATGCGTCCCGAGTTCACCGAAACGCCGGGCCCCTACAACGGGCCGGTCCCGATCGTGACCCACGTGCACGGTGCCATCGACGTGGGCGACGAGAGCGACGGCTACCCGGAGGCATGGTTCCTGCCCGAGGCAGTCGACATTCCGCAGGACCACGCCGCGACGGGCACCTGGTTCGACTTCTTCGCAGCCAAAGCCGCCGCGACGCTGGGGACCGCATGGGGCCCTGGGCACGCGACCTTCCAGTACCCGAATTCGGGTCGGGCGGCCACGCTCTGGTATCACGACCACACCCTGGGAATGACCCGGGTGAACGTCTATGCCGGGCCGGCGGGCTTCTTCATCGTCCGCGGTGGCGCGAACGGGGACGACGAGGTCAAGGACCGCCGCACGGGTAGGCGGGCCGTGCTGCCGGGCCCCCCACCCGACCGCGGTGACACCTTCCCCGCCACCACGCACTACCACGAGATCCCGCTCGCCATTCAGGACCGGTCGTTCAACGAGGACGGCTCACTGTTCTACCCCGACACCCGGGAATTCTTCGACGGCTACCCCGGCCCGTACCTGCCGGAGACAGACGTGTCGCCCATCTGGAACCCCGAGTTCTTCGGCGACACCATCATCGTGAACGGCAACACCTGGCCGCGGCTGGACGTGGAACAGCGCCGCTACCGGTTCCGGTTGCTCAACGGGTGCCAGGCGCGCTTCCTCGTCCTCGACTTCAGCCGGATCCCGGGCGTCGACGTCTGGGCGATCGGCAACGAGGGTGGCTTCCTCGACCGCTCGGTCAGCATCACCGCGGACCACGTCAACCGGCTGCTCATGGGCCCCGCCGAGCGGATGGACCTCATCGTCGACTTCACGGGAGTCCCGATCGGCGACCACGTGCTGGGCAACCTCGGCCCCGACGAGCCGTTCGGGGGTGGCATCCCCGACGAGGACTTCGACGTGGCCGACCCCGCCACGACTGGACAGATCATGCAGTTCAAGGTCGGTCCGCGGATCTCGGCCGACCGCAGCACGCCGCCGCGGCACCTCAGGTTGCCGGACGCTCGCAGGCTTCCGAGAGCCACGATCCGGCGGCCGCTGGCGCTGCTCGAGATGATGTCGATGAGCGCGGACGGTCCGGCCCAGGCGATGCTCGGCACCATCGCGGGTGACCCGAACGTCGCGCCAGGCGTCTGGGCACAGCAGATGTGGATGGACGAGGTGACCGAGAACCCGGCCGTCGGAGCGGTCGAGGTGTGGGAGTTCTACAACGCCACCGCGGACGCCCACCCGATGCACGTCCACGAGGTCGCCTTCGAGGTGGTCGACCGCCAGGACATCACGGTGGACGAGGCCACCGGCCAGGTGCAGGTGATGCCCGGCTCGGCGCCGCTGCAGCCCGTTGCCTGGGAAACGGGGTACAAGGACACGGTCATCGCCTATCCGGGGCAGGTCACGCGGGTGAAGGCACGTTTCGACAACCCGGGCCAGTTCGTCTGGCACTGCCACATCGTCGAGCACGAGGACAATGAGATGATGCGGCCGCTGCGCATCGGTCCCGCGCAGCCGGGACAGCCAGGGGCATGACATGAGCGCAAGTGGCGATTCGGGCTCGTCCGACAAGCCCGCCGTGAGGAACGACATGCCGAACGGGCCTGCCCGCCGGCCGTGGCTTCCTCCCCGCTGGTTCGTCCTCCTGGCCTGGTACACGCATCGTGGGCTGTACCGCCTGTCCCGCGGACGCGTGGGCTTACGGCGCCCGAGGGAGCGCCGCAGCTGGGGCACGCTACGCCTGACGACGACGGGGCGGCGCACCGGGCGCGAGCGGAGCGTGATGCTCGGGTACTTCGAGGACGGACCGCGCATGGTCACGTTGGCGATGAACGGCTGGGCCGACGGGGAGCCGGCGTGGTGGCTGAACCTCCAGGCGCATCCGGAGGCCACAGCCGAAGCGTCGGACCGGACCTGCCCGGTCAGGGGCTACGCAGCTGCGGGGGAAGAGCGATCTCGCTTGTGGGCGCGCTGGCAGACCATCGACAGGAATCTGGATGAGTACGCGGCGCGCCGGTCGTCGCAGACGGCGGTGGTGATCCTCGAACCGGTGCCCCCGGGTGCCACCGCCTGACCGGACCTCTCCCACGGCCAGATGGGGATTACCGACCGTGAGGGATTGCCTCAGGGCGATAGGTCAGTCGACTCGCCGCAGGTACGTTGCGACGGCTGGGTCGGCGGTCAGGCGCAACGCGTTCGCCCGGGCCGCGTCGGCACGCGGGTCGGCGAGAGCGTCGAGGACTGCCGCTCGGGCGACCCAGTACGGCTGATAGCTACGGGTGCGCTCCTCGGGCAGAGTGTCCAGCAGCGCAAGGGCCTGGTCCGCCCGGTCGTCGGCGAGGGCCGCGGCGGCGCGGGCGACCAGGACGCCGACTGTCGGTGACAGGTGCGCCAGGCCCTCGTACAGCTGCGCGATGGCCCGGTGGTCCGTCGTCCTCGTTGCGGCCCGTCGGTTGTGGACAGACTGGATGGCGGCCATGAGCTGGTAGGGACCGAGTCGTCGGGCGAGTGCCGCACGGGCGAGGTGCTCCGCGGCCTCGGCCACGAGGGCCTTCGACCAGCGGGCCGTGTCCTGCTGGTCGAGGGCGACGAACGTGCCATCAGGGGTGCGGCGGGCGTCGCGGCGGGCATGGCTGTGCAGCAGCAGCGCGAGCAGACCGGCGGCCTCGGGGTCGTCGGGCAGGAGCTGGACCACGAGCCGGGCCAGTCGGACCGCTTCGGCGCTGAGGTCGCTGTGCGGCTGCGCGGCCGGGCCCACGGTGTCGGGCGACCCTGCTACCCGGGCGCCCGGTTCGTCCCAGCCGGCCGTGTACGCGGCGTACACCGCGTCCAGGACTGCGCCGACCCTTTCGGGCAGCTCGTCAGGGCCGGGAATGCTGAACGGCACTCCGGCAATACGGATCTTGGACTTGGCGCGAACTAGACGCTGGCCCATGGTTGCGGGTGGGACCAGGAACACCGCGGCGATGCGGTCGGCGGCCAGACCGAGCACGGTCTGCAGCATCAGGGGCCCGCGCGCGGCTTCGGCGACGGCAGGGTGCGTACAGGCGAACATGAGCTGCAGCCGGACGTCCGGGATGGTGCTGGCCGTCCTCGGCTCGCTGTGGTGGTCGAGCAGGCGGGCCACCTGGGGCATCGCCCGGCGGGCGGTGTCGCGGCGCCGTGCGGCGTCGACGAGGTTGCGTCTGGCGGCGGTGACCAACCAGCTCTCGGGGCGGTCGGGAACGCCTCGCTGCGGCCACGTCCGTAAGGCCGCGACGAAGGCATCGGCGAGCACGTCCTCGGCTGCGCCGATGTCACCGGTCCCCGCAGCGAGATACGCCACGAGGCGCCCGTAGGAGCCGCGCGCAACCTCCTCCACCGTCGTGTGCACGGCAGTCGTCGGCGTCGCGCTCGACAAGGGCGGCGTCAAGACCGGGGCGGGATCAGCGGACGCAGCTCGCACGATCCGCCATTCACCGAGGGGCAGCGTGACGCCCATGTCAGCGCAGCGTCCAGATCGGTGACGTCGATGACGAAGTAGCCGCCCAGCTGCTCTTTCGTCTCGGCGAAGAGGCCGTCCTGCACCACCCGGGAACCGTCGAGCACCCGGACCGTGGTCGCCGTGAAGGGTGGCTCCAGGCCCCCCGCTCCGGTGAGGATGCCCGCCTCGGTGAGAGCGGCGATGTGTAGGAGTTCCAGGACTGCCAGTAGGCGTCCCGACGCTCCGGATCCTCACGGGCCTCGAACGCCGTTTCGTCCTCCATCGCCATCAGCAGGTACTGCATCACTGCCTCCCGGGCTATGGGCAGGACCGGTGTCCTGCCGCTCGTCAGGTAGTAGACGTCATGGGTGGCCCGTTTTCGACAGCCGGGGACGGTGCACACAGAAGGTGCATACGGAAGTTCTGAGAGAGGGTCGGCCAGAGTGTCTAAATCTGACCCGGGTCCGCGTCTGCACGGTGCCGCCGCGACGAGGAGCGCCGCGGGGCACCGGAGAAGGAGACCGACATGACCACTGCCACAACCGCTGACCCGACCATCGACACGACCCTGAAGATCCAGCTCGCCATCAAGGCCACGCCGCAGTCGGTGTGGCGGGCCCTCACCGACGGATCCGTCACCCCCGCCTACTACTTCGGCTTCACCGCCGAGTACGGCGGCGACGTCATCACCGGGCAGATCCTCGAGGTGGAGCCGGGCCGCAAACTCGTCACCACGTTCCATGGCTCGTCGGCTCCTGACGTGGCCGAGCTGCCGACCTCAACGGTCGCTTTCGAGGTGTTCGAACCGTTGATGCCGATGCCGGGCGTGACCTTCCTGTCGTGCGTGCACACCGGTCTGCCCGCCACGGAGTCGGCGGCGCACCTGGAGATCGGGTGGGTCTCGATCCTCTCGGGCCTGAAGACCCTCCTCGAGACGGACACCCTCTGGCAACCCCAGCCGGGAAGTGACGGACCTCAACCCGTCCTAGGGCTGCCTGTGGTGGCTCAACGGAGGGGCACCGCCCGGCTGTGCGACCTGGCCGGCGCAGCGCAGCCATGCCGTAGCCGGTTATCCAGACGGCAAAGATGGTGACACTTACGCCCACTGACAATAGTGACGATGAGGCGGGCCAAGGCTCAGCGACGCGCGCCATCGGCACATAAGGGGTACCCGCTATGACCGCAGCCATTGCCGACCGAGGACAGGCTCCGGACGCCCCCCTGGAGCAAGACCAGCATGCCTCCCCTCCCCGTTTTCCTGCTCCCCCGCGCACGCCTGTTGCATTCCCTCGACATGTGGCTCGCCAACGACGTCGACCGGCCCGTCATTCTCCTTTCGGGCCCGGCGGGCTCGGGAAAGACCACACTGCTGGCGTCGTGGGTCGGATCACTGTCGTCGGAGGGAAGCCCGAGAGTGGCGTGGGTGGGTGGGCCTGGACGCCGGCGACAACGACCCGCAGCTCCTGTGGAACGGGCTGCTGGCCGCGCTCGTCCGTTCCGGCTCCTGGCCGCTGCAGGCCCGGCTGCGGCGGTTGCGGCCGCCGGAAGATCCTGTCGACCCGATCTTTCTCGCCGCGGTCCTCACGAGCCTCGAGGCGGCCGAGCACCCGGTCGTCCTGGTGCTCGGCAACGCGCACGTGATCACCCGTCCGCAGACGCTGGAGATCTTGGCCCATCTCGTCGTCTGGGCACCTCCACAGGTACGCGTCGTGATCTCCACGCGGATGGATCCGAGGCTGGGCTCGGCGCGACTGCTCGTCGAGGGGCGACTCCGGGAGATCACGTCGCGTGATCTGCTGTTCACCGTCGATGATGCACACGCCCTGCTCGACGGTCACGTGCTGGACGCCACACAGGCCGAGCGCGGGGCTTTGATCCAGGCGGCGGAGGGATGGGCGGTCGGGCTGCGACTGGCGTCGATGTGGTGGCACCGGACCCGGCGGGAACGATCACCCGTGCAGGACTTCGCCGGTCATGACCCCCTCGTGTCTCACTATCTCGACACGGAGGTGCTCGCCACCTGGTCCCCCGACCTCCGGAACTCTCTCATCGCGACGTCGGTCTGCGACCACCTCGATCCGGACCTGGCCCACGCCCTGACCGGCAGGTCGGATGCGGCAGATCTGCTGGACCACTTCGACCGGACGCACGGCCTCGTGGTGCGTGTCGGCGTCAGTCCCTCCTCGTTCCGCTGTCACCGCCTCCTGCGGGAGCGCCTGCGAGCGGACCTGCGCAAAACCCCCGATCGGGAGCGGGCGTTGCATGTCGTCGCGGCCACCTGGCTGGCAAAGCGGCAACCGTCCACCGGGCTCAGGCATGCCGTCGAGGCGGGCGACGACGCCGTCATCGCCGACTTCATCGCGAATTCGGGTCCCGGTCTCCTCCTGCATGGCGGGCCGGACCTGTCCGTCACCCTGGCGACCTGGGATCCCCCTCGACCCATCGACCCGGTGATCGCGGCCGTGATCACCATCGCGACGCTGGAGGCCAACGACCTCGAGCGTGCGGACGCGATGCTCCCCGAGCTCGGTGCAGGAGGCCCGGGGAGGGGCCTTGCACATGGTGTGGTGCCCGTCGCGGTGGCACGCGTCCACTACAGCCTGGCCCGCGGTGGTGTCCGGCAGTCCGCCGCGGACCTGAACGAGGTCATGACCGGCCACGGCGCCGGCGACGACACGCAGGACCTGCTGGCGACGGACGCCCTGGCGGCTGCGTTCCTGTACCTCGGCGACGTCCCCATGGTCGAGCGGTACGCACATCAGTCGCTGATCGCGGCCCGCCGGTCGGGGAACTACCGCATGGCGCTCAAGAGCCTCGTCCGCCTCCGCCGTCGAGCGCGAGCAGGCACACCGATTCCCGGGCCTCCTTAGGCGCCCTCTCGGCCGCCACTCCGATGCCCCCGGGTCGAAGGTCTCGTCCCGCCGGCCTATCGCCGAGCCCGCCGTCGTCCCGGGCTGGCGGTGCGCCGTCAGGGTGGCGACGCTGCGGACGCCTCCTCGAACGTGAGTGCCGCGGCGACGCTGAGTTCGTCGTCCAACAGCTTGCGGCAAAGAGCGGGGTTCAGGGCGAAATCGGTCACCGCCGCGGCCGCCAGGGCAGCCGCGTCATCCAGCGACCGGATCGAGGCCGCGAGGACTCGGACGTCACTGCCGGCGAGGGCGCGCTGCATAAGGTCCACCTGCGCCACCCCGTCACGCCCCGCGTCGCTTATGCGACCGACGTACGGCGCCACCCATGTCGCTCCAACGGCGGCCGCCAGCAACGCTTGCGCCGGGTGGAAGACCGCGGTCAGCAGCACAGGGACCCCGAGGTCCACCAGTGACCGGGCCGCGGTCACCCCAGGGGAGGTGCACGGCACTTTCACGACGACCCGTCCGTCGATGGCGGCCGCCCGCCGCCCCGAGGCGGCGAGGGCGTGCGCGTCGAGGCCGATGGCCTGGACGAACACCCGGCCCGCGCCTGCGGCGAGCGCATCCTCTACGAAGGCCGCGATACCGCCGGGGCCGAGGCCGGCCCGGCTCAGCAGAATCGGGTTGGTCGTCACTCCGGCGAACGCGCCGCAAGCGAGCAGGTCCAGCACTTCGGCGCGGTCGGCCGAGTCGACGTAGAGGCTCATAGGTCCAGACCCTCGCATCCGGCGAGCGCCCGGTAACGCATACGGACCGTCGCCATGTCGCGGTGCCGAGCGGTGTCGACGGACAGGGGCCGGGGCGCCCACGCGTCCCGCACCTCGTCAATCGAGGCACCGGCGGCCACGGCGGCGGCCTGGGCCGCCGCACCTCGCGCGGTCGCGTCGCCCACCTCGCGACGTTCGACCTCCCGGCCGACGACGTCTGCGAGCACGAGCCGGTAGGCCGGGGAGGCGGCGGCACCTCCGGTGACGATGACCCGCCCGCCCATGGGGACGCCGAGGCGCATGATCGCGTCGATCCCCTCGGCCAGACCCAGCACCACCCCTTCGACTGCGGCCAGCGCCAACTCCGCCCGAGAGGTGTCGGGTGTCAGGCCAGCGATCGCCCCCCGCGCCCGGGGTCTGTCCGGGCTGCGCTCACCGTCCAGGTAAGCGGCCATGACCGGCCTTGAGTCAGAGTCGGGCGCGGCCAGGGCGAGTGCCGCCAGCCCGTCGTGGTCCACGCCCAGCCACCGGGCCGCCGCGTCGGTCACCTTGGCGGCGTTCAGGGTGCAAACAAGGGGAAGGTACCGTCCGGTCGCGTCGCAGACCCCGTCGACCCATCCGGACCCGTCGTGGACCGGGCGATCGCACGTCACCATGACCACACCCGAGGTGCCGAGGCTGACGACCAGGTCACCCGGCCCGGCCCCGAGGCCTACGACTCCCGCGTGCTGGTCCCCGGCTCCCGGGCCGACGGCGACGCCGGGGCCCAGTCCCAGATCTGCCGCGACCTCCGGGCGCACTGTCCCGACGACCTCGGCGGGGGCGGCCACCCTCGGGAGCAGCGACGCCCACTCGGCGCCCGAGCGGACGAACCGGTCGAGGAGGTCTGTGCGCCAACGCGCGGCCGCCACGGCGTAGTACCCGGTACCGGAGGCCTCGGAGCGGTCGGTGACCTGCTCACCGGTTAGCTGGAAGGTCATCCAGTCGTGCGGGAGCAGCACGTGCGCCGTACGGTCCAGCACCTCCGGCTCGTGCTCCGCCACCCAGGCGAGCTTCGTGATCGTCATGGCTGCCGTCGGGACCGAGCCCACGATCGAGGCCCACTGCGGTGCGCCCAGGTTGGCCACCATCCGGGAGGCCTGTTGCGACGACGTGGTGTCGTTCCACAGTTTGGCGGGCCGCAGGACCTGACCGCATCGGCCGACAAGGACGAGCCCGTGGCACTGACCGGCGACGCTCACCGCCACCGCGCGCGACGGCGGCACCGCCGCTGCGGCGAACGCGCCGGCGAATGCGGTGCGAAACGCCGCCCACCAGTCCCGTGGGTCCTGTTCGCTTACGGGGGGGTGCGTGGGCGGCGTTTCGCACCGCATTCGCC
>Ga0163146_10007719_pt1 | contig 11720 bp, 3 predicted proteins | sample OliLakLV19MP7G1_FD_148648 | JGI IMG/M metagenome (GOLD analysis project Ga0163146, IMG submission 148648) | Freshwater microbial mat bacterial communities from Lake Vanda, McMurdo Dry Valleys, Antarctica - Oligotrophic Lake LV.19.MP7.G1 | ecosystem: Environmental > Aquatic > Freshwater > Lake >... | reverse complement strand
GATATCGAGCGCAACATCATCAAAGCCTATCGCCGGTTCGGATCGAACCGCTACGAGCTGGTTTTGATGTTTAAACCGTTTTACTTGGATAAAACGCCTTCTCCCGCAACCACTCAGCCAAACCGCTTTGATTCCATGGAAGATTTAGTGCTCAATCTTGGCAACTACTTGTTTGAATATAACCACCTTAGAAAACACGGTGGATTGAACTACGAGAACCCATTTGATAAACTCCAAAAGGTTACCGAATTACTGAGCTAGTACACCCGGGACCATTCGTTCGGAGAAGCCGGATTCAGGAATTCGTGAGGCTTCCTGTTTTTTTCACCTGTTCGGGAAGTGAAAAGTGAAAGGTGGTTCCCTGGCCCGGCTCGGATTCCAGCCAGATTTTACCCCCGTGCCTTTCCACGATTTTCTTGCAGAGGGCTAGACCAATCCCTGTTCCGGGATGCTCAGTTTCAGTGTGCAGCCGCTGGAAAAGGCCGAAGGCACGCTCTTTGTCTTTCGAGGCGATCCCGATCCCGTTGTCCCGGATCGAAAAAATCCACGCTGTCTTTTCCCGTCTGGCGGAAATGTGGATTTTCAGGGGTTCGCCGCTTCGATACTTGATCGCGTTAGACAGCAGGTTCTGAAACAGGCGCCCCATGAGAAAAGGTTCAGCCGCCGTTTTCGGCAGTTTGTCGTGGGTAATGTCGGCGCCGCTCTTCAAAACGTTCATTTCCAGGTCGGTCATGACGCGCCGAAGAAGGGCTTCGAAATCCGTCGTTTCGAGCGACCTTTCCCTGATGCCGATCCTGGCGTAGTCCAGCAGACCGCGGATCAGTTTTTGAGAATGCTGCGCTCCCGCCTTGGTGTTCCGTATGAGTTCCCGGCCCGGCTCGTCCAGCTTGTCCGAATAATTCATTTCCAGAAGATCCAGATACATCTGCACCATGGAGAGAGGTTCCTGCAGGTCGTGCGAGGCCACGTACGCGAATTGTTCCAGCTCTAGATTCGAACGCTCCAATTCCGCTGCGATTTTTGCCAGTTTTTCTTCAATTTGTTTTTTGCCGCTGATATCTTTCCAGGACGCCGCGAAGTTGGAAATCCTGCCGCCTTCATCCCTGATCGGCGCGATCGTGATGAACTCCCAGAAAGACTCTCCGCTTTTTTTGCGGTTGTACAATTCTCCCTGCCAGATCTTTCCTGAAAGGATCGTTTCCCAAAGTTGATCGTAGGTTGCCCTCGGAGTTTCTCCGGCGGAAAGAATTCTCGGATTTTTTCCGAGGACCTCCTCTTTCGGATATCCCGTCACTTCCGAGAACCTTTGATTCACGTACTCGATCCGGCCGGAGACATCGGTCACGACCACCGGGTCGGGTCCCTGCTCCATAACGCGCGCAAAAAGAGCAAAGCCTTCCCGTCTTTCGATCTTTTCTCTTTTTATCCTCATTTTGGCCATGCCCTTATCCTTTCAAGCTACGCCGGGAGTGCCCATCAAAATACCACTTTCAGTATGAAACATACAGCTGATTGTCAGAATAAAAGGCTGGGTTCTCCCGCTCTGCTTGTAGGAGACCGAGAACGAATGGTCCCGGGTGTACTAGCTCAGTAATTCGGTAACCTTTTGGAGTTTATCAAATGGGGTCTCGTAGTTCAATCCACCGTGTTTTCTAAGGTGGTTATATTCAAACAAGTAGTTGCCAAGATTGAGCACTAAATCTTCCATGGAATCAAAGCGGTTTGGCTGAGTGGTTGCGGGAGAAGACGTTTTATCCAAGTAAAACGGTTTAAACATCAAAACCAGCTCGTAGCGGTTCGCTCCGAACCGGCGATAGGCTTTGATGATGTTGCGCTCGATATCTTTCGGGGTGCGCCGTGAGCCGGGTTTAGGTCCGCGCCGCTGAGGAAGCAGAGCTTCTGGCTTTTCGCCGCCCTCAACCCATTTGCGATGATATCGAAGGATTTCTTTCTTTGATGTGTGGTGGGCTTTATAGATATCTTTTACGAATCTGAAACTGCGAGGAGTGACTTTATTCTTAACTTTCTCGTACTCAATCAGAATGGGAATCCACCGTTTGGTAATTGCTTGTTCAAAATGAATCATCCGGTTCTCCTTGGTGTTTTATATACTACCAAAGCGTTACCGAATTACTGAGCATCTACACCCGGTACCATTCGTTTACGAAGACACGGCGGTTTGGAATATCAAACGCCTTTTGATAAACTCCAAAAAGTTACCGAATTAGTGAGCTAGTACAACAGTCCCCTTACTTGTGCCCTTACATGGGAAGGAGACTAGCCAAAGGGAGAGGATCCGGCAAGGGGGATTTTTTACCGGGCTAAAGATAGAGAAAAAAAAGGGGCGGGCAATGACTGAATGAGCCCGGCTTTCGGAAAAGCGCCGTGAAAAGGTTAGGCGGCTCTTTCCAGAGCTGTCCGGGCTTCGAGGGACTGGAAGATTTCCTCGAAATAGTCCTGCATTTCCCGCCGCCCATGGATTTTATAAGAACCCTGAGCGGGGCTGTGATAGGCCTTGTGGACGGCGGCGGCCAGAAGCTCCGTCGTCCTGGAATCGAGCAGGTTATCGCCGAATAAATGGATTTCCCGTTTGAGAATTTCCGCGTCTTTCGGAACAAACCGTTTTTTATTAATCCGCAGGAAAGCCTCCGCCTTTTCTCCAGCGGCGAAAACGACTTCGGTTCCGAGGCTCCGGCTCAGCTCGAAGGAGAAAGGCCGTGCGAGAGGTTTCCCGGAAGCGGAGGTAATTTCCCGGTTGATCAGTTCGACCACCCGGTTCACGTCGGCTGGTTTTCCATCGATCAAGCTGACGCCCGCCTTGAACTGATGAGCTTCGATCAGAGCCGCCGCCTGCTGTATGAGCGCTTTGCCGTTTTCCGTCAGCTCGTCCGAGTCCGGGAGAAAGATTCCCCGGTCGAGAATCAGCGTCAGCTGATGATTCATGCTGAACGACGAATCGTCAAAATCCTCGGGAAGGGTCAAACGCGCCAGCGTTCTATAACGGGATTCTTCTTCCCCGTACGCGAAATCGATACTGAGGCCGAATCCGGCTTCAACGCCGCGTTTCAAATCTGCGACGGCGGCCGCAGCTTCCTTTTTCGAGAGCCCCCGGAGATCCGGGACGAGCTCGAAGCCGAGTATCCGGCGGTGGTAATCTTCCAGAATGATTCTTCCCGTGTCTCTTCCGGAGAGCGGGCGCGAGGCTTTCACGGCCGCGTTCACAGGTTTTGGAGACTGCGGAGCGAAACGGTTTTCCCCGCCGCTTTGAGGGGCGATCATCCTGGTATCCGCCGTCATTTCGCGCAGTTCGGACCGATTGGAGTTCGGGATGACTTCGAAAAATTCCCTCGAAAGGTCGAGCTGATAATCCACAAGCTCCCGGGTGCGCGCGTCGTAGGCGTCATAACTGGGCTGCAGCGCACGTTCATAAAAAATATTCATGCGCGCTTCTTCGTCCGCGCGGTGCCCCCGCTGTCTCATCTGAAAAAGGGCAAGATTGCGTCCGGGTTTATCGAGGATCCGGAAGGCCACGTCATAAAAGCGTTCGATGATTGAAACGTTCACGGTTTTCTTGAAGATTTTCCCGCCAGCGTCCGCGATGCGGTTCAGGGCCGCCTCGATTTTCTGAAAGATCCGGATCAGCCGCGGATAAGATGTTATCTCGAAACCGAAGACTTTATAGAGTTCGTATTCGAGCGCGAATTTTCCTTCGTCAAGGAGGATCACGCCTTTCCCGAGAGGGTCCTCGCCCTCGCTCGGCCAGACGTAATCGGGAATGGTAGTTCCCTGCGTGGTGCGAATGTAGGCATTTTTCACGTTGAATCTTCCGGAACCGGCGGGATTCCGCGCGCGGTCGAACCGGTCGATCTGGCGGTTGATTTCCCTCGCCTGAGCCTCGTCGAAGAACGTGTTCTCGCCCGTCCAGATGCCGGGCTTGATCCGTCCGGAAGGATCGGTTTCTTCTCCGGTCACATACAACTGGATCTGCCGCCGCACGGGATAAGGCAACAGGAACATATCGAGCGGCCTCGTGATCACCGTATAGCCTTTCGCGCGCAGCCCTTCGGCGACCAGGTCGACAACGGTCGTCTTTCCGCCGCCGGACGCGCCGTCCATCGAAATGCGGGTAATCTTGCGCCTGTCCTTTCTTTGAATCTGAAGATGTTTCTTTTCGATGACATCCACCACTTTGGGAATGAAAGAATTCTGGACGTCCTCGCGGAAGGCGTCGACGCGCCGCATGCTTTTTCCGGACGGGTCTTTTCGATTGCCCCAGTAATTATTCGCGACCCCGAACTCGTGCACTTTCTTCGGAACGATCGCGGCGTCGCCGGCTTCCCGGTAATAGGTGGACGCGATCGTCAGGTCGATGTTGGGACCCCTCACCACGTGGGCGCGGATCGGGGGCAATTCGTACTCCAGCGCGATTTCCGCCATAATGCGGTCGGCCTCTTCCTGGGTCAGCGTCCGGCCGTACTCGCCGCGCTGGATCAGAACGAAACGAGCTGCAAAATTGGCCGGAAGGCCTTCCTTCTTCATCCATTTATAGAATTCGTGCGTGTAGTGGCGGACGCGCTCCACCGTTTCAGAGCCCATGATGTAATAGATTTCCGTCGGCTGGCCGCGGTCGGCGATCTGGTTCGCCCACTGGAACATGGATTGCTGGCCTTCGATGTCGTCGCGGATGCCGAGGTCGGTATAGCGGATCAGCGGGAAGAAATCCTCGAGAAGGTCTTTGGCGAGCGCGTGGCGTCCTTCGGGCGGTACCTGATCGGCGAGAGGCACCTTTTTGTATTTCACGATTCCCTGGGTCCTCCAGATAATGGCATCGAGCGCCAGCTGGTCGGCCGCGGTCAAGGCGATATTAAAATGGCCCCAGTTCGGCGGGCTTCCTGTTCCTGCGATCCAGGCGACTTTCAGGGGACGCTCCGCTGATGGCGGCGGGAATCCGTCGTTCGATTCCGAGTACCGGGAAGTCGGAATGTGGACGCGGGGATTGATCTCCCCCCGGCGCACTTTTTCCTCCAGACTTGAAAGAGAAGCGCGCATTGCTTCATAAAGCCTGGGCAGATAGCCGCCGCTTCCCGTTTTTTCGGCGACCGCGGGATCGTAACTCTCGAGTTCTTCCTTAATCCATTTCCAGATTTGCTCCGGAGTGTAAACGGTACGGAGTTCAGAGCGGTTTTCAGGCGGATCGTCCGCGGGCATTTCCCGCGCGCCGCTTTGATCCGCGCGTTCGTCCAGGCGGACTTTCTTCAGGGCCCTTTTGAGCACGTGCGCGTAAACTTTCTGTGTCGCGGCCTGGATCTTTTCCGGTAAATCAAACCACGCTTTGATTTGAATCAATGCGGAATCTTCCTTTCCCGGAACGACGCTCGCCGTTCCCGCGTCGAGAATTTCGACGGGAAGTCCCGCCTTGTCCAGACGAAAGGCGGTAATCCTGAAAGTGAGCTTCTCGCCCTCGCCGGCGATGCGGTCCAGCGTAAAACCGAAGGTCACGTCGTGGCCGGGATAGTTGATCCGGTTCAATCCGTTGAACCCCTCCGGATCGATCTGGATCTGGACCGGGTAGCCCAGCGAATCATTCGAGAGGACTTCGACTTTCGTTTCGCTCAAACCCTGCTTCGGAAGATCCGGCCAGGGCAGGTTCCTGTATTCCGGGAATTTTGCGGTGACGCGGTAATCCTTTTTCTGCCGGGAGAGCCTTCCCTCCGAAACATACAGGTCCAGCCTGGCCTCGATATCTTTCGAGAAAACGTCTTTCCCGGTGAGCACGCGGATTTTATCCGTAAGGTCGTAAGCGGAGAATTCCCGGTCCGTGAAATAAAGGCGGATCACTTCCCGGGTCAGCCCGAGATAGACCGCGTTCGAAATTTTGTCCGTGACGATGGTCAGCTCTTTCGCTTCGATGTGTTCCAGAATTTCAACCATGTCGCGGATCAGCTTGTCGCCGAAGTTCGTGGTGATCCCGCGCACACGTTCCGGCTTCCGGAAGTCCTCGAAAGAAAGTGAAACCATGGCTTCGAGGTGGTCGAGGAGCAGTGTCGTCCGGCGGTCGATCAGGGACCGGATGAGCCTCTGCTGCTCCGGGGGCGCTTCGCCGAAATGGGAAGAGCGGAACGCGACTTTCAGCATGCGGAAAAGCAGCGACTGGCTGTCTTCCCAGTCCTTCAGCATCTTGAGGGCGAGCGCCGTATGCTCATCCTCGAAATGCCAGCCGGAGTAAGACAACTGTCCCGGACTGTAGGAGTTGATATCCACGAGGCCCCGGTTCAGATAGAGTTTCGTGAGCGGGCTCGCCGACATCGCGATATAAAGTTTCAGCGGATAAGAGACCTTTGAATCCATTCCCGTGCGGCGGAGAAAGGCGATATTCTCCTTTATCTCCTGAGGCGTCACCACCGGGTCGAGCATGATGAAGCCGGGCGTCGCGACGATTCCGATCTCTTCGAGAATTCTCAGCGCTTCTTCGTTTTCTTCGATCGTGGCGGCCTTGCCGTAGCGTTTGAGCTGGGTGGGAGAACCCGACTCGATGCCGACGTACACGTACTTGAGGCCCGCCTGATGCATGAGCCTGATCGTGTGCAGCCGTCTTTCGTGATCCTCTTTAGGGAGGCTCTTATCGAAAATATGCCTCGTGCTGATACTCGTAGTGAGAATCATGTCCTGGGCGATCCGGCCGTCTTTCTTCGCCCGGATGATGGCCTGCGCGAGTTCTTCGATGCGGTCGACCGTGCCTGCCGTGAACGTGAAGAAATCCTCGTCCACGAAATTGATGCTTCTCGCACCGTGGCGATTCGCCTCTTCCAGATGCTCGATGATTTCTTCCACCGTGTACCCGCGCCAGGCGTGCGATCCCTGGAAAGTCGCCCGGTCGCAGATCGCGCAGCTGAACACGCAGCCGCGCGAGGTTTCCGCATAAAACTGCCCGCCGTCGGCGAGGCTCGCCTTCAGAATGTCTTCGGGAATCAGGGCGCGGCCCAATTGAATGCCGCGGGTTTTCACGTTTCGAATGACCTGGCCGTTTTCGACGAAAGCGATATCCGGAATGCCTTCCCTGCCGGTCTGTCCTTTCACGTACTTTACGATGCCGCTCATCGCGGCTTCGCCGAATCCGACGGCGATCAGGACCTCGGGATATCTTTCGAGAAGATACTCGACATTGTAAGTCGCTACGACGTTTCCGAGAACGACGAGCGGCCGTTCCTCTTCCGGAAGACCGCGGACGAAAGCCATCATTTTTTCGAGTTCATCGAGGGCGCCGAAGTAAACGGAAAGTCCGAGGATATAGGGTTTCTCGGCTTTGATTTTATCGAAGACAGGCTGCAGGTCGGGCGCCATCAGATTGTGCATCTGGGAAATCTTGACGGAATCTTTGTAGATCGTCTGAATCGCGCCCGCGATCGTCGTCATGCCGAGCGGGTAATCCACCTTCACGCCTTCGGAACGTTCCACCAGAAAGGCCAGGACGACGTTCGTCACGTCCACTTCTTCCGGCTCGTCCTTTTTGACGGACTTCGGGATGTCATCCGGGGTCAGGACAGGCAGGGAAATAAGCGGGGATCTCAGTTCGGACCGCGCGAGGAGCAGTCCGGAAAGCTCCGAGTTCGCGGCGGACCTCGGTGAAAAATGAAGCGTGCCTTGAAACGCGGCTTCGCCGAGCCTGTCTGCGGAAACGTAAGTACGCCGGCCGGTTACGTCCGCGTAAAGCTGGGCGATGATCCTTGCCCGGTCCGAGGAAGGAAGCGCGAGCCTGCCCGCTCTTTCCGCCGCGCGTTCGAACAGATTCAGATTGCCGCCGAAAAGCCGTGCCGCGTCACTTCCGGGAAAATACATTTCGGTCATGAACGGAGATTCGAGGGTCTGGAATTTGAAACCGGACATCAGGCCGAGGTATGCCTCATAACCTGTTCCGTCGAGGCCGGTGATTTTCGGGGCGATCAGGACGTAGGTGTAACCCTTTTCCCTGAAGTGTTCTTCAAAAGGCGCCTGGTGGAAACCGCCGGTGACGACGACGATTCTAGCCGGACCGTCTTCCGTGCCGCCGCTCATTTCGATTTCGGCGATCCGGGCTTCGACATTGTTCACCATAAACAGATCGCGCTCTTTGGCGCCCCGGTAAAAAGCCAGCGCCTTGTGAAAGAAGGAGTCCGTCTCGGCGGCGTGATCGAAAGACAGATCCTTCACGCGCCCCCGGTTCCGGTTGAAATCGCTGAACTGCTGAAAGAGATGGGAAGGCAGAAACGATTCCGGCACTTCCGTAAACGGGCCCGCCGGGGATATTTTCTCGAGATCGGCTGGCGTCAATTGAAGGGCCAAGAGTTTCTTGAGCAGGCGGTATTTTCCGAGGAGTTTCGTAAACTCCCGCTCGGTGCCGGTTCTCGAAAGACGCGAGCTGATTTTGGAAGTCAGCGTCTCGATCTCCTGCGTCAAAAGCGTGATATCGATTTCGCCCTGCAGCAGGACGCCCGCAATATAAGCGCTCACCTGCGGATAATGGCCGTGGTCAAAATCCGCGGGGAGATAGCGAAGGAGTTCTTCAAGGGCTTCGGACCCGAACGCGGCCGGAATTTTCTTTTTTCCGAGAAGCGTCTCGAATTGGGCGGTGAGTGCGTCTGGCACGTAAACGCGGATTGCTTCGAGGAATTCCGCTTTCTGTTTTTCGTACTCCGCGCCGTCCTGTGCTTTCTCGAGCGCCTGGATCGTATAAACACGCACCAGCATCGGCCATTCGACCTGATTTTTGGGATCGGTCAGATTAAGCTTGAGATATTTCGAAGCATGGGCCTGAAGCCTCACGAGCCAGGCGGAAAGGGAGACGATCCCGAGTTCGTGATCTTCCAGCTCCCGCAGGTAATTTCTTAATTTGGCGTTCAGGTACCCGGAAGCGACCCTCTGGACGGTTTGGTCCGTCTTCGCCACGTACCGGCCGATCTTTTCCTTCGCCCGGACCACTTCGGAAAAACTTTCGATATTTCTCAGGTAAGATTCCGGGTCTTCGATGCCGAGACCTTCCGAGTCTCCTGAATTGAGGAGGTAGCGTTCGGCGCCCTTCACCAGCGCCGACTTCGTAAGTTCGTCCACGACCTTTTGATTCTTTTCGGGATCGTTCGGGAAAAAATTCAGAATTTGAGGATCGAGCTTTCCTCGCGCGCCTTCGAGCAGCAGCGTCTTGAACCCGTGCTCCGAATCGAGGAAATTTAAAATCTTCTCGATGTTCCTCTGGGCTTCGTCGTTGCCGTGGGCCGTCTGGATATGCACGATCACAGGCTTCCCGGAATCGCCGCGGTGAAACCGTTCGACGGTCCCCATGTGTTCCGGAAAAATAAAAGGGGACGCGGCCCGGGGCCGTTCGCCGCGCGCTGGCGGAGTGACGCCGAGCAAAGGGACGGCCGCCTCGAGGTTCGTTGCGAAAAAGATCAAAGCGGCGATCAGACTGACTGTTTTTTTTATACGTCGAAAGGGCATGGACTCTACTGTGAAACGAGATTCCCCGTACGAGGTTGAGCAATAGTACCCTGCGATCCTCAGGACGTCAAATGCGCAGAAAGGGCTGTTTTCGCATGTCTTGTATTGCTATAAAAAATTACCTGATGCCGCAAGGGAAAAAACAGGGAAACCGGACGCGCAGCCCTCTCTGTCCTGGGTTATATGCGGCTGAAACCGGGATTACTTCAGGGACGCGCCGGCATCTGCCCGCGAAAGGCGCGCTTACATCGGGGAGGGAGAACGATAGAAGTTATTTTCCGAAACGGCGGTCTCTTTTACGCAGACCATGCTACGGCGTATTCCGCCTGGATGCCGGCCCAGAGACCGGCGGCGGCGGATTCGGAGACGCGCCAGCGTCCGTCCGGCCCGCGGAAGGCGGCCGCTTCGCCCAGTTCCCGGATCAGGGCCGCTTTCCCCAGCTCCGCGAGATCAAGGAATGCCTTCATCGCTCCCGGCCTGTCATAGAGAAACGGAAGTATTTCGCCGCCCGTTTTCACGTTCTTCCTCAAACCCTCGATCCTCGCCTCGGTTTCCCGCCCGCTTGAAACTTCTTCGAGCAGAGACCCCAGCACCAGATATTCCTTATCGATCGTTCCGTGAAGCCCTGCGTGCACGCGGTTCGGAAAACGCTGAAGCATTTGATGAAGCCGCGGTATTTCGAGCGCGAGCAGGTCCTTCCTGTCCGCGCCTTCAAAATAAAGGTCAAGCCCCGGGTGAACTGCGAGAAGCACGAGAAGTTCCTCGAGCCGCTCATCCGCCCCGCCTGCTTTTAACTGTGAAAGCTCTTCGGCGGGCAGCACGATCGCGGCGGGAACCGAAAGCGGCCTGAGTTCCGAACGCGCCTCACCAGGCGTCCTGAGAAGATCAAAGACCCGCTTGCGCGTTTCTTCTTTCGAGAGGCCGGACGTATCGAGCAGAAAGGCATCCGCCGCCGGAGAGACGGGGCTCACCGTGCGTTCCGCGTCGATCTTGCCGCGGAGACGGATATGCTCGAGCGCCTGCGCGGGATCCATCGCGGGCTGAGACGCGGCAAAGCGGCCCGCCGCCACCTCGGGATCGATCGTGAGATAAAATTTCGCGGGTACCTCGGGAAAAATATCCTTGCCGACCGTGCGGCCCGAAACGACGAGGCCGCGGCCCAGGCTCTGGAATTCCGCCGCAGCGCGCCGGAAGAGTTCCTTCATGAACAGTTGAACGCGGGGATCGGCCGCGAGGCGGCTCGCCCTTTCCTGAAAAGAAAGCACGGCCTCGGGTCCCGGAAAAAGTTCCGGGGTGACGTCCCGGCCGTTCACGTGAACCCGGATCTCTTCGCCTACAGGACGAAGCTGGAAATTCTGTTCGAGGACTTTTTCGGCCGCGGCCGCGGGATCGGTTTCCCCGATCGAGTCCGCGAACCATCCTGCGGCGCGGAAAAGCCACGAGTATTCGATCCACATATAGCCGAGATCTTCGGCGAGCGTCTTCGCAAGGGTGGTCTTGCCCGTGTTCGTATCGCCGTCGATCACGATGACGGGATGGCGCGCGCGGATTTCCTCCAATCCCTCTACGGGTTCTCTCATTTCGGACCGGACGGCGGCGAGCGTTTCGAGACGCTGCCGAATCTTCTGCTCGAGCGCGTACGGACTCAGCGCGGGATTTTCGGCCGCGGCTTCAGCCATCGCAGCAAGGCTTTCGCGCGCAGATTTCGCTCCGAGAAGCAGCGCGCCTTCATAATAGCTGGCGGTCCTCGAGGCGCGGGCCGCCGCGGGAAGAAGTTCGAAAGAACGTCCGGAGGACATCATCGACCGGTAAATTTCACGGTGTTTCGGGTCCGCTTCTTTTATCCGGGGTGAAACGACCAGATAGGAAATGCCGCGTTCTCTCAGCATGTTCACGATCGCGGCTTTGTGAAATCCTCCGAAGACGAGAATAGCCGTCTCTTCCCCTTCGCCCGCGGCGAATTCATCGAGGGCGGCGGCAACACGGAGATCCCGTTCCCCCGCCAGTTCGTAAAAACGGTTCGCGGAAGCGAGATGTTCCTGCCAGCGGCGAGGGAATACGACCGCCTTCTTTCCGTGCTTTGCGGTGAGGCGGGCAGCGGCTTCCGTGTCGAACCCTGTGAGGAGCGGTTCGGCGGCTTCGTATTCCGCCTGCGTCACTTCGAGGCGGTTCAGGCGCTTGAGCAATTCGATTTCCCTGTAATACCGGAAGAGCGTCCGCTCGGGTTCGCGGATTGTGTCCAGGGCGATGAC
>Ga0163146_10007700_pt1 | contig 11741 bp, 7 predicted proteins | sample OliLakLV19MP7G1_FD_148648 | JGI IMG/M metagenome (GOLD analysis project Ga0163146, IMG submission 148648) | Freshwater microbial mat bacterial communities from Lake Vanda, McMurdo Dry Valleys, Antarctica - Oligotrophic Lake LV.19.MP7.G1 | ecosystem: Environmental > Aquatic > Freshwater > Lake >... | reverse complement strand
GGATGAAAGGGTTCGATGAGTTCGCTCACCTCCCGGATGCCCTCCTGCGTATCCGGCACCCGCCGGGCTCGCTGCAGCACGGAGGCGGCCTCCACGTGCAGTTCGCCCTCCAGAGTTCGGACCTCCTGGTGGTAGACGTGGATGGCCACCGCCCCCGCAAACACGAGCAGCGGCAGCGCCAGCATGGCCGACGCCCACAGCCCAAGCCGCGCCCTCAGCGGGAGCGGCTTCATCGGGGCGGACCGAACCGGTAACCGACACCGGTGATCGTGTGGATGAGTTTCGTCTCAAACCCCTCGTCAAGTTTGGCGCGCAATCGGCGGACGTACTGGTCGACCAGATTGGTGCCGGGATCGAAGTGGGATCCCCAGACATGCTCGACGATGCTCATTCGCGAGAGCGGGCGTTCGGGCGAGCGAAGAAAATGCTCGAGCAATTCGAATTCGCGGGGCGAGAGATCCACCGGGCGGCCCCCGCGGTGGACCTCGCGCTGGCCAAGATGAAGGGTGACATCCGTATAGCGCAGCACCGTGAGCTTTTCGCCGGTCAGGCGGCGCAGGAGTGCCTGCACCCGGGCGACCAGTTCCTCGTTGGAAAACGGTTTGATGAGATAATCATCCGCACCGGCCTGGAGTCCCTCCACGCGTTCGCCAACGCTGCTGCGCGCCGTGAGCAGCAATACCGGCACGTTGTTTCCGGTGTGTCTCAGATGCCTCAGAATGCTCAGCCCATCCCGGCCCGGCAGCATGATGTCCAGGACCGCGGCGTCGAACCCGCCCCGGTCCAGTTCGCGGAGGGCGGCATCCCCGTCATGCACGACGGTGGTGTCCAGGTGCACGGCTTGGAGGCCCCCGGCGACGAAGGCTGCGATTTTTCGTTCATCCTCGGCGATCAGGATGCGCATGCGGTGCCCAGTGTAAGCGGCGCCCGCCTCCTTGCCAACGGGGTTCTGAACGGCTTCTGACAGTATGTTCAGAACGGGTGATTCCAGTGGCCCGGCCCCGGGCCGGGGGGCAATGGTTGGAGTCATGAAAATCACGTTCGCTCCCCGGTGGGCTCAGGCAGTTGGCCCGCTGGCCTTGGGAACCTTTCTGTTGCTGGCAGCGGCCTGCCCGGTCCGCGCGCAGGCGATCACCCTCGCGAACCCGAACTGGAACATCACGCTGAGCGATTTCGGGTATTCGGACTTCCTTTTGGACAACACTCCCGGTTTTGAAGGACGGGAATACCTTTCCGGCGAGTGGGGTGCGGCGGTTGCGTATCAGGCGTCCGGGGGCGGGTCCGTCGGTCCCATGTGGCTGGAGCCGCAATTCTGGTATCCTGATTGGACGACGAACTCGAACTTCACGGCCACCTCGCACGTGCTGCAGACCGATCTCAACGCGGATGGATTGCCGATCGCGCAGGCGGTGATCTCCAACGGCCAGCTTGAGGTGACGCTGCGGCACGAGATGGTGGACACGGTGGTCGGCATTCCGATGGGCACAAGCCCTGCGAGCACGGGGGGGAACGGGACCTCGATCCAGAGCAACCGCTACGTGCTCAAGGAAACTTACACCATCAAGAACATCTCCGGGGCGCCGATCACCGGGCTGCAGTTCTTCCAGTTCCTGCACGGGTTCCACGCACAGCACGGCGTCTATGACGACCGCCCCCATCCCGGCGCCCAGAGCGCCTTCCGCCATGACGTCACCATGGCGGGTGTCGATCCGTGGTCGGCGACGGCGGGGAGTTCCGCCGGCGGGCTGGAGGATTTCATTGGCTTCCACGCTTTGATCCCGCCGACGGCTTATGAACTTGGCCACTACGGCATCGAAGGGAACGGGGTGGACGACCACTTTTCGGGAAAGCCCTCCGAAGGGGTGCATCTGTCGGTTGAAAACAACTGGGCCTCGCCGCCGTATGCCGGCCGGAATGGGACGGATTCGTTTGCCCCGACTCAACGCTGGATCGGCGGCGCGCAGCGCTGGAATCTTGGGAACCTGGCCCCGGGCGCCTCGGTGAGCATGGACGTCCTCCTGAGCCTCGTCACGGGAACCAAGGTGGCATCGGGCAATGGCAGTTCGGGCGGAACCAACGGCGGCTCGGGCGTGACCGGTGGCATCGATTACTCGTTCGACGACGTGAGCACGGAGGGTTCGTGCTTCGGCGAATACTCAAGAGCCGATGCGCCGGAGATCGAGATCCGGATCGCGAACGGGGACATGGGTCCGGTGACCTTTCCCACCCCGGGCGGCCCGCTGCAACTGTGGGAGGTGGAGTTCAACGGCGCGTTCTCGGGCCAGGTGCATCTCACCTTCCACTATGACCCAACCCTGCTCCCCCCCGGGTTCGATCCGGCGGGGCTCTGCATCTACCGGTATGGATCCGGCACCTGGGTGAAACTGGGAACCACGGTCGATACGCTGGCCCACACGGTGACGGTTGCCACTTCGGCGCTTGGGGTGTTTGCGCTCGGGGTCGATGGCGGCACGGTGACCACCTGGCAGATTGACGCGTCCGCGGCGCCTTTTGGCGCGGGCACGGTTTCCGGCAATGGTGTTTATGCCGACGCGACCGGGGCCACGCTCATCGCCACCGCGCTCCCCGGGTATGTCTTCGGCAACTGGACCGAAGGGGGCACCGTCGTGAGCGCATCGTCGGCATACTCGTTTGTCGTGGGGGCGGACCGGGCGCTGGTTGCCAATTTCAGCCCCATCGGTGCCGGCAGGGCCATCAACACCGCGTCGACGCCTTCCAACGGAGGCTCGACCACCGGGGGCGGCGTCTACGCGCTGGGTTCAAGCGCCACCGTCCGCGCCACCGCCAACGCGGGTTACAAGTTCTCGAAGTGGATCGAGGGCAACTCCACGGCCAGTCCCTCCCGCAACTACACGTTCACCGTTGCTGGCAATCGCACGCTCATCGCGAAGTTCAAACCGGTCTACACGGTCACGGTCACCGTCGACGCAGCGGGCGGAGGCGATGCCGAGGCGGATTCCTCGTTGTATGAGCCCGGCGCCACCGCCCTTTTGAAAGCGTTTCCAGCGCCGGGCTATTCATTCGTGGATTGGACCGATGGCGGTGTGGCGGTCAGCACGAGCGTAAACTTCAGCTTCAGTCCCACCTCGAATCGGGCGTTGGTCGCCCACTTCGCCCCGGGACACCGCTTCGAAACGTCGGCGATCCCGCCCGCCGCGGGAAGCACCTCGGGTGGCGGCGTCCATCCCTCGGGCACCCAGGTCACGCTCACTGCCACGGCGAATCCCGGGTATGTGTTTCTGAACTGGACCGAGAATGGGATCTTCGTCTCAAACGTCCCGGGGTTCGATCTGGTTTCCGATGCGGACCATGTGCTTGTGGCCAACTTCAGCGCCCTGCCGGCCCTGGCTTCCGAGGTCTCTCCGGCGGCGGAGTTGATCCTTTCGTGGCCGGCGGGCGCGACGGATTGGATCCTGCAGGAAAGTCCGGATCTCAGCGCGGCCAGTTGGATCGCCTCCACGGCAAACACCACGGTCGTGGGGTCGACCAACCAGGTCGCGGTGCCCACGGATCAACCCCACCGGTTCTTCCGACTCGTGCATCCGTAACGCCTGCCGGGCAAACGAACCCCGCCGAATGAATGCCAAATGACACTTCGTTCAGAACTGCGTTCCGCAATGGTGAAGGCGGGGACCTTCTGACAATCTAACCCTCGGGCCGCGTCCGCCCCTGAACCTCGGGCCGGCTACCCAAACTCAAACTTCCCGATATGAAACACGGAACTTTTCAATGGTTGGCGCTCGCCGTGGTGGCGTGCGCTGTTCAGGCCCAGGATCCGGCGGCGCTTGTGTCGCCGCCCGGCCGGCTTCTTGCCTCCCAGTGCGCCCAGTGCCATGGCACCGACGGCAACGCCGTCTCCGGTTTTGAATCCATCGCCGGGGAGGACGACATTTACGGCGAGCTGTTGGAGATGAAACGCAAACGCGTTCCCGAATCGATCATGGACCGTCAGGCCCGGGGATACACGGACGAACAGCTCCGCCTGATTGCCGATTACCTGCGGTCGATCGCACCCGCCAGTGGGGGCGAAGATTAACCCCCAACCCCGAGGTTCCAACATGAATCGTCGCGATTTTCTAAAGCTGAGCGCCCTCCTTTCCGCCTGCGGAATCCTCCCGAAACCGCTGCGCGCGGCCGTGCCGCCGCGCGTCGTGGTCGTCGGCGGAGGTTTCGCCGGGGCCACGGTGGCAAAGTATCTGCGGCTGTGGGGCGGGGCCATCGACGTCACGCTCGTGGAGGAAGGGGCCAGCCACTACGCCTGCATTCTTTCCAATCTCGTAGTGACCGGGCAGCTTCCCGTGGATCGGATCGTTCTGGGGTATCAGCATCTCGAAGCGACCCACGGGGTTCGCCGGGTGCAGGGTCGCGCCGTCGGGGTCGACCCCGGCGCCCACACCGTTTCGGTCGAGACGGCTTCCGGCATCACGGTGCTGCCCTACGATCGGTTGGTGCTCGCACCCGGCATCGACTTCATCACGCCCAACGGCAACTACAATGCCGAGCGCACGCCCCATGCATGGAAGGCGGGCCCCCAAACGCTGTTGCTCAAATCCCAGCTCTCCGGGATGGTCGGCACGGGCGGGCTCTACATTCTGACCATCCCCAAGGCCCCCTACCGTTGCCCCCCGGGACCTTACGAGCGGGCGTGTGTGGTCGCCGATTATCTCCAGCGCAGGGTGACTTCAACGAAGGGCAAAAAAGGCAAAGGCAGGACCACTCCGGCCAGGGTGCTCGTGCTCGATGCCAATCCCGCAATCGTCGCCGAGCCGGTCAGCTTCGGCCGGGCATTTGCGGAGCGCTACGGGAGCATTCTCGAGTACCGGCCGAACGCCGAGATCTATTCCGTGGATTCCACCGCGCGCAGTGTGGTGACCAGCCAGGGGACGTTCCAAGGCAGCGTGGTGAACGTGATTCCCTCCCAGAAAGCCGGCAAGATCGTGTTCGACACCGGCTTGGCGAACGATCCCTCGGGCCGCTGGGCCCTGGTCAATCCGCTGAGCTATGCCTCGACCCAAATTCCCGACATTCATGTGCTTGGCGATTCGCAGGGCACCGGCCAGCCGAAGTCGGGACATATGGCGAGCGCCGAGGCCAAAGTCTGCGCGGATGCCATCATCCGGGCCTTCAACGGCCTCGATCCCGACCCCGCCCCGGCCACGAACTCGGCGTGCTACAGTCCGATCAGTTCCACCGTGGCTTCGTGGCTGACCGCCAGCTACCGGTACGATTCCGCGTCGCGCACCATGAAGCGGGTCGAGGAAGCCTTCGGAGAGGCGACTGGACCCTCCGCCGAAAATTTCCACGAAATGTTTCACTGGGCCGACAACATCTTCGCGGATTCGTTCGGTTGACGGCTGGGACGATCCCTCGGGTGACGGTGGGGAGGGTTCCCGGCTTGCCGGGTCGCCGGCCGGGCGTGTGAACGGGAAGGATGCCGCCCCGCGCGGACGGTCCTGATTGTCCCCGAAAATGTCGCGCAGCTCCAGCCCGCGGTTGGACACAGAGTCGCGCCGCGCTTCAATCCATCGGAGCATCCCGACTCAGGGGTAAGACCCGTTGTTTCGAGCCCTCCTGATGGGCGGTCATGGTCAGCGATGGCCCGCCGTTCCGCCCGCCCGCCGCCGATTGCTGCAACAGAGTTGACCCGGGAGCGGACCTTGCCTCACCATCAATGAACCGACTGGGTGGCGGGCCGGCTGGAGAGGGGGCACATCCCCAACGTCGGCCGGGCCGTGGTCGACGCGGAGGCGTGAACCAACCCGCTGGCCAATCGTTCGCAACGGAGTCTGCTGCGCTGCGAGGTCTGATCCCCTATGCCAGGCGCCGAGTGGTAAACGACACCACTCCTTGAACACCGCCGCCTTCAACACGGCGCCGTCCCACGTGGACCGCTGTCCGCCGACGACCACAGTATCGCCATCGACCGAAACCGTCGGCGCCTCGCCGCTCTGCACCGTGCAGATGCTCGGATGTCCCCCGTTGAAGGGAAGGTAGGTCCACTGCGTGCTGCCGCGGGTGAAGGTGAAGCTGCCGTCTTCGCCTGCGCGAGGCGAGTCACCGGTTGAAGCGCGATGACAATGCCGCCGCCGATCAGAAACGTGAGCGCATCTTCGAGCAGATCGCTGAGATCCCGCAACATCGAGGATTCTATCGCGTCGACATCGCTGATCACGCGGGTCGCAAGGTCCCCGGCCCGGCGATCAGGATGCCAGCCGAGCGATTGATGTGCCAGCCGCTCAAAGAACGCCGAGCGCACATCCCGGACGAATCCCTGGCGCGCCTTGCCCAGCAGCAGCAACTGGGCTGCCAGCATGACTCCGATTGCCCCAAGCAATGCCGGCGGATCGGGATGGGGACAGCAGATTGTTGACCACGAACCGCCACACTAACCGCGGTGAGGGATTCGGCCTCAGTCTGACCTGCCATCTCATTTACCCGTTCACCATAATTCTGCTTGTTCGATGTTAAGAGATTTTTCTCGTGAGGCCGGACTGGGCCCGTGTATTGGATGCAGTGGCATGAAGCTCGTGCGCACTCTCGCCGTGGCGTTCGCCGTCCTGATGGCTCAGGAGGTGCTCTCTGGGGATTTACTTGATTCCGCCCGGCCACGCACGGAATTCATCATCTTTTCCGCAACGGTACGTGACCACAAAGTCACTGAACTTATCTGGCACGAGAACGGAGCCCGGCACCGTGCTTTCAGCAACATTGACTTCAATCTTTTCAGTGGAATCGGGGCAGTGGATCTCGGGGACACGTGCCTCCTCTACCTCATGGCCATTGGAAATCAACCGTCGTTCCACCCGTGGTTGAGGACGCCGCTCCTGGTCCCTCCCGCAGATGACTCTGCCATTGGGAAACTGCCGACCGATTACTCTGCTTTTGTCCTCGTGGAGGGTTCCCCTGCGCCGGGCGGCAGGGTGGCAGGACTTTTGTCACGGCTGCACGAATACTACGACTCGAACCAGATTGCCGTCATCGCAGCCTTCAAGGAGCGACAAGCGGAGCGGGCAGCCCAAGCCGAGGAACTCAAAGCCAATCCACCACCGCCTGCGGACGCTCCCCTCTCGTTCTGGCTCGAAAAGAGCCGGGAATACAGTGAAGCTGTCCGGGCAGGTTCCCAGGTGAAGGAGATCCGATGAGGCGGGCGCTGCATGTTGGCTGCTTGGCGATTGCATTTGCCTGCTGCGTTCTCGGCCCGGAGGCCAGGGGCCAAACGCATGTCTACGATGCGGCGGGAAGGTTGCGGTGGTCCACCCAGCCCGGTGGCGCCTCAACCACCTACACTTACGATGCTGCCGGCAACATCTTGTCGGTGGCGAATGTTCTCGCGGGGCAGGATACCGATGGAGATGGGATCCCGGACTCCTTCGAGTTTCAGTGGACCGGAGCGAACAGCACCACTTCGATGAACGCGACGCTCGACCCGGACGGCGACGGGGTGGTGAACCTGCTCGAGTACGCTTTTGCTCGCGACCCCAAAATCTCCGACGTGCTGAAGTACGGCTTCGCCCTCACCGGAGCCAGCATCGAGACCATCGGCGGTTCCGAGCACTACCTGCACATCACCTTCGTTCGCCCGAAACAGGGCCCTGGAACGGTGGACTACTTCATCGAAGTTTCCACCACGCTGGACTCCGCGACCTGGAGTGGCGACCCGGCCTACGTTGAGGTCGTGAGCACCACCGACCTCGGGGGCGGCATCGAGCGGGTCAAGGGCAGGTCGAAGTTGGTCACGGAAGTGGTGCCGAGGGTGTTTTTACGGATTCGCGTGGAGCCGAAGCCATGAGCGCGCCGCAGATCCGGGCCACCGCCACCGCCTCCGCTGATCGATCCGGCGCCTGGAGGCCCGCGTCCTGGCTGGCTCTGGCGTTGGCCATTCTCGCGATGCCCTTGCTCCAAGCCCGGAGCCAAGAGTGGCCGCAGACGCTCCTCCACGGCGAGGGAGAGGTGCATGGAGGCTTCACGCTTCACCTCGAACTCTCTGATGGGGAGGTGGAGCCGGGTGCCGGGCAGGGCGCACTCTCCGGGAGCGAAGAGGAGCCGCCACCGGCTGCCGCGGCTCCGCTCTCGCTCGGCGGGCTCTACAGCGACGACATCCAGCAGGTGGTCAATGCGTGTGGGGGAGAAATCCTTCGCCTCTACGATTTCGTCCGGAACAATATCCGGTTCGTCCCGTATTTCGGTTTCCGGCAGGGGGCGGACATGGTGTTGCAGACGCGCGAGGCAAACGACGCCGACCAGGCCGACTTGCTGGTGACTTTGCTGCGGGCCGCCGGGCATTCCAGCGCAAGGTTCGAATACGGAGACATGATCGTCGACCGCTCGCTGGCGAGGTCTTGGTTCCGGGTTGATGACGACACCGCCCTCAATGCGAAGGCGACGAGCACGGGCTACCTTTTCGCCTGGGTGCTCAACCAGCCGACGAAATGCGTCATCAGTAGCATCTGGGCGAAGGTGGACGTTGACGAAATCGCCTATCGGCTGCATCCCGGCTTCAAGGAGCACGCGGGTGGCGGCGGACTCGATCTTTCCGCCGCGACCGGCTACAGCCGCGCCGCCCTGTTGGCAGCGGCGGGCGGGACAGCCGGCAACGCCTCGATCAGCGGAGTTTCAGACCCGGGCGTTGTGGCTTATGGGACGGCCCGGGCGGATGCGCTGCGATCCGCAATCTCCGGAAACCATGCATCCTCCTCGGTGGACGCACTGCTTGGCGCGCCCGTGCATGCGACTTCGACCACCGCCTCCCTGGCCGCGGCGTTCCCTCCCGCAGACCTCCGGAAGCTCTTGCCATTTACTGAGCGGCTCGGGGTTTTCACAGAGCAAACCGTGGTCGCGATCGGCTACCCGATCACTGGCGGCGTCAACGCAGCCGCGGGAGTCTCGAACTATACCCTGAACCTCGCCGGCAAACGGATCGGCGCGAACTTCACCCACGCCGGGGGCAACACCACGGTCCGATTTTGGCTCGATGATACCGCCATCGCCACATCCGCCAACCTCACTGGCCCCGTTTCAGCGTTCTTCCGGATCAGCCGGCCAAAGATCTTCTTCACGTCCAACACCACCTTGATCAATGTGGTCTATTCCAACATATCGCTCACCACCTCGGCGCTCTGGACGGACGACACCTATGTGTTTCGAGTGAGTCCCTCAGCGTACGGGTCCGGGCGTTACCTCCAACGACGGAAGCAAATCGCTGATAACTACCGCAAACTTGGGTTGCCCCCCGAAAGCCGCGAGCGCACGATGGAAAGCCTATATCTGCTGAACCTCGAATATGGGCAGGATCTGGTCCGGATGGCGGGCCTTTTAGGCGTGGCAACGAAATCAGAAGTGGTCCCGGCGTACTTGTTCGCCACCACCTCACAGGGAGAAGCCGCCGAGGTCGATATGCGCGGCGCGTTTACCACCGTGCCGCGTGTGTATTCCGAAGCGGCAGCGGACGCGTGCTTCCGCACCACCACTGTGCTCGCCAGCGTGCTGGAGCAAACCGTGCTGGAAAAGCTCAACCCGGACGACTCAGCAGTTTCCACCGTTCACTACGTCCGCGCCAACAACGCGGACGGCGGAAAAACCTTCTACGCGACTTCGGCTAACTACAATGGGAGCGTCGCGACCGACTCCGACTTCATCGCCGGATGGTCCTCCGGTTTCCGCAACACGACATTCCCCGCATCAATCAACAGTGGGCTCAATCTTGTCATTCCCCAAAATGGCACGCAGGTGGATCAAGACCTGACCGGAACCGGATACTTCGCGTGGAACAGCACACAAACCGGCGCTCTTATCACCACCTTCGGCTACACCCTCAACGGCGGCTACCCCACCACCACCGGGCACGTCGACGACTCCAAAGACCCCAAGCCCAAGCAACCCACCGACGGCCCAGCCAGCAATGACAACCCCAAGAGCGAGGAACCGGTCGATCTCCTGACTGGTGCTTATATTTACGACCGTACCGACCTCGATCTCGGGGCGTCCGCCCCACGCGGCCTCTCCCTGTCACGCCACTACTCTAGTGCCGGACGAGATGTCGAAACCACACTCGGCGGCGGATGGCGTCACGGATACGACATCCGTGTGTCGCCCCATGCCGACACGGCTGCGGCGCTCGGACTCGGAACCCCCGAGCAAGCCGCCCAGGCCATCGTCGCCTGCAACATTGTGAACGACCTGCTCGGCGGCGAACACACCAACGCCAAGGGCTGGGTGGTGGCGTCGATCATCGCCGGATGGCTCGGCGACAACTTGCGCGATAACGCCGCCACCCTCGTTTCGGGCCGCAAGAACCTCTCATTCATCCGGTTGGCCGATGGCACGTACGCGTCACCGCCCGGCATCACCTCGACTCTCACGAAGAACGCGACCACCGGCTTGTTCTCGATCGACGAACGGTTCGGGCGCCTCTGGGCCTTCGACGCCGAGAACCGGGCGTCGGCATTCACCGATGCTGATGGCAAATCGCTCACCTTCGCCTACCACTCAGGCAACGGATTCCTCTCTACCGTTACTGACACTTACGGGCGCAACTTGACTTTCACGCACAACGCCACCGGCAATTTCACTGGTCTCCTCGATGCCGTTTCGGATTCAACGGGACGCCAACTTTCCTACACTTATACGGCCAATCGATTACTTCACACCGCCAAGGATCCCGAGAACCACAGCACCCGGTTCGAATACACGCCCGAGGGACGCATCTGGCAGGCGTACAACGAATTGGACCAACTGGTCGCGGAGAACAGCTACGACAGCCAAGGCCGTGTCTATGAGCAGCAGATCGAGGATGATCCCAACCAAGTCTGGCAGTACAGCATTGCTGGGGCCCGTAGCACCGAAACCAGTCCTCTCGGGCTCACAACCACCCACTTATTCGACGAACGCGGACGCCACACCGGCATCATCGACGGCACCGGCAATCTCACCCGCATGGTCTACGACGGCCAGGACCGCCTCATCAGCCGCATCGACGCCCGCAATCACACCACCACATTCGAGTACGATCCCCGGCACAACCTGACCGCCGTGGTTAACCCCAATCTTAGTCGCACCGAGTTTGCATACGACGCCAACGACCGCCTCGACCTCACCACAGATGCAGGCAACTTCACGACCGATTTTCAGTACGACACCGAGCATCACCTCACCAAAATCATCGATCCGCGCCTGCGCGAAACATCGTTCGGCTATTACACCAGCGGTTCGTACGATGGACTGCTTGCGAGCCGGACCGAAAACGATTCAACGGTCACCACCTTCCTCTACGACAACTTCGGTAACCCCCAAACCACCACGCGCCGCGACGGCTCTGGTCGTGACCACCGGATTCGATCCCCTCGGGAATCTGCGCAATTCCACCATCAGCACGACCGGCGATTCGAACACCCATCTCGCCAACCTCACTTACGACAATCGCCGACGGCTTCGCACCCGCCGCGATGCCTTCAATTTCGGCCCGACCTGGACCTACGATGCGCGTGACTTACTAAGCGCCGCGACCGACCGCTTCGGCGACACCGCCACCTTCACCTACAGCCCGCTCGCCCGCCCAACCACCGCGACCGCCCCCAGCGGCTCAGGAATAACCTCGACCCTCGATTTCGACGGCCGCGACAACACCCTCACGAACTCGCTCGATCAATCCACCGAGATCGATTACGATGCCGCAAACCGGGTCACCAGCGTCACAAACGCCCTCGGCCACCTCATCGCCACCC
>Ga0163146_10007698_pt1 | contig 11743 bp, 5 predicted proteins | sample OliLakLV19MP7G1_FD_148648 | JGI IMG/M metagenome (GOLD analysis project Ga0163146, IMG submission 148648) | Freshwater microbial mat bacterial communities from Lake Vanda, McMurdo Dry Valleys, Antarctica - Oligotrophic Lake LV.19.MP7.G1 | ecosystem: Environmental > Aquatic > Freshwater > Lake >... | reverse complement strand
GGCCGCCCCCATCCGTGAGGGCGGCCTGCGACAACTCACCCATCGTGGTGGCGTTGAGGATGAGCGGAGCCTCACTGGTCAGCGGTTCCCAGTCCACGTGGCCTGTTGCCTCCACCTCTGGTTGAGCCATCAGGGGGGCGCTGGAAGGCAGACGCGGCTTGCACACACGCACGGCAAACTGGTGCCCTGCGGCATCCCACATCACCTCGTCGTCTTCGCTCAAGGCCGCGCGCGTGAACATCTGCCGCAGTGACACGGGCAACAGGCTCGCCAGGCTGCGCTTGGGGGCCCGCAACACGCTGTTCTGATCCACTTCACCCGCCAGGTACAGGACATCGCGCGCACGGGTCACGGCGACGTAGAGCAACCGCCGCAGTTCCTCCACCTCCCGCCGCTCCTCGAGTCTGGTTCCATCAGTCGAGCGAAACGCCACCTCGGGTTCGCCATCCACGCTGCGGTCGATGACGGTCACCCCCGCCGAGCCGCCCCGGCCAGGCGCATGCAGGTTGACGACAAACACCGCGGGGAATTCGAGGCCCTTGGCCGCGTGAATCGTCATCAGGCTCACGCAGCCCCGTGCTTCAACCACCGCATTGGACTCATCACCGGCGCGAAGCGTTTCAAAGTACTCGGCCAACCGGCCAATCGTGGTGTAGCCCCGATTCTCGATCCGGCGCACCAGCGCGCGCACCTTTTTGACATTCTCCCTGGCCTGATGGGCGCGCAGGCCCGTCATCTCCACCGCATACATCGACTCGCGCATCACGCGGTCGACGAGTGCTCCGGCGGGCACACGATCGGTCAGCGCCATCCACCGCCGCGCCCCGGCACGCACACAACTGAGCAGTTCCCGATCGTCGTCGGCGATCGGCGCCACCGGATCGGCGGCGCCGATGACGGCGGCCGACAGATCTGGCGCAAGCGCCGCCAGCGCGCCGTCCGACAGCCGGACAAAACGCGATCGCAGCAGCTCAGCGGCCCGGAGGTTCGACTCAGGTTGCGCCAGGAATCTGAGCAGCGCCTGCAAGTCCTGCACTTCGGGCGCGTCGAAAAACCCCAGCCCCTTGTAGACGTAGGTACGAATGCCGAGCCGCTCCAGCGCCTCTTCGTAGACCTGATGCCCGGCCCGCGCCCGAAACAGAATCGCCACGTCGTCGGGCCGCGCAGCCCTGGGCGGCCCCTGGCGGTCGCGCACCGTGGCTTCAGCGAGAAAACGTGCGATCTCGGCGGCCACCGAATCGGCCGACGCCTGGAGTGAATGCGCGGCCACCACGCCGAGCACGGGCCGGCCATCGCGCCGGGCGCCCGGTGCAATCGCGCCCACGGGAAAGTGATCGCGCTCCTCGTAGGCGAACCGTTCGTCGAGGTCCGGGTCGCCTTCGAGGCCCGACGCCAGCACATTCACAAACGCGAGCAACTCGGCCACCGCCCGAAAGTTCTTCGTGATCGCCTGTTTGACCTGGCGTCCCGGGCGGAGCGCGGAAATTCGTCGCGCGGCCTCGTCGAGCAACGCCACTTCCGCATGCCGGAACCGATAGATCGACTGTTTGCGGTCGCCGACGATGAAGATCGAGTGCTGACCGTCGGCCACACCCTCGCCTTCGCCCCAGGCGGAGATGAGCAGATCCACCAGGCGCCACTGCTGCCGGCTCGTGTCCTGAAACTCGTCCACGAGCAAGTGGTGGTAACGCGCCTGCAGTTTCAACCGGCTGCGCGCGAACTCCTCCTGGCGTTCGAGCAGCGCCACCGCGCGGTCGAGCATGCCGGAGAAATCAAGGACCGCGTGTTCATCAAGGAGCCGCTGGTACTGGTGCACCGCGATCGTCAGCACGGTGAGCAACCCCCGCGCCAGCAGGCCGTCAACGTCGCGTTCGAGGGCGCCGATCGACCCCTCGATCTCCGGCGCCATCGCCAAAAACGCGGCGTCGTGTCGTTTGCGCGATGCCGCATTCGAATGGTCTCCTGCATTCCCCGGCAGCTTTTTTCTCGCCTCGCCCTTCTTCGTCAGAAAATATCGTTCGAGGCGACGCCGCAGTTGGGGCACGTCACTGACAGGAATGACTTCGCCGGTCGCCAGGCGCGCCGCCTCACCGGCCACCCATTGAAACTCGGCCAACGCGGGCGGTCCGTCCGCCACAAAGGCCTGGTGGCCGCTGAACACCGCGCGCACACGCGCCACGAACGCCCGCGAGACTTCGTCGGGCGTCTGCACGCGCACCTTCTGCCTGACAAACGTCGCCACGGCGGGCAGCGCCACCTGCCGGCGGTCCAGGAGTGTCGCCAGGACGCCCTGCAACACCGTCGCCTTGATGCGGGTAAACAGCAGGCGCACGTTGTCGTCGCGCACCACCACGCCGCGCACGATGCGCATCGTCACATCAAGCGCTTCGGTGGTGAACCGCGCCATCTCCGTCTCGTCGGCAATCTCGAACCCGGGGTCCACGCCGGCCTCGAGCGGGAACTCGCGCAGCAGGCCGAAGCAAAACGCGTCGATCGTGGCCACTTGAATTTCCGCCAGAAGCGCGTGAGAGGCCTCGGCGCGCAACTGCTCGAGAATGCGCTCGCGCATCTCGGCCGCCGCCTTCCTCGTGAAGGTGATCGCGAGGATATGCCGCGGCGATACGCCCTGGCGGATGAGCCTGACGTACCTGTCCACGAGGACGCGTGTCTTCCCCGTACCGGCGGACGCCTCGAGCACGACGTGTTGCGCCGGGTCGGACGCGAAATCGCGCGCCGCCTGGTCTGGCAACACCGTCGGTGCCGGCTGATTGTCGTCGGGCAGATCAAACAAGTTCGTCTGCATCGTCCTCCAGGTTGTATTCCTTTCGGCACACGCCGGCATACCTGCACCAGCCGCATTCGCTCGTCGAGATCGGCCGCGCGGGAAACTCGCCCGCTTCGATTCGGCCGACGACACCGGCAAAGTCCGCGGCTCGGGTCTGGACCGCGAGAGACGCGTCGGCCCGGGTGCCCAGTCGCCCTTCGAGCCTCTGTTCGTCGCCAAACGCGAGGTACATCGCAGCCGACACAGGGTGCGGCGTGTGGTCGCGCGATTCGAGCTTCTGCTGGGCCGCCCACGCGTAGGCGGCGATCTGGATCGAGGTCTTCAGATCCGGCATGCGCCCGAGTTTGTAGTCCACGACCCGCAGACTGCCATCACTGAAGACGTCCACACGATCGGCCTTGCCATTGATCTCGATGATCACCTCATCGAGGCCGCCGAGAATGGGGAATCTGAACGGGCCACGCAGTACTTCCTCCAGATGGCGGGCGACCACGGTGCCGCCGTCTTCGGCTTCGAGTTCGAAGACGCGCTCGGCAACGCCGCGGGCCACGAGCGAACCCAGCAGGCGTGTTTCCTCCAGGACGCGGTCGGCCTCGGGAAGGACGCTGCACGTCTCGCGGGCCAGGGCCGTGAACATCGCGACCGCTTCAGGCAGCCGTGCGGCCGTGATGGTGCCATGGCCGGCCGTGCCCCAAGCCCGATAGAAGCGCTCGAACAAATCGTGCATCAGCGTGCCGCGCTCCATTGGCGTCAATCCGACCGCTTCCTCAGACTCCTGTGGCAGGTGGAGCACGGACTCCGCGAAATACTGGAAGGGACAGGTGACATACCGGTCCACCTTGCTGACCCGATACGCCTGCGGTGGCTGCGGCAACCCCACGCCACGGTATCGAGGGTTGTCGAGCGGCGGACGCTGCTCGCGTGCGACCAGCCACCCGGCAGAATCGGCCGGCAACCGGGCCTCGTCCTGCCGCGCGCCGGCGAAAATTTCGTCGCTGAACATCTGGACCGGAGGCAAGACCCCGCTCAACACGGCAGGCAGGCCCCGCGCCACTTCCACCATCGGCGACAGGGCGACCACCGCGTCGCCTTCAAGATGAAACGCGTGCAGGTGCAACGTGCGGGACGGCAACCCGGTGAGATCGCGAAATCCGGCCAGCTGTGCCGCCGCGTGATCGGTGTCCTGCGGCCATCCCAGCACTTTCAGGAGTCCGCTGGTGTAGAAGATGCTGCGTCGCTGGCGCTCGGGCCAGTCGGTCTCGACCAATCCCACCAGGTGCACGTGATCGAACTCGCCAAACCTCGCCGCCACCGCATCCACCAGATGCACGCCGGCCTGACTGCGCGGGAGAGAAAACGTCTGACGCTCGACCTCGTGCCGCATGGCCGCCACCAATTCGTCAGCCTCCCGGTGGCGGTCGTCGTGCCGCTCATACGCATCCGCCAGCGCGTCGAGTGCGCCAAGGACCGCAGCGCGAGCGCGCAGATAGGCCTGGCGCCACTCATCACCTTCCGCAGGGCCGTGTTGCCGGCCGCGCAGGAAAGCGGCCACCGACCTGACCTGGCGTGAGGCCGTGGTCTCCTGCTGGAACGGCGCCAGCTCACGAGCCGCGTCCGCTGCAGCGTGTGCCGCTCGATGCGCGCCTGTGGCCCGCGCTCGATCGCGACGATGGGCGTCGGCCATGAAACGAGTGACGGCTTCGGGATACCGGTCGGCCCCGCCTGTTACGCGCAGCCCGACCAACACTGTGTCGAGCGCAGCCACATCTACCGGGCCAACGCGCTGCCCCTCCACCTCGAAGTTGAGCAGCGGTGAGCGCAACAGCGCCAGGCTCGACTCACGGGTGCCCCCGGTGCGAGCGACCACAAGAATCAGATCGAGCAGCGCCGCGTAGGGCTCGCCGGCAAGCGGCAGGGCGTCCAGTGCCTGGATGGGCACACCCGCGTCCTCGCACAACTGGCGCGTCAGATACAGATACGGCAGCGGCCGCTGGAACACGATGGCTGTCGGCGCGAGCCGGCCGGGCACGGCGTCTTGACGCGCGCGCGCGCGGATGTGCCGAATCACATCCCGCACTTCCTCTTCGCGATCGCGGCCCACATGACACCACTCCCCGTCTGTGGCGCCGGCGGGGCGCACGACGACGGGTGACCATGGCACCGGGGGTTCGCGATGTTCTTCGATCTCGGGCAGTTCGCGTTCGAGCCGTTCGCGAAACCCGGCGTCGTGCGTCTCGTCGGTCATGACCACGTCCACGCGCAGGCCCGTCCACCGACCCAGCAGATCGAAATCCGCCGGCCAGAGACCCCGCGGATCGGTGGGATGGTCGGCCACCGCCACCACCACGTGATCAACCGCCCACTGGGGACGACGGGCCAGCAACTGGGCACGGAGCAGGTGCTCGTCGAGTGCGCCCGCATCCACCACCGCGCGTTCGTACGCCAGAAACGACAACCCGAGGAAGGCCGTCTGGTGGATCAGGCTCTCGCTGCCGCGGTCGCTGCCCCGTTCGACCTTCAGCTCGTCGAAGAGCGCACGGCGGAATCGAGTGACAGATCGCTGGCGCCGCCTGAGTTCATCGTAGAAGTCGAGCATGACGGCCACAAGCGCCGGACGCAGGGCGAACGGCGCGCCGCCCATGCGCGGACGACGTGCGGTGCGATCGGCAGCCGCGGCCATGAGCACGTCGCGTTCGACACGCGCGAGCAGGCGCGGGGCGCCAGGCAGTGTCAGGTGCAGCCGCGTCATCCACTCGTCACGCGTCAGGATGTCGGGCCAGATGACGGTCGCCCGTCCGGCGCGCATCGTCTGCCGTTCGAGCGTCTGCCGCAGGAGCACGACCGAGGCGCGGGTGGGTACGATTACCACACGGCGTCGCGCCTCAAGCGGAGCGCCTTCGAGCGCCAACGCCGCCACGGCCCGACGAAAGCCCGCAAGGTCGGTCGCGCGAATGAGGCGCCGCGTACTCACCGTACCCTTCGGGGCTTGAGGGCGACCGCCAGGCTCACGGCGCCAGCCGTGCGTAGCAACTCGGCGCCCCTGATGGCCGCCGACGCGTTGCGCGAAAGTTCGAGATTGGGCGCGACAGAGAGCCGCTGCCCCAGCACCAGGCCGTGCTGCGCGAGCTGTACGGCACTCAGAAAGATGCCGTTGGCCTCGACGAGTTCCTCAGGCGGTTGCAGTGACGTGAGTACGCGGTTCAACTCGCTGAACGCGCGCGCGGCCGCATCGAGCTTGCCCGGGCTGGACGACTCGCCGCTCGTGATCGCCGAGAGGGTGAGCGCATGGTGCGTCCACGCGCGGTTCGCCATCCTGACACGCGCGTCGTACGCTCGGAGCCGGTCTTTCACGAGTGCCCACCGCTCAAACGCCAGTTGCTGGTCCACGGCCAGTCCAGACTCGCTCCACAACTTTCGCACGGTCGCGCCCACGTCGCGAGGCCGCCGGTGGCCTAGTCCTGCGTCGCGCGACTCAACGTCGAGAATAAGGCGCCGAATCACCGCCGGCCGACCTTGCCGTACCGCAGCATCCGCCCGGGTCATGGCTTCGCGAAGCAGGGTCCGATAAGCGGCATCGAGTGTGGTTTCTTCGTCGAGCAATCGCGCGACGTCGGTCCGAAGGTGCGCGTCCGCCGCAGGGAGTGATTCCGCGACGCGTTGGGCGGAGCGCAGCAGGGCCAGCTTCTCGACCCCGACATCCGTCGTGGCCGCCGCGACCAGGGCCATCGCGACCGTCTCGGCCGGCGTGGGCGCAGACATCAACGGCACGGACGGAGGCGGCATCACCGAGGCGACCAGGTCGATTGAGACGTGGGAGGCGCCGGTGGCGGCCTGGAGTTCCAGAATCACGTCATCAATGATCGAGACGATCTGGCGGAGTTCGGCCGCACGATAGCCGAAATGATCCATCGGCCACGCGAGCAGGCGCCGTCGCGCGACCAGAGCGATCCCGAGCCGGCGGTCCTTGTCATCGCTGGCTTCCAGGGCGGCGATGGCGCGGGTGATATCGGCGATGAGCGCCTGGTATTCGCGCTCGCCGCGCAGCGCTGCATATTCGGCCATCCGCAGGGCACTGGCGTATGCCGTTGTACGCTCCATGTCCACAGACCCGACCGGGACGGTGATGAGATCGTGCGTCTGGACGCCGCCCTTCTGACCCTGCGCAACGACAAACACCAGGTCGGTCTCGACTTGTGCGAATTCGCCATAGCTGGACATCACACGGCCATCGCGCAGGAAGATCCGGAAAACGTCCAACGCGGGCGAACCGGAGATCACCGCCTGCGCGCTGGCGGGCGCAGTGCCGATCACGACGGCCAACACCGCGACCACGGTCGATCGAAACAGCGCACGCACACCGATATTGTGGCCCAGCTTCGTGGCTTCTGTGGAAAACCTGTGCACACATCGTGGAAGGCCTGTGGACGTCCAACACGCGAAAAGAAAAACCGCGAAGTTTGCTGAGAGAAAAGCGAAGAGCGACACACACAGGTGCAGATTCGTACAGCGCTTCGCTTGCGCGCATTCCCGTAGTCCGCGACAATCGTCGCGCGGCCGTGACTCAAGTAACTTCCACCTCCACACTCGTACGTTTTAAGGAAACGATCAACGGCCGGGCCTACGTGATTGAGGCGTCAGCAGTTGGCCGCGACCGCTGGAGGGCCCAGATCGCACGATTGCCGGGCGGGCGCGCCGCGCTGATGCCCTTTTATGGTGCAACTCCGGACGAAGCGGCCGGTCAGCTGAGCGCCTGGCTGACAAGGGCTTCCCGGGCGCAATAGTGTCGCGGTAGAGTAACGGCCATGAACCGTTACGCCCTCGCCGCTGCGTCGTCAATCGCCTTGTTGCTGACCGGCTCGGCGCTGGTCGCTTCCCAGTCCACCCAGACCGTGACCCCGGCCGCCCAGACGCCGGCCGCGGCCCCAGCCGCTCCCCTGCCGAAGGTGTTCCTTTTCGCAACCGGAGGCACGATCTCCAACAAGGTTGGCGGACGCCTGACCGTTCAGGAGCTGATTGCGTCCATTCCAGGACTCGATCGCCGGGTCAGCGCTGACGGCGAGCAATTTTCCAACACCTCGAGTTCGGCACTCACACTTGAGCAGTGGGTTGACCTGGCCAAGCGCATCAACGCGCGTTATAAGAGCGACCCTGAACTGGCGGGCGTGGTTGTCACGAGCGGCACCGACACGCTTGAAGAGCTCGCGTATTTTCTGCATCTGACGGTGCGCGACGAGCGGCCGGTGGTCGTGGTCGGCTCCATGCGCAACCCGAGCACGCTCGGGTACGAGGGCGCCGCCAACCTCGAAGATGCGTTCCTGGCGGCCGCGCACCCGAAATCGCGTGGCATGGGGACGGTCGTGGTCCTCAACGACGAGATCAACTCGGCTCGCGAGGTCACGAAGACCGATGCGCTCAGCCTCGATACCTTCCAGTCGGGCCGCTATGGCGTCTTGGGGGTCGTGGATGCGTCCGGCGTGGCGTACTACCGAAAGACCGCGCGCAGGCATTCGGCGCAAAGTGAGTTCGATGTCACGAACCTCACGACGCTGCCCCGCGTGGATATCGCGTGGGTGTATCAGGGCGCCACGGGCGACGTGATCAAGGCGCTCGTCGACGTGGGCGCCAAGGGCATCGTCATCGCCGGCGCCGGTGCGGGTGCGTTGAGCGGCACGCAGGGCGAGGGCCTGACGTACGCGAACAGCAAGCAGGTATTTGTGGTGACGACCACGCGCGCCGGCGCGGGACGCATCAGCGTGGGCCGGCCGCGTCCAGGCACCGCGCCCGTCTACAGCATCAGCGGCGACGACCTGACGCCGATCAAGGCGCGCATCCTGCTGATGCTGGCGATTGCGACCACGAACGACGGCCGGGCCATTCAGCGGATGTTCGCGGAATACTAAGTGCGCGACCGCGCATCACGCGTGCGGGGATGGCTCCTCGCCAACGAGATGTCGTGACTGCTCCTCGCCAGCAACTGGGCGTTGATTCCACAAATAGCCCGAACGTCGTCTGAAATACGCGCATCTTCGCTTCCACGCACCCAGAATTGACGCGCGGCGTCGCATGCGTCATCCCAGACGTCCAGAGTGTCTGATGTGACGTTCGGTACCGTAAACACACGAGGCGGTACTTGGCCGTCCGCGGCTGGCGCATACAGCATAGAGACCAGGTCGAAGGCGGGCGCAAGTTGCGGGATGCCCTGTTCCGTGAAGAAGAGGATGTTGTATTGATGCCGATCGGTATTGCCGATGAGCGCACCGAACGCATCGAGCCAGCGTAATCGTCGCGCATCTTCATCGGTTAAACGGCCGGCCTCTCTGAGCGACGTCGCGGCGCGCGCCCAAGGGTCGGCGGGATCGTCGTGAATCGCCGCAAGACTCAACACGCCACGCCTTCCGCGTACTCCCACACGATCAAAACGCTCGCTCTCCAGAAACCAATGAGAAGACGCGTCGATAACATTCGTGCGTGCGGCCGAAATCCCTCTCGACCCGACAACGTCAAGCGCCACTCCCTCCAGGATGAGCAGATCACACCAACGGCGCGCGACGCCGTCAGTCGCACCTCCGCGCGCAGCAAACTTGACTAACATGTGCCGTCCGTCCACTCGCACACCAAACTTCGGCCGCTCGCCTCCCGCCGATGAACCAGGGGGATGTCCAGCGATTGTGGCGTTGGCCAGCGCTGGGTAATCATTGCGGGTGGCAACGACACCTTCTCGCGCTTGCCACCGAGCGAACGATTCCTCGCCCACGATGAGGTTCCCGGGAAGGTCCTCACCTCGACGTGACATCGCGATCAGGATGTGATGATCAGACCAATCGGTCAGTCGCGGCGGCAGCCGAAGATCGGCGTGAGTCGAGGCAAAGTGTCGCCCAAGGAATCCCGAAGGACGAGCGTCCACAACCTCAACTGGAAGGCCGTCTGAGACCCTGCCGGCAGGCATCCACACGGACTGGCGTGCCACGAGCGTCGTCAGTTCACCTGCCGAAACTGCCTCGCCGGTGTCAGTGATCCGGAACAGCGGGAAGCGCGAACTGTCGAGATTGGGCCAGTGTTGGCGCAACCCATACTGCGTGGCCCGGCCGCGACCGATCCGGACGACACCCGGTCCGGCATCCCGCACCATCCGCATGAGCGTCGCGGGCGAAACAGCCAGGCGCTCCCGAAGTTCAGCCGCGTGGAGAACTCCACGGCTCAGTTCGGTTGAGACGTTTTGCATGAAACGATTATACAACAGACTTAACAGCTAATAATAGTTTATATTGCTGGTTTATTTCGCTTATTCTGGTGAATCTTGAAATGATTGTGAAATGATTTTTATCTGGCGAGACCATGCGTTTGAGCCCGCGCGCAGTTGCTGACAAGGTTGGTTGCGGACCAACGAGTGCGACCGTGCTGATGCCGAAGGGGCGCGAAGTGTCCGACGCGCCACCGAGTCCGGTCGGGGCGTGACGTATAGTTAAAAAGACTATACACATGCCGCCCCCCATAAAAGACCACCTCCCTCTCAAACCCGTCGATCTCGAGATCCTGCTGGCCTTGGCCGACGGAGACCTGCACGGCTACGGTCTCGTCCAGGCCGTGGCCACACACACTGACGGCCTCGTGACGCTGGACCCAGGCAATCTGTACCGCGTCATCAAGCGGCTGCTCGAAACAGGGCTTGTCACTGAAGCGGGCAAGAAGGCGAGCGCGGATGCGGCCGGCGAGCGACGCAAGTATTACGCGCTGACCCCGCTGGGCGGACAGGTCCTGTCGGCGGAACTTGAACGCCTGCGCCGACTGGTCAACGCCACGGCTACACGCGCGGTCGCTCGAAAGCTCGCGCAATGACTCGAACGTTCCGACTGCTCATCGCCCTCTTTCCCCGCCACTTCCGGGAGACGTACGGCGCCGACATGCAGGACGTATTTCGGGACCAGCTCACCGCGGCCCGCGCGTCCCGCACCTGGACGGCAGTACCGGTTTTGTGGGCCCGCACCGCCCTGCGCATGACCGGTGCGGCCATGCGCGAACACCGCTCCGGTCACCCTTTCCTGCGAGGCTCCGCCATGATGGACTTCTTCCACTACGACCTGCGCTTCACCGGCCGTGCCCTGGCCCGCACGCCGCTCTTCACCGCCATCACGATCGGCGTCATCGCCATCGGCATCGGCGCGGTCGCCACCATCTTCAGCTCGCTCAATGCGCTCGTCCTGCGCCCGATCCCGGGCACCACCGACGGCCACGAACTCTTCACGATCGACCGACGGACCGAAGACCACTCCGAAGGTGTCTCCGCCTCCGGCGCGCTGTACCAGCACATCAGGACCGCAACCCGCGCGCTCGACGACGTCGCCGTGTGGAGCCGGGTGCAACTCTCGATGGCGACCGGCGAACATAACCTCGCCGTCAACGGCGCCATCGTCAGCTCCAATTATTTTGAGACGCTCGGCATCCGCCCTGCGACGGGCCGCTTCTTCACGCACGACGAGTCCATTCCCGTCGTGGTCATCTCCCACGGGCTTTGGATTCGGCACTTCGCCGGGTTAGACAACGTCGGCGGACGGATGATCACACTCAACGGCCGGCCCTACACCGTCATCGGCGTGGCGCCGGAAGGCTTCCGTGGTGTGTTCACGCCCCTGCGCATGGACGCCTGGGTTCCACTGAGTGCACAACCACACGTGCGCCCTGGCCGAGACCTCGCCCATGCGCCCTGGCTCTGGATGTTCGGACGTGTCTCGGACGGCATCGCCCCCGACCAGGCCCGTGCGGAACTCACCACTATCCTCCGCGCGTGGACGGCCTCCGATGGCGCGGACGAGTACAAGCAATACACCGTCTTCCGTTTCACGCCCCTGACCGGCTTGCCCGACGATGCACGACGCGCGCTGCTGGGGTTCGGCGGATTGCTGCTTGGTGCCGCGGTGCTTGTGCTGATTGTCGCCGGCGCCAACGTCTCCACGCTGCTCG
>Ga0163146_10007668_pt1 | contig 11772 bp, 10 predicted proteins | sample OliLakLV19MP7G1_FD_148648 | JGI IMG/M metagenome (GOLD analysis project Ga0163146, IMG submission 148648) | Freshwater microbial mat bacterial communities from Lake Vanda, McMurdo Dry Valleys, Antarctica - Oligotrophic Lake LV.19.MP7.G1 | ecosystem: Environmental > Aquatic > Freshwater > Lake >... | reverse complement strand
ACCATCATCCCCGAGAGCGCACGCGCACAATCCGAAGGCTCGCGAGCATGTCACCGCCGGCGAACCAATGCGGTCGGATTCAGTAGCCAATGCACCAGGCGTGCCGAACACGATTGCTATCCATCGCCTGCGGCGCGCGAAGTAGCCGCGTCAGCCCGTCGGGAGGCGGCCTTCGGCGAGCTCGCGGTCCCACTCGTCAATGAGCGGCCAGTGTGAGGCGCACGTGCCGAAGTCGGCGAGCGTGAGATAGCCCGTAAGCCGCTTGATTGTGCGAGCGAGCATGGCATCGTCTTTACGGAAGATGGGGCCGTGGCTTGGCAGGAGCCAGGTGACGTCGCTTGCGGCGATCCGTTCGAGCGAGCCAATGAAGGCAGTGATATCGCTGCCGTGGTGGGCATCGATCGCGCCCACCGACCCATCGCGATAGATGTTGTCGCCGGAGAAGAGCAGCTCCCCCATACGGAAGGCGAGCTGGCTGTCGGTGTGACCCGGGGTGTGCCACACCTCGAGCTTCCGAGTCCCCACTTCGATGATATCACCATCGGCGATCGTGCTGTCCACCTTCACGATCGGCATCGCCATATGGACATTCTGCGCGGCAATTTCGGCGAAGGTCTTGATGCGGTCCCCTGACTCAAGCGGCTCCACCGCCAGCGGATGTGCGAGCACCGGAGCCTTGAGGATCGTCTTGGCTTTCGCGAGCCCCTGAATGTGGTCTACGTCGGCGTGCGTGGCGATCAGACCACGGCACTGCGACAGGGGAAAATCCATCTGCCGGATGAGCTCGACGATCTCGTCAACGCTCTCCTCGTAGCCGATGTCGATGAGCACCCAGTTGCGGTCGTCGTAGACGAGGTAGACGTTGCAGCCGATCCGCCAGCCCGCCTGGTGATTCATCTCGATCACGCCGGGAAACACAGGTCGCCGTTCGGTCATCGGAAGGGGCTGCTCGAGGGGCGATGTTTGCGGGGAAAAAGGCGGGAGAGCAGACTACGCTTATCCCCTCTGGGCATGGCGTTGACCTGCCCGAGGCAGTGCAGTCTATGGCGTCCATGGCATCGCGGCAATCACCGCGCGCGCCACGCCCGCCCGCAGCACAAGAAGCGTGAGACGCGACGGGAGCGCCTGGATGACGAGCGATGCAGAAGCGACCGTTGTGGACGCCACGTTTGCCACGTGGGCTCATGCTGTGGCCGAGTTGTGCGATTTGGTGGCGGGGCTCGAGCCGCTGGCGGCCGAGTTGGGGCTGGTCTCGGAGGCCAGCGCCGATTGGCATGGAGCCCTCTTCGGGAAGCTCCGTTCGCAAGTGGCGCGCGAGCCGGTGCTGGTGGTGGCCGTCTGCGGCGGGACGAATACCGGTAAAAGTCTGATCACCAACACGTTCGTCGGCGCGGAGATCAGCCGTTCGCTGCCAGAGGCTGCTCGCACGATTCACCCTGTGGCAAGTTTGCCGCAGGGCATGGCGGTTCGTGGTGGGCTGACAGGGCTCTTTCCAGGCTTTGAGCTTGTTGCCTGGAAGAGCGATGAAGACCCGCTCGACAGCAATCGCGAAGACGTCCTCATCTGGCGCGAGGATGCGACTGGCCAGCAGCCAGCGCGGCTGGTGATCCTCGACACTCCCGACATCGACGGCACACTCCGCGCGAACTGGCGACGAGCGGAGCTTGTGCGCGACTCGGCCGACGTCCTTGTCGCTGTCCTTACTCAACAAAAATACAACGACGCCGCCGTGCGGGAGTTCTTCGCGTCGGCTGCCGCTGCCCAGAAGACGGTGATTGTGATCTTCAACATGATCGACTGGCCACGGCAGAGGGAGCGGCTCGGGGGATGGCTTGCCACGTTCACTGCGGAGACAGGCGTGTCACCCGCGGCGGTCTACGCGGCAGCGCATGACTTCGCAGCGGCCGAGGCGGGCCGCATCGAAATCCATCCGGTGCCCGAGCTTGGCCCCGATGGCCGAGACGTATCGCTCGCCGAACGGCTTGCCGGCAGCGACTTCGATGCCCTCAAGCGACGGGCGATGGCAGGGGCTCTCGCTGTCGTGCTCGACCCGAAGCATGGCCTGGCAGCGTGGCTCGACACGATCGCTGGCAAGGCTGCCGAATGGCGTCGATCGCTCGGCGTTTTGCAACAAGAAGGACAGGTCCGCATGGAGTTGCCCGCGGCGCCCCGCGAGATCGTGTGGAAGGAGATCTGGGACTGGCTCGAGCCGCGGCGGTCGGGTTTTGATTTGGCGGTGAGCCGCGTCTACCGTGCGGCCGGCACGGGCATCACCTGGACAGCCCGCAGCCTCGGCCTGATGAAGTCGGCAAGCGACAAGCGAGAAGACTTCGCCGCGGTGGAGCTTGAGGCGCTCAAGGCAGCCCTCGGTGACTTCATCGAACGGCTGGAAGATGCCTGTCACCGGGATGCGAGGCTCGGCTCGCTCGTGGGGCCGAGGCTGGTCGCGCCGGATCGTAGCGGCTGGTATGCCGACCTCGAGCGGCGGCATGCGGCGTTGCCGCTCGTATCGGATGACTACCGCAGCTTCGTGCGGGGTGAGCTCGACCGTTTCGCGAAGGAGAATCCGTCGCTCGTGAAGTTCATCGTGAGCGGCTTGAACGTCGGCGCCGTGGCTCGGCCCGTGGTCACGCTCACGCTGCTCGGCGCCGGTGCGGCTGCGGTGCCGGCAGCCGCGGGCGCCGCCGGTGGGCTGTCGGTGCTCGTCCACCAGGTGGGCGACTACGCTGTGTGGGCGGCGGCGCCGCTGGTGGGGGAGGGGGCCCTCGGCCTTGCGGTCGCGGGCGTCAAACCTCTCATCGAGCGGCTGTTCGCTGGCTGGTCTGCCGAGCGGAGCCGTGTGCTTGTCGCAACGCTCCACGATGTCGTGCTCGGAGATACCGTGGAAGAGCTGACGCGACTGTCCCGCGCGGCAGAGCGGCCGGAGCTGGCCCGTGCACAGCACCTGTTGGTCACATGCGGTCGGGAGTGTGGTGGATCATGAATGAAGCACTCGATGAGCACCCGCGGCCTGCGGTCGATGGCCCCGACTTCGCTGCCTTCGACACGCTCGTCGAGGGACTCTCGCGGTGGGCCGGCTCGCAGCCCGACTGGCCGCCAGCCCGACGCGTGGCAGCCGAGTGGGAGGCGATCGCGCCGCGTCTCGATCGTGCGAGACGAGAGCTCTCACGGGTGCTCGTCGTCGGCGTCATCGGTGGCACGGGCACCGGCAAGAGCACGCTCGTCAATGCGCTGGCCGGGGCCGAGGTGACGGCCGCCGGTGACATGGCCCGTCCCACGACCGTCAGCCCCGTCGTGGTGACCGCGGCCGACGTCGACCTCTCATGGCTGCCTGTGGCCGATATGCAGGCGAGGGTCGTGCGAAGTGCCTCACCGGCGGTGGCCAACATCGTGCTCATCGATTGCCCCGATCCCGATACGCAAGCGGATGAGGTTCCCGATCCGACGGACCGGCGGCCAAGCGCCGCCAATCGAAACCGCGACCTCCTGGAGCAGGTGTTTCCGGCCTGTGACGTGCTCCTCCTCGTCGCCACGGTCCAGAAATACCGCTCGTGGATCGTGGCCCGCGAGGTTGCGTCCTTCGCACCGGGTCGGCCACTCATTTTCGTGCAGACCCATGCTTCCCGTGATCCCGACATCCGCGCCGACTGGCGCCAAGAGCTCGAGCGTCAGGGTTTTGTCGTGCCGCGGATCTTTCGGCTCGACGCCGTGGATGCCGCGGCGCGTGCAGCCGCCGGACTCGAGCCCGAGCCTGGCTTTCGCGATCTCCTTGCAGCGATTGATGGCGAGCTCGTGGGCCGGGCGGCGCGGCGTGTGCGCCGCACCGGATCGCTCAACTTGGCGGATTGGTTCACGCGGCAGGCTCAGAGCCAGATGGCCGACTTCGCGGCGCCGGTGGTCGCACTCGACGAGGGCGTGGTACGGGAACGGGCGAGGCTCGAGGGCATCCTCGCGCGAGGCGTGACCGCACGGCTCGTGGCAGGGCGGTCGGCATGGCAGCGGCTCATTGCCGACGAGGTGCTCGACCGCTGGCACGGCGGACCGTTCGCAACGTTCCTTCATGTCATTGCCGCGATTGGCTCGCTCTGGCACAGGATGCGGCCATCCGGCGGTGTGGTGGGAAGGCTGCTCGCGGGGCAATCGCCAGAGCTGGCGTCGGGCCGTGGCGGGTGGCAGTCGGTCGAGGAGCTTGGCCTGCCTGCGGCCGAGGTCGAGCAGTCGCGGAGTGTCCTCGGTGGGCTCGCGGGGCGTGCAGCTATCGGCGAGCCGCTCGTGGGAAGGAGCCGGCTTTCGCCTGCGAGCCTTCCCGCCACGATCGATGATGTGGTGGGGCGAACCGGTGTGTGGCTCGCATCTGGCATCGATCGGCTCGTGGCGAGCCGTCGCGGTCGGCTTGGGAGCCCGGTTGTGCACTGGACCTTCGAGGTGCTTTTCTCGTCGCTCGTCGTGTTTGTCCTCGTGCGTGCGGGCTGGAGCTTTTTCTACGGCAACCTCTGGCAAGGGCAGCCGGTGTCGGGCATTGGGTTCCTTCAAGAGGCGATCGTATGGGTGATCCTCTGGGGACTCGTGCTCCGCTGGATGGTGCTCGCCCTGGTGCGGGTCGGGCTCGATCGCGACATCGTGGTGCTCGTCTCGCGGCTGCCTGAAGCTGGCCTCGTCGATCCGTTCTTGGCCGACTTCGCATCCGCAGCCGACGGACTCGGCCGGTACCTTGCGGAGGGCGAACGCCTGGCGATGCGAGCTGAGTCGCTGGCAAAGGCCACCGCAGAACCGACGGGCCTGGGTCGGCTCGCGCCACGCGATGGAACGCCATCAAGATCGTAGCGCCTTGCGCGGGGCGCGGAGCCGAGGTGGCCCGTGCCGCATCGCCAGACGTTCGCTACGGGCATGCTGCTTTCGCGCCGGCGCCGCCGTCCCGGCGTCGGCTTCGGCTTGCGGTCGCCGGGCAAAGCCCGGCTCCCAGGGGGCATGCTGCTTTCGCGCCGGTGCCGCCGTTTTCGCGCCGGTGCCGCCGTCCCGGCGTCGGCTTCGGCTTGCGGTCGCCGTGCAGAGCCCGGCTCCCAGGGGTATGGCGCTCACTTGATGTTTGCTGCGCTTCGCCATCCATGGCTCCGCTTGCAAACAACGCCGGCTCCATGGCACGGTCCACCCCGGCTCCTCATCAACCGGGAAGGCAGTGCACGCGGCGAGGGCGGCGCCCGCTGCGGGCAAAGAGCTGCGCCCCGTCTGCTCGGGCGCACCACGCCGCAACGCGCACGGAATCGACCGCCGGGAGGGCGGTCGCCGGCCGGAGGGCCGGGAAGACTGCCGGGGCCATGGATGGCCCGGCAGTCGTAAAGATGGATGGCCCGGCAGTCGTAAAGATGGATGGCCCGGCAGTCGTAAAAAAAGCAGACGGCCCGGGGGTTTCCCCCCGGGCCGTGCTCACTGGCCGAAGTCAGGCAACAGATCTTCCGTTCGACCTATTGTCCGTCGATCACTTAGCCACAACCATCCGGCTGACCTGAGCCACCGTGACCGGCTTCGAGATCGAAGCCGAGCAGTCGGGGGCCGCATTGCAAGCTGGCTCGCAGCAGCCGTTGCCGGCGTCGCAAGCTGGCTCGCAGCAACCGTTACCAGCATCGCAAGCTGGCTCGCAGCAGCCAGCGTCGCAACCCGGCTCGCAGCAGCTCGTGCCACAGCAAGACTTCCGGCACTTCTTCGCGGCGTGGAGCGCCTTCAGAAGGTCACGGATCGGGGTGCACTTCTTGCGGCAGCAGGTGCCACAGCAAGAAGCCGCACAGCAGCTAGGCTCGCAGCAGCCCTTACCGGCGTCGCAAGCTGGCTCGCAGCAACCGTTGCCGGCGTCGCAAGCTGGCTCGCAGCAACCCTTGTTGCAGCAACCGGCGTCGCAAGCTGGCTCGCAGCAGCCGTTGCCGGCGTCGCAAGCTGGCTCGCAGCAACCGTTACCAGCATCGCAAGCTGGCTCGCAGCAGCTACCACAGCAGCTACGGTGTTTCCGCTTGCACTTCTCGAACAGCCCCTTCAGGCCACCGAAAAGGTCATGCTTGCGGCACTTGCGGGCGCCACAGCAGGAAGAACCACAGCAGCTATCGCAGCAGCCGTTACCAGCGTCGCAAGCTGGCTCGCAGCAGCCGTTACCGGCGTCGCAAGCTGGCTCGCAGCAACCGTTACCGGCATCGCAGCCGGGTTCGCAGCAGCCGTTTCCGGCATCGCAGCCGGGCTCACAGCAAGAATCACAGCACGAAGCACCGCCTTTGTGTCCGAGCATCCGGTCGAGGAGCTCAAAACCGAAAGACTGGCTACAAACGGTCACGCTGAGAACCAGCGCGCCGAGATACATCATACGCTTCATCGAGCCACATCTCCTTTGCTTGTAAATCACCGGTGTGCTTCGTCCCACTCGCGACGCTGTCACCCCGAGGGTGTGATTCACGAACTCTCGCGACAGGCCTGTCGAGCCATTCCGTGACTCGAGGGATCCGCAGGTTACTGTCGCCCCCTGGTTGCCCGACGGGCACAGTGATGCCCCGGGGGTCATGTGGGCTATCGGCGGTGGGATCGAAGCGGCTTGAAGGTGCCCATCGCATTTTTTTCGCAGTCTTGCGGCTCTGCGCTTGGGGTAAATACTGCCGTGCGCACCGCTTGTCGGAGGCATGCGGCGCGGGCTCGTGCAACCGTCATCTCTTCGCGCCACACTGCCATACAACCGTCAGGGTTTGACATCCATCGCAACGCGCCTGGCAAACCTTGCGGCTTGTGCGGGATTGCCCCGCCTTGTTGACAGCCTCTTCCTCATCGATACACTCCGCCATTGACTCTGGTGGCCTGCCAGAAGCCTCTGCTTCCGACAGGCGAACAGGGAACTCCGGTGTGAATCCGGGACGGCCCCGCCGCTGTATTCGGGCGATTCTCAGGCCAGGGAAACCTGGTTTGAGAGAAAGGGCGGTCGCATTCGAGCCATTGTCGCGATTGCAACACCTTCGTGGTGTTCCGCTCGCGGCGAGAAGGCGTGCGATCGACCCAAGCTCGTGAGTCAGAAGACCTACCAGGTGTCGTGAGCTTGCCAGACTGCGAGGGCGGGATGGTGGGCACGGCTGCATGGGCAGCCGGTCGCGCGAAACCGAAGGATCCTCTCCTGCACGTACCCGTTCCGCCAGGGTCGTTCCACGCCCATGTGGCGAGGGAGCCGACTGCGGTGGACGGTGCGTCTGCAGACGGTCACGGCATATGGTCGGTACGTCCCTCACCCGTCGCGGCGTGACGCTCGTCGAGCTGCTCGTCGTGGTGGCCGTCATCGCGGCGCTCATCGCCCTGATCCTGCCGGCGGTGCAGGGGGCTCGGGAAGCGGCCCGTCGGACGGTGTGCGGCAACAACCTGCGCGAAATCGGTTGCGGCGTCTATGGCCACGAGACGGCCCGCCGGGTGTTTCCGGTCGGTTGCCTCGGGTGCCAAGGACCACCATTCCCGCTCCGCCAGGTCTCCTGGAACGTCTTTCTCCTTCCGTATATCGAGGAGGTTTCCGCCGCAGCTGCCTTCGACACGAGGTTCGCCTATCGCAGCGCGGAGAACCGACTTGCGGGCGGCGTCGTCATGCCGCTGTTTCTCTGCCCGAGCACGTCTCGGACAACGCGAAAAGGGCCGACCACCGGAGACCGCAATGGCAATGGCCAATGGGATCCGGGCGACAACCTCGCCTACACCGATTACGGCGGCATGTTCGGCGTGGGGTATTCGGTGCCCAAGCCGCTGCCCGAGCATGCCGGCGTCATGCAGTACGAGAAGCCCACGTCGGCCAAGCAGGTGACGGACGGCCTTTCGAACACCGTTCTCGTAGCGGAATGCTCAGGCCGCGGCGCGACGTACCAATCGGAATGGGCGAACGGCCAGAACATTTTTGACCAGTGGAACACCAACGGGATCAACCGCAGCCAGAACAACGAAATCTGGAGCGACCATCCCGGTATGGCCGGAATGGTGTTTTGCGACGGACACGTGGAGTTCATCCACGAGTCGATCGAGCAGGCCGTGCTGCTCGCTCTGCTGACCCGTGCAGCAGGGGACAGGCACGAGCATTAGGAAACCGCGAGCATGGCCTGCATTACGAAGAAAGGCTGATTGACATGATGATGAAAACGATGCGTTCGCTTATCCTGGGAGTGGCTGCTGCTGCCATGCTTGCCTGCCCTGCACGGGCGGCGTTTGTGACCGTCGATGATTTCTCCGAAATCATTCTTTGGGCGGGCACGGGGGTGAATGAAGCTGGATTCGTGCTTCAGTTCACCGACGGTGAAGCTCCGACGTCGATCGCCTGGGGGTATCGCTGGGACGGCTCGGCGACCGCCGAGGAAATGATTTTTGCCATTGCCGGATCAATCACGGGAGCCGCGCCAGCACCTCCGGCTGGCCTCGATAGCCGTCTGGCGATCGACGTCTCAGAGTTTGCACCGTTCGGATTCTTCGTGAATACGATTACCTACAACCAGTCCGGACTGCCGTCGGAATGGTTTCAGGGAACCCGTCAGATCGTGGACGATTTCGTCAACACCGGCACGTATCCGGCGTTCTATCTCGCCAGCGCTGCCGGCGGTGTGTGGAGTGGCGCGACAATGAACCTCGACCTGTCGGGCGCGGGAATGAGCGACACCGTGCTTGCCGACGGCGGCTGGTACGGCTTCGTGCAATCGGATGGCACTGATCCGTTCGCATTCACGCAGCCCGTCTCGGCGGTTCCCGAGCCGGGCACCTGGGCGCTTGCTGCGGGTGCGGCGGTGGCGGGGCTCGTGATTTGGCGGCGAGCGCGCGGGACGCGATGAACGACGACTTGCGACCAAGCCGTGATGCGGTCCTCGCCCACAACGCGCGGGCTTGGGATCAGCTTGTGGGCGCCGGTGCGGCGCTGGCCCGCCCGGCCGTTGACGAAGCCTTTGGTGATCCGAGGGGCTGGCTTGGGAGCGGTGGGCCAAACGGTTGTCGGCCCTGGCTTCCCGCAAGCCTGGCCGGTCTCGATGTGCTCTGTCTGGCAGCTGGCGGCGGCAAGCACGGGCCGCTCTACGCTGCGGCCGGCGCAAAGGTGACAGTCGTGGATGTCTCGGCCGCGATGCTCGAGCTCGATCGAGTGGTGGCCCGCGAGCGCGGCGTCGACCTCGACATCGTGCAGGGCTCCATGGATGACCTCGGCGTGTTCGGAGCAGCCCGCTTCGATCTCGTGATCCATCCGGTGAGCACCTGCTACCTGCCTGATGTCACCGGCGTCTTCGCTGCGGTGGCCCGCGTGACACGGCCAGGTGGGATCTATGTCAGCCAGCACAAGAGCCCGTCGAGTCTTCAAGCGTCGCTCGCGCCGAACCCGGCTGGCCGCTACGAAATTCTGCACGTGGTCGACTGCCGCGAACCGCTCCCGCCCGAGCCGCCTAGCCGGCTCCGCGAGTCGGGCACGCAGGAATTCATCCACTCGCTCGCGCGGATCCTCGGCGGCATCTGTCACGCCGGCTTCGTGATCGAAGACGTTCACGAGCCCGACCACGCCGAGCCCGCCGCCGCAGGCGGCGCCTTCGCCCGCCGCGCTGCCTTTATCCCGCCCTACATCCGCATCCTGGCCCGTCGTACTGGAACTCGATCGGTGGTGACGCTCGCGTAGCGGTCTGGCGGGTGAAGGCCGCCGCGGCGTTACACTTTCCGTGCTCGGCTTTCCGTTCACGGCTTTCTCCCCCCATGCTTCTCCTCATCGATAACTACGACTCGTTCACGTGGAACCTCGTCCAGAGGATCGGGGAGGTCGCGCCTGACCTTCCCGTCGAAGTGCACCGCAACGATGGCATCACCAGCGACGCGATTGCCGATAGGGCACCGACGTATATCGTCATCTCGCCAGGCCCATGCACGCCCGATGAGGCAGGCATCTCCTGCGATGTCGTTCGACGCTTCGCTGGCCGGATGCCGCTGCTCGGTGTCTGCCTCGGCCACCAGTCGATCGGTCAGGTATTTGGTGGGCGGATCGTACGGGCCAAGCGGCTCATGCACGGCAAGGTCGACACGATCGAGCATTCGGGCCAAGGGCTCTTCGTTGGCCTCGCGAGCCCGATCGAGGCCACCCGCTACCACAGCCTCGTCATCGACCCACCGACCCTTCCGAAAGACTTCGAAGTCGATGCATGGTCCACCGCCCCCGATGGCACCCGTGAGATTATGGCCATCCGTCACAAGACGCTGCCTGTGTATGGAATGCAGTTCCATCCGGAGAGTTTTCTGACGCCCGTGGGATACGACCTCCTACGTACCTTCCTTGGCCGCAGCCCGGCCGGCGCCTGACACCTCTTCATCGCCTGCCCGCAACTCTGGAATCACGACCATGATTGAGCTAGCCGAGGCGATCGCGCTGGTGGAGGCCACCGCGACGCCACTCCCGGCACGACGGCAACGGCTGCTCGACGCCTGTGGCCGAAGGATTGCCGCGCCGATCGCGGCCGACATCGATTCGCCCCCGTGGGACCGGGCAATGATGGACGGTTTTGCGGTTCGCGATGCGGATTTTCCTGGGGAACGTCCTGCGGAGGTCGAACTCGACGTGGTGGTGGATCTCGCCGCCGGCGACGTCAGTGGCGTTGTCATCCGGCCGGGCACGTGCGCGAGGATCATGACCGGAGCACCGCTGCCGGAGGGAGCCGATGCGGTCGTGCCAATCGAGCGAGCCGTTGACGGCACGGAGGATGCCCACGCGGGCGGGCGCGTGCGACTTCGCGAAGAACGCTACCGCGAAGGACAGCACGTCGCTCGGCAGGGGGCCGCTTTCCGTACAGGCTCGGTGGTGCTTCCGGCTGGCAGCCTGCTGGATGCCGCTACGGTTGGCCTGGCTGCCGAGGCTGGCGCGACGCACGTTGTTGTGGTGCCGCGGGTCCGCGTCGCGATTCTCTCCACGGGCAGCGAGCTCGTCGCCTGCGACGACATGCCAGCGTACGGCCAGACGCGCAACTCGAATGCGCCCATGCTCGCCGCGGCTGTTTCACTTCTGGGGGCTGAACCCATCGCGATGGGCATTGCAACAGACCGCCCGGAGGCGATCAGGGCTGCCGTTGCGCAGGGGCTGGCCGCCGATGTGCTTGTCGTTTCAGGCGGCGTGTCGACGGGCGACCTCGATCTTGTGCCAGCGGCCTTTGCGGCCTGCGGCGTGGAGCAGGTGTTCCACAAGGTGCGACTCAAGCCCGGCAAGCCGGTCTGGTTCGGAATTCTCCGGCGTGCTTCGGCGTCGCCCACGCTCGTCTTCGGTCTGCCAGGCAATCCCGCAAGCAGCCTCGTCTGCTTTGAGCTCTTTGTGCGACCGGCGATCTCCATCCTCGCGGGCCGTCCGCGAACTGCGTGGCATTTGCCACGCAGCCGAGCCGTGCTCGTCTCGAGCGTGAAGGGAGTCGGTGACCGGCCGGTGTTCCTGCCGTGTCGGCTCCGCGCCGCCACGGGAATCTTCGAGGCAGAACCGCTGCCCTGGACTGGGTCGTCGGACCTTGTTGGCCTTGCCGCCGGTGCGGCGATTCCCGGCGCCGTCCCTGGCTTCATCGCGCTTCCGGCAGAAGGCGTCCGCTACGAGCCGGGAACGGAGGTCGAGGTCGTCCTCCGGTCGGAGCTGGGCGCCAGCTAACCGGCTCCACGAGCCCGGTTCCTCCGGAACCGGATAGTTCCCCACCAGCAGGGATCGCTCAGCCGCCCGCGTGGGCCACGAGGCCGAGGTCACGGAGCTTGGCGAGACACTCGTCGCGTTCCCGACATCGCTCGAGCCCC
>Ga0163146_10007666_pt1 | contig 11772 bp, 8 predicted proteins | sample OliLakLV19MP7G1_FD_148648 | JGI IMG/M metagenome (GOLD analysis project Ga0163146, IMG submission 148648) | Freshwater microbial mat bacterial communities from Lake Vanda, McMurdo Dry Valleys, Antarctica - Oligotrophic Lake LV.19.MP7.G1 | ecosystem: Environmental > Aquatic > Freshwater > Lake >... | reverse complement strand
GCCGTAGCGCACGCCGCCGAGCTCGTTCTCGAACGCGAAGCCGTCCGCGTCGGCGCGCGGGGCGAGATCGGTCGCGAACGCGACGCGCAACGCGAGATCGCCGGCTCCGGGCCGCGCTTCGAGCACGAACGTTTGTTCCGCGCTCTGCGGCGCGAGGTTCCACACCTCGTCGATCGCCCCGTGGTCGATCACGACGCGGTCGCCGTCGCGCACCGCACGTTCCGCCGCTTCGATCGCGACCGGCGCGCCGCCGACGCTCGCACTGGCGAGGCGCAGCTCGAGCGGGAAGTTCCGCGGTGCGCGCGCGCCGAGGTAGGGGATGAACGTCGCTCCGCTCGCGTCGAAGCTCATCTTCCAGCTCGCGCCCCGCGTCCAGAGCGTGCCGTCCGCCGCGACGTCGTGATGGAGGCGCGTGCGGTCGATCGGAGAGGTCGCGGGCAGCGCCGACGTGCCGTCCTGGAGCTTCGGCGGCATGCGTCGCGTGGGTTGCGCAGCGCGTTCGAGCTCGTTTGCCGCGATTGGGCCCGCCGGCGACGCGGGAGTCGCGACGGCAGACGTCTTGACGTCCTCCATGTGCGGCAGCGGACGCGGGATCTTCGTCTGGGCGAGGGCCAGCGGCGCAAGGAGCGTCGTGGCGAGGAGCGTGAGCGGGGAACGAGGTCGCATGGCGTATTCCGAGGTGGTGCGGGGGTCGATGGACGCGACAGAGGACGTCCGAACGACCGCGCAAGAGGCGGCGCGCGCGCGGCGCTTTCGTGAAGTCTGGAAAAAGAATCCGGGCGGCCTCGCAGGTGCGTGGGCACCGCTCGCACCGTGGTCGGGACACGAAGACGCCGGCACCCGAGGTTCAGTCCTCGGGGCATAGGACATCGAAGCGCATGACCCTTCGGTTCCCGGCCTGCCCTTGTGCTCCGCCGAGCCGCGTTGTGCGCGTTGGGCGTTGCTCCGCGGCGTCGACTTGGCCGCGAGGTGGCTGGAAGAGTTCATTGCGGAGTCCATGCGCTGGGATGGAATGCAGGTCGAGAATGGTTGGTCAACCAGACAGGGGGACACCCGAACGGGGATAGCGACTCGTTGGCTCACGTCCGCGAGATGGCAGAGGCCCATGCCCAGAGTTGGACATGCTGACGGATGAACTCATTCGCGGGTTGGAGAGCGAAGTGGAGACTGCTTCTGCTCCGGGGCGTTTCATTCGCAGCCTCTACACCACGAAGGGGCAATCGGTTTGGATCAGAACAAGCCGGTCGATGCTCGATGGTCAAGTCCGCCCGGACGTGAGACTCTGGCTGGCGAGCGCGGGCGCCAAGGCTGCGTCCGTACGCGATGCTCCGGTCCGTGATGGCGTAAACCTGATGTCGGAGCCAGGAGCGGTGAACAACGCGACTCTCCGAGGCACACTGACGCTGAAGAGTCGAACGTCATGCTCGTCCACGTCATCACCCCGATCCTGCGCGTCGAGAGCGTCCCGCGCGCCTTCGCTTGGTTCGAGAGACTCGGTTGGAAACGCGGTTTCAGTTGGAACGACGGCGGCATGATTCCCGCCGGCGCGGATCGCAACGAACACGGTGAATCGAGATTCGGCAGCGTCGGTTCGGGCATGGTCGAGATCTTCTTGTGCCACGGCGGCCAAGGATCGATCGGCACGCAACGACCGAAGTTCCCCGGCGACGACTCGACCGACGGCACGTGGATGAGCTGGTTCCTGCACTCGCCGGCCGAAGTGGACGCGATGCACGCGCTGGCCCTCGAGAACGGCAGGGATGTGTCGATGCCGCCCCGCGACGAACCGTGGGGCGTGCGCGAGTTCCACCTGCGCAGCCCCGACGGTCACACGTTCCGCGTCGGCGCCGGCATCGGCAAATGCCAGTGAGCGCGTGATCACGACCGTTCTCTTCGACCTCGATGGCACCCTGATCGATTCGATCGAGCTGATCCGACTTTCGTACGCGCACACGTTGTGCGTCCATCGCGGCGTCGAGCTCGATGCATCGACCTGGATCGCCGGCCTCGGACGTCCGTTGCGCTGGCAGTTCGCCCAGTTCACCGCCGACGAGCGCGAGATCGACGCGATGATCGCGACGTACCGCGTGTTCAACATGGAGCACCACGACGCGATGGTCGTCGCGTATCCCGGAGCCGTCGCTGCGGTGCGCGCGTTGAAGGAGCGCGGTGTCGCGCTGGCGATCGTGACCAGCAAGCTGAACTCGGGCGCGGTGCGCGGGCTCGATCACGCCGGATATCGCGAGATGTTCGACGTCATCATCGGCGTCGACGACGTCGTGGAGCACAAGCCGCATCCCGCGCCGGTCCTCGCTGCGCTCGCCAAGCTCGGTCGCGACCCGACCTCGGCCGTGATGGTCGGTGATTCGCCGCACGATCTCACATCGGGCCGCGCGGCGGGGACGCGCACGGCGGCAGTGTCGTGGGGGCCGTTCCCGCGCGAGGAGTTGGAGAGCATGAAACCCGACGTCTGGCTCGAGACTACGGCGGATATCACCCGCATCGTCGAAGCGCGGCTCGTTCCGCGGTGACGCGGAGCAAGTCGTGCGTCGGAACCGCGCCCCACGAGAGCTGCACGATCAAAGTCCCCAGACGATCTCGACCGCGTTCGTCATGTTGAACGCGCTCGGAGTGCAGAACGCAGCCGCGTCGCGGAACCACACTTGGTAGACGCGCACGCCCGGCTGCGACACGCCACCCTGCACCGCGACCGGCGCGTCGCCGGCCTGCGGATAGCTCGACGCGCCGCTCGAGCTCGCGACGATCGCGAGCCGCGCGTTCGTCCCGCCGGTGCAGCGCAGTCCGTCACCGAACGACACGCCCGCGCCGCCGGAGGTCGAGCTCGTGCCCTGGAAGTACAGCGCGCCGCCGGCGTTCAGTTGTGAGCCGGCCAGCTCGAGCGTGTCGACCGCGAGGCTCGGCCGTCCGCTCGCGCGCAGGCGTCCGCCGACCCCGACGTTCGTCGCGCAACCTTCGCGCGCACCGAGCACGGAGTAGTTGCCGCACGGACACACGCTGCCCGATCCATCGCCGAAGCACAGCGTCCTGCCGGTCTCGCCACAGCCGTCCCAGCGCGCGAGGTTGCTCGCGTAGCTCGGTCCCGCCGCCGCGAACCAGCCGCCGACCCACAGCTCGGAGCCCTGGCCGAGGTCCGCGGGCCGGAGCGCCCGCACCCATCCGTCGCCCCACGAGTTCACAACGCCGCCGGCTAGGTCCGACCAGCCCGCGCCGTTCCAGCGCGCGACGTTGTTGAGCGCCACGCCCGCCACGGACGTGAAGTCTCCGCCGGCGAACAGTTCGGACCCGCGCCCGGAGCCTGCGTCGAACGTGGTCAGCGCGAAGCACGATTCCGATCCCAGGGGCATGCCGAGAGCCTGGAACGCGCTCCCGTCCCAGCGCGCGATCGGCCCGGTCGCGATGCCGCCCGCGGACGAGAACGTTCCGCCGAGGATCAGCCGCGCGCCGGATCCGTTGTCGAACGAGTGCAGCGCCTCGACGGTGCCGACTCCGACTCCCGTCCCGACCTGCGACCACTGCGTACCGTTCCAACGCGCGAGTCGGGTCGCCGGAGCGCCGCCGGTGCTCGTGAAATCGCCGCCGGCGTACAGCGCGGGAGCGCTGCCGTCGTCGTGCACTGCGAGCGCTCTCACCCGCCCATCGAGGCCGGCGCCGAGAGCCGACCACACGCTCCCGTCCCACTTCGCGATGTTCGAGGCCTGGACGCCGCCGATCTGCTCGAACTCGCCGGCGACGTACAGCGCCGGTCCGGTGCCGTGGTCGAACTCCGCTAGTGCGAGGATGACCGCGTCGAAGAACGACGAGGATCCGTGACCGACCGATGTCCACGCCGTGCCGTCCCAACGAGAGACGCTGCTCGGCGTCGGCCCGATGAGCATGTGGCCACCCGCGTAGAGCGCGCTCCCGGATCCGTTGCCGTGGACCGCCAGGCACGCGACCGATCCGTCGAGGTCGCCGACCTCGTCCAGGCTGGATCCGTTCCACCTCGCGACCGGGAAGATCGTGTTTGCGCTCCGCCAGAACGTGCCGCCGAGATAGAGCGCGCGCCCGGAGCCGTCGTCGTGCTCGGCCATCGCGTCGAGGCTGGAGATGTTCCCCGCGTCGACGACCGCGGACCACGACACCGAATCCCAGCGCGCGAGCCCTTGAGCGAGGATGCCGCCGGCCTGGTGGAACGGGCCGCCGACGTACAGCGCGTCGCCGCTGCCGTCGTCGTGGAACGCGAGCGATGCTGCCGAGACCGAGATTCCCGGGCCGGTCGATTCCCAATTGGTCCCGTTCCAGGAGGCGCAGTTCCCGACGTTGATCCCGTCCGCGAATTGGATCGAGCCGACGGGCTTGGGAATCGCACGACGCAGTTTCTTGGCCGTGCTCAGCCAGAGCGCGATTGCTTACTCAGCCTGCTCGAGCGCCTTGCGAGATCCGCGGGATCGTCGATCGCGGCCTGAGGGTCCAGAACACGAGCGGGGCCGCAGCACGAGGGGACGCGCGACATGTCTCGCGTGCCAAGCTCTTGTGCCTCTGCTTGGCGCGGACGCTCTCGTCCTCTTGGATCAGCGCCATCCCGTGATGCCTGAGCAGGATCGGGCTGGCGGAGCGACGCGGCCACTCAACCAAATCGACTACGAATCGACCGGCCGCGTCCCCCCCACCAGCGTCGCAGCCAAGCCACGGACCGCACGGCGCGCTGCACGCGCCGCGAGACGCCCAGCACGGGTCCCGCGAACCTCGGGGAAGGCCGGGGACGGATCGGCCGTGCGCTTGTACGTCCTTTCCCCAATCGCCGCATCCGTCGCCAGCACCGCCGCCGTCGGGGCCGTGAGCGCGCGACAGCACAACTCGCGCTCCGGATGGACCCGTCGTGGCCGAACTCGCTCGACGCCGGGAGCGGGCGCCGTAGACTCCCGGTGAGGACAGCGAGATGAACAATCAGCGCGTCACTAGCTTACGGACAACGCTGACCCTGCTCGCGATCTCCGTGACCGCCCTCGCCGTGGTGCTGTCCGTCTTGCTGCTCGCGCTGAGCGGGATCCTGCAGCGCTCGACCACGATCATCCCCGAGGCGATGGAGAGCGTGCTGATCGCGGAGGCCGCCGAGGTCGATCTGTTCCTTCACGCCAGCGCCGAGAGCGAGATCGCCCGCGGCCACTTCGGCGAGGGCCTGCTGCGCAAGATCGATGTCGCGGGGCGACACGTCAGCACGCCACACGAGGCGCAGCTCCACGCCGTCGTCGCGAACAGCGCGCGGGCCTACCTCGCCGCGAGCGAGCTCGGCGAGCCGACCGAAGCGCCGCATGCCGCGGCGTACCAGGCGCTCGAGGCGCTGTCCTCGATCAACCTCGATCAAGCACACGACGCCCGTCGGTGGGTCGCGACGTGGCAGCGCATCGCGCAGACGGTCGCGGTCGCCGTCGCGGTCTTGCTGATCCTGATCGCCGGCGTGGTGATCGTGTGGGTGCGGCGGCGCGCGTTCCAGCCGGTGTTCTCGCTCGCCGACGTGATGCAGCGGTTCGCGCGCGGCGAACGTGACGCTCGCGCCGATGAAGTCGGGCCCGTCGAGCTCAAGCTGATGAGCGAGCGCTTCAACGAGATGGCCGATGCGCTCGCCGCGCAGCGCCAGGCGCAGACCGCGTTCCTCGGTGGCGTCGCGCATGACCTGCGGACTCCGATCGGAGCGCTCAGATTCGCGCTGTCGGCGATCGGCGAGCTCGATCCCAGCCCGGGCAGCCGCCGGCCGCTCGAGATCGCGAACCGCCAGATCTCGCGCCTCGATCGGATGGTCGCGGACTTCCTCGACAGTGCGAAGATCGATGCCGGTGAGCTCGAGCTGCGCTGCGAGGTCATCGACACACGATCGCTGGTCACCGAGTTCGTCGAGCTGATGCGCGGTAGCAGCGACAAGCACGAGCTCGTGGTCACGCTCCCCGGCGACCGGGTCCCGGTCAGCTGCGATCCGCTGCGCGTCGAGCAGGTGCTGTCGAATCTGGTGTCCAACGCGATCAAGTACTCGCCCCGTGGCGGCAAGATCCTGATCTCGCTCGACGTCACCTGCGACCACGCCACCCTCCGCGTGACCGATCCGGGGATCGGGATCTCCGACGAGGATCAGCAGCGCCTGTTCGAGCCGTTCCGCCGAGTCGGACTGTCGCAGGGGACGATCCCCGGGATGGGGCTCGGGCTGTTCGTCGTGCGCCGGATCGTCGAGGCCCACGCGGGCCGGATCGAGGTCACGAGCACGCCGGGAAAAGGCTCGACGTTCAGCGTGGTGCTCCCGCTCGCGACCGCCGCGGACGCGGGCATCCGCCGCGGGCAAGCGGCGCAGGCGAGCCTCGACGTCGCGGGCACGAACTGATCGTCTGCGCACGTGCGACCACAGCAGTCCGAGTGTGGCGGGCGACACGCCCAGATCGTGGAGCTCGGGAAACACCAGGCAGCACGCGGTCGCGAGCCATGGATGCGCCCTGAACTGCCGGGCCGAAACGGTGACCTGCGGCGCGATCGTGGGCATCGCGCCGCGTCGGCGCAGGCGACGGGACATATCGAGTCCTCCTCAGTGCTCGGTTGCGAAAGCTGTCCGAGCGCCCGCCAGAGCGTCCTGCGAGTGTGTTACGCCAAGCTCGCCAGGCGCTCGACGGATTCGTCGCGGCGCGAGATCCGCGGGATCGTCGATCGCTGCCTCGGGGTCCAGAACACGAGCGCGGGCCGCAGCACGAGCGACCGGCTCGCCGCTGATTCGAGTGCGTGCCGAACGAGGACGACGCGCGCGTCGCACGTCGCACTCCCGCTCGAACGCTGCGCGTCAGCGCGCCGAACGCGCGAGCCACGGCTCGCACGCCGCGCGCACGGAGCCCGCGGTGAACGGCTTCTGCAGCCACCCGTTCGCGCCGTCCTCGAGCGCGGAGGCAGCGAGCGTCTGCGCATCGGCGGCCGTCAGGAGCAGCACCGGCAGCTCGGCCTTCGTTCGCCTCTCGCGCAGCGTCCGCAGGAAATCGAGCCCGTTCATCCCCGGCATGTGGACGTCGGTCAGCACGAGGCCCATCGACGAATCCGTGCCGATGCGCCGCAACGCTTCGAGGCCGCTCGCCGCTTCGACGATGCCGTCGTCGCCGAGTCCGGCTTCGCGCAGGACGCGGACGACGATGCCGCGCACGATTGAGGAATCGTCGACGACGAGGAGCTTCTGCATGGTGTGGTCGACGCTCGAAGGCGCCGGACACGGGGATAGGATTTCCAAGCGCATGTCCCTTCGGTACCCGGCCCACCCCGAAGTCCCGCGGGAACCGTGCTGGGCGTCTCGCGGCGCGGCGCGCGCGCCGTCCTGTGTGTGCCTCCGTTGAAATCTCATTGATCATGCGCCGACCGAAATACGACGGACAGGAACCCGGGCCCTTGCAGGAGAACTCCACCAGCTCGTCACGACCGCCGTTGGTGCAGTGCACTCGGGCGAAAGCGCGTTGGCGGCCAGCGCGGGTGCGCGCATCGAACTTCATGCGACGCGGCGACACTTGCTCGTCGCGCGCGCGACCGAGCGCGTCGATCCCGCGGGGCCCGTCGTGTGGCGTGACGACGAGCCGTTCTACGCGCGGCCCGAAACGGGCGGACTCCTGAAGTCGGCCTACGACGAGGAACCGATCACCGTCGCGGCGTTGACCGCGTAGATGCGCGAGCTCCACCGGACGTCGGAGCGTGCGCGCTAGCATCTGCGCGTCGACGACGCGTTCGAACCGGCGCGCTCGAACCGGCGCGTTCGAACTGGCGCGCTCGAACCGGCGCGTTCGAACCGGCGCGTTCGAACCGGCGCGTTCGAACCGGCGCGCTCGAACCGGCGCGCTCGAACCGGCGCGCTCGAACCGGCGCGCTCGAACCGGCGCGCTCGAACCGGCGCGTTCGAACCGGCGCGTTCGAACCGGCGCGTTCGAACCGGCGCGCTTCTGGGCCGGTATTCGGACGCACGCCGAGGACTGGCGCTTGCTGATCGGCCCCGATCCCGACGTCGCCCGCTTCGTGTGGGCGGGGGCACTCGGCGCGCACGGGATCACGTGCGCCGAGCCGGTCGGACGGATCGCGGCCGAGTGGGTCGTCGACGGCGCGAGCGCGCACGGACCGGCAGCAGCGCTGAACCCCGATCGACAACGGATGTGCGCGGCACCATCGAGGTCGAGGCGCGCGGATCGAGAAGTCGTGTCTTGGTGCCGCGCGGTTCCGGGCCCGGACGTGCTCGATCGCGCGCGATCGCGGCCCGATATCCGGAATCGCTCCACGGTGTGCGCGGCGGCTGGAATTCCCTGCTCGCGGCGGCCGAAGACCGCGCAGGCACGCTGCAAGGGCGTTCGCGGTCCCGATTCGCGCGATCCCGCAGCGCCACCCCTATCCAGGCCGCGGAGACGCGCGTCATCCCGCAGAACTTCGGGAGCACCGGATCGCACCGGCAGGCGTACCCTGGACGCACAGGTCGCCCTCGCGGGCGGCCCGTTGATAGTCGGTCGCCATCGAGCAGTGCACCCGGGAGCACTGAGAGGAACTGCCGCGATGGAAAAAGCACCACACACCGACAACCTTCCGAGCTACGCGCAGGACATCGTCGACACGGTGCGCGAGCCGCTGCTGGTCCTCGACGCCACGCTGCGAGTCCGCTCCGCCAACCGCGCCTTCTACGACACCTTCCAGGTCTCGACCGAAGAGACCGAGGGCCGCCTCGTCTACGAGTTGGGCAACGGTCAGTGGGACATCCCCGCACTCCGCACTTTGCTGGAGCAGATCGTCCCGCGCTTCACGGTCTTCGAGGACTTCGAGATCGAGCACTCGTTCCCGGTCATCGGCCGCAGGGTGATGCTGCTCAACGCCCGAAAACTCCGGGCTGGCCGCCACGACGAGCTGATGGTCCTCGCCATCGAGGACGTGACGGAGCGCAAGCGCGCGGAGCAGACGCTCCTCGAAGCCGGGGCATTGCAGCGCGCGATCTTCGACAGCGCCAACTTCTCGAGCATCGCCACGGACGAGAAGGGCGTCATCCAGATCTTCAACGTCGGAGCCGAACGCATGCTGGGTTATTCGGCCGCCGAAGTGACGGACAAGATCACACCGGCCGACATCTCCGATCCAGCGGAAGTGATCGCCCGCGCGAAGGCGCTGAGTGCGGAACTCGGCACCACGATCATGCCGGGCTTCGAGGCTCTCGTCTTCAAGGCCTCACGCGGCATCGAGGACATCTACGAGCTGACCTACATCCGCAAGGACGGCAGCCGATTTCCCGCGATCGTCTCCGTGACGGCGCTGCGCTCCGCCCAGGGCGGAATCATCGGGTACTTGCTGATCGGCACGGACAACACGGCGCGCAAGCTCGTGGAGGCCGAGCGCATGCTGCTCGACCAGCGCTTGCGCGATCAGCAGTTCTACACGCGCTCGCTGATCGAATCGAACATCGACGCGCTGATGACGACCGATCCACGAGGCATCATCACCGACGTCAACAAGCAGATGGAAGCGCTCACGGGTTGCACGCGCGACGAGCTGATCGGCGCCCCGTTCCGGGACTATTTCACCGATCCGGATCGAGCGGAGGCCGGCATCAAGCTCGTGCTGGCGCAGGGCAAGGTCACGAACTACGAACTCACCGCGCGGGCGCGGGACGGCCAGGAAACCGTCGTCTCGTACAACGCCAGCACGTTCCACGACCGGGATCGAAATCTGCAGGGAGTATTCGCGGCAGCCCGCGACGTCACCGAGCGCAGCCGCTTCGAAATGAAGATGCGCGAGCAGGCGGCCAAGTTGTCGGATCTGCACCACCGCAAGGACGAGTTCCTGGCGATGCTGAGCCACGAGCTCCGCAGCCCCCTCGCCCCCATCGCCAACGCGCTCCAGTTGCTCGGCCTCGCGCACGGGACCGAGACTCCGATCCAGAAGCAGGCGCGCGGCGTCATCGAACGTCAGGTGGGACAGCTCCAGCATCTCGTCGACGACCTGCTCGACATGTCCCGGATCACATCCGGCCGGGTTCAGCTGCGTCAGGTGCCGGTCGTCGTGAGCGGCATCGTGGAAGTCGCCTTGGAGACCTCGCGCCCCCTGGTCGATCAACGTCGGCACGAGATCACGGTCTCGGTCCCGCCCGAACCGATCTGGCTCAACGCCGACGCTTCGCGGCTGGAACAGGTGCTGGTGAACCTGCTCACCAATGCCGCCAAATACACCGAGGAAGGCGGTCGCATCTGGCTGACCGTCCAGCGCGAGGGCGAGGAGTGCGTGCTGCGGGTGAGGGATACCGGCGTCGGCATCTCGCCGGCACTCCTGCCCTACGTCTTCGAGCTGTTCACGCAGGCGGAACGGTCCCTGGACCGCTCACAAGGCGGACTTGGCATCGGGTTGGCGCTGGTGCAGCGGCTCACCGATCTGCACAAGGGACGGGTCGAGGCTTACAGCACCCTGGGATACGGCAGCGAGTTCGTGATTCGACTCCCCGTTCTCGTGCCGGGCACGATGCCTCCGCCGGTGCTCGCCACAGTCGCCATCCAGCCGATCACTCGGCCGTTGCGCGTGCTCGTGGTGGACGACAACGTCGACACGGCTGTCAGCATCTCCATGCTGCTCGAGATGTCGGGGCACGCGGTCCGGACGGCCCACGACGGGCTGACGGCTGTGCAAGCGGCCGTCGATTACCGGCCGGACGTGGTCTTGCTGGACATCGGCTTGCCGGGTCTGACCGGCTACGAGGTCGCGAAGCGGATCCGGAAGATTCCAGCGCTCGAGTCCGCGGTCCTGATCGCCATGACGGGCTACGGCCAGGATTCGGATCGGCAGAGGTCGCTGGAGGCCGGCTTCACGCACCACTTGGTGAAGCCCGCGCGGTTCGAGGAGTTGCAGAGGATCCTGGCAGCGGCCTCGGAACAACTGATCTGAACTGGCGGCAGCGGAGGACTCCGGGGTCGCGACGCGGGCGGACTGCTGACGTCCTCCCCGCGTGGGCGCGAAAACGGCGCAGTTCTGTTCGATGTGCGGCCCGAACTTTTGCTCGATGCCCCGCGGTCAGAGTTCCATGTAGCACACGCGCGAGAACCGTCGGATCGGCTCCGTCGCATCGGCGTTCACCCTCGCCGCAGTGGTCGTCGCCGCGCGACCTGTGCTTGCGCAAGGTGGTTCGCTCAACTCGTCAGCGTCAGCTCCGAAGGCGCTCGCGGGAACGGCGCGAGCTATGTCGCGGCGACCTCGGCGGAAGGACGCTACGTCGTGTTCCTGAGCACGGCCTCCAACTTGATCCCTGATGACACGAACAACAGCTCGGACGTGCTCGTGCACGACGTGGTGGGCGGATCGAAACGGCGCGTCAGCATCGCCACGGGCGGAGCGCAGGTGTACGGCGCGCTGAATGGCAGCTCGATCTCCGCGGACGGGTCTGTGGTAGTCGGGGCGGTGGTGAGTCGCAATCCGGCGTGCTCAGGCGCGCCGACCCAAAAGGGGCGCTGGTTCGTGCGCGGCCTACAAGCCGCCTCCAGCGCCCGTGCTCGCCACGATCACGAAGCTCGGGCGCGACGCGGATCAGGCGCGTTTCGAGGCCTTCTTGCGCACCGCGGGCTTCTGCGCGGGCTTCGTCTTCGTCGCCGGTCGCGCACCCGCCGCCTTCTTCTTCGCGCCCCGCAGCCGTGGATCCAAGGCGCGATACCGATCCAGGTAGAGCTTCACCGGCAGACGGCGGATCGTCTCGCCCACGACGTCGAGCGCCACGTCCTCGATCTTCTTGAAGCGCACGCAGCCCTTGCCCAT
>Ga0163146_10007637_pt1 | contig 11806 bp, 7 predicted proteins | sample OliLakLV19MP7G1_FD_148648 | JGI IMG/M metagenome (GOLD analysis project Ga0163146, IMG submission 148648) | Freshwater microbial mat bacterial communities from Lake Vanda, McMurdo Dry Valleys, Antarctica - Oligotrophic Lake LV.19.MP7.G1 | ecosystem: Environmental > Aquatic > Freshwater > Lake >... | reverse complement strand
ACTTCTTTCCATACCTAGACACTGAACTTGTCTGGGCAACCAACGGAAACCTACAATTCCGAGTGCATCTCAAACCAAACCAACAACTGAAGTACCTAAACGCAGACAGCATCCACACCAAAGCATGCTTCAAAGCAATCCCTTCAGGAGTCTACAAAAGACTGTCTAAACTGACAACAATCACGAAAACAAACAAGAACCTACCACTAGACAAAATCTACCCACAACACTTGCAAGCTCTACAACATGCAGGACTACTCACCAAAAAAGTCCCAACATTGACTGAACAACTACAACACAACGAAGAAGCCAAAGCTCTTAAACAAGCTAAAGACAATTCCAACAACGAACGCAACAGAAGAAGGACAACCTACTTTTGTATCGGATATTCTAACATTTGGTCCAAACCAGTCCATTCAATCATCAAATCTATCAAAGACAAATTCAATCTTCAATGGTTGAGAGTATCCATGTCTTACCACAGATTCACCAACGTCAGAGAAATCTTTCAAGGAGATCTATCCAGGAAACTCACAGTCGGATTAACATCCCAAGACTTTGAACCTCTGCCCTGCAACTGCAGAACTAGCGGAGACGGTACCTGTGGCTACAACAACATGTGCAGAAATTCAATAGTAGTCTACAAAGTCAAATGCAACAACACAGGAAACGTATGCGTAGGAAACACACAACAAAAGTTCAAAACCAGAATGCAACAACATTTCAATGAAGTCCAAAAACTAGTCAAACTTGGCGAGAAATCGGACTCTTATGCCAAACATTTTGCAACCCAATTCTATGACACCAATCCCTCCCCAACCAACCAACGTGGTGGAATAACCTGCAGCATCATCTGGCAAGGCAATCCAATCAGCGTAGTCAAAACTTTCGCTATCAAAAACTGTGCCCTGTGTGCCAAAGAGAGACTTGCAATTCTTAAACAATCCAGATCCAACCCACAACGTCTTATCAACTCCAACAACGAAATCTGCGGTGCCTGTAGACACAGACCACGTTTCCATAGGTATGTAAATCAGACCACCCCCAGCACTCATGAGTCAACCAATGATGAAAGAGTCAGCCCAACACACGAAGTTACCACAGTTTTTTCTAGGTGCAATGTTTGCCTAGTTGATGTCTAACTGGGAGCACTGTGAGGACCAACAAAAAGAAATTATTTTCTATTTATTTCCAGAGCACTAGCCTTAGAAACAATTCCAATAATTTGCTATAAATCAGTCACTCTTTGCTGTTTAGTATGATGTGTGGATCCTGCAGTATCAGTGCGGATCGATGATGTCGCCGATGAAGATCTCTTGCGTGAATGAAGTTCTTGGGGCTGAATGGAGTGATTTGATTGGCCAACAGGTACTTGACATTCTAATCACAGGTTCATTTTAGACAGCTCGGGCACAGAAGGCTGCTTTCAAAGATAGCAAATTTATCTTAAACTTTGTTGTGTTGATGAACTTCAGAGTCGCATGTTTTGCATTAATCGGTATGGTTGGTTAGTTGCTAGATCTTCAAAGATTGGAAAGCATGCGGCAACCCATGGGGTCACAATGACAGGTTGTTGTGACACAATGTAGATCTACCAAAGATCAGGCTGCAACAAACAGCAAATCAAGAGCAGTCACAAGTGTGGATTGGTTATAATCTAAAGCATAAAAAGTTGAGTAACACCAGAGGCTGCTGTAACTTCCTAGCTCACTAAGTTTATACAGCTCATAGTTTACTACTCTCTGTACCAATTTACCTAGCTCTTGAGAGCTGTATAAATTTCCAGTCTGCAAACCTACTACTAGTAACATGATCATGCTCAATGCTCTAACTGTCTCTGTTCTTTGGGCCCAACCTCCCCTTCCACCACCATAGCACAGTTCACTCCCCTGGATCCCACCAGACAGCCAAACAGAAAGATGTGATATGCCTTCATTGTAGTGCATTTGCCCTAGCCAAAGACGTTTCCACTGATGGCAATGCGTGGGGTTCACAGGATTGGTTGTGGATGGCCCAACTTTCAATTGTAACACTAACAACACTGCTGCTTTCCAAATTCCTGCACACACAGGACCTGATGTGCCCCATGGAGCCAACCAACTTGCAGCCTACTACAGCGAAGAGAACCATACGCAACAATTGAAGCACTATGGGGAGTACAAAACTGCCCACAAACTCATCAAAGATGCTGTCCTGGCCGCCACCCTCAAGCTTTCATTGCAACACTTGCTGATCTAGATGTAGGACCAGAAAGGAGTAAAAAGTCTATTCCTGTAACACTTCAGAGGGTGCACAGTTCCCCCAAGTCTACACCCCAAGTAACTTGGAAGGATCCACTCACCACCGCTGACAACTTTGATCAATGCACAGAAAGAGCTCCCACATGAACCCACTGTTGCCAACACAGAACACAGGAATTTCCATGGAATGCTAGAGCATAGACCAGCACCAAAAGGTAGTGGATCCTCAGACCAGGTTGTTAATTGACTGGCAAGACCATGCACCAACATGTGTGGATATTAAAGCCTTTTCTGACCTAGGAACAAATATGGATAACTGTGAAACTCTAGCCCAGTGTGCTCAAACCAACAACTTTCTCAACACTAAAGGATGGAAACAGTTCAAACTACATTTAGCACCAACAACACCTCCAACCAGTCAGAGCAATTTTTCAATGAGAAAAAAGTGTCAGTGTAAATTGTTTTGAACAACCCCTGCACATCCACCAAATGAATAAAGCTGTCCACCCTGACACTGGAAATCTGAATGAGTGTTCTGCACTTCTTAAGAGTTCATATGGAAAGCTCTGGGAGGAGGGCAGATGCAAAGAGATCGACAGGTTGGCCCAAGGCTACAAACCAACAGTCCCAGAGGGAACAAATACAATATTTATTATCAAGTTTGATCAGATACTAGTAGCAGCTAAACGCAAGGCAACCTACTTGCGCTTGGTTGTGGCTGACAGGCTCACCAAAGAAAACTCAAGCTGGGTAAGATTTACCGTGATAGGCAATAACATTGACTACCCAAGGGACATCAGAACAAAGATGGGTGACTTGACCACAGCCAAAATTCCTTTAATATCACTATCAGGCCGCAGAGCAAGATTTATGATGCTGAATATCAAGGATTTCTACTTAAACACAGCAATGTCAGGTTTTGAATACATGCAAATTCCCAACAGCCAGATCCTGGAAAATAATGAGACTCCACAACTTGCAGCCGATCAAACACAAAGGCACCATGTATGTAGAGATCAGAAAAGGACGGATGCATGGGCACACTGTGTCGGGCAAACTGACAAATGAAAAGCTTGCTGTAATCTTAAAGAAATATGATTTTATGCAATCAGATTTAATTGCTGGACTGTTCAGCCACAAAACCAGACCACTCTCATTCTTGTTGGTTGTCGATGATTTTGGTATTAAGCATGTTGAAAAAGAATATGTTGAATGCTTAATCCAAGTGCTCCAGCACAATGACTACATCACCACACAGGATTAGACAGGTAGCATTTTTGCGGGATCACCCTCCAATGGGATCATGCAAAAGGAACTGTGGGTCTATCCATGCCATGCTATATTGAAAAAGCTATGAGTAGATTTTCCCACCCCAAACAAATGAACAGAGAAGACAGTCCATTTAACTCTCAGCCCATTGATTATGGGCAAAAAAATCAGTATACACAAGACCATGACACAACTGTCAAACTGTGTGGAAAAAGAATGAAGAAATTCCAAGAAGTTGTTGGGGTGCTGCTTTACTATGTACAAACCATTGAGTGCACTATGGTTCCAGCCCTTGGAACATTACCATCGGCACAGTCCAAAGCTACAGAAGCTACAGCCAAGCATGCGCAAAAGTACTAAACTATGCAGCCATCCACCCAGATGCCACATTCCGCTACACAAAAAGTGCCACGGTTTTGCGCATTCACAGCGATGCTTCATACCTAAGTGAAAACAAGGCTCAATGCAGAGCAGGAGGATCTTTCTACTTAGGAAGTTACAACACCGACGAGTCCTCACCCGATGCACCACCTTCAGCACAAAACAGAGCAATCCACATCAACAACGTGATGGCTTCAGCTACTGAAGCAGAAGTAGGCACTCTCTTCCACAATGCACAGGATGGGTGCGCATTCAGACAATGCCTTGAGTTTTTTAGGTCACCCAAAACCTGTCACCCGCATCCAAACCAACAATGCCTGTGTACTGTAGAGGCAATCATAAATGACACTGTTAAACAAAAACGATCTAAAACCATAGACATGCAACTTCACTTGGTCCGTCATCAAGTGCGACAAGGGCGGTTCCACATCTACTGAAAACCAGTAAAAGACAACAACGGGATTACTTCACAAAACACCACCCTAGTAGTCCCCACCACCGTGAGATGTGTCCCATCTACCTCCATGAGCAAAAACTCCTCCTTATAGACTACCAATGAGATTCATTGAGAGGGTGTGTAGGTCTACCAAAGATCATGCTGTAACAAACAACAAATAAACAGTACAGTAGTCACAAGTTTGGATTGGCTATGATCTAAAGCATAAAAGTCAAGCAACACCAGATGCTAACTATTTAGCTCACTAAATTAACACAGCTCCTAATTTAACACACTCTGTATCAATTTACCTACTAGTATCTCTTGACACACAGACCTCTTTAGAGCACAGAAACTCACTGTTAAGCCTTTTATTCTTGGACCATTGTGTTCTACTTTCTAGCATCAATGCACCTACATAGGAATGCTACTAAGCATGTTGTTGCAATCTACTGCACTAAATAGGACACTCTCTAGTGTCCAATGTCTGCTGTAAAGAATCACCCAACGTGATTCCATAGGCCATCAACGATGGTTAGGGTTGCTATCTTAAAAACATGTAGCTACTAGTTTCAAAATAAGTTGTCGACTGTGTTGTTGAAGGTTAGAAGACCTCATGTGTGTTGTGGCAAGACTCAAATGGCCATTGTACCTCTTTCTGCTCTGTCATTGTCAGCCCATCACAACAACAACCTCCTTGCAGATGTTGTAACCCATCAACCAACCAACAGATTGATTGAGGTTGCAGCTCATGTACCCAACAAACTCTAAGAGTGTTTGGCTGCAGAGAGAGGGGGGGGGCAAGCTTGAGTGCATTGTCAAACTATACTAATGACACACAACTGCAGTCATATGAGGGGTATGGGAAGGGGGTGACAACTGCAGGATAATCAATTGATGTGACTTTGAGTCATTCATAGAATTTCCAAAAGGGAGGCCAGGTGCGATGCAAGGTCTTCTTGTCGTGGCGAAAGCTGATGCTGACTGATTAAGCTGTAATAATGCCACTGGAGCAATTGCTGCTGTAATCTGATCATTGTCTTAGTGACCTGTTAGTGCCCCCAAGTCCTTGTGAAGCAATGTTGTTTGTGTTTGTTGACTTGAGCATTTCTTTCTACTAGTGATATCACCAAGTGGTGCCAATCTACGCAAATGTGGGTTCAACTGCCACAACTGCCGCCAGGGAGCGCACCCGCAGATGCACCTCCATTTCTAATACAAAAGTCCTTTATCAACTTCATTCAGGCAAGAGATCTTCAATCAGCGACATTAACAATGTTCAATTTGTTGATCTCCACTACTTCACAACAAGGTCCAATATGAACCACACCCTTTTCAGTAGACTAATCTTGTGCACTACATTAGATCTCGCTAGACATTGGCCAATCAGACCACTCCATTCAGTCCCACACAAGAGATTGAATTGGCAACATCATCATTCCGCACTGACGCTGCGCACCAATGCTACCATGTCCACATCCATCCACTACAAGTAGATAACATGCTCCAACAGAGCTCACTCTTTCTACAAGACTGATCTTTTGCCACATTAGATCTCTCTACATACAGGTCTCCCCATGTTTGAGTGCTTTGTAGTGGAGTTCGTTTGGTGTACTAGAAAACCTCGCAAGTGTAGTGACTGCATAGCCGATATGGCATCTGCAGAGCACAAGGCAAAGAGGTTGTGCTTGATATCTAAAACCTTGACTTCGTTCCAGCACCTTGTGTCATCCTGTGTAGGAATCGCGCAGCTGTAGCACAAAAGACGCTGTAGGAAAAGTAGTAGACATCGCTCTCCACCGGATTGCGACACAATAGATAATCGAGTTTTCTGTTGCTCCCCGCGCCCGTGCCTATTCGTCACTTGCTAGCGATGCAGAATGGCTTGGCATCCCCTGTCCGCTCGAAACGGTTCCATCATCAATTTCGTCGGCGTGGTGATTCAAAAGTCTTTGCCATCACTGTTCTCAAAAAACAGTTTCAGCTTCGACACGAGTTCTAATGGCCGACTGTTGGACGATGCGCTTCTCCACGGCAAAGCACGACGAGCTAATGCCTCCGGGCGAATTGGGACAGGTTCGGGTAAGTTGGAGAGCAACGCCGTCGCAGAAAGCAATGGAGGCGACAACATGCTGGATTCCGAAGCAACTGAAGCAGTGTCAGCAGCGGCCAGGCGGATAGGAGAAAACCATGAGTTGTCGTCAGCTAAATGAGGGATGCCTAACATGTGTTTCGTCTCTGATTCGGAAGGCGGTGCTGCTACTTCCGCTGAAAACTCACTTCGTGCCTTCCCGCAGGTGACAGTAGAGACACTAGAGTTTGAATCGTGTACAGGGATAGCCCTCTGTCTCTTCAGTACTTCATCAAAGGATCTGCTGTGGAGGTGAAATGCGTTGGTCGAAGACACTTGCGATCGGTTATCGCGTTGCGGCGTCTTGAAGAATAAGCTGCATATCGGTGGCTCTTTGTCGGCTGGAGCTCTTTGGCCTTGTCTACGGTGAGGACTAGAGTAGTCATGCATAATTTTTCGTTGGGAGATCATCGAGGCTTTTGCCAAGAGTCTAGCAACTGGGGAATCCGATCTGGAGACGGAGTCGTCTTTTCCCGCCTGGGCACTCCGTCTTTCGAATTTGAGTTCGGTTTTCAAATCATGGATTTGCGCCAAGAGATCAACTTCGACCTGCTTGCTGTTACGCTGCTCTTCTTCAAAGCGCGTTGTATCCTCTTGCCACCACTCCTTCGTGTTCTTTAGAAGCAACAAGATTTCTTCGAGTTCTCGGCGAAGTGTAGGGTCACTGAACTTCGCGCTTTCCGAAAAAGCAGCAGGACCGCAACAAATATTTGTCTCCCCCGCTAGCTGTGTCTGCAACGCTGTCATTTCAACTGTAAGGCACGTCTCTCTCTCTGAGCTCTTTTGAAGCTCCTCTTGACTTAGCTCTGTTTCTAAGCGGGTAGTATGTTCAGCCTTTCGCTCTTCACTTGATTCGACTTGGGCAGTGTTGGCCTCCTGAAGAAGTGAAGACTGTTCCCCTTGGTTGTCGCCTCTCCGTGCGCCATCTAAAACGACAGATCTTGGCAACGAAGCATTACAGCGATTAGCATGCGACAACTTATCCTCGAGCACTTGCAGCTTGGCTTCCGCTTTCGGGAGACATTCGTCTAGATACAAAATTTTGTCTTGCAGCAACTTGTTCGCTTCCTTTCTTTCTTGCATCAGATCGAAAAATCCTTCCTTTGATAAATATTTTGAGAACTTCTGTGACAATTCTTTCTCTTTGCCTCTCAACTTCAATTTTACTTCTTCTGCTTTACTTGTACTGGTAGTCGGACTTGTATCGTCCCCAAGGGCCGACCTGCCCTTGCCGGGTGCGTGTGCCTTGCTCGCGCTCCGGGCAGCGCATTTCGACATCTTGTTCAGGTCAATCAAGAGTCCGAGAAGTTCGTCTGATAACTTTTTATGTTTGCGAACAGGTTTTGTGCCTGCCAAGGATTCGGTTTGTTGAGTGAAATTCTTTCTTTCTTCTGAAATGTCATCTGACCGGCCTCTAATGAAGTCATTTTCATTGTAGAGCTGTGCATCTGGACTGCGCCTATTATCAACAATCTTCTCTGAAGGAGGAGCTTCTGCCTGCTCAGCTCCTCCTCCCCCTCCCAAGAATATTCTTATTTCTCTGACCGTTCCAATGGCGAGCAACTCCAATCGAACTGACTTTCGCGCAATTGTAGTATAGAGACGTTCAGCTCTACGGAGCTCTTTCGTGACGCTTGTTAGCTCTGCTGTGGTCACTGTGTACTTGTGCAAGTAAAAGTCTGCAACTCTGCTGCTCATCTCTCGCTGGAAGGCCAAAGTGCTTTGTAATTGTAGAAGCCTAGAACTAGCATCATCAGTCTTATTTTCAAGATCGCGCTTCGACTCCTCGCATTCCTTGCACCTATGCTCTGTTTCTCGCACAACCTCTTTCAAAATTTCAGTTTCAGCTGTGGCAGCTGTCAACTCGCTTTGCGCTTGCTTCAGCTGCAATTTCACATATTCTGCTTCTCTTGCAATTTCTCGCTCCTTCTCGAGCTCCGTTTCCATGACCAGACACTTATGGACAAGCTCCGACTCTTCCATTTGAAAGCGCCTCGACTCGCTTTCAAGCAACTCTCGTTGTTGCCTCTCGCGTGCCAAGAAAAGATGCGTTTTTTGTTGAAGCTCACATACCGAAAACCGCAGTCGGTCAAGCTCAGCAAGTTCGGCTGAATGGGGGCAGCCATTCATCTCATTATCCGATTTCGACTTGGCCAATTGCAAACGAAGACTAACAATTTCCTGAGTCGCCTCTTCTAATTCTAACGACTGTTTTAGAGCTTTCTCTGGTGCTGCGCCCTCTTTTGGATTATCCCGTTTGCTGCCACCCTCGCGCTCGCACCCATCTACTGGTCCTGCGGCGATAGCACGAGATTGTGCAGTCGAACTCTCTTTTCTCGCCTGGGTTGCTACGTACTCCAAAGCCTCGGCGCGTGACTCAGCCTGGGCCAATTTTAACTTATTGGTGAATACTTGGTTTCTCATGTGAGACACTTGGTCCTTCGATTTTTTAAGTGCCTGTGACAGCTCCCCCTTTGCCTTTGAAAGGTCGTGGATTTGGCTTTGCGCTTCTTCGAATTTGGAATGCAGGACCATGTAGCTATCGTTGTCACCGCCACTAGCGTTTTTGCCGTCGCCCCTCTCGAGTTTCGGGGCGTCTCTTTCATGCTGTAACAATGCTTGATTCTCTATCTCGAAAGGATCTACTTTTTCTTGCGCGCAATACAAAAGCCCTTGCAATGTCTGTACTTCTTTCCGAAGAAAACTGAATTCACTTGCGGTGGAGTCATTTTTTGGTGCTTCGAGCAAGCCTGCGTTAAGATCAGCTAAGAGCGATTTTAGTAATACGATCTGAGCTTGGAGTGACATGGGACTACTACTAGCGGGCGACACGTCAGCCTGCAGTGTACCTCCTGAGTCTTGTTGTTTGCTAGCATTTACAGCTAGATTTTCGCCTTTGTTTTTGATCGAGCCCATTGTTGCATGCTTATTACCGATAACAGTCGGATGCGTTTCCTCTATTTGCTGGTACTCCGTTTTCGCTGCGACAAGCTCGATCTTGGCTTGTACCAATTCCGTATGCAGCTTTTGAATCAACTCATCTTGAACTGCAACCTCCGACAAGGCGCGAGCTAAGCGAGCCCGCGGCACCATAGTATCTGTGGTATTGTCACCATGAAAACGTTGTAATCGAAAATCTCTCATTGCTTCTTCTCCCTTCCCACTACTGGCATGTTGTCCCGCTTGCCCTGGAAAAGCGTTGCCATCATTATCGGTCGTCTTCGCAGACGATGCTGGGAGAGGAAAGTCCTTTTTATTCACATAAGCCTGATCGTGCTTGGGGAGTGGTGGAACAATCCGAGGCAAAGTGGGATCTACTACAGAGGAGAAGCTCTCCTCCTTCTCAGCACTTCTCAGACTGTGGCTGTGTCGTGCTGTATCGCTTTTTTTCTCGTTGAGCCGATCTATCTGCGTCGCCTCCTCGTCAACGACACTATTCTCATCGCTGAACCCATCACTCAGAGTCAAAGCGTAGCACTTTGTAGTGACATTTCCTAGCTCCATACTAGATTCCCCGTTCATACTTGCACTCTTGAACTTGTCTTTGTTGGTGGTGGTGGTGGTGGTGGTAGTTGTGTACATATTCTCCATGGAGGGATACGCCATCATGCATTCTCCCAGTCTTCGTCCGAAGTCCATGCAACCCCCATCTCCTTCAAGTGGTTCACGACGACGGCGGCGGCGGCGGCGATGACTGTTTGACAAGGGGCTTGAGGGTGTTGTCGTTGTCGTAGTGTAAAAATGGTAATTCTTGTCGGCATGGCGAGCGTGTTCTTCTTTGCGGTGCTGTGGTTGCTGCTGTTGTAGGGACTGGGAACTACGACGGATGCGCGCATTCGCTGGTTGTGGCTTCTGTCGACTAAACGTAGAATCATTCGATGACGTAAGGAGAGTGTGCGATCCTAGGCACGCAGAGGTATTGGACGATGCTCGCTGTGGATGGTGATACTGTTCATCTGATCCTTCTTCTTCTTGAGCCGAGCGTTGATTAGAAAAGGAATGGCGGCTATCGTTTCTATTCTTCTTGTTCTGGTTAGCGTAGTAGCTTGTATAAGCAGCACTATGATGACGATGACGGTGATTGTGTTTCGCGGCCTTCGGCGGGAACAAGAGGGAGGGCATGGTTTCTTCCAAAAACTCTTTGGTAGGGCCACCAGCATCGCATCCCATGTGCCGGCGCTGTTCCGGGTCACTGGGCTTCGCAAAGACTTCGTACGTGGCTGAATTATCGTCCGCAGAGGCAATGTCATCATAGTTAAGCTCGGTTTGGAGGGTAACCCCAGGATGCCGGCTTCGTTCTTGCTGTTCAAGTTGTGATGGTCGACGAGCGGGAGAAGCCTTGGCATAGAAGTTTTGTTCATTGCTGCCTGCAGTCACTTCGCTCGGGTAAGGAGGTTTGTCGTTGTGCTTGTGATGGGGATTATCATGCGTTTTGTCGTGTGGATCAAGGGACGTCAAGTTGGAAATGTCGTCGTCTCGATGATGATTGTTGTTGAATTGCTCAGCAGCAAGAAACCCAGCAGAGAATAAATCATTCAACCTCATACTGCTAACACTAACAGGAGTACCGGTATTGCAATTAGTAGCTTTAGCTGTCGTGCCACCAGCACTACTAGTAGTGTTGGCTAGTTTCCGAGAAGATGGGAGTTTGGAAAGATAGGGATGATCTTGGCTCTTGTTGCTGCTGTTTCTATGGTACCAGGTGTTGTGCGTTGAATTAGACAGTGCTGTGTTCATTGATTGATGTTATCATATAATTATATCTAGTACCGGCACACAGACGGAGTGCAAGGGTGGTGATCGGGAATGAGTGGACAGGGTTAGGCCACTAGTGTGAGATTGAGGTGATAGGGGTAGAGTTAAGGTACATAAAAAAAATAACGGGTGGAGTGATAGGCTGCCCACCCACCCGAGCATACTTGCTTCTATCAATTAACAAAATGTGGCTCAACAGTTAAATAGTGTTTATGTAAGTTGATTACGTGTGTCACAGAAGAGGGTAAGCAATGTGGTCACTCGTCCGATAGAGCAGAACAATGCTGGCAGTATAGAAGGGCGCTTCCGCTGAGAGAACGCATGCAGGATTCGTGAAACCAAGATTTGCAAGTGGGGCACATGGTTGTCGCGTCAAGAGGGCACATGGTTTTTGCGTCAAGAAGGTTGTTCCACTGCAAGCCACACTCAGCACAGTTGATGTTGTTGTTGAAGTTGTAGTCAGTTCCGTCGCAGCCGTATTTTGGGATGATATTTTTGTCAAGGCGTCGTCTCTTAGGTGGAGCAGCAGAATCAGGGGCAGGGTTCTCCGGGGCCACAACGGGAATTTGTTCGTTGGTAGGAAAACCTTCGGGG
>Ga0163146_10007634_pt1 | contig 11812 bp, 7 predicted proteins | sample OliLakLV19MP7G1_FD_148648 | JGI IMG/M metagenome (GOLD analysis project Ga0163146, IMG submission 148648) | Freshwater microbial mat bacterial communities from Lake Vanda, McMurdo Dry Valleys, Antarctica - Oligotrophic Lake LV.19.MP7.G1 | ecosystem: Environmental > Aquatic > Freshwater > Lake >... | reverse complement strand
CCCAATTCCCCTCCAACCCGCGACACACAGCCCGCTCCTTCAAACTTGCACATTTCCCGATTGTGGGACTCCACAACCGTCGACAGAATCAAACTGCGGTGCCCGCGCCTGACAGGCACCTCCGGAACCAACCTTCGGGTCGTCTGCCCACAGACCCCTCCCAACCAGAGATACACCATGACTTCGGTCCCCCATAGCGCGGGGCTTGCCTCGCGCGCCATGTGGGATCGACCCTGAGACCAAAGTCCGAGCGCCTTCAAAAAGGCGCACCGACAGGCAGGTGCCGCGACTCGCGGCGCCAGAGAGAGAGTCGAGGGCAACCTCGGCTCTCCTTCCTTTTTTCAAGCCCCGGCGCGGCCAGCCGATCGGCACACACAGCGCGACTTGAAGAACGAAGCACACGACACGCTCCGCTGCGACCTTGCCGCATGCACGCCGCTCCCACGTTTCTCGATCTGAATTCAGGCTTCGGTTAGGATCGTGGAAGTGCCCCCCATCGACAGCGACCGGGAGACGCGCCTGCTATCGGCGGCGCGTGCCGGCGACTCGCAAGCGCTCTCGCACTTGTTCCAGTCATATCAGCTCGAGCTGGAGCGCATGATCGATCTGCGTCTCGAGCCGGCCCTGCGCAGGCGCATGGATCCGGCCGACATCGTCCAGGAAGCCTGGGTCGAGATCGTGAAGCGCTTCGGCGAATGGAGCGCCTCGGGGACGATTCCCTTCCGCGTCTGGTTGCGCCTCTCGACCCTGCAGTCGCTCGGTCAGGCGCGGCGGCGTCACGTGGCGGCGGGCATCCGCGACGTCGGGCGCGAGGCTCCGCTGGCCGATCTCCGTCCCAGCGTCAGCGCGGTGGCGCTCGCCGAAGTATTCGTCGCGAGCACGACGTCGCCGTCCGCGGCGGCACAGCGCGAGGAGGTCCGCCAACGCGTGCTCGCGGCCTTGTCCGAGCTCGACGAGATCGACCGCGAGGTGATCCTCCTGCGGCGTTTCGAGAACTTGTCGAACTCCGAGATCGCCGCCGAACTGGGCATCGAGCCGGCCGCGGCCAGCAGGCGTTTCGCGCGGGCGATCCTGCGCCTCAAACCAGCGCTCTTGGATCTGGCCGATCCGTCGCGTGGAGGCAGCGCGTGAGCGACGGACGACCGGTCACGCTCGAGGATGCGCTCGAGCAATTCCTCGACGAGCGCGGCCGCGGATCGACCGAGTCGCCGGCCGCATTCGCTGCCCGCCACCCGCTCATCAAAAGCGATTTGCTCGACGCGATTCGCGTGCTCGGCCTGCTCGACGACGCGGCTCTGGCGGGGACGCCGGCGCACGGGGACTTGCCCGAGAGGATCGCCAACTTCCGTGTCGTGCGCGAAGTCGGCCGCGGCGGAATGGGCGTCGTGCTCGAGGCGGTCGAGGAACCGCTCGGACGCCGCGTCGCACTCAAGGTCCTGCCGCCCGAACTCCTGGCCAGCGCCTCGGCGCGCGCGCGTTTCAAACGCGAAGCGGAACTCGCGGCACGTCTCGACCACTCCGGGATCGCAACTCTCTACGGAGCGGGCGTCGACGCCGACCGACCGTGGATCGCGATGCGTTTCGTCGAGGGTCGAACGCTCTCGAGCCTCGTGACCGCAGCGCGCGCTGCTCACGCACGGTGCATCGCGTTCCCGAATGGACCCGCGTCGGTCATCGACGTCGCACGCTGCTTCGCATCCGTCGCGCGTGCGCTGCACTTCGCGCACGAGCACGGCGTCGTGCACCGCGACGTCAAGCCGTCGAACATCATCGTGTCGGACGACGGCACGCCGACGCTGCTCGACTTCGGGCTCGCGATCCGCGACGACGTCGAGGTGTCGGCTCTGACGCGCACGGGTGAAACCGCCGGTACTCCGGCGTATTTCGCGCCCGAAATCGTGAATGCGGAGATGGCGCGCCCCGATGCGCAGAGCGACGTCTACGCGCTGGGCGTCTCGCTGTACGAATGCCTCACGACGCAGCGCCCGTTCGACGCGCCGACGCCGGTCGCTCTCTACCGCGCCATCGGTTCGGGAGTCGCAACCGATCCGCGAACCTTGAACCCGAACGTGTCGCGCGATCTCGCGGTCGTCGTGGCGACGGCGATGGAGCGCGAACGCGTACGGCGCTATTCGAGCGCGGCGCGGCTCGCCGACGATCTCGAAGCCGTGGTCGCAGGACGGCCGATCGCGGCGCGACCGGTGCCGCTCGCCGGACGTATCGCGCGTTGGGCGCGGCGCGAACCGCGACAGGCCGTGCTCGCCGGATTGCTCGGCGTCATGGCGCTCGGACTCGCGGCGCTGGCGGGCAACTGGTGGGTGTCACGCGGCGTCGTGCACGCGGCGGAAGAGGTCTCGCGCGGTACGAAACGCGAAGAAGCGCTCGCTGCGGGATTCGTCGCGCTGATGGCGGAAGATCGTGTCACGACCCAACGCGAGTTCGAGGGCGCCCTCAGCATCGATCCGCGCTGTCAGGACGCCGTCGTGGGCCTCGCGCTCGAGAGCTTGGGACGCAACGCCAAGGACGAGGCGCTGCAGAGAGTGCGCGAGTTGCCCAGCACGCGCGGGATCGAGGCGCTGCGAGCGTTCTGCCGTGGCGAAGCGGTCGCGCAGGATCGCGGGGCGATCGCGGATCCGGCGACAAGCGCGGACGACTTCTTCCTCCTGGGTCTGCTGCTCGGCGCGGAAGCCGCCACGCGTCCGCCGGCTGCGGCTCGCGCGTTCGGTCGGCGCGCTCTCGCCATGATGAACGAGGCGGTCGTGCGCACGCGTACGCCCCGGCTGCTCCACCACCTCGGTCGCGTTCACGCAGCAAACCACGCGCAGGACGAAGCTGCAGCGCGTTCGGCTGTCGGAGCGGTGCTGGCGCTATTCCCCGAGAGCCCGCATGCACTCGTCGAGGCCGGCGTCGTCATGTCCGATCTCGACCCACCCGCCGCCGCTGTGCTGCTCGAGCGCGCGACCACGCTGGACCCCACGAACGGAGCCGCGTTCCAAAACCTGGCCGCTCTCTACCAGCAGCTCGGCCGACTCGAGGAGTCCGAGTGCGCGGCGTGGCGCGCGTGCGCGTTGACCCACAAGGCCGAGTGCATCAACACGCTCGGCGTCACGCTGATGATGCGCGGCTGTTCCGACGAAGGCGGCGTTGCGTTCGAGCGAGCGTTCGCGACCGATCCGAAGCACTACTTCGCCGCGCGCAACCTGGCGGGCTTCTGCGTCGAGAGCGGTGCGCCGGCGCGTGGCGAGGCTCTGTTGGCTGGAATCCTGCGTCGCAGTCCGTTCGACGTGGAGAGTCTGGACTACGCGCACCAAGCACTCGATCGACTCGCGCGTCCAGAGGATGCCACCGACCGCTTGCTGGCCGCGCTCGCGCTCGAACCGCGCGACGGACATCTGTGGGCGGCATATTTCCGCCGCATGCGCTTGGCGGGCGACATGCAAGCTGCGCGCGCCGTGTTGGATGCGGGACTGCAGTTCGCGCCTGGAGATCCGGCGTTGCTCGAGATCCAAGCGGTCCTCTCGAAGAAGCCCTGAGACCAGTCCGCTCACGCGTGGGTGGAGAGTCGCACGGCCTGCTTCGGCCTCCGGCGCTTTCCTTCGAGGTGTCGTCAACGCGAGCCGCGCATCGGATTCCGCGGAATTGCGGTAGCAGCGTGGCTGGTCCGAACAGGCCTCGTTTCGGCGCGGGACCGTCATCGTGAAGCGATGCGGAGGACCGATCGCCGATGCGAAACCCGAGGTCAGCTATGAAGCCCACACGCAGCACGATCCCCCACTTCGAATACACCCTGCTCGCCGCGCTCGTCGCTGCGTGGGCGGCGCCGTCTCACGCGCAAGAGGCGCCCTTGTTCGAGCATGCGCGCGCCGATCAGGCCCGCATGCTGTACGACGAGCCCGGTGACGGACGCGTTTGGGCCGCGGGCACGCGCTACAAAGCGAGCTTCGGCAGCGACGGCGCTGTGTTCATCCCGGCCTTCGGTTCGCAAGCCCCGCACAACTTCCCGCACGCGTTGTCGCCCGATCGTGTGACGGTGAACGGCGAGCCGATCGCGTTCGAGTCGCGTGTCGATGCGCGGCGTGAGACCGATCGCATTTCGTTCGAGCGCGGTGCGTTCGTCGAGCGCTACGACCTGGCGCTCGAGTCGCTCGAGCAGAGCTTCGTGTTCGATCAACTCCCGCGCGCGGGCGAACTCGTGCTGCACATCCCGGTCGCGAGCGAACTGGTCGCGAGCGAAGGCGACGACGGCCTTGCGTTCTCGAGCGACTTCGGCACGTTGACCTACAGCCGCGCGATCGCGATCGATGCGACTGGACGACGCTTCAGCGCGCCCACGCATCTCGTCGACGGCGCGATCGTGATCTCGGTCACCGCAGCCGACATCGCTCGAGCGACGTTCCCCCTCGTGATCGATCCCGTCGTCGGCACGCTGGCCGTGATCTCGACGACGGACGACACGCGCGAGCCGGACTTGGCGTACGACGCCTTCGACAACCTGTGGCTCCTCACGTGGACCGTCGCGTTTTCCGCGACAGACCTCGACGTGCGCGCGCGCACCGTCTTCAGCACGGGTTCCATCGACACCGCGATCGACATCACGACGGAGAGCTGGGACGTCCCGCGCTCTGCGTACCTCGCCTTCTCGCACACGTTCCTCGTCGTCGCCTCGACCGGACAGCACATCAAGGGCCGCATCGTCGACCCCAACGGCACGATCAACGTCGTCGGACCGCAGGTCCTGATCAGCGGCAGCGATACCGGCGCGAAGACGAATCCGGACGTGGGCGGCGACTCCACGTCGAGCACGACGAATCACTTCTGCGTCGTGTGGGAGCGCGCGGGAGCGACCCACGGCACGGGCATCATCGCGGCGCGACTCCTCACTCCCACGGGAGGCGTGTTGGGCGCGAACGCCACCTACTTGACCAACTCGCTCTTCGAATCAGGGGTGCGACCGACGATCTCGAAGTCGCCCAACGGAAGCGAATGGTTGATGGCCTTCACTTACAGCGACGCACTCGCGCCCGCGAACATCTACGCCGCGCGGATCCAAACCAACGGCCCGATTCCCACGAGCGGTTTCGCCGTGACCGGGGGCAGCAGCTACTCGCGACAGCCGGTCGTGTCGAGCTTCCAGACGAACACGACGCGCGCGATGATCGCCTACAGGAACAGCGCGACGACGAGCGGCCAAGGTGACATCTGGGTCGCGTTGCTCGACGGCTCGAGCGTCCTCTCGAGGACGAACTTGACGGCGCTCGAGAACTCGGGATTCCAGAGCCGGGACCAGACCGATCCCGCCATCGACTGCGACGGCCAGCACTTCGTCGTCGCCTACTCGGAGTTCGACGCCAACTTCTCGACCTGGTCCATCCTCGTGACGGACATCGCGACGGCGGCCAACGATCTCGACCTCGTGCAAACCCGCGTGCCCGACCTGCATCTCGGCCTGAGCGAACTCCGCACGCAGGTCGTCGCGCAGCGCAACACCTCGGGCGCCCTCAGCCAGCGCTTCGGCATCGGGTACCACGTCCGCCAGAGCGACCAGAACTACGATATCTTCTCCAAGACCTTCGATGCGTTCGAGGGCGGTTCGATCGAGAGCTTCTGCACGAGCGCGACGATCGCGTGTCCGTGCGGGAACGGCGGAATCAGCACCAACGGCTGCGCCAACTCTCAAGTTCCGTTCGGCGGCTTCATGAACGTCCATGCGGGACTCTCCTCGACTGTGAACGATTCGCTCGTGCTCAACGCGAGCGGGCTCCCCGCCGGCACGACCTGCCTGTTGTTCCAAGGCACCGCAGCGGGTCTGCCTCAGTTCTTCGGCGACGGAGCGCTGTGCACGTCGGGGACGATCACGCGCATCGTGGTCAGGTCGGTGGCCACCACGTTCCTCCGTTATCCGCAGGTCGGCGATCCGAGTTTGTCGATCACGGGCGGCGTGCCGATCGGCGGCGGTCTGCGCACGTACCAGACGTGGTATCGCGACACGGCGGGCTTCTGCACGAGCGCGACGTCCAACGTCACGAGCGGGCTGCTCGTGAATTGGGCGCGCTGAAGTCTCGGATCCAGCGAGCGCCGCGCGTCGGAACGATCCGGCGCGCGGCGCTCGTTGCGTTCCTGTCGAAGCGTGGCGAGCGGAGTCGGCGTGCTCGAACGTCTTGCTCGGCCCTGGCGCGCTGTTCTCCGGCGCCGGGCGGGATGAGAACGTGAACCGTGTTTTCCTCGGAATCTCAGTTGCCGCGGAGGCCTGGCGGACAGGACTGGAGGCGGCGCTGGACCGTCGTCGCGGAGCGATGCGGTGGACCGGCGGGCGATACGAACCCCGAGGTCTTCCATGCACTCCACGCGCAACACGATCCTGCTCCTCACATCGGTCTGGCTCGCCGCACTCACGGTCGCTGCGAGCATTCCGGCCCGCGCTCAATCCGCTCAGGATGCGACCCCTGCGGCTCCGCGATTGGCGCGGATGAGCTTCGCGCGCGACCGCGTTCTCTACGACGAGTCGGACGACGCTCGCACCTGGGCCGTCGGCACGCGCTACAAGGCGAGCTTTGGATCGGAAGGCGCGGTGTTCATCCCGGCGTTCGGCTCGCAGGCACCGCGCAACTACCCGCACGCGCTGTCGCCCGATCGAGTGACGGTCGACGGCGAGGCGCTCGCGTTCGAATCTCGCACGTCAGCCGCGCGCGACGAGAATCGCGTCTCGTTCGAGCGCGGCGCGTTCGTCGAACGCTACGACTTGGCGCTCGAATCGCTCGAGCAGAGCTTCGTGTTCGAGAGTCTGCCGCGCGCCGGCGAACTCGTGATCCGCATCCCGATCGCGAGCGAACTCGCTGCGAGTGAAGGCGAACACGGCCTCGAGTTCGCGAACGACTTCGGCACGCTGACGTACAGCCGCGCGATCGCGATCGATGCTCTGGGACGGCGGTTCACCGCACCCACTCGACTCGTCGACGGATCGATCGAGATCGCGGTCAGCGCCGCGGATATCGCTGTCGCAACATTCCCACTCATCGTCGATCCCGTCGTCGGCACGCTGTACGCCAACCTGGCGCTCGACGACACGCGCAACACGGACTCGGCCTACGATGTCGCCCACGACCTGTGGTTGCTGACGTGGACCAACGCATTCTCGGCGACGGACACGGACGTCTTCGCACGCGGATGGCAGGTCGGCGGCGTCATCGACATCGTGCTCGACTCGACTCAGGATTCCTGGAACGTGCCGCGCTGCGCCTATCTCGCAGCCAGCAGTGGATTTCTGGTCGTGGCTTCGGTCACGTTCCCCGGCGCGCAACTCATCCGGGGAAAGCGGGTGCTCCTGTTCTCGGGAGTCCTCCTCCAAGGCGTCGCGTTCGACATCAGCGGCGGGGACATCGGCGCGAAGACGAATCCGGACGTCGGCGGCGATTCCGACCCCAACGGATCGACCAACTTCTGCGTCGTGTGGGAGCGCGCGGAAGGGACCCAACACGGCATGGCGTCGATCGCAACTCGCCTGGTCTCGTCGAACGCGATTCCCCAGGGATCGAACGCCACGTACCTGACGATCATCACAGCGGGTTCAGCGAACTCGCCGACGGTCTCGAAGTCTTCGAACGGTTCGAACTGGCTCGTGACGTTCATCTACGATGCCGGGATCAACCCTGACAACGTGTGGGCCGCGCGGGTCGGTGTGAGCGGCGGAGTGCTTTCCAGTGCGTTCCCCGTCACCTCGAGTTTCAACTTGTCGACGCAACCTGTCGCATCGAGTTTCTTGAACAACTCCTCACGCGCGATGATCGCTTACCGGAGGCGTGCGACGCAGACCGGGCAGGGCGACATCTGGGTCGCGCTGCTGGACGGATCGACGGTTCTCTCGAACACGAACCTGACCGCGCTCGAGAACTCGGGATTCCAAGCGCAAAATCAGATCGATCCAGGGATCGATTGCGACGGACAGCACTTCGTCGTCGCGTACTCGGAGTTCGATCCGACGTTCTCGCTGTACAACGTGCACGCAACGGACATCGCGCTGTCGGGAAACGCCCTCGTCCTCGTGCAGAAGCACGTCCCGGTGCGACTCCGTGGCTTGTCTGAGTTCCGCACCCAGGTCGCGGCGGCTCGGGACGTGGGCACGGCGAACTCGCGGGACTTCTGCATCTCGTGGGACTTCCGCGAGAACGACCAGGACTACGACCTCGACTTCGAACTTTTCGAAGCGCGCGCGGGCGGATCGAACTCGACCTACTGCTTCGGCAATGGGACGGGAGGTACTTGCCCGTGCGGGAGCACCAGCACTGCCACGGGCTGCGGGAACTCGAGCGGTCAGGGTGCGACGCTGCAGGTGAGCTTGCCGTTGAGTTGGAGCGGACCGTCGTCGTTGGACGGCAATGCGAGCCTGCTCGCGAATGGCGTACCGAACGGGACGATGTGCCTGTTCTTCCAAGGCACGACGCAGAGCGCGGGCACGCCGCTCGGCGACGGACTCCTGTGCGTGACGGGCGCGATCACGCGACTCGGGGTCAAGTCGGCACCGTCCGGTTCGGCCGTGTTGCCATCGGCGGGCGACGCGGGGCTGCACATCCTCTCCGGCGTCCCGATCGACGGCGGCGCGCGCACGTACCAAGTGTGGTACCGCGACTCGGTGAACTTCTGCACGAGCGCAACGTTCAACCTGACGAACGGATTACTCCTGAACTGGGCGCGTTGAGCGCGCCGACTCGCGAGTCGATTTGAAGCTCGAGGGTGACGCGCTCGTCGGCCGTTTCGATCTCGGACCGCAGGGCGCGGCGCCCGGCGGAGTGCGTTCGAAGAAATCGACCGGCGCCGCGCACTTCGATCGCTTGTGGCTCGACGTGGATCGCGACAGCCGTTCGCCCGGCCTGCTCTGAGTGGCGAGCGCCGCGCCACTCCTCTACTCTTCGCGGCCCGCACGTCGTTTCGCACTCGATTCCGCAGAGTTCCCCCATGTCCGAATCCCGCATCACGCTCCGCGCCAAAGATTACGCCCAGTGGTACCAAGACGTCGTTCGCGAGGGCGGCCTCGCCGAGCCGGCGGAAGTCGTCAAAGGGTGCATGGTCATCAAGCCGCACGGCTACGCGATCTGGGAGAAGATGCAGGCCGACCTCGATCGCCGCTTCAAGGCGACGGGCCACCAGAACGCGTACTTTCCGCTGCTGATTCCGCTCTCGTTCCTGGCGAAGGAAGCGCAGCACGTCGAAGGCTTCGCGCTGGAATGCGCTGTCGTCACGCACGCTGGTTTGCGCGCTGTCGATGGAAAGATGGAGATCAAGAACGAGCTGGAAGAGCCGTACGTCATCCGTCCGACGTCCGAAACGATCATCGGGCACTTCTTTGCGAAGTGGATCGATTCGTACCGCGACTTGCCGTTGCTCATCAATCAATGGGCGAACGTGATGCGTTGGGAAAAGCGCACGCGGTTGTTCCTGCGCACCGGCGAGTTCTTGTGGCAAGAGGGCCACACCGCGCACTCGAGTCACGACGAAGCGCTCGAAGAAGTGCAGCGCATGCTCGACGTCTATCGCGATTTCGCGCACGAATACATGGCGATGCCGGTGATCCAAGGCATCAAGACGACGAACGAGCGCTTCGCCGGCGCGGTCGAAACGCGCTGCATCGAAGCGATGATGCAAGACGGCAAGGCTCTGCAGGCGGGCACGAGTCACGACCTCGGCCAGAACTTCGGACGAGCGTTCAACGTCATGTTCCAGAGCGAAAAGGGCGAGCGCGAATTCGTGTGGCAAACGTCGTGGGGTGTGTCGACGCGACTCGTCGGAGCGCTCGTCATGACGCACTCGGACGACGACGGTTTGGTGCTGCCGCCGAAGCTCGCGCCCATTCACGTCGTGATCGTGCCCATCTATCGCAAGGACGACGAGAAGGCGCGCGTGAACGAAGCCGCGCAAAAGATCGCCAAGGAACTGCGCGAGGACGGCCTCACCGTGAAGGTCGACGATCGCGACGGCGTGAAGCCGGGCGCGAAATATTACGAGTGGGAACGCAAGGGCGTGCCGATCCGCATCGAGCTTGGGCCGCGCGATCTCGACGCCGGCACGGTGATGATCAAGCGTCGCATCGCACCGATCGGACCGGATGGAAAGGCCGTGAAGGAGACGTTGCCGATGGCCGAACTCGGCGTTTCGATCGGTCGCGTGCTCGACGAGTTCCAGACGTTCTTGTACGAACGCGCGCTGAAGTTGCGCGACGCGAACACGGTCACGATCGACTCGTGGAGCGACTTCGAAGCGACGTTCAAAGACGACGGTTCGAAGTTCGCGTGGGCGCATTGGGACGGCACGACCGAAACCGAGCTCGCGATCAAGGAAGCGACGAAGGCCACGATCCGCTGCATTCCGCTCGACGGTCATGGGCCGGCGAAATCACCCGGCAAGTGCGTGAAGACTGGCCAGCCGAGCTCGCAGCGCGTGCTGTTCTCGAAGAACTACTGAGCGCGCGCGAAGCGGGGCATCGGCGATCGTTTCGGATCCACGCAATCGTGGCCCGACTCTCGCACGACGATGACGAGCGCACTGGCAGACGAGTTACCGTGCGCGGACCCTCTCGGCAATGCCATTAGGCTCCTCGCCTTCCTGACGCGCCCCACCGCGGAGTCGGTTTGAGGGAGACTCTTCGAAAGGACCGGCCAGCCCGTGGCCTGTAGCGCGCCTGGGAGATGCGTTGCCCGAGGAGTTGCAGTTCGCGGAGGACTTGTCCGTGTTCCGTTGGTAGCAGGATGCGCGTGAGGTGACACGCAACGGCCATGACTGCGGCCTTTTGGGAGGGCTTTCCTCTCTGAGGCACAGTGTTGTCGTCCACTGCTTCGACGCAGAGTCGCGTGATAGCGAGGAAGAGCACCAACGCGCTGACCTCTTGGCGAACACCCGTAGGCGACTTTGACCGGAACTGTCCCTGTCCGATGTAGGGACCTTTCATGGCCTTGAAGAACTCCTCGACTTCCCAGCGCATGCGGTACACGTCGGCGATCTCACTGAGGGCACACTCATGCGCGGTCAGCCCCCGGTGTCGGGGTAGTTGTCGCCCGGGCTGAGTTCCCCGCGGGGCCCCTGTTCGGGTACTCCCGAGCAGGGTGCGGTTCTTCCTCCTGCCCGCAGGGCAGCACGCCCCCATGGGGGCGCGATTTGCAACATCCATCGACATCTCCGGGGGCGGAGAAGACACCACAGTGCCCTACTCCCAGAAGTTCAAGCTGCGCATGATCCAACGTCTCACCTCCCCCAACGCTCCGAGCGCCAACACGCTCTCGCGCGAGGTCGATGTGCCTCAGCCCACGCTGTCGCTCTGGCTGCGACAGGCGCGTACGCTCCCGCCGATGACACGCGAACACAGCGAAGGCGCCAACTCCAGCGATCCGAAGAGTCCGAAATCCTGGAGCGCCGAGGAGAAGTACAGAGCCGTCCTGGAAGCATCCACGATCGCCGACGCCGACATCGGAGAGTTCTTGCGCAAGCGCGGCCTGCATGCTGCTGCGGTCGGCGCATGATCGACGCCGCCGCGCACTTGTGCGATGCCGTGTTGCCGGAGGTGCCGATCCGCCAGTGGGTGCTCTCGCTCCCCTTCCGCATGCGCTATCTGTTGGCCTACGACGCCAAGCTGTGCTCCGCCGTGCGGCGCATCCTCGTGCGTGTGATCCTCGGTTGGCTCGCCGAGCGCGCGGGGGCGAAGGGCATCGAGGGTAGCCGCTCCGGTGCTGTGGTCCTGGCGCAGCGCTTCGGCGGCGCGCTGAATCTCAATCTCCATTTTCACGTGCTGGTCATCGATGGCACCTACTCAGGCCACGCCACGAACCCG
>Ga0163146_10007629_pt1 | contig 11815 bp, 5 predicted proteins | sample OliLakLV19MP7G1_FD_148648 | JGI IMG/M metagenome (GOLD analysis project Ga0163146, IMG submission 148648) | Freshwater microbial mat bacterial communities from Lake Vanda, McMurdo Dry Valleys, Antarctica - Oligotrophic Lake LV.19.MP7.G1 | ecosystem: Environmental > Aquatic > Freshwater > Lake >... | reverse complement strand
TCCTGTAGGCGATTCGACCGCGGATATACGAGAACTACGCGACAACGGACGTTAGCCTTGCTCTACGTTTCGGACGTGAATGCGCTTGAGGTGGCGGTAACGTGCCGGCACCTCGAAGCGTCGGGACTCGATGCTGACCGTACCGTCGCTCTTGCGCTGAGAGCGGGGGACGGTGGCGCAAAACGCATAGCGGAGATCCTCGGGCTTGGGAGAGTCACGATGCAGATCGGGGCCTGCGATGCTCGACCTCGTAACTGCGCACCTCGCGCGCTTCAAGACGGTCCTGCGCCCGCTGCTGACCTCGCGTGCGCTTTCCGCTTGGGGCGCGCCGGACCTTGTGCAGGCCGTTCTTCCGCATGAACCGCCTCACCGACGAGTAGGACGGCACACCACCAAGATCCGGGCTCTTCTTGGCCAGGGCGACGAGGTTGTCGAAATGGAGTTTTGCGCTCCATCTCGGGTGTGCCGTGTACTGCGCCCGTAGCGCCTGTCTCAGCTTTTCCGACAACGACGGATGCGCGCCTCGATCTTTGCGCGGCTTCTTGCGCAGGACCTCCACGGGATTTACCTTCAAGTCCCGCGCCAGGTAATACCAGCGCTCGATGGTCGGGAACGAGAAGAGCGTCAGCTCCCCGGTGACCGGGTGGCGCCATAGCCTGGTCGAAAGCGTCTCGATCGCCGATGCGAGTTCGCCGCTTCGAGGCGGCGCCGACAGCAGCGACCCCACAATCGAAAAACGGAGGTGCGCCCAACGCTCCTCCAGACACACGTTGACTTGATCGCTCACGGTCACTCCTCTCGGGAATCGGCCACTATTGGCCAAACCACAACAACCGAGAGGCTAGGCGGCGAAGGTCTTACTTTCTAGATGTCATCTTCTGCGTATTCCTTCCGACCCTCACGAAGCCTGCGCCAGAAGCCACGGCCGTGTCGTCACCGGTGAGAGAAATTGCAGCAACGCGAGCAACCGGCTCGTGCCTCCCGACTCCAGGCCGAACGCCCCGGCCAAGGAGAAGGGCAACGCGGCCACCTCGATCGGCGAAGCAAACCGAGCCTGCGCGCTCCGCCAGAAAGGACTCATCGCAAACGCCGTGCGCCACCATTCACACCAGCGCGCCACCGTTCTCTTCGGTACACCCCACTCCGCCTGAAGCACCGATATCCGTGCCCGTGTCGGTCCATGCCGCAGCGTCGCCACCAGCACCACGACGACGCCCAGGTAAACCCTACGACCCAAGAACAGCGCCGACTCCGGCGTCGTCCGCTTCCGACAGGCCGCGCACGTGAAGCTCAACCGGAAGCCACACCCCGCTGGCAGACCAAAGCCGCTGGGCGTCGACCATTCTCAGGATCCCAGGCAAGCTGGCATCCTGGACAACAGTTTGATACAACATCCGTCCCCCCTTTTCTTTGACAGCTAAGGAGGGGACCCTCTCGGGGACTTTTTGTCAAGCCCCCGGGAGGGCCTACGACGTATGGGTCAACCTTCCAGATGGGCCGGGGGTGGCCTCCCTCAGCGATCGTGACCAGAAAGGCACGTGTTCCCAGCAAACACAATGGCCGTGCTCAGCGGTCTCGACGCTGACGTGCTTCAAGATGTCTCTCGGGGCCTTCAGATGCGCTTCTCCTGAGCTTGCCGGATGCGGTCTCGGACCTCGTCGCCGACACTGTCGACTTGGTCCATGGCAGATTCGGTCGCGTTGGCCGAAGGCTTGTTGCGTTGGTCTCGTTCGATCCCCAAATGGGCGTCAATGCCTCTGTGGATGAGGCGGATCATCGCGACCAGATTCTTGGATCCCATCACTTCAGGCATGAGGCGACCGAGGTCTACGCCGGCAGGCGCCATTCCAAGCTCCTTGAGGACCCTCATCGCCACGGATCGAGGTCGATCTGCGAGCCGCTTCCGTGCGCCTTGGCGTCTCTTCTGGGGGGATACAGGTATGGCTGCGGGTGGGCCACCCAACATCTTCGCCTGCGTCTTGGCCAACATCTCCTTGACCTGATCACGGCTCATGACGTCGCCAAAGCGAACGCCCAACACCGGGATTGCGGCCTCGAGAATCCTGTCGACGACCCGGCTGTCGTTGGGATCCAGGAAGGACTGCCTTACAAAGTCGCTAAGGATCTCGCCGTGAACCAGCATGTCGTTGTCGAAGCGCCTTGGCTGGCCGCCTCCGCTCTCGCTCTCCGGTTCTGCGTCGGCGCCCTGAGTCTCCAGCCACTCCCTAAAGACTTGTTGGTCCGCCAGATCAAACTCGCGGAAGTCTTTCCAGTTGGCGTCATTGTTTAGGCCAACGTGCGACACGACATAGCCGTGGTTCGCGGGATTACCCGGATCATCCTGGGTCAGGACTCGCATGATTCGCCCGACGAACTGCACATACGGGGACAAACTCCGAAATGGGCGAAAGATTGCGGCGACGCTCAGGGGTGGGTGGTCAAAGCCTTCTCCGAGCATCTGTACCTGGACGATGCAATCGATCCGACCCTCATCGAGCGCAAGGAGCGCCGCTTGACGCTGATCAGGATCCATCTCGCTGTAGATCTCTCGCACCTTGACGTTGCGTTGTTCATAGAGCACACGGATCTGATGAGCGTGATCGATCGAGCAGGCGGCGGCGATGATCTGCTGACGCTGTCCGGTTTTCTCGCGCAACTCACGCATGCGCTGGATGCTTGCATCGACAACGCTGATGTTGCACTCGGGCGCCAGCGCTACACCCTTGCGAAACCAGGCTTCCTCGCGGAGTTCCATCACCTCCGCCAGCGTATGCCTGCGGGCGTCGTCCCTATAAGTGAAATGGATCTCTGACGGTGCCACATTTATCGAATGAATCTGTTTTATGTAACCAGCAAGCATCGCCTTTGCGTACGGGTATCGGTAGACCACATCACCGGTTACGCGCTGACCATCGCTACGAAATGGGGTCGCGGTCAAGCTGACAACCTTTGCTTCGGGGAAGCGTTCGAACACTTTCCGCCAACTGCCGGCGACGTTGTGATGGCCTTCGTCAACCAACAGCATGCCGAAGAAGTTTGGAGGGAATTGAGGGAGCCAACGGTCAACTGAGCTGGCGAGCTGCTGAATGTTCGTCACGACGTACTGGCTTTCAGTACAGTCGTGAATGTTTGCTTGGGGCCCATCGAGGACGGCGGCGAAAGGTCCTTCCGCGAAGGACGACAAGACCTTGGTCTTGCCGAGGAAGAATTTCGGGTTGCCCACCTCTAGAGCCTCGGCGATGCCTCCCCGAATAATCGTGTTCGGGGCAATGATTAATACCCGGCCTTCAGAGATCCCAAATGGAAGAATGGCAATCAGCCCCGTCTTACCGCAGCCGACAGGAATCTGAACGACCGCAGGCGTCCTCTTCTGCTCGAAGTGTTCCCGGACCAATCGGTGAGCCTCGCGCTGAGGCTCGCGGAGGCGATCGTTGGTTTCAATATTGGCTATTGAACTGATAAAGAAATTACCGGGGTTCCTTTCCTCTGCGCGTTTGTAGTCGAGACGCAAAGGCTCAAGGTCGGAGCGCTTGTAGTAGCGATATCCGTTGCCAGGGTGCCGTATGGACTTGAGCTTTCGTTCAGCGTCCCACCTCCGCAGCGTTTGAGAGGAGACTCCGAGATACTTGCTAGCTTGCTGAATCGAGAGATAATCGGCTGGTTGGTCGTCAGACTCAGGCATGGTCAACATTATACAAACATATTCCTTAGGTCCATCACTACTCTCATTGATGTCTATCCCAATGGGAAATCACTCGACTTAACCCCAAAGCCCGAGCTAGGATTTCATTCTGTATTTGCGAATCGCGAATGTCGAATGACCCAACCAAGACTCCGCCCTCAAGATGTTCTCGTCATGGCAAAGCTCCTTGTCTACCCAGGCCAACGCCCGCCAATGGCCCAGATGGGTGTGGAACTCGGCATCAGTTCATCCGAGATCCATGCCTCTCTTCGCCGCCTTGAACTAGCCCGGCTTCTTGTTGAGGGCGAGACTGGCTTGCGACCCATGCTCCAGGCCGTCGAGGAGTTCCTATTGCACGGAGTGAAGTACGTATTCCCAGCCAAGCGCGGAGGCGTCGTTCGCGGCTTGCCGACCTCCTACGCGGCCCCTCCCCTTAGTGCCCTTCTGAACGCCACTTCGGACCTCCCGCCCGTTTGGCCCTACGCCGAAGGGATTCAAGGCGTGGCGCTGGAACCTCTCTACCGCACCGTTCCCTCTGCGGCTCTTCGAGACCCATCCCTGTATGAATTGCTCGCCCTCATTGATGCAGTGAGAGAGGGCCGAGTGCGCGAGCGAAAACTAGCAGAGGAGGAGCTTAGGAAACGAATACGAGGCCCTGTCGATGCACGACCCTAATCGACGCCTGCTCGAGGAGGCTGTTCAACTTCTCCGCCCCTTGCTCGAGGAGCTGGTCTTCGTGGGTGGATGCGCCACCGGCCTGCTCATAACGGACCCTGACTCCCAAGGCATTCGAGCGACCCGAGACGTCGATGTCATTGTTGAGATTGGCAGTTACGGTGAATACGTTGGGGGCTTCGCGGAACGCCTTCGTAGGCTCGGGTTGAAGGAAGACAGTGAGGTGATCTGTCGGTGGCGAAAGGGCGACCTCATCATTGACGTGATGCCTACATCTCCTGACGCTCTTGGTTTCACGAACCGCTGGTACATCTCCGCTATATCCTCCGCGATCGATGTCGAGGTTGCGGGCAGCGACATTCGGCTCATCGCCCCCGAGTATTTCTTGGCTACGAAGCTGGAGGCGTTCCATGGTCGAGGGAAGGGCGATTACAGCGGCAGCCACGATCTAGAAGACGTCGTCGCGGTGATCGACGGACGGCCGGAAATAGTGCTAGAGGTACGCGACGCTGAGGTTGATGTTCGCAACTATCTCTCGTCGTCCTTTGTCAGTTTGCTTGGGACTCGCGCGTTTCAGGATGCACTGCCTGGATTCCTACCACCGGACTACGCGAGCCAGCTGCGACGGCCGCTCCTTGTTGAACGACTGAGAGCCCTGGCCTCGTCAGGCGACGTGACCTAGGAACTCATCGCCGTTTGGGCGGCAGCTTTTCGCGCGGGCCAGACCTTCGTGTCCTCGGCCATCTACGGCCGAGGACGCCCCACGAGTACGAGCGCCGCGCGATTTCAAAACGAACGTCAGGCCGGCGATGCATGCGCCGACCTCCATTGGAAGCCGTCGCTAGGCGTCGCCGCCGTACGTCCCGCCCACCGCGGCTTCTTCGGTCGCGAAGTCGGGCTGCTTGTACGTGCCGTCGAACGTTTCCTCGCGGGCCTCGTAGACCTCCTCGGGGATTTCCACGCGCTGGTAGTACGGCATACCGGTGCCGGCAGGGATCAGCCGGCCCATGATGACGTTTTCCTTGAGACCGCGCAGGTGGTCGACGCGGCCGGAGATGGCCGCTTCGGTGAGCACACGCGTAGTTTCCTGGAAGCTCGCGGCCGAGATGAACGAGTCGGTCGAGAGCGACGCCTTGGTGATGCCGAGCAGGATGCGCTTGGCGCCCGCGGGAGCTTTGCCGGCTGCTTCGAGCTTCCCGTTTTCGCGCATGAAGCGGTAGAAGTCGACCACTTCGTCGACCAGGAAGTCGGAGTCGCCCACCTCCTCGATCTTCACCCAGCGCATCATCTGACGGCCGATGACTTCGATGTGCTTGTCGTTGATCGCGACGCCCTGGAGGCGGTAGACCTCCTGGATTTCGTCGACCAGGTAGCGCTGCAACTCGTCGGCGCCCTTGACCTTGAGGATGTCGTGGGGATCGATGGGACCGTCCATGAGCGGATCGCCCGCCACCACCGCCTCGCCTTCACGCACGTTGACGTGCGCACCGCGGGGCAGCTGGTACTCGTGCTGCTCGCCGTCCGGGGTCACCACCAGCACCTTGCGGTGCGCCTTGGTGACATCGCCGAACTTGACCAGGCCGTTGACTTCGCTGATGACCGCGGGCTCCTTGGGACGACGGGCCTCGAAGAGCTCGACCACGCGCGGGAGACCGCCCGTGATGTCCTTCTGCTTGGCCGTCTCGCGCGGGATCTTGACCAGAACGTCGCCGGCGTCCACGGTCTGACCGTCCTGCACCATCAGATGCGAGCCGGAGGGCAGAAGGTAACGACGCTTCATCTTGCCGTCGTCGCCCTTGATCTCGATGCGAGGCTGCTTCTTCTCGTCGGGAGAGTCCATGATGACGAGAGCGGAAAGGCCGGTGTTCTCGTCGACATGTTCGCTGACCGTCTGTTTTTCGAGGATGTCCTTGAAGACGACGACACCCGCTTCTTCGGTCAGGATCGAGAAGGAGAACGGATCCCACTCGACGAGCTGCAGAGCGGCTTCAACCTCCTGGCCTTCCTTCACCTTGAGCTTGGCGCCGTAAACGATCTGGTGACGCTCGCGCTCGCGGCCCTTGCTATCGGCGACGATCAGCCAGCCGCCACGGTTCATGACGATGGACTCGCCCTTCTTGTTCTTGACCGTGGTCAAGCCCTGGAAGGCGATGATGCCCGCGTGCTTCGCTTCGACCGTGGACTGCTCGGAGCGGAGCGAGGCCGCGCCGCCCACGTGGAACGTGCGCATGGTGAGCTGGGTTCCGGGTTCGCCGATCGACTGGGCGGCGATGACGCCCACCGCCATGCCGATTTCGACGATCTTGCCGGTAGCGAGGTCACGGCCGTAGCACAGCGCGCAGACGCCGCGCGCGGAGGCGCAGGTCAGCACCGAGCGGATACGGATGTGATCGACGCCCGACGCGTCCACGTGAGTGGCCTTGTCTTCGGTGACTTCGTCGTTGGCGGCCACGATGACGCCGCCCCCGAACGGGTCCCGAACGTCCTGGACGCTGACCCGGCCGATGATGCGGTCGCGCAGCGGCTCGATGACCTCGCCCGACTCGATGATCGAGCGGATCTCGATGCCCTCGGTGGTGCCGCAGTCGTATTCCGAGATGATCACATCCTGGGAAACGTCGACGAGACGACGGGTGAGATAGCCGGAGTCGGCGGTCTTGAGCGCGGTGTCGGCGAGGCCCTTACGGGCACCGTGGGTCGAGATGAAGTACTGCAACACCGTGAGTCCTTCACGGAAGTTGTTGGTGATCGGGTTCTCGATGATCTCGCCGGACGGACGAGCCATCAGACCGCGCATGCCGGCGAGCTGACGGAGCTGCTGCTTCGAGCCACGGGCGCCGGAGTCGGCCATGATGTAGATCGGGTTGAAGTTCCCGACCTTGTCCTGGCCCTGCATGCTCTTGAACATGGCGTCGGCCACGTTTTCGGTGGCTTCGGTCCAGATCGCGATGACCTTGTTGTAGCGCTCGCCGTTGGTGATCGCACCGTCCAGGTACTGCTTCTCGACCGCGAGAACGTCCTTGTGACCCTGCGAGACGATCTGATCCTTGACTTCCGGGATCACAAGATCGGTGATGCTGATCGAGATGCCGGCCTTCGCCGCGTGCAGGAAGCCGAGATCCTTGATCGCATCGAGGGTGTGCACGGTCTTCTCGAGACCGTAGCGGAGGTAACAGTACTGGACGAGCTGCTGCAGACCGCGCTTCTTGAGCAGGCCGTTCACGAAGGGCATGCCTTCGAGATGGTCGGCAAGGATGACTCGGCCAACCGTGGTGTTGATCACCCGGTTTTTGACCGTCTGAACCTCGGCCCGGACCACATCCTGGTCGTCGTCCATGGTGGTAAGGTCGATCAGCTCGCCCGTGTACTGGAGACGGATCGGAGCCAGGGTCTCGACTTCACCCGCGGCGAGGGCATAGAGAACGTCCTCGTAGGTCGCAAAAGCACGGCCGGAACCCTTCGCGTTCGGCTTCTCCTTGGTGAGGTAATAACAGCCGAGAACGATGTCCTGGCTCGGGACCGCGATGGGCTGGCCGTTCGCGGGCGAGAGGATGTTGTTCGCCGAGAGCATCAGAACGAGGGCTTCGATCTGGGCCTCGGGGGTGAGCGGAACATGGACCGCCATCTGGTCGCCATCGAAGTCGGCGTTGAAGGCGGTGCAGACGAGGGGATGGATCTTGATCGCCTTGCCTTCAACCAGCACCGGCTCGAAGGCCTGGATACCCAGGCGATGCAGGGTGGGAGCGCGGTTCAGAAGAACCGGATGCTCGGAGATGACCTCGTCGAGGTAATCCCACACTTCCGGATGCTGCTGTTCGACCTTCTCCTTGGCGGCCTTGATCGAGCTGATCTTGCCTTCGCGCTCGAGCTTGGAATAGACGAACGGCTTGAAGAGTTCGAGCGCCATCTTTTTGGGAAGACCGCACTGGTGGAGCTTGAGTTCGGGGCCGACCACGATGACCGAACGGCCCGAATAGTCGACGCGCTTGCCGAGCAGGTTCTGACGGAACCGGCCCTGCTTGCCCTTGAGGGTGTCGGAGAGCGACTTGAGCGGACGGTTGTTCGCCCCGCGTAGCACGCGACCGCGACGACCGTTGTCAAAGAGAGCGTCAACCGCTTCTTGCAGCATGCGCTTTTCGTTGCGCACGATGACGTCGGGCGCGCGGAGTTCCATCAGCTTCTTCAACCGGTTGTTGCGGTTGATGACCCGGCGGTACAGGTCGTTGAGGTCGGAGGTGGCGAAGCGGCCGCCGTCGAGAGGAACCAGAGGACGAAGCTCGGGCGGGATGACCGGGATGACGTCCATGATCATCCACTCGGCGCGGTTGCCGCTCTTGCGAACTGCTTCGAGGACCTTGAGGCGCTTCGCGAACTTCAGCTTCTTCTGGACCGAGGTCTCGGTTTTCATCTTCTCGCGGATGGTGGTCGCTTCCTCGTCGACGTCCACACGCTTGAGGAGTTCTTTGATCGACTCGGCGCCCATGCCGCAGCGGAGCCGCGGGTACTTCATGCGGAGCTGGCGGTAGCGCTCGTCGGGGATCAGCTCCTGGCGGCGAACCTCCGGGCAGTCGCCGGGATCGACGACCACGAACGACTCGAAGTACAGGATGCGCTCGAGGTCGCGTAGCGAAATATCCAGGATGTTGCCGATGCGCGAAGGCAGACCTTTGAAGAACCAGACGTGCGACGCCGGGCAGGCCAGCTCAATGTGGCCCATGCGTTCACGGCGGACCTTGGACTGCGTGACTTCAACCCCGCACTTGTCGCAGATGACGCCCTTGTGCTTCATGCGCTTGTACTTGCCGCACAAGCACTCCCAGTCGGTGATCGGTCCGAAGATCTTCGCGCAGAAGAGGCCATCCCGTTCCGGCTTGAACGTGCGGTAGTTGATGGTCTCGGGCTTGGTGACTTCGCCCTTCGACCACGAGCGGATCTTGTCCGGACTCGCGAGCCGGATGCGGATGGCGTCGAATTCGGGCAGCTTGGGCTCGACGTTTGCGCTTACTGGCAGGGTCAGGCTCATTTGGGTTCAGGTCCTTCTATTTCGCGGCTTGCGTGTCGTCGCTTGGTTTTGTTGATGGAGTGAACGGCTGATCTCGAAACGGAGATCAGGCGGTCACGCGAGACTTGATGAGCTCGACATCGAGGCCGAGGCTCCGCAACTCGCGGATCAGGACGTTGAACGACTCGGGCACGCCGGGGGCGTAGTAGTTCTCGCCCTTGACGATCGACTCGTAGATCTTGGTGCGGCCGAACACGTCGTCGGATTTGGCGGTCAGGAGTTCCTGGAGGATGTTCGCAGCGCCGTACGCTTCGAGCGCCCAAACTTCCATTTCTCCCAGCCGCTGTCCGCCGAACTGCGCCTTGCCGCCCAGCGGCTGCTGGGTGATCAGGGAGTACGGTCCGATGGACCTCGCATGGATCTTGTCGTCGACCAGGTGAGAGAGCTTCAGCATGTAGATGTAGCCGACCGTGACCGGGTTCTCGAACGGCTCGCCGGTAATGCCGTCCCACACCGTGGTTTTGCCCTTGGTAATGATGTTCGGACGAAGGGGATTGTTCTCCCTCTCCTTCACGTTGGCCTTCTCGACGTAGTCGAAGATCTCGTCCTCGGTCGCCCCGTCGAAAACGGGAGTGGCGAAGTGGATGCCAAGCGCCTTGCCGGCCCAGCCGAGGTGCGTCTCGAGGATCTGTCCGACGTTCATGCGCGAAGGCACGCCCAGGGGATTGAGCACGATCTCCACGGGTGAACCGTCGGCCAGGTACGGCATGTCCTCTTCGGCCATGACCCGGGCGATGACGCCCTTGTTACCGTGACGGCCGGCCATCTTGTCGCCCACCGACAGCTTGCGCTTCATGGCGATGAAGACGTCGACCATCTTGATGACGCCAGGGGGCAGCTCGTCGCCGCGCTTGAGGCGGTTTTCCTTCTCGGCGAACAGCGCCTTCAAAACCTCGATCTGACGTTCGGTCTTGTCGATGGTCTCCTCGATGCGCTCGCGAGAGTCCTTGCCGCTCACGTCTTTGACGCGGAGCTTGAGGATCTCGGAGTGACGAAGGCGGCGCAGGGCGTCTCGGGTGAGGGTGTCGCCCTTCTTGACCACCTTCTCGCCCTTGGCATTGACGAGATCGGCCGCCATTTCCTTGCCGTGGAGCACGTCCTCGATGCGCTTGTCGCGCTCGTCCTGGAGGATGCGAATCTCGTCTTTGAGATTCTTCTCCATCATGTAGATCTCGGCGTCTTCGATCTGCTTGGCGCGCTCGTCCTTCTCTACACCCTTACGGGAGAAGATGCGGACGTCGACCACGATGCCCTCGATGCCCGGGGGGCAGTAGAGGGAGGCATCGCGCACGTCGCCGGCCTTTTCGCCGAAGATTGCGCGAAGGAGCTTCTCTTCCGGAGTCAGCTGGGTCTCGCCCTTGGGCGTGACCTTGCCGACCAGAATGTCGCCCGGCTTGACCGCAGCACCCACCCGGATGATGCCGCTCTCGTCGAGGTTATTGAGCAGGGATTCGCTGACGTTCGGGATGTCGCGGGTGATGTCCTCGGGCCCGAGCTTGGTGTCACGGGCTTCGAGTTCGAACTCCTCGATGTGGATCGAGGTGTACATGTCTTCGCGGACGAGCTTCTCGGACACGAGGATCGCGTCTTCGAAGTTGTACCCGCGCCAGGGCATGAACGAGACGAGAACGTTTCGGCCGAGAGCCAGTTCGCCCATCTCCGTGCAGGGACCGTCAGCCAGGATCTGACCCTTGGCCACCCGCGCCCCCACCTTGATGATGGGTTTCTGGTTGATGCTCGTGCTCTGGTTGGAGCACTTGAACTTGGTGAGGTTGTAGATGTCGGCGCCGATTTCCTTGCCCTTGTCCGGACCATCCTGCCCTTCGGCGCGCACGATGATGCGGCGGGAGTCGACGGAGTCGATGACCCCGGCACGCTTGCAGACGACCGCGGCGCCCGAGTCCTTGACCGTGACGTGCTCCATGCCGGTGCCCACGAAAGGAGCCTCGGAACGGAGCAGCGGCACACCCTGACGCTGCATGTTGGCGCCCATCAGGGCGCGGTTCGCGTCGTCGTGCTCTAGGAAGGGAACGAGCGAGGCGGCGACGGAAACGAGCTGCTTGGGCGAGACATCGACGTACTCGACATCTTCCCGACGGGCCAGGATGAAGTTGCCGGCTTTACGAGCCGAGCAACGCTCTTCCATGATCTCGCCGTTCTTGCCGATCTTGATGTTGGCCTGGGCGATGGTGTACTTGTCCTCTTCCCAGGCCGACAGGTAGAAGCAGTGGGGCTCAACTTCAGCGCCCTTCTTCTTGGCCTTGGTCAGGGCCTCATTCTCGGTCTCGATCTCGATCCGCTCGACGATGTCGCCGACCTTGAAGCGCGAGTCGCCGGAATCGAGAACCTGGTAGTAGTACAGGACGTGGCCCTGACGGACCTTCTGGTACGGGCTC
>Ga0163146_10007618_pt1 | contig 11826 bp, 10 predicted proteins | sample OliLakLV19MP7G1_FD_148648 | JGI IMG/M metagenome (GOLD analysis project Ga0163146, IMG submission 148648) | Freshwater microbial mat bacterial communities from Lake Vanda, McMurdo Dry Valleys, Antarctica - Oligotrophic Lake LV.19.MP7.G1 | ecosystem: Environmental > Aquatic > Freshwater > Lake >... | reverse complement strand
CCGTACTTCTTCTCCAGGCCGTCCGCGTAAAGCTTGGCCTGCTGCCGTCCCTTCTCGGCACTCTCTGCGGTCTTCTTCGCTTCGATCACTGCAAGCGGAATGCCGTTGTCGCCGAGCAGCACGTAGTCTGCGAATCCCTCGCCGGTATCCGTTGGCTGGTCGGGAACAGACTCTTCGACGCGAACCAGATCGGGGTTGGCGACATCCCAGCCCTCCTGCATCAACATCTGGTCGATGAGGCGAGCTCGGGTGGTCTTCTCGTCGAAGCCGAGCACATCGGCGGACTTCTGGGCGAGCACCTTGGTAGCGGCAAGCTCGGCTTCGAGTGCTGCCCCGGCTTGGCGAGCCTGCTGTTCTCGCTGCCGTGCGGCATCGAGATCGGTCAGCAGCTGCGCCATCAGCGCTTCTTGTGCAGCGAGCTTCTCAAGAACAGCCTTCTTCTCGCGTTTGAGATCGGCCTTGGAGTCGCCAGATGGAGCGGCCTGCGGAGGGACGAACGACGGGAGGCTGTCAAGGCGACCACCACCGTACGTGAGATGGAACCAACTCGCGATGTCGAAGGTGTCACGGAGCGCAGTGAGGGCGATCTGGCCTGTGGCCTTGCCGCCGTGGGCGGCCTTATTGCCAGTGATCCGCACAGTGTGCAACTTCGCGACAACTACGCCGGGGATTGCCTGCTGGAAGGCGCGATCGTTCAGAAGATCGTTGAGGGATGCCTGATAGGGCTTGACGAGCTGGTGGGACGCGAAGACGTGTTCGACCACCTGCTCGATGAGCTGGCGGAGCTTGACAAGCGCACTCTCGGGGTCGGGATGGCAGTAGTGCTCGGCGAAGCCCGCCAGAGATGCCAGCGCGGACCACTTCGCGCGCAGAAACTCAAAGTTCACCGACTTCACGGTGTCGGCTCCGTCAGCATTCTGTCGCATGGGGTGCGATGCTGTGCTTGAGGATGATGCGGCGGAAGCCATGAACCGTCGAGATGCAAGGCACGTGCCAAGTTGCCGGTTCGGCAGTTCTTAGGGGAAGTGGGGGAGTGGAGCTTCACTCTTCCTCCCACTTGACTTTAAGCCGTTCGAGCTGCGCCGCCAAGGTTTGGTAGTTCGGATATCCCAGTAGTTCCGCGGCGAGGGTCTTCTTTCCCTTCGCCTCCCGCATCGCCCGGCTCAAGAAATGACGCTGAACGTCCTCCAGATGCTTGTTGAGAGAGAATCCGCTCCCGAGCTCTGGGTCGCCGCGGTTGAAAGCCATCGTGTCTCTGAAATCAGAGAGCCCGGCGGCCAAGTCCCGAGGCGAGATCGTGGGGCCATCAATCATCACGGCAGCTTGCAGGAGCACATTGTGGAGCTGGCGCACATTGCCCGGCCATTGCTGCTGGCACAGAAACTTCTTTGTGGCAACAGAAAGATGTTTGTGCTGAAAGCCGGGTTCTGTGCGGGCAAAGTCGGTGTTGATTCGGTTTAAAAGGTGGTCGGCGATCGCGGGGATGTCGCTGGCTCTGTCTCTGAGCGCTGGAATCTTGAGTGTGAACGCGGCCAGACGGTAGTAGAGATCCTCGCGGAACCTGCCTGCGGCAACTTCGGCCTGGAGATCGCGGTTGGTTGCGGCAATGACTCGAACATCCGCGTGACGGTCCGCTGATTCCCCCACACGTCGGAAGTGTCGCATCGCGGGCGGATCGTCCGATCCGGGTTGGAGAACTCGAAGGAGCTTGGCTTGCATCGACAAGTCGCATTCTCCGACTTCGTCTAGGAACAGGGTGCCGGTGTGGGCGTGCTCGAATGCGCCCTCCCGGTTGGCAGCGGCCCCGGTAAACGCGCCTTTCACGTGGCCGAAGAGTTCTGATTCCAGCAGTTCCTTGGGGACGGCGGCACAGTTAATCGCCACGAATGGTCGGGCGGCGCGGCGGCTGGTTTCGTGCAGCGCACGGGCGAAGACGTCTTTGCCCACGCCGCTTTCACCAAGAATGAGCACCCCGACATCGCGGAGCGCGATTCTTCGTGCTCGAGCGATGACCTCACGGATCTGGAGACTCCGACCGATGACGCTCCCAAAGCCCTCAGTGCCTGCGTCGGCGACGTTCGCCCCTTGGATCAGCCGATCGGAAACGTGCAGCACGGATGGGAGGTAGTCCACGAGCAGGTCGAATGGGATCGTCGTGGGAATGACGCGGCCGCGAAAGGTCTGGTAGAAGGTCGCTGGATACCGGCTCTTACCCAGCAGTACCCACACGGCAGTCATTGCCGGCGTCCCGGGGCTCAGGTGTATCGAAACCGAGCATTCGCCTTGAACCTGTGACGTGACCTTGCCGAGCACTCCGTCGGCAGCCTCAAAGATAGCGGAATAGTCCACAGGGCTCGAAAGGCGGACGGTGTGGACACGGGTCTTCGGGCCAATCCATGCAGCGAACTGCTTCGCGAGTTCCGGCTCCTTGTCGCTCAGGAGGTGAATCTCATCGAACTCGATCTGATCCGTCAGGGTCTTGACGGGCCCTGAGCCTTCGACGTGCCGCGGCTGCTTGCCGAGAAGTTGCGTCACCGCTTCCACGGCGACTTCGCCAACGGCAGCCGACCAGGCGAAAAGGTCGGCATCGCCGAGCCAGCAGAAGACGAGTTTTCGAGTGCCTTGGGAGATCGGACAACTCCATTTGTGCGGCGGACAACGGGCACTGTATCCGGCATCGGAAACTCGTGCATGGCGCGCGCGGATCAGAGCGCCCACTCTTGGCGCAGCCGCTACCACGGCACCGGCATGAAGACCCAGAATCTATCCGGATCGATCCTTGCCCCCGAGGCGTACGCCCGCCGCTGGACAAAGCCGCGGCATCGGTACAAAGACTCCATGTTGTCCTCGGTCTCGCGGCATTTGATCGCCAGCACGGCCACCATCAGTCACGGGGATGTGTAATGGACCCGCATTGAGTCCGTACCAACTCTGCTGACGAGGAACGAGATCCATTCAGCGGACATCTGAGCCGAGGAGGTGGCGTCGTCTACCAGTTGCGGCCCGAGACCATGAACGCGAAGGAGGATCGGCGCCGCCCCAACCTGAGTAGTTTGCATAGCGGCAGCCAACTTGTAACTATGGGAAGGATGTATACGGGAAGATGTCGCGAGTGCGCGAATATACATTGCAGGCCAGTGACATGCCTCATGACGTAATGCAGCATGGTATGGTGAGTACGAATACAGTGCTTCGAATTCGAGGCAATTATTTATGTCTCCGTACTCGGACTGCCAGTAAACCCCTATTCCCAATCTATGGAATCTCGCCATATCAAAAACACCGTCAAGGGCTACGGCGGCCCCGAACAATCCGGGTCGCTGTGTTACGACCGCAGCGGCTAACAGGCCTCCCTGTCCGCCTCCCTGCACGGCGAGCAAGGCTGGCCTCGTATACTGCTTGGCGACGAGCCACTCGGCAGCAGCAATAAAGTCGTCGTGTGCATTGTGCCGCTTGCTTTTCAATGCCGCCTGATGCCACGTTTCGCCGTACTCGTTACCACCTCGAATGTTGGCAACTGCGTAAATGCCACCCATCTCCATCCACATGACATTGGCGGCACTGAATGCCGGCGTGATAGCTTGCGAGAAGCCGCCGTATCCATGGAGCAGCGTTGGATTGCTACCTTCCAGCTTTATGCCGCGCTTGTTCGAGATAAACATCGGTACTCTGGTGCCGTCCTTCGATATAATGAAAACTTGATTTGTCTCGTAATCGGACGGGCTAAAAGCAAGCACAGTCACATTCCATATAGTGCTCTTACCGGTCCTTACGTCGTACCGGTACAGGCTCGGCGGAGTAGCATACCCGGTAAATGAATACGTAGTCTCAAAGTCGCTTCGATTGCCGCTGAAGCCAGATGCTATCCCGAGGCCGGGAAGATCGACGTTGCGAATAAACCTGCCCGAACGGTCGAAGACCTTGACTTGCGAGTGAGCATCTTTTAAGTAGTTCGCGACGATCGTATCTCCGACGAAGTGTACGTTCTTGAGTATCTCATCAGCCTCAGGCAGAAGTTCCTTCCAGCGTGCGACAGCCGGGCTATTAGTATCGATCGCGATGACGCGTCCTCGGGGAGCGTTCAGGTCGCTAAGAAAGTAGAAAACCGCCCCTTCATTGCCAATGAACTCATATGATGCGTCGGATGCGTCGAGCAGCTCAACGAACCCGTGGGCGGAGCGCCCGTTGGAGGCTACAAGTCGGGCACGATCCGCTACCGCTTCCTCACGCGAGCGGTTCTTTTCACTTACGGACTCTTGAGAGTCGTCGTGAGCGATCGCCGCGTCCCGAATAGCACTTTCTTTCTGACGAATGACTCGTTCGACATCATTCGCCGTGTGCATTAGCCCGTGCTTTTGAATATCGCGATAAAATATTGTATTCGTACGCTTAATAAGTGAAGATGCGTTTAGAACGAGATATCGTCCGTCATCGCTCACTTTGATTCGGTACTCCCAGTCCGGATGATCAGGTCTTTCATAAATGAGCAGATCGTCGGCTTGATCGGTGCCGAGGCGATGGAAGTAGACCATTTGTGGACGGGAACGGGAGTAGAAGACGCTTCGAGATTCCGAATTCCAAGTCACCGCCGAGCTTGAAACTTCGGCAAGCTCTTCAGAGTAGTCCTTGCCCGTATCGACATCACGAAACCTATATTTGCTATCGATTGTGCGTTGATTGGCAAGTCCAAATGCCAATGACTTCCCGTCAGGGCTTATACAGGTGCCGACGACCCCGACGGATCGCGCAGTACTGGAAGCCGACGAGTCCAAGGCTGTTTGTGCCGGAACCTCTGGCGACTCGGTCCACAAAAGAGCGCTTTGCCGTTGCAGAAGATTTGAGCGAGTGAAGAAGTATCGTCCGGCGATCTTTGCCGGATTCTCGATTCTCGCAGTGCTCTCGAGTTGGGTTATTCGAGCAGCGATTTGCATTTGATACGGCAGCTTGCCGAAATACTCGGAAGTGATGGAACTCTGGTCATGGCTCCACTTCTGGACCTTGGGAGAGTCCAATTCCTCAAGCCATCGGTACGGATCGGGGACATCTGTGCCACAGATCCTGTCGACGTGCGTTCCCGGCGATGAGTCCGGGTATTCCAGCGGCACTGCCACGCGTGCCTTGTTCGCCCCAGATGGTGGAGACGTGCTTGTGGCGGGCTCGGGGGTGGGTCCTGCTGCGGCCTGAGCAATCTCCGGCAAAGCCCGAATGTCCTCCTGGAGTTTGAGGAACTCAACGTTGGACGCGGCCATGTCCGCCGAGATCAGCGCGGTCAGCTCCTTGAGGGTTTCCTGCGCCCGCGTCTTGTCCTTCAAGCCCACCAACGCCTTGCCCGTGTACAACAGCGTTTGCGGCAGTCGATCCTTCAGACGCTCGCGTCCTTCCAGGAATGTCCGGGCATCCATGAGCACCGTCAGCGCCTCCTGATACCGCTGCTTGTCCAGATGCACCAACGCCGATTCGAGCATCTCCTCAAGGCGCTCCTGATCCGCGTCAGACGGGCGCGGTGACGAGATCGGAGGCTGGGAGATGACGCTGACGGAGGGCAGGGCTATGCCGTGGGTGACACCGACGACAAGTGGGGCAACGATCAACATTCTCAGGCTCAGACTCTGGGGCTGCATTCTTCACTCCGACTTCAAGGGCATGGGCGGGTTGAATGGGTCGATGGCAACTCCAAGGAACTGGCCATTGGCACCGTCGGCGAGACGGAAAAGCGTATCGCCGAGCGCCAATTCAATCTTTGGCGAGAGATACGACCGCAAGGCCTCGGAGAGTTGCGACGAGATTCCAAACGGAGCAAGGGAGCCCGGGCCGCCGCTCTGTGGGCTGCCGCACGGATCATGCGTACCGATGGGCTGGAACTCATCGGCACGGAAATGGGTCCCGATGCAGCGATCTATGGCGGCAACTTTGCGATGGCGTCGATTGACGACGAGAAGGACGCCCGTTCCGAGGGCAGGCTCCTCAAGGCCAGCGCGGACGAACTTCACCGAATCGACGCCAGCCGCGTTGAGCCTGACAAGCGATGGCACTACCGCTACGTCGCGGCCCAGCTTGGCTGGGAAGCTGCGGCGTTGATGCCTGACCAAGACGCGAAGACGGCGGAGGTCCTCGCGACGGCCGGCGGTTGGCTCAAGGGCCGCGATCCAGACGCCGCGGACCGGTTCTACAAGGCCCTGGTTGGGCGATGTTCCACCACGGCGCTGGGAGCCAAGGCCGAGAAGGCGGGGTGGCTGCCGAACATGTCCTCGGAAGCCAAATAGTTGCGGGTCATAGACAGATCTCTTGAAACAAATCACGCCTCAATCTTATGATTGACGGTGAACGGTGCACGAACCGCATGCGATCAAACCCGAATCCTGATCCAGTCTGAGTGAGAGTTTTTCGGCAACAATCCGGCCTCTGTTTGGAGGTCAGGACCATGAAGAAGTCGAGGTACGCTGAAGAGCAGATCGCGTTCGCGTCGAGGCAGGCCGAGGGCGGCACGCCGATCGTGGATGTGTGCCGGAAGATGGGGATCGATGATGGCTCGTCTGATGAGCGATGGTGAGCTTGCCATCGGAATGGGGCTTGCAGATGGGGATCGAGGTATTCGCCTTCGGGTTCTCGCGGCGGAGACTGCATCTGCGTTCCGAGCGGAAGCTCTTGAACAGCATCCAACTTCGCCGTGCGGCCAGAATCGGTCGGAGCAGCGGTGCGAGCACAAATGATGTAAAGCCATTTAATGTAAGGGCTTGCGCAAGAATCGAGAGCGCCATCAAGAGCGGGCTGATGTAAACAACTTGACATGTCGCAATGTTGTGATAGTCTTTGGGCATGGCACCCGAAGACCTGTCACTTCAAGAACTCGCCGACCAGACCGGGTTAGAGCCCCGGACGATCCGCAGCTATGTCGAACGAGGGATTCTACCCGGTCCCCAATCGATGGGCCGGGGTGCCCGATATCCGCGGGAATCCCTGGACCGGCTCCGCGTGCTGAACCTGATCCGCGATGCCAAGCGCGATGTCTCGCTCGACAAGATCCGGCTCCTGCTCCAGCAGCTCAGCCCCGGCCAGATCCGCGATCTGGCCGAGGGCAAGGTGCGCATCGGTGCGCTGGTCGATACCGATGAACCCACCTCGCAGCCGCCCGAGCGGTCGGCCGCGCTGGAGTACCTGCACAGGATCGGGGTCTCATCACCCGCGCGTCAGGTCGCTGCGCCGCTCTTTCAGAGCGATGCCGTGAACTCACCGGTGTGGCCAGCTGATCCCGGCCTGAGCGAGGAGGTCTCTCGGCTGGAGCAGGTCGCGACCGCGCTCGCGGGTCTGGTCGGCCGTACATCGTCCTCCCGTCCCGTCCGCGGCGAGCGGTGGTACCGCATCCCGCTCACCCCCGACATCGAGCTTGCCGTCCGCGGCGAGTTCGAGGCAGAACAGATCGCACAACTGCACCGGATCGGCGATGCCCTCCGCGTGCTGCTCACCAGAGGAGTGTCCAAATGATGACGATCCATTCCGACTCCACGAACCCCAACTCCGCCAGACTCGAACTCTCAGCGCGGCTCGACCGCGACTGCGTCAACATCGGGGGCGGATCGGTCCGCTACCTGGTGATCAACGCCAAGGCCCCGGTCGATCAGGCCCCGGCACAGACTGCGCGACAGCCGCTGAACCTTGGCCTCGTGATCGACGCATCGGGCTCGATGTCCGGCCCGCCGCTGGAGGCCGCCAAATCTGCGGCCATGGGTGTGATCGAGTCCCTTCGGCCCAGTGATCACCTGTCCGTCGTGTCGTTCGGCACGCAGGCCCTGATGCACCTGGACGGCGTCCGCATGGATGAGCTTGGCCAGCAGGCCGCGGCGAGGGCGATCCGTCCGTTGTCTTCCCGCGACTCGACCGACCTGTGCGCAGGCTGGCTGATGGGCTGTGAGTGCGTAGCTCGGCGTCAGGCCGCGGCCCAGCGCACCGCCCGGAACCACGTCATCCTGCTCTCTGACGGGCACGCCAATCAGGGTGAATGCAACCCCGAGGTGCTGAAGCGGCATGCGCACGAGCTGCGTCAGCGCGGCGTGCTGACCTCGACGGTCGGCATCGGCACCGGCTATTCCCCGGTCCAGCTGCAGGCGATCGCCGAGGCGGGCGGCGGACGCATGCACGATGCCGAGCGGCCCGAAGAGATCATCGAGATCGTCCTGGCCGAGTTGTCCGAGACGCTCTGCACCACGGTCGAGAGTCTTGAGCTCGATCTGCAACTGCCCCCCGGCGTGAAGGCCGAGGTCTACGGCACTGCGCACTCGACGCGCAGCGACGACCGGTTCAACGTGCTGCTGGGCTCGATGACTTCGGGCGCGAAGCGCAACCTTGTCATCAAGCTCACGTTCCAGGCCGGGTTCCAGGACCAGCGGATGCCGCTGAAGGTCGCGGCCCGCTGGCGTAGCCCTGGCGGTACGGCGGTGCTCAGCTGTTCACCTCTGGACCTGGAGTTCCGCTACGCCCCGGCCGCGGCGTGCGTGAGCCAGTCCCGCGATCAGGAGACGGCGCGAACGGTCGCGGAGCAGTGGCACGCCCACATCATGCACCGGACCATGACGCTCAACCAAGACGGCCAGTTCGAGGCCGCAGAGGAGTTTGCCCAGCGCGAGAGCCGGTACTTCGAGAAGTACTGCAAGGGGCTGCCGGGCATGGAGCAGTTCACGCGTGAGCTGGACCGCTTCGCGCCCAGTGCCGGTGTGCTGTATCAGGTGAGCGATGCCAAGGAGGTGCTGCTCCGCTCCTACAAGTCGAGCCGCGGCGAGGAAGACCGGCGATCGGTCAAGCGGGGCGGTTACGAGGCGTTCATGCCGCCGCAGCCACCCCAGACGACCCCGTGAGTCCACGCGGCGGCTGCGTTGCTTTCAAGAGAACACAAGCCGCTTCGCAGTCGCTGAGTGCCATTGACCCACCAGTGTTCAGATGCATCGGAACGAGGAACACATGAGCATCGAGATCAATGCCAAGGACGTGATGAAGCTCCGCAACGAGACGGGGCTGTCGATGATGGAGTGCAAGAAGGCCATGGTCGAGACCGGCGGCGACGTCGAGAAGGCCAAGGACCTTCTCCGACGGACCATGAGAGGCATGATGGACGCGAGAACGGATCGCCCCGCGGGCGAGGGCCGTATCGCGATCTCCATCGACCGGATCGGCGGCGTCGCCTCGATCGTCGAGGTTCGCTGCGAGACCGACTTTACCGCCAAGAACCCTCAGTTCATCGAGAAGGTCGGGAAAATCGCCGACGCAGCCTTGGACCAGCACGATGGCGACATAGCCATCTTCCCCGAGGCTCAGAAGTTGATCGACGATCTGCGCATCTCGACCGGCGAAAATGTCTCGTACGCTCGCGGCCACAGGCTCAGCGGGGCAACAGCCTCCTTTGCCAGCGGCAACTATGTGCACTTTGACGGCAAGATCGGCGTGCTGCTGCAGGCCGAAGGCTCGATCAGCGACGAAACGCTTCGGGAAATCTGCATGCACATCACCGCCAAGCTGCCCAAGCCGCTGGGCGTGACCGCCAAGGACATCCCCGCCGACCTCGTCGAGCGTGAGCGCAAGTTCCGCATCGAGCAGGCGATGGAGTCGGGCAAGCCCAAGGAGATCGCCGAGAAGATGGTCGAGGGCGGTATGCGGAAGTTCTACGAGGAGGTTGCACTCCTTGAGCAGCCGTTCATCAAGGACGAGACCAAGAAGATCAAGGACATCGTCGGTGCCAAGGCCAACATCGTCAGGTTTCTGCGCTGGCAGGTCGGCGAGTCACTCTGATCGCCGTTCACCAGCACGAGTTCACTCAACGCCCCGGTCTGCTGCCGGGGCGATTTTGTGTGCTGTGCGGACAGGCGTGATCCGCGATGTTCAGGGAGGTTGTGGCGGGAAGGGCTGCCGTACGCCGATGCGGAGACCGTGAAGGCTTGGACGCAGTGAACGCCCTCGGGCGCAGATTGCCCGGCACGTTGCGATCGTGTACCTCATCCACGACTGTCCCCGAATCTGTCCCCGTTTGGCCCATACGAACTCATACGCACTCAAACGAACTCGCGAGGCTGATTGGACCATAAAGCCCTGTGAAGACGGCCGATACGACGGTTGCGGCCTGCTGGCGAGGTTGCAGCGAAGTTCTGTTCGCTTTATCCCCCCCTCTCCGCTTGATTTGTGTTCTTGCCTGAAGCGAATCTGCTGCATCGTCCTCGCCCGACGGGGCCATGATCGGTGGCAACTTCCGCCAACATCGGGGCGTGCCACCGCGCGCCCCGAGCCTGGATCGCGCGGATAATGGTGCATGGACCACCTCTTCCCCGACGATCCGCCCGCACCTGCGCCGTCAAAAAAACTTCTCCAACTGCCCGCCAAGAAGCCTGCAAAGACGCCTCCCCAAAGGGCCGCGCCGAAGCCCGAACACCAGCCCGCGCTGCGGCCTGAGGGCGGGGCTGTTCCGCGCCCGCGTGCGAAGCGAGGCGCCGATGGGGCAGGAGGGGGGGCGACCAAGCCCGACATCCTCGCGAAGGGAACGATCAACGAAATGTTGCAACTACTCGCCGCGCAGGGATTGACCATCGCAGGCTCGCGAGCTGCTCCCCGCATGAAGCGTGCCGCGCTCGAGGACGCCCGCTTTGAAGCCCAGGACCTGGCCTATGCCGCGATGGAGGCGGGCAGCGGTGTCAAAGCGGCGGCGTTGTGCAAACGGGCCTTGGCGATCGACCCCGACTGTGTAGATGCGCTCGTGCTGCTGGCCAGGTCGGAAAAACTCAGCAAGGTGCAGTTCGAGGATCGGCTGCGGCAGGCGGTCGCCGCGGGCGAGCGGTCACTGGGCAAGAAGGCATTCAAGGAATTGCGAGGGATGTTCTGGGGGTTCATGGAGACGCGCCCCTATATGCGAGCGCGGATCGAACTGGCCAACCTGCTCTCCTCCACCAACCGAGAGGCCGAGGCGATCTCGCACTACGAGGAGTTGCTCGAACTCAACACCGATGACAACAACGGCCTGCGATACATTCTCGTTTCGTTGCTCATCAAACTCCGCCAGCCTGCTCGGGCCGCGCACTGGCTGGAGCGGTACAAAGAGGACGAGAGTGCGTTCTTCACCTGGGCGACCGTGCTGCTTCGCGTGGCGATGGACGACGAAGCGGGCGCGGCTAAGGCTCTGCGAGCCGCCCGGGAGAGCAACCCGCACGCCGAGGCGTACCTGAGCGGCGCGAAGAAACTCACCCAGGCCCTGCCCGATTACTACAGCCCAGGCCAGGACAGCGAGGCCCAGCACGCGGCAGACACGTTGCTCCCCGCGTTCGACGCCTATCCGCAGGCACGGGCATGGCTCTTGGCCAAGGGCGTGAAGGCCGAGGTTGTCACCGCCCGCAAAGGGAGCCGCTCTCCGCGACAAGCCTGAGATTGGGAACGCGCGTGAGCGCAAAGCGCACTTCTCAACCCGGGGATCGGTGGCCCCTCCCGGGAAACCTCGTCTCCCGCGATAGTGCTGCTCCGCCGAACAACGCCGAAACATTGCCGCTTTCTGGAACGTACACTTCATAGCAGCGCGAAGTGGTGCGCGGATGGCACCGGCCAGCACACCCACACACGCTGCCGCGATTCCTCATCCGCTTTTCACACAGCGGGTTATCGCTCCTCGTGTTTCTCTCGTACGCTTGACCCGCCTCTCTCCGTCGGCACCATTGGTCCCGGCGGACGATCCGCTCTCTATGGCCCAGGAACGACCCAGCCGCACCGACCTCTCCGAGACCGCGCCCATGGACTCCAAGGCCGCGGCGGAGGCCGCGCGCGATGGCGCAACCGCAAACGGCAGTCTGGCCGGGGGTGGTA
>Ga0163146_10007603_pt1 | contig 11842 bp, 3 predicted proteins | sample OliLakLV19MP7G1_FD_148648 | JGI IMG/M metagenome (GOLD analysis project Ga0163146, IMG submission 148648) | Freshwater microbial mat bacterial communities from Lake Vanda, McMurdo Dry Valleys, Antarctica - Oligotrophic Lake LV.19.MP7.G1 | ecosystem: Environmental > Aquatic > Freshwater > Lake >... | reverse complement strand
CTACGCGGTCAGCATGAAGGACACCGACATCGGCGAGTACCTGCCGACGCTGCGACTGTTCAAAGGCGACGATGCGCTGGCCAAGGCGACCGAGTACGCCGAGGGCATTCAGAAAAAGGCGGAACCCGCCAAGCAAGCCGCGGAAACGTTTTCGCACCCAACGCTTGGCGAACTGACGGCCAAGGAGGTCAGGGGACTTTCTCGCGCCGGGAATCCGGACAATATGGCCTGGGCCAAGCGGACGATGGCCGACTGGCTCAAGGAGAATAAGGCCGCGCCGAGCAATCCAACCGCGAAAGAGAAGGTGCTGGCTGAACTCGCCGAGGTCGAAACGCTCAGGGGCCTTGGCAACTGGCGGCAGGCCGCGAGAAACGCCGGATTGGGCGCCGAGCGGGATGTGGCGCGCGCGGCAACCGCGCGCGAGCAACAAATCAGGCAGGGATTGCTGAACGACAAAAAGGCGGAGCCCGAGGAACAGCTTGAAGCCTACAAGGACAGGGCGAAGGCGCGCAAAGCGGCGGACCGGCTCGAGCGTGCCGGCGGCGGAAAGCACAAGGTCATTCCGCACCCGAGCGTCAGGAAGCGATTTGCGGCTGTGCCAGTGGGCGAACCCACGGAGAAGCAGCGCCAGGCCCGAGAATCCGCAGGAAAGCGCCTGAAGGCCCTCGCCGCGGCACAGCGTCGAATCAGCGAGGACGACAACCTGCTGGCCGTCATTGCGAAGCTCGGCGGAATGAACCTCGACGCCATCGTGAAGGAATGGGGCGTCGATCCCGCCGACGTGAAGGGGTTGCGCGGCGCCGGCATCCTGCTTGTTGCGAAGCAAAATGGGGGAATGACCCCGGACGCCATGGGCGAGGCCCTGGCCGAGATTGGCCGCTTGCCGACCGACCAGCACGGAAAATGGGATCTGGCCGACCTTGAGGCCGCGTTCGACAAGGCGCTGCGAGCGGCCGGCGGCGCCCAGACCGCAGAGGATGTGTACGGCCCTGACGACTACGCCGCCGTCGACGCGCTGCCCGAGGAAGATCAACTGGATGTCGCCGAAACGGTGGCGGGAACGTCCGCGCCTGAACAGTGGTCTACAATGACCGAGGATGAAAAAGATGCCGAACTCGACACCCTATTTGGACCCGAAAACCCTGTCGCCAAAAGCGAAGGCAGTGGCACGCAAGCTCCTGCGCGAGAAGTGGGACGGGGAGGCGAGCAAGACAGCGCCCAAGCCGAAGAAGTAGCAAAGTACCAATTCGCCTCCGACAACAAGGAAGCGAGCACCCGTTTCGGCAGCATGATTCAGCCGATCACCGACGAGATGCGCCCGCTACTGGACGCGGTAGGCAAGGCGTTGGACGAAGGGGTGTTCTACAACACCGACTTCAACAAAAGGGTTGGGGAAATTCTCGGCGTTCCGATCCCCGAAAACGGCCCGGCCTCTTACGAAACCTACCTCGCGCGCAAGCGGGTTGAGGGTGATCGAGAATCGTCAAATCTGCGCGACCTTGCGGGCAAGATCAAGGTCGGCGCGGTGCTGCGCGACCTTTCGGTGCTTGCCGGCGGCAAGCGGCGCACGTTCAGCACGGCCACAGTCACTTCGGTTTCAGAGGATGGGCGAAAGGTCGAACTGTCCGTAAGCGGACGCGGGTACAAAGGCGAACCCAAGCTGACGTTGAGCGCAGGATCGCCTGACCTGCAAGCGGCGCTTGAGAAGGCCGAGGTAGCGCCGCCCGGCGCGGAACCAACCCGCTCCGAAAAACTCATTACCAAATGGCAGGGCATCCTCAAGGATAGCCCGAAGACCGCCCGAGACCGCCTGAGCGCCTTTCTCGCGTCGGTATCTCTTGGCGCGAACTTCGCCGAAAACCGCGATGCTTACCATGCGCGCGAAGGGTTCACAGAATTCGTTAATTGGGCTCTCGCCACGATCAAGGCGCTTGATGCTGGTCGGCCTGCGCTGGAACTCGCCACCCAAACCGAAGCCGACCTAAAAGCCAAGCAAGCCGCCCTCGACGCAGCGGCCAAGGCGAAAGCCGACGAAGAGGCTGCAGCCGAGGCCAAGCGTAAGGCCGATGCCGAGCGCGGCGACTTCACCCTTTCCGGCAGCGATCGGACAGCGGACGCAAACCCCGCTCAAGCAGGGATGTTCGATCAGCCTGCGAGCCCCGGGAACGCCATAGCCGACGCCCTGCGCACGGCCGCAGACAGCATCGAGAAGGCGCTCAAGCCTGCCGGGAACCCGCCGGCCGAAAGCGAAGGCATGCCAGCCATAGGTGTAGAATCTTCCGGAGAGGCCGAAAATGTACCAAGCACCGTCAGCGATCTGGAACGAGATAGCGCAGAGCCAGCAGCTCAAGCACAAGGCGATGGAATATCTGTTCCTGATGGAGCCCGAGGAACTGGAGCGGGCGCTCGGCCAGGTGGACAAAGACATCGAGGCGCAGGGCGTCGACCCAGCGACGATCCGGGCCTACCATTTGACGGCCCCTCTGCTATTGGAGAACGAAGCGATCAGCCGGTATATCCAACAGAGCAATCAGCATTTCCTTCGGAACTCGCTCCCGGAGTTGGTGACGATGAACGAGGCGATACTGTTGGCGATCTCGGAGTACGGCCTGAAGCCATCCCAGACAAAGAAGTTGCGGATGTTGCTCGACAGGGCGCTGCAGACCTAATAGCCAAGCGCGCGGCGCAACGGCGCGCGCAGGAAGCCCCCCAAAAGCCCGGCATCGCTAACGTCCGCGAGTCTTTGCCATTCCTGCTCCCAGGCCAGCAGGATGATGTGAATTTCGCCGAGGAGCGTTTCGTTGTCGGCCCGGGGGTGATGTTTACCAACGGCACGGGCACGGGCAAGACGTATTCCGGCCTTGGCGTGGTCAAGCGGTTCGAGCGGCGCGGGATTAAGGACACGATCATCATCGTGCCCAGCGACAAGATCGCGGCCGACTGGGTGGATGCCGGGAAGAATCTCGTGCTCAACATTCACCAACTCAACGGCACGACGGACAACGGCGGCGACAAGATCGTTGTCACGACCTACGCCAATTTCTACCAGAACAACGCCCTGGCTAAACGCAAGTGGGATCTCGCCATTGCCGACGAGTCGCACATGCTCATGCAGAACAAGGCCGGCGAGCGCACCCAGATCCTCGCCGCGTTCCAAGCCCTGACCCGGCATAAGGACGGCGGGTCTCGCTTCCAGCGAATGATGCTGCCCAAGCAGTATGCCGATCTGGACGCCGCCAAGGCCAAGGCCAAGGAGCTTCACGACCGTTCAAAACGCGAAGCCGGCCTGAAAAGCGACGTGTTCGCTGCCGACGAGGAAGTGAAGCGCATCTATCGCGACATTGAGGCCAAGGCGAAACCGATCCTCGATGAGTACGCAAAGGACGCGAAGACGAAGGTGGTGATGATGTCGGCCACCCCATTTGCCTACGACAAGACGGTCGACTACGCAGAGGGCTATCTGTTCGAGTACCCGCCGAATTCCAATGGCGGCTACAACTCGCTAGGCGGGCAAAACGCCTTCATGGCGCAGCACTTCGGCATGTCGATGCGCTACAACAAGCTCAACCAGGCGGATGCTTCGGTCGACCGCGGCCTGATGCAACGGCAATTCAACACTTGGCTCAAGCGCGAGCGGGTGCTGTCGTCGCGCATACTGGACATAGATCAGGATTATGACCGCAAATTCGTGCTGGTCGACTCCCCCATCGGGCGCCAGATCGACGAGGCGCTGGAGTACCTGCGTGACTTCCAGCGGAAGAAAGGGCTTTCCCCCGCGCAGAAGAAGGGCGAGGAAGATCTCTCCCATCTCATCGGCGAGACGTTCGACTACCTGACGCGCCGTTTCGTGCTCGAGTCGATAAAGGCTACCGAAGTTATCCCGCTGGCGAAGGAGCACATCGCTCTTGGCCGCAAGGTGGTGATCTATCACGACTACAAAAAAGGCTGGAGCGGATCAAACCCGTTCCGCGTGAACACCGACCTGGGCGCCATCGCCGCAGCGAATGCGGCTTTCCAAGCCAGATTCCCGGAGTTGATGGCCTACCCGTTCCACAAACTCGGCACGTCGCTCGATACGCTGAAGCGCGCATTCCCCGATGCCGTGATCTACAACGGCGACGTTCCCGCCAAGAAGCGGCGCGAGGCCATCGCGCAATTCAACAAAGACAATAGCGACGCGAGCGTGATGGTGATCCAGTCGGCCTCATCGGCCGGTATCTCGGCACACGACACCACCGGCAAGCATGGTCGCGTGCTGTTCAACCTCGGCCTGCCGACCCAACCGACCACGGCCATCCAGCAGGAAGGCCGCATTTACCGGGTTGGCCAGAAGTCGCACGCCATGTTCCGCTACATGAACACCGGAACGTCATGGGAGCGGCAGGCGTTCGCGATGACGATCGCGCAGCGCGCGTCCGCGGCCGAGAACCTAGCGCTGGGCGAACAGGCGCGCTCACTCCTCGATGCTTTCGTCAACGGCTTCGAGAACTCGGACAACTACAAGGCTGGCGAGGAGGGCGAGGGCACGGGAGGCAAGGAAGCGGACCGCGCGGCGCTGACGGCGATCTCCGAATACGACCGGGCGAAGTCGTTTTATTTCGGCACCCAGAAGAAGACGGCGCGCAACAAGGCAGTGGAGGGCAAAGACTACTTCGCGACCCCCGAGCCCATCGGCCTGAAGATGGTCGAATTCCTGCGCCTGCAGCAGGGCGACGAAGTGCTCGAGCCTTCCGCCGGCCATGGCGCCATCGCGCGCTGGATCCCAGAGAACCTCGGGCGGACGGCCATTGAGCCATCTGCCGAGCTGGCCTCCCGCCTGGCGATGGGCTTCGGCGGGAAGATCGTCAACGACTCGTTCGAAAATCATCACATCGTCAACAAATACGACGGGATCGTGATGAACCCGCCGTTCGGCTCCGGCGGGAAGACCGCATTCGATCACGTCCAGAAGGCGCTGGATCACCTGCGCGAGGGCGGCCGCGTGGTGGCATTGGTCCCGTCCGGGCCGTCTGCTGACAAGCGCATGGAGAAGATGCTCTACGGCGAAGACGAGAAGGGCAAGCCCGCCAACCCGGGCGTTTACCTGATCGGCGACATCAAGTTGCCCACCGTCACCTTTGAGCGCGCGGGTACATCGGTCTCCGCGCACATCATCGTGCTCCAGAAGGGCGGCGACGGTCAGCAGATCAATCGGGACTTTTCCGACGCGGAAAGCATCAACGACCTGTTCGACCGCATCGAGAGCGTCGATTTCCCGCTCCGGCCGAAAATCGAAAGCCCGGTGGCATCGGTCACGAGTCGCGCCGAGGCGTTGCTGTCAGGCCGTGACGGGCGCCTGCCGAACGCCACGGCGCCGGCCGATACGGTGACAGGTGCGGCGGATACGGACGCGCCAGCGGCCCCTGCGCGGGCTTCTGCCGGCGGTTTCAGCCTGTCCGAGAGCAAGCACATCCACACCGGCGCGACGGTCTACACCGCGTCGCTGTCCGATCGCGTCTCCCGCGAGGCGTACCGCGAACTGAACGACCTGGCCAAGAAAGAGGGCGGCTACTACTCGAAATACCGGAACAATGCCACGGGCGCCAAAGCCGGGTTCGTCTTCAAGACAGACGCCGAGCGTAGCAGCTTCGTGCGCGCGGCGGCTGACACACCGGATACGCCGCTCAACAACATCGAGCCCATGACGGTGCCGCAGGTGCGGGTGCCGGACACGCTGCGCAAGTCACTTGGCAAGCTGGATGCCGGCAAGATCACCAACGAGGAATTCGCGCAGAGCGTGCGCGACCTTCTCGGGGCGCTCACGATGCGCAAGGAAATCCGCGAATTCAAGGACGAGACAAAGGACCGCGTGCGGGGCGCGGAGTGGTTCAAGGAGCGGCTGATCCGCGCCGGCCGGTTGGGGGAATTGACCGCGGAGCAAACAGACTTCGCCCTGTGGCTGCTCGAACGCTCGCCGCAGGTGGCCGAGGACCTGGGAATCTCCATCCGGGAGAAGATCAACGGCGGCTCGGCAGGGCAGTACAACCCCTATTCGCGCGTGGCGATCTACGCGACCTCGAGCAAGAACACCGAAACGACGGTGCACGAGATCCTGCACCACACAGAGCGCATGATGCCGCCCGAAGTGCAACGGGGCATCGCCAAGGAATACGAGCGGCAGATGCTTCGCGCCTGGAACAAGGGCACGAAGGCCGAGCGGCAGATTTTGCAGGACATGGTGCTGGCGCAGGCCGGGGACACGAAGGCATACCGGCGCGTCACGCTCGCCATCACCTACGGCAAGGTGGAATACGGGTTCTACCAGTTCACGAACCTGTCGGAATTCTGGGCGGTGAACGCAAGCCGGATCATGGGCGCGCGCTACGAGGCGCAATCGTGGGTGGCTAAAGCTCGCCAATGGCTGCGCGAGCTGGTGCAGAAGATCAAAGCCCTGTTCGGCGCGAAGTCGGACGCGGCGGTGCTCAAGGGCCTGCAGGCGGTGCTGGATGGAACGGGCGAGCGGCTATCGAAGGACATGCTCACGGGGTTGGTGCAGGCGAAGTTCGAGAACGTAGAGCCGGACAGCGATGCCGCAGGCCGGCAAGAGTTGGCTGATCGAATTGACGCGATCCTGCGCGGCGAAATGTCCGGGCAGCCGCTCTATCTCGGTCAGACACCGGCCGTGCTTCGTCGGCTTGGCATGAAGCCCTTACCGATGGGGATTATCGAGAGCAACGCGGAGAAGTCGGTGTTCGACCACGGCGTGCTGTCGCGTGAAATGAAGGCATTGGCCGATTTGCTGGCCGATCCAGTCGCGGTGTTCGACTCCGCGACCGTGCCTGGCGCGGTCGTTGTTGCAACCGATCTTGTGAAATCGGACGGCCGCCCGGTGATTGTGGCCGTGCACCCGAATATGGAGATTCGCCGGGTTGCCGCCAACGAGGTCAAGAGTGCGTATCCACGCAACGACCACGAAGCCACAATGAAGCGGTGGTTTCAGGATCGGCTGCGGTACGTCAACAATGGAAAACGCCCCGAGTGGCAGAGATTCACAGGGCTACAATTGCCCGAGAAGATGCCAACGCGGAGCGCAGAAAAGATTGTGCTCACGGAGCGGGATATTGTCAAGGCCGACCGCGCTGCGGCATGGGGTGCAGACCCGTTCAGAAAGCCGCAAGCCTCGCGTGGCGCTGGTGCATCCGAAACCGGCACTCCGGTAGATGAAATCATCGCCATCCTCAAGGGCAAGTTTGGCGCTGGCATTGACCGCGCCCTGAGCTCCGGCCTGCTGAATATCGCCCGCACCCCCGAGGGACTGCCGCCAAACCTGCGTTCCAGAACAACGATCGAAGAGGGCTGGTACGACGTGAAAGCCCGCGACGGCAAGGGGGCGGTCTGGATCGTCGCCTCCAACATTGCAAAAGATCGCGTGGTGCCGGTGTTCTTCCACGAGATGGGCGAGCACCACGGCCTGCCGTTGATGCTTGGCCAGGCGGGTTATGACCGCTTGGTGGCCGATGTGCGCTCGGTGCACGCTGCTGGCAAGGCGACGGCGGTGGAAGCGGCCTGGGCGCTGGTGAAAAGGCAGCATCCGAGGCTCGACGAGAAAAGCGAGGATTTCGTGGCCGAAGTGCTGGCCAAGGTGGGCGAGTCGGCCGCCGGGAGATCCTTGCCCTTCTACCGCAGGCTGATTGCCGCGGTGCGGGCGTTCCTGCGCACCCTGGGGCTGACGGGCACCGTGACCGACGACGACATCCGGACGCTGGTTGAAGCCAGTGCGAAGCGGCAGATTGCGAAGGCAGGGGACGCGAGGGGCTACCCGGTGCGTTCAGCGCCTGCGGCTTCGTCCGCGAATGAACCGCTGGCCTCACGCAACGACCAGAACGAGATGTTCACGGGATCAGAGGGTGTTGACCTTCGCACCCCGAAAGGCCAGAAGCGCGCCGAATTCGAGGCAAAGAAGATCGTGGGCGACATTCTCCAGTCGTCCAAGAAGTTCAACTGGTGGCACAAAACCGTGGGCACCCAGTACCACAAGGCCACGGTGGATTCGCACTTCGGGCGCGTGTTCAAACTCGGGCAGGAATTCCTGGTCGACGTGAGCCGCTTCGCAATACAGGCCGAGGCCAAAGCCCAAGACTTGCTGCACCGGATCGAGCGGGTCTCGGACGTGAACCCGGTCAAGATCACGCAGCAAATCCGGCAGGACAAGGTGGACCATCCCGTGATTGCCCGGGCGCTGTTCGATGGAACCTTGGCCGGCGGGGAAAACCCGGAGAACGGGCGCGTCTGGAACAACGGCGAGCTGCGCCGCAAGTTCGGTTTGAACGATCGCCAGATTGCCCTGTACCGGCAGGGGCGGGACGCGGTGGACCTGTCGCTCGAGCAACTGGGCGCCTCGATCATGGCGCGGATTGCGAAGACGCACGAGATCATGGTCAATGCCGACGAGAGCATGGACGACATTCAGGCGCGGATTACGGATGCCCTGACCACGATGCTCGAGGACGTGAATTTCAGGATTCAGGCATCGGCCGACGTGGGCGGGAACATGGGGCTCGATCGCCAGAAGGGCGAGGCCATGCAAACGGCGCTCGACAAGGTGGCCGAAGTCAGTAAGCGCGTGAAGGCGCTGCAGGCCGGGGGTTACATGCCGCTCATGCGCTTTGGCAGCTACGCGGTGGACGTGGTGGAAAAGGTGGAAGGCGGCACCGAGCGCCGGTACTTCTCCATGTACGAAACCGAAACCCAGGCCAACCAGGCGGCGCGGGCGCTGCGCGAGGAATTCCCGAAAGCGACGGCCTCAGTGAGCCCGGTGTCGAAGGAAGCCTTCAAGCTCTTCAAGGGCATGTCGCCCGATACGATCGCCATCTTTGCCGATATTGCAGGGCTTGACGAGCACCCCTTGATGCAGGAGTACATCGCGCAGGCGGTGTCCGATCGCTCGGCCCTGAAACGGCTGATCCAGCGCAAGGCGGTGCCGGGGTACTCGGACGACGTGGTGCGGGTGCTGGCGCAATTCATCGCCTCGAACGCTCGAGCGGCGAGCGGCAACTATCACCATGCTTCTCTAATGGAAGCGGTGAACGAGATCCCGAAGGACAAGGGCGACGTCAAGGACGAAGCGTTCCGGCTTTACCACTACCTGACCGACCCGACCGAAGAGGCCGCAGCTCTGCGGGGCTACCTGTTCTTTCACTTTCTCGGCGGCTCCATGGCCTCGGCCCTGGTGAACATGACGCAGCCGGTGTTGATGACGGCACCGTACCTGACGCAATTCGCTAGTGTGGCCAAGGTGACAAGCGAACTGGGCCGGGCGATGAAGGACGGGGCGAAGTCGGATTACTTCCCCGCCGACAAAGCCGGGCAGGCCATGAAAGTCGCGGTCGAAGAGGGCATCGTGGCGCCGCACGAGATTTACCAGCTCATGGCAACCGCACGGGGCGGGGCAGGGCGCTCGAAGCTCCTGCACGGCGTGACGCGGGTATGGGGCGGGTTCTTCAGCCTGGCCGAAGCGTGGAACCGCCGCTCGACCTTCCTTGCGGCCCATCGGATCGGGGAAACCATGACCCCGAACGAGCTCGCAAAAGCCGGTGTGGACACGGTGTACGACTTCGCGGTGAAGGCGGTGGAGGAAACCCAGGGCATCTACAACAGGGGAAACCGGCCGAACTGGGCGCGCGGCACGATCGGCGCGACGGTGTTCACCTTCAAGCAATTCAGCGTGTCGTACCTGGAATGGCTCAAGCGCCTGCCGCCGCAACAGCGGGCCATTGCCGCCGCAGTGCTCTTTCTCGCCGCGGGCATGAACGGACTCCCGGGCGGCGACGACCTGGACGACATCCTCGACACCCTCGGGCAGTGGATGGGGCACGGCACGAACATGAAACGCTGGAAGCGCGAGACCGTGGAAGGGCTGTTCGGCGAAGAGGTCGGGCAATTCGTGCTGAACGGCATGAGCGCGATTCCCGGCATGCCGCTGGACGTGCAGGCACGCTTGGGACTGGGCAACCTGTTCCCGGGCACGGGCCTACTGAAGCCCTCCGAGACCAACAAGATGCGCGATATTGTCGAATTCGTGGGGCCGGTGGGCGGATTGGCGAAGAGCGCCGGGGATGCGCTCGAGGCGGCGGCCAAGGGCAATGTGGGTGCGGCTGCGCGCGCGGTGCTCCCGGTGGCCCTGAGAAACGCCGTGCAGGGCATCGAGATGTTCGCCACAGGCCAGTACAAGGACACGAAAGGCCGGTTGGTGACGGACGCCGACGCCGTGGATGCGATGGTGAAGACGATCGGCTTCCAGCCGGCCAAGATCGCGGCGCAATCCCGGCGCCTGACCGAGATATTCGAGGACGTGAACCTGCACAAAGTCATCGAGGCCGGCATTGCCGCTCGTTGGGCGCATGCCATTGCCGACGGGGATTCTGATGCGATGAATTCAGCGCGTCAGGAATTGCTCGACTGGAACGAGTCGAACCCGGACATGATGATCCGGATCGGGCGCAGCCAGATACTTTCGAGGGTGAAGGCAATCAAAGCCACGCGCGACCAGCGCACGCTGAAGACTACGCCGAAGGAGCTGCGGGCGCGGGTGATGGTGGATATTGCGGAGTAGGGGGTAGCGGCCAACCGCCCGTCCGTCGCTCGTGGAAGAACAGCACTTCGCCGGCCAGCACCCAAAGGAGCGCCCATTCGCGCCTGGCCTCTGCTTTGTAGCGCAGGTTCGCGGTGTCGAGCAACGCGCCTTCGAGGTCAGTGGTTTTCATGCTTAGACTCCTGGTGATGACGTCTTCAAGAAAAAACGATCAATGCTTCCGGGAAGTATCCCGGTGAGCCGGTGTCAATCACGCAGTTCCTCATGGTCAGTCCGCTGCCCTGAACGAGGATCGCATGCTCGTAGTGCTTGGCCATCCTGAAAAAAAACCGGCAGCGTAGAATCACCAGATTGTTAATTGCCAGCGTGATCGGTTCGGTGAATAGGAACGTCTGGTCCTCGACCACTCCGGATAGCATCGACGCCTCAAGGCGCTCAAGGTCGGTGGGCGAGAGCTTGGCGAGCGTTGGCCCGGCAACGGCTGCGGCGGCCAGGGCGGCAAACGACTGAATGAAACTGCGACGGTTCATTTGTCCGGCACTTCCTCGCCGTACTTTTGGGCCACGAAGCAGCGCATGGCGGCCAACAAAGGCGTTGGTCCTTCTTTACGGTGTATGTCAGGCATCATCTTCATCTCAAGTTCTTCGGTCATTCGGCAGGCGTCCCACCCTTCGGTGGACCATTCGAGACAAATCTTCTCCCGCTCGATGAGCGGCCCGCCATGGCTCCAGTTGGTCGACGGACTGAACGCGTCCCCGCCATCGGCCTCTATGGAATACGGCACCGCGCATACGAGCGTATGGGAAGGTCCGCTAACAGGTATCCCAAGCGCCTTCGCCACCCAGTAGTCGAGCAACGCGCCTTCGAGGTCAGCGGTTTTCATGGGTTGACTTCTTCCTGACGTTTCATTCTGGTCGCCGTGTAAAAAACGTGTAGTCTCGCCAAGCTCCCCGAGCAGTTTGTCGATGTCGGCGTGTTGCTCCGTGTAGTCCGTCGCATCCCGTGCTTTCCAGAGCGCCGCTACCAGATTCGGGTAGGCGTTGGCCGCATGGACGATGTATGGCATGTCCTCCTCTGTAACCCAAGGGTAATACTGTTCGCTACTGAACGTCCGTCGCCCCCTCGCGTTCTCAATGCTCACGCTGTTGGGGGTGTTGACGACCCTCCAAGGAAGTGGGCTATCTGGTGTGATTTTCATACATCCCCCATAGTTGCGATGAGCAATGCGAGGATGCGCGCCGGGTCGTAGCTGTAGACATTCCTCCCATCGTG
>Ga0163146_10007595_pt1 | contig 11850 bp, 9 predicted proteins | sample OliLakLV19MP7G1_FD_148648 | JGI IMG/M metagenome (GOLD analysis project Ga0163146, IMG submission 148648) | Freshwater microbial mat bacterial communities from Lake Vanda, McMurdo Dry Valleys, Antarctica - Oligotrophic Lake LV.19.MP7.G1 | ecosystem: Environmental > Aquatic > Freshwater > Lake >... | reverse complement strand
ATCCAGCGCGTGAAGGAGATCGTCGCGCAGTTGCCCGGCGTAAAGCGGGTCGTCGTGGTGCCGAATGTGAATGCGGCGCCCGACGTGTCGGCGATTGCGAACGCGGTTCGATACGCGGACTGGATCGCGCCCTACGAGCCCGGCGAGATCGAGTATGCGCAGCTGCCGTTCGATCACCCGGTCTACATACTTTTTACGTCCGGCACCACGGGCAAGCCCAAGTGCATCGTGCACGGCGCGGGCGGCTCGCTGCTTTCGGGGCTCAAGATGTACAAGCTGCATTTCGACGTGCGGCCGGACGACCGGTTCTACTACTTCACGACCTGCAACTGGGTGGTGTGGAACCTGCTGTTCGCGGGCCTGTGCGCCCAGGCCGCGGTCATGCTGTATGACGGGTCACCATTCGCGCGCGAAGGCGCGATCACGTTCGACTTCTGTGAGGCCGAACGCTTCACCCACTACGGCACTTCGGCCAAGTTCATCGACGCGATCGCCAAGCGCGGTCTCAAGCCGCGCACCAGCCACAACCTCGAGTCCGTGCGCATGATCGTCTCGACCGGCTCGCCGCTGGTGCCCGAGAGCTACGACTACGTGTACCGCGACGTGAAGAAGGACGTGTGCCTTGCCTCCATCTCCGGCGGCACCGACATCATGGCCGGGTTCGCGGACGCCAATCCCGTGCTGCCGGTCGACCGCGGCGAGCTGCAGTGCCGGGGCCTGGGCATGGACGTGCGCGTCTACGACGACGAGGGCGGCGAGCTGGTGGGCGAGAAGGGCGAGCTCGTCTGCGTGAAGCCTTTCCCCTCCATGCCGGTCGGGTTCTGGAACGACCCGGACGGATTGCGCTATCACGCGGCCTATTTCGAGCGCTACCCGAACGTCTGGTGCCACGGCGATTGGTGCGAGCTCACGCCGCGCGAAACGATGATCGTCTACGGCCGCTCGGATGCGACGCTCAATCCGGGCGGCGTGCGCATCGGCACGGCGGAAATCTACGGGCAGGTGGAGAAGGTCGACGCGGTGGAGGAGTCGGTCGCCATCGGCCAGCTCTGGCCGCCAAAGCAGCCCACCGATACGCGCGTGGTGCTTTTCGTGAAGCTCAGGCCGGGCCTCAGGCTGGACGCGGCGCTGGAGGAACGCATCCGCCGCCAGATCCGGGACAACACCACGCCGCGCCACGTGCCCGCGCGCATCGTGCAGGTGCCGGACATCCCGCGCACCCGCAACGGCAAGGTGGTCGAGCTCGCCGTCAAGTCCGTGGTGCACGGCATGAAGGTCAAGCACACCGATGCGCTGGCCAACCCGGAAGCACTCGATCTTTTCGTTAATATGCCGGAACTAGCAACTTAATTGACCTGAGAGGCAATCAACTAGCCGGTCTCCGAAACTGAAAGTTCGACTTTCCTCCCCGGCCAGAGGGGCATCGAGAAGAAGAAGCTGGCGCCCATCAGCCGGCTAGTGCAGCGTCGCCCTGCGCCCTTCGTAGATTCCCTGCAGCAGGCGAAGCGAACCGAGGCTGACCGCGTGATGGCTGAGCGCGTGCCCGAGGTCCTCGACGATGTCGAGCGTGACAGGCACGTGCAGCGCCGCGAGCACTCGCGCGGCGCGCTCCGAGTGCACGCGCGAGACGATCGCGTCGTGCTCGCCGTGAACAAGGTGGATGCGCGCGCTGATGCACGCGCCCGCCATCGGCAATTTCGCGAAGCGCGCCGAGTAGGCCACCACCGCGCCGGCGAGACCGGGCAGGCGCTTGACCGCCTCCAGCGCGAGCGTGCCGCCCTGCGAGAACCCGATGAGCACCGTGCATTCGGCGGGGATGCCGTTGTTGGTCTGCTCCCTGCGCACGAGGTCTTCGACGCGCGGCAGGATCGCATCGACCCTTTCCATGCGGCCGTCGTCGTCGAGCGCCATCATCGAGTAGGGCGGGCGCATCCCCGCAGCGTCGTCCTCGCAGGTGTCGATCTCGCCCGGGATGACCAGCGCCGCGCTCGGAAAGCGCGCCTGGAACTTGAAGGCCACCGAAATCATCGCCTCGGGCGTGGCGCCGCCGCCGTGCAGGAACACGAACAGGTGCCTCGCCCGGTGCTCGGGGGGCGGCGCGAACCGGAAAACCTTGTTTGCTGTCATATGCACTGTCATAGGGAGTCCGGTCCATTCTCTCGCCATTGGCGGTCTTCTGTAAACTCGCGCGAGCTTTTTCCATTTTCGGAGCGTTTTCATGCCAGGCACCCCTTCGCACGCCGCACCCGGTTCCGCTTCACGGGGCGAGTTCTGGTCCGCTTTCTGGGCCCTTGCGCGGCCTTACTGGGTTTCGGAGGAACGCAGCCGCGGCGTGATCCTGCTCGCCTCGGTGATCGGGTTCACGCTGGCGCTGGTATGGGTCGAAGTGCAGTTCAACAGCTGGAACAAGGATTTCTACAACACGTTCGAGGGCAAGGACCGCCTCGGGTTCTACCTCGAGCTCGGCCGGTTCACGGTCCTGGCCGTCACTTTCATCGTGCTGGCCGTGTACAAGCAGTACCTGCAGCAGATGCTGATGATCGAGTGGCGCGCGTGGCTCACCGAGCGCTACCTCGCGAAGTGGCTCGCGGGGCAGGCGTACTACCGTCTGCAACTGCTCGACAAGGGCACCGACAACCCGGACCAGCGGATCGCGGACGACCTCAACATCTTCGTCGACCTCACGCTCACGCTGTCTCTCGGCCTGCTTTCAGCGGTCGTCACGCTCGTGTCTTTCGTCGGGATCCTGTGGAGCATCTCGGGCGCCTTCGAAGTGGCCGGCTACAGCATCCCGGGCTACATGGTGTGGGTCGCGCTCGTCTATGCAATCGTGGGCACTGCGCTCACGCACGTGATCGGACGGCCGCTTATCGGGCTCAACTTCCAGCGCCAGAAAGTGGAAGCCGATTTCCGCTTCTCGCTGATCCGGCTGCGCGAGAACAGCGAAGGCGTCGCGCTCTACCGCGGGGAGGAAGGCGAGCATGCCAACTTCAGGCAGCGCTTCTCGGCCGTGATCTCGAACTGGTGGTCGATCATGCTGAAGCAGAAGCAACTGGCCTGGTTCACGTCGTTCTACGGGCAGATGGCGATCATCTTCCCGTTCGTCGTGGCCGCGCCGCGCTATTTCTCCGGCGCCGCGCCGCTGGGCACGATTTTCCAGACCGCCTCCGCGTTCGGCCAGGTGCAGAGCGCGCTCTCGTGGTTCATCGGCGCGTACTCGAGCTTCGCTTCATGGAAGGCCACGGTAGACCGTCTCACCGGCTTCGACCGCGCCATCGCGCGCGCGCAGGTGGAGGCGAACACGCAGAAGGGCGAGCGCGCGGAGGCGACCGATCCGGCAGCGGGATCGGGTCTCACGCTCGAGCACCTCGCGCTTGCGCTGCCCCAGGGCACGCCCTTGCTGGCCGATGCGAACCTGCGCCTTGCTGCTGGAGAGAACGTGCTCGTCACCGGGCCCTCGGGGTCGGGCAAGTCGACGCTGTTTCGCGCGCTGGCCGGGATCTGGCCGTACTGGACCGGAAAAATCGGCCTGCCCAAAGGTGCGCGCCTGCTCTTTCTCCCGCAGAAGGCCTATCTCCCGATCGGCACGCTGAAGAATGCGGTCGCCTATCCTGCGCAGCCGGGATCGGTGAGCGATGCGCAAGTCGTAGACGCGCTCGATGCGGTCGGGCTGGCGCCGCTGGCCAGGGATCTCGCGCGCGAAGAGAACTGGGCGCAGTTGCTCTCGGGAGGCGAGCAGCAGCGCATCGCATTCGCACGCGCGCTGATCAACAAGCCGGACTGGCTGTTCCTCGACGAAGCCAGCGCGGCCCTGCCCGAGCAGGCGCAAGCCGACCTGTATGCGCTGCTGCGCGAGCGGCTTCCGCAGACCACACTCGTGTCGATCGGGCACCGCGACAGCCTCGTGCAATTCCACTCGAAACGCCTGAAATGGGACACCAGCGGCGCCGAGCCGCGGCTCGCATTTACCTGAGCCGGCCTAAGCTGCGGCGGCGCGCTTCCTGGGGGCTGGGAGGTCGAGCACTTCGCGCAGGTACCGCCCCGTATAACTGGCGGGGGTCGCGGCAACGGTTTCGGGCGTGCCTTCGACCACGATCTGCCCGCCGCCGTCGCCGCCTTCGGGACCCAGGTCGACAATCCAGTCGGCCGTCTTGATCACATCGAGGTTGTGCTCGATCACGACCACCGTATTGCCAGCGTCGCGCAGCCGGTGCAGCACATCGAGAAGCAGCTTGATGTCCTGGAAGTGAAGCCCGGTCGTGGGCTCGTCGAGGATGTAGAGCGTGCGTCCGGTATCGCGCTTGGATAGCTCGAGCGAAAGCTTCACGCGCTGCGCCTCGCCGCCCGAGAGCGTCGTGGCCGATTGCCCGAGCCTGAGGTAGCCCAGGCCGACATCGAGAAGCGTATGCAGCTTGCGCGCGACCACGGGCACGGCCGAGAAGAATTCGCGCCCTTCGGTGACCGTCATCTGCAACACCTGGTCGATCGAGCGGCCCTTGTAAAGGATCTCGAGCGTCTCGCGGTTGTAGCGCTTGCCGTGGCAGACGTCGCACGGCACGTAGATGTCCGGCAGGAAGTGCATCTCCACCTTGATCACGCCGTCACCCTGGCAGGCCTCGCAGCGGCCGCCTTTGACGTTGAACGAGAAGCGGCCCGCATCGTAGCCGCGCGCACGCGACTCGGGCACGCCCGCGAACAGCTCGCGGATCGGCGTGAAGAGGCCCGTATAGGTCGCCGGGTTGGAGCGAGGCGTGCGCCCGATCGGGCTCTGGTCGACGCTGATGACCTTGTCGAACTCGTCGATGCCGGAAATCGACCCGAAAGGCGCGGGCTCGAGCGCGCTGCCGTAGAGGGCGCGCGCCACCGCCGCGTACAGCGTGTCGTTGATGAGGGTCGACTTCCCTGATCCGGAAACACCGGTGACGCAAACGAAAAGCCCAACCGGCAGATCGAGGTTGGCGTCCTTGAGGTTGTTGCCGCTCGCACCGCGAATGCGCAGCATCTTCTTGCCTGGCCGGCGGCGCAGCGCCGGCACATCGATCTTGAGCTTGCGGCTCAGGTACTTGCCGGTCATCGAATCCGGGTTGGCAAGAATGTCGCGCGGCGTGCCTTCGGCGACGACACGTCCGCCGGCTTCGCCTGCGCCCGGGCCCATGTCGATCACGTGGTCTGCGACCATGATGGCTTCCTCGTCATGCTCGACGACGATGACCGTGTTGCCCAGATCCCTCAGGCGCTTGAGGGTATCGAGCAGGCGCGAGTTGTCTCGCTGATGCAGGCCGATCGATGGCTCGTCCAATACGTACATCACGCCGGTGAGGCCGGACCCGATCTGCGATGCGAGCCGGATCCGCTGGGCTTCGCCCCCGGACAAGGTCTCGGCGGAGCGGTCCAGCGAAAGGTAGTCGAGTCCGACGTCGTTGAGGAACTCGAGCCGGTTCGCGATCTCGCGAATGATGCGCTCGGCAATTTGCTGCTTTGCGCCCGTCAGGTCGAGTTTGGAGAAAAAAGCGTGAGTGCTCTTGAGCGGCCAATGCGAGATTTCGTAGATCGGGTGGTCGCCGATCCGGACATGGCGCGCTTCGCGCCGCAGGCGGGTGCCATGGCAGGCCGGGCAGACCTTGGTGTTGCGGTACTTGGAGAGTTCTTCCTTGACGACGCTCGAGTCGGTTTCCTTGTAGCGGCGCTCCAGGTTCGGCACCACCCCCTCGAAGACGTGCTCGCGAATCGAATTGCGGCCGCGCTCCGTAAGGTAAGTGAACGCTACCTTTTCCTTGCCGGAGCCGTACAGGATCAGGTGCTGGATCGGATCGTCCAGCATCTCCCACGGGGCTTCGACATCGAATTTGAAATGTTTGGCCAGTGAACCGAGCATCGAGAAATAGAAGCCGTTGCGGCGATCCCATCCTTTGATTGCGCCGGAGGCGAGGCTCAGATTCGGGTGGGCCACAACGCGCTTGGGATCGAAGAAATCCACCGCGCCCAGTCCGTCGCATCCGGGACAGGCGCCCATCGGGTTGTTGAACGAGAAAAGGCGCGGCTCGAGTTCGGCCAACGAATAACTGCAGGTCGGGCAAGCGAATCGCGCGGAGAACAGGTGTTCCTTGCCGCCGTCCATCTCGACCGCGAGGGCGCGCCCGTCCGCGTGCCGCAACGCGGTTTCGAAAGACTCGGCCAGGCGCTGCTTGACCTCGGGGCGCACCTTGAGCCGGTCGATGACCACGTCGATCGTGTGCTTCACGTTGCGAGCCAGCTTTGGGGCCGCGTCCAGCTCATGCACCTTGCCGTCGATGCGCACGCGCGTGAACCCTTGCGCGCGCAGTTCGTCGAGCAGGTCCTGCTGCTCGCCTTTGCGACCGGCGATCACGGGCGCAACGATCATCAGCCGCGTGTCTTCGGGCAGGGAGAGCGCGTGGTCGACCATTTGCGCGACCGACTGCGCCTGCAACGGCAGGTTGTGGTCCGGACAATACGGCGTGCCTACGCGCGCATAGAGCAGGCGCAGGTAGTCGTGGATCTCGGTGACCGTGCCGACGGTCGAGCGCGGGTTGTGGCTGGTGGCTTTTTGCTCGATCGAAATTGCGGGCGAGAGGCCTTCGATGAGGTCGACGTCGGGCTTCTCCATGAGCTGCAGGAACTGGCGCGCGTAGGCCGACAGCGACTCGACGTAACGGCGTTGGCCTTCCGCATAGAGCGTGTCGAAGGCGAGGGACGACTTGCCCGAGCCCGACAGGCCCGTGATCACCACCAGCTTGTTCCTCGGAAGGTCGAGGTTCAGGTTTTTCAGGTTGTGGGTGCGGGCGCCCCGGATGCGGATCGTGTTGGTGTTGATCGGGCTCATGAAAGCGATTCAGTCCCCGGTTCTGAACCGGGGACTGCGAAAGTTAACCTGCTACTATAACGACTTTCCCGCACCGCAATAAACCCTTTCTTCCCCCGAACGATGCTGTCTGCGCCTGCGGTCGACCCTGTCCCGTCCCCCGGTCCTACCCGCATGTCGCCACTGGAGCTGCGCGCCGGGGTCAGCCTCGCATCGCTGTTCGGGTTGCGCATGCTTGGACTGTTCCTGGTCCTGCCGGTGTTCGCCGTCCATGCGCCGCAGCTGGCGGGTGGCGATAACCTGACGCTCGTTGGCATCGCTCTCGGTGCGTATGGCCTCGCGCAGGCGATCCTGCAGATTCCTTTCGGCATGGCCTCGGACCGGTTCGGGCGAAAACCCGTGATCGCCTTTGGTCTGATCGTTTTCGCGCTCGGAAGTTTCCTCGCTGCGACTGCAACCGACATCCACGTCGCGATTGCAGGCCGCGCCCTGCAGGGGGCCGGTGCCATATCGTCGGTCGTCGTCGCGCTCGCAGCCGACCTTACCAGGGAAGAACACCGCACGAAGACCATGGGCATGATCGGCGCGATGATCGGCTTCACCTTCGCGCTCTCGCTGGTCGCCGCACCGCTTCTCTACGCGCGCATCGGCATGGACGGCTTGTTCACGCTGACCGGCGTGATGGCGCTCGCCGGGCTCGCGGTCGTGTACTGGGCGGTCCCGGAGGTGGCGGAATCACACGCCAAGCACACCGGACCCGCGCCTTCGCTCATGCAGGTGCTTGCCGACCCGGAACTCGCCCGCCTCAACTTCGGCATTTTCTCGCTGCACCTCGTGCAGATGGCGATGTTCGTCGTCCTGCCGGCCGCGCTGATCGACGCCGGGCTCCCGATCGCAGCGCATTGGAAGGTTTATCTCCCGGTGGTGCTCGTGTCCTTCGCCTTGATGATGCCGCCGATCCTGTTCGCCGACCGGCGCAATCGTCCGCAGGTGGTGATGGCCGGCGCAGTGGCGCTGATGCTTGCGGTGCAGGCGGGACTCGTCTTTGCGCAGGAGATAACGGCGCTCGTGGTGCTCCTCCTGTTTTTCTTCGCGGCCTTCAACGTGCTCGAGGCGATGCTGCCGTCGCTCGTTTCACGCATCGCACCGGAGCGCGCGCGGGGTAGCGCAATCGGCATCTACAACACCACCCAGACCCTCGGGCTTTTTGCGGGCGGCCTGGCCGGCGGCTGGATGGCAAAGCATTTCGGCGCAGCGTCGGTGTACGCGCTAGGTGCCGCGCTTATGCTGATCTGGCTGGTACTTGTGGCGGGGATGCGGCCGGTCAACGCAGCCGCGCGCCGCCCGTTGTATGTGGAAACCCATACGGCGTAGTCGGCGTAGACTCTCGCAGTCGCACGGGCACGCACCCATTCGTACGATGAATAACTCGGGAGACGGAACATGGCTTCGATCAACAAGGTAATCCTGGTGGGCAATCTCGGGCGCGACCCCGAGACCCGCTACTTGCCCGATGGCGGCGCGGTCACGAATGTGAGCATCGCAACCACGGACACCTGGAAAGACAAGACCAGCGGCGAGAAAAAGGAAGCGACCGAATGGCACCGCGTGGTGTTCTTCAACCGCCTGGCCGAGATCGCCGGCGAGTACCTCAAGAAAGGCTCGCAGGTGTACGTCGAAGGCCGCCTGCGCACGCGCAAGTGGCAGGACAAGGAAGGCCAGGACAAATACACCACCGAGATCGTCTGCGACACGATGCAGATGCTCGGCGGCCGCCAGGGCATGGGCGAAGGCGGCGGACGCGGCGATCGCGGTGAGTCCGATTCGCGCGGCGGGCCGCCGGCCGAGGGGCGCGCGGAGGGTCGTCCGGAGGGTCGCCCGGCGCCGGCGAAAAAGCCGGCCGGCAAGTTCGACGACATGGAAGACGACATCCCGTTCTGACCATGAAGGCCACCCTCGCGGCACTACTGCTCGCAGCCGGCGCAGCCACGACGGCGGGCGCCGCCGAGCTTCCGATTTTCGACGCGCACCTGCATTACAGCCACGATGCGTGGGAAGTGGTGCCGCCCAAGGAGGCCATCGCGATCCTGCGCAAGGCCGGCCTGCGGCGCGCGCTGGTATCGAGCTCGAACGACGACGGCAACCAGAAGCTTTTCGCCGAAGCGCCCGACCTGATCCTGCCTTCGCTGCGGCCATACCGCACGCGCGGCGAGATCTCTTCGTGGTTCCGCGACGACACAGTCGTCACTTATCTCGAACAGCGGCTCGCGAAGCACACCTATGTGGCGATCGGCGAGTTTCACCTGTATGGCGCCGACGCGGACCTGCCGGTCCCGCGGCGCATGGTGCAGCTGGCCAAACAGCATCGGCTGCTTCTCCATGCGCACTCGGACGCGGACGCGATCGAACGGCTGTTCAAGCAGTGGCCCGAAGCGCGCATCCTCTGGGCGCATTCCGGATTCGAGCAGCCCGAGCGGCTGCGCGAGATGCTGCTCAAGCACAAGAACCTGTGGTGCGACCTCGCTTTCCGCACCGACCACGGATCGGGCGGCAGGATCGGGCCGGAATGGCGCGCCGTGTTCCTCGAGTTCCCGGACCGCTTCATGGTCGGGACGGACAGCTTCACGCCAGAGCGGTGGCCGTACGTGATTGAACATGCCAACTGGTCGCGCGCCTGGATGAAAGACCTGCCGGCCGATGTTGCCGAACGGATCGCTTATCGCAACGGCGAGGCGGTATTCGGCGGTCCGATGAAGAAGAAGTGAAGATGCACTGCGCGCTGACGGCGATGCTTTTCGCGCTGTCGATCGCGGCGGCGCATGCATGCAGCCCGGCGCTTGCCGGTGGAAAGCTTGTGGAGTCGGGTCGCTACTCGGTAGGCTTTCGCACGCATCCGGAGAAAATCGCGGTCGGCAAGCATTTTTCGGTCGAGCTCACGGTGTGCCCCAAGGGCGGGGCGCAGCTTGCGGAGCACCTGCGTGTCGACGCGCACATGCCGGACCACAAGCACGGCATGAACTACAAGGCCGAGGTCTCGCCAGTGTCCGAAGGACGCTATCGCGCCAACGGGCTGATGTTCCACATGCCCGGCCGGTGGGAGTTCATTTTCGACGTGCGTGCCGGCGGCAAGACCGACCGCCTCACGCAGTCCGTCGTGCTCGAGTGAACCCGCGCGGGCCTCTGGCGATGCTTGCCGCAGTCCTGGCTGCGGGCTTCCTTGCTACTGACATTTTCAGGGCAGGTCCCCAGGCTGGGAGCGGGTCTCCGGGGAACCTGCTGACATTGGCCGTGGATTTCAGCCAGGCTGAAATTGCACGGATTCTGCAACACGGACCGTGGCCGGTGGCCCCGGCCAACGACCCGAGCAATCGTTTTTCCGGCCAGGCCGAGGCGGTGGAGTTCGGCAGGAAACTCTTCTTCGAGAAACGCCTGTCCGGGAACGGATTGTCATCGTGCGCCACCTGCCACCTGCCCGAGCGGCACTTCACCGACGGCAAGGCGCGCGGCGAGGGGTTTGTTGTGCTGGAGCGGAACACGCCGGGGCTGCTCAATGTGCGGCTCAACCGCTGGTTCGGCTGGGACGGCGCGGCCGACAGCTTGTGGTCGCAAAGCCTGCGGCCGATTGTCGACAAGCGTGAGATGGCGGCGAGCACCACGCATGTGGGCAAGTTGATGCGAAGCGACCCGCGGCTTGCCGAGGACTATCGCAAGGCCTTCGGCATGCCGCCTTCCGAAGATGACGACCTCGTGACGCTCAACACCGGCAAGTCGCTGGCTGCCTTCCAGGAAACGCTGGTCACCGGGCGCACCTCGTTCGACGATTTCCGCGACGCGCTCGAGCGCCGCGATGCAAAGGCCGCGAACCAGTACCCGGCCGCTGCGCAGCGCGGACTGCGGATTTTTGTCGGCAAGGGCAACTGCTTCGTCTGCCATTTCGGTCCCAACTTCACCAACGGCGAGTTCGGTGATATCGGCATCCCTTTCTTCGTCGCGCCGGGAAAGGTCGACCCGGGCCGTTACGGCGGCATCCAGAAATTGCTCGAGAGCCGCGCCAACCTTCTCGGCGGATTCAGCGACGACGCATCCGGGAAGTCGGCCGCCAGCACGCGGCATGTGAGGCTGGAGCACCGGAACTGGGGCGAGTTCCGGGTGCCGTCCCTGCGCAATGTGGCGAACACGGCACCCTACATGCACAACGGCCACCTTGCCACGCTTCGCGACGTGGTGCGCTATTACTCGGAACTGAACGAGGATCGCCTGCATGCCGACGGCGAGAAAATTCTCAAGCCGCTCAGGCTTACGGACGCCGAAGTGGATGACCTGGTCGCTTTCCTGCAGTCGCTGTAGGCACAGAAATCGGACTTTTCGCCCCTAAATCAGGGTCCTAGCTAGTCCCTCGGGTTATAATCCACGTCTTTGCGAGTTTGGGGCAGGGCCATGCCGATTTACGAATATAAGTGTTCCGAGTGCGGCTTCCAGGAGGAATTCCTCCAGAAGCATTCGGACCCGAAGCTGACGGTCTGCCCGTCTTGCGGCAAGGAAACGTTCAACAAACTGCTGTCTGCGGCCGGGTTCCAGCTCAAGGGCAGCGGCTGGTATGCGACCGATTTCAAAGGCGGCGGGGCGAAGCCCGCGGCCAAATCCGGGAACGATGCCAAGGGCGAATCGGGCGGGTCGTCGGACAAACCCGGCGGGTCGTCGGACAAACCCGGCGGGTCGTCGGACAAACCCACCGGCGATTCCGGCGGCGAAAAGGCTGCAACCGACAAACCCGCCGAGAAGTCCGCGGACAAGGGCACAGCGGCGGCGAAGTCCGTGCCGGCCGGCACTTCGGGCTGAGCCCCGCAATCGGGTCGGCCCCGCCGGCCGGTCGCCCCCAAGCGCCCTGAGCCGGATCATTTCAATTTCTCGTGGCAATGGCATGAAGAAATATCTCATTACCGGCCTGCTGATCTGGATCCCGCTGGTGATCACCCTTTGGGTATTGAACCTGGTGGTCACGACGCTCGATCAGGTCCTGCTGCTCTTGC
>Ga0163146_10007585_pt1 | contig 11860 bp, 11 predicted proteins | sample OliLakLV19MP7G1_FD_148648 | JGI IMG/M metagenome (GOLD analysis project Ga0163146, IMG submission 148648) | Freshwater microbial mat bacterial communities from Lake Vanda, McMurdo Dry Valleys, Antarctica - Oligotrophic Lake LV.19.MP7.G1 | ecosystem: Environmental > Aquatic > Freshwater > Lake >... | reverse complement strand
TCTCGACGCTGGTGGATCTGGTGAGCGTCGTCGTCTGCGATTCGCGACGTTCGGTGAACGCAGCCTACCAGGCGGCGGCCGACCGGATCCACGGCAAAGGCATTGTCGGTTCGGGTCGGGGGGATGAGGGCGGCGGCGCGGCCAACGACACGGCCGGGATCGGCGACACGGCGACCTTCGCCCCGCCTATCGCGCGACCGAAGCTGCGGTCAAGAGCCTAGAATGGGCTGGGCCGCGCTGGTCAGGGGCAAGCGGGTCGACCTCCAGGCGCAGGGCGACGACCGCAGCAGGTGAGCAGCAGCGTGCTTGTCGCGCTCTGGGACCCGAGCGGTTGGCGGGCGAATCGCGCCGTCAGGAAATTACATTTACAATATCTAAGTTCGGAAGCTAAGTTCGGATGGTGTAGTTCCAGTCGGCGTGAAACCGGTGGCGATCTAACTTGACGGCTTCGAGTTCTTCGTCGGAGACCTCCACGCCCAGTGGGTATCTGCGCTTGTCCAGCCGTGCCTTCACACGGAGACCCGATGCCGTCTTTGTCGCTCCGATCAGGTTGACGATCACGTCGTGACTGACCAGAGGACGACCACGCCAGTTCATCGTGATGTGCGAGAACAATCGGTGTTCGATCTTGTTCCACTTGCTCGTGCCCGGCGGGAAATGGCAGACGGTGACCTCGATGACCGCGTCCGACGCGAATCGCTGGACTTCGACCTTCCAGAGGCGCGACCGGTGTCCGTTGCTGCCGCCGGCATCCGCACAGATCAGGAGTCGGTCCGCAGCCGGGTAGAGCGGCGCGCCCATCGAACGCCACCACCGCCGGATGCTCTCGACGGCGAAGCTGGCTGTGTCGTGGTCCGTGCCGACGTTCACCCACCCGAGATCCTGGCCAACGTCGTACACACCATACGGCACCGCCTTGTTCACCTTCGGGTCGGGGAAATCGTGAACGAGCACCTTCTCGGGTTCCCCTTCGGGCCGCCACTCGCGGCCAGCCTGGTGGTACCTGCCGACCAGTTCCTTCTTCTTCGTGTCGACCGAGATCACCGGCCACCCACTACGCAGATACCGCTTGGTCAGGCGGCTGATGTACTCGAACTGGGCGTTGCGGTCTGGGTGCTGCGTCCCCGCGACCGTCTTCGTCGCAGCCTGCAGAGAATACCCAAGCTCGTGCAGCAGGTTTGCGAGGGTTTCGTGGCTCACAGAGTGTCCGGCCTTCGTGAGCACCTCGGCCAAGTGTCGTGTGCTCTTCGACGTCCAACGCAGTGGCGACATCGGATCGCCGCGCGTCGCCGGATCAATGAGCCGCTCCAGCTCGACGCGAATCGCGGGGTTCACCTCCAGCAGCGACCGACGACCCGCGCCGGGACGCCGGACGCGCCCCGCCGCGAGGGGCTCTTGGCCGAGTTCCTGGAGTCCCTTGTGAATCGTCGGCCGCGACAACCCCGCACAACGAGCGACGGTCGACACGCCACCGCGTCCGAGCTGCGTAGCGTCGGCTGCAGCTACCAGGCGCCGCTGTCGCTCGTTCAGATGGTCGAACAACGATCGGTACTTCGTCGTGAGAGCACTCTCTACGTTCACACCCCGACGCTAGCATGATGAGCACCATCTGTAAAGGTTATATCCTGACGAGCCCTTAAGCCCATAGCGTGCCGCAGCAAGTGATCACGCACGCGCCTTGTGGCCTCCCTGTTGTGATCACGCTGCCCTCTCCTTGCATCTCGCGCGCGCTGCGCGCACAGCAGAGTTCAAGCGCAAAATAAATTCAAGTCCGCCCTCCGGTGGTCGATACCCACCGCAGGAGCGGGCCATGCCGGGACCCGTCCCGAACGAACTACCCGGCTGTCTGGGGGAAGACTGATGGCTAGCGGTCGAAGAAGCTTGAGTATCGTTCTGATCTGCTTGGGGATCTCGTTGTCCGCTGCGGGCGAGGTGGCGGCAGTTGATTGCCCGACCGTGTCGCGGCCCGTGTGTCAGTGCGGCGATACGGTGATCGCGGACTACACGATGAGCGATCACCTGCGCAACGCATCGAGTGTCGCCCAGTGCCTGACGGGCGATGGCTTGACGGTCGCCTCCGGGGTGACCTTGAACTGCGAAGGGTTCGGAATCACCGGCAACTTCGATGCCAACGGTATCGTGAATAAATACGGCATTGTCATCAAAAAGGCTGATGACGTGAACATCATCGCATGCAACATTTCTGACTTCTACACTGGAGTGCGGCTGACCGATTCGCGGGACGTAAGGTTCGAAGACGTTAGCGCGCTCAACAATGGCCACTATGGCATCGAAGTCACCGACACGAATGATTCGCCGGCCACCTACACGCAGCGTGTCAGCATCGTCGCGAGCGACATCACCGGCAACGGCGATGAGGGAATTCACATGTCGACGGCGCTAGGGCTCAGTCCTGCTCCTCCGGTCGCCAATCACTCGATCATTGGCAATTCAGTGATCGACAATGGCTGCGAGGGAATCTATGTCTTACGTATCAACGGATCGAGTAATGCCAACGTCGGCGTTCGTGTGTTCTCGAATTCGGTCTATGGAAACGATTCGGCGTGCGCCGCGAGCGGTTCGCATGCGGGAATCTACGTAAAGACGTCATCCTACAACCGCTTCCGCTACAATAGCTTGACGCACGACTTCATGCACATAACCGACAGCAGCAACAACAATAAAATCCTCTCGACCGTCATCAATCATTCATTCATGAAGATCGACGCCAATTCGAGCAGCAACGCCCTGACTCAGGTCTGCGTGCTTGGTGATACCGTAACCCCCTCGAACTCGTTCCAGATCAAGACTGGGGCTAACAACAATACCTGTGGATCGTGTGCGGCCTATCGCCCGTCGGCCGACCATATCGATGCGGTGGGCTCCTCCGGGAACACCTTCACGAACCTGCGGATCAACACGGTCAGTCCGTTGATAGCGGCCGGTTCAGGGGTGTCGGTGACTACTTCCACGAACCCCTTGAGCTGCTTGAACTAGCGCCCGCGTGGGGTGTGGACGAGCGACCGGACGGGGGCTCGTCCACACCGCCACTTACCCTCGAGAGGTGGGGCCTTCGCCAGACGACGGCGCGCGAGGGGCGACGCGGGCGATTCCGAGACCTGGCCAGATGCCGATCGATGGCGGCATGCATCGAGGCCCGGAGGCGAGGCCCGTGGCACGATCGAGCGGGCGCCAGGTAGGTCCCTTCACAAACGCTGGTGCGGGTGCTTCTCAAGGGGCCGATGGTCCGCCGCCTCCGCCTGCTGACGGTGCTGCTCGTCGGCTTTGCAACGATCGTTGTCCTTGTTTGGTCTCCGCGGGAGGGCTCCCGCAACGACGATAGCTACGACGTCGACGTTTCGGGCCACATCGCGCGCCCCCCCGAGCGGATCGCCGCCCCCGGCGCCGTCGCGCGGCCAAAGCCCAATGTGCTGCTGGTAACGATCGACACGTTGAGGCCGGACCACCTCACTGCCTATGGCTATGCGCGCGCGACGTCGCCGAATCTCGATAGGATCGCGGCCGAGGGCGTGCTGTTCGAGACTGCCTACGCTCCGATGAGCACTACTGGACCGTCCCACGCGACGTTGTTCACTTCGCGGTACCCGCTCGGTCACGGCGTCGTGCGCAATGGCATTCCTCTGAGCGAGGAGCTTCCGGTCCTGCCGGCGATCCTGGCCGAGCACGGATATCGTACCGCCGCGTTCGTGAGCTCGTATCCGGTCTCGCGACACTTCGGCTTCGCGCGCGGCTTCGCGCACTTCGACGACGACTTCAGCGGCGTCGCGTCGATGGGGCTCGCGAGCTGGAATGGGCGCTCTGTGGAAGGCGGATTCGACCGCCTCGGGAGCGATACCGTCGATCGCGCCATTGCCTGGATCGCGACGCAAGCACAAGACCAACCGTGGTTCGTGTGGGTACACCTTTTCGATCCGCACGCACCCTATTTAGCGCCAGCGCCGCGCGGTGAGACTTTCAAGAGCCCGGGGGCAACGGCACGTCAAGCACTCGTCGATGCCTACGATGGAGAGATCCTCTATGCCGACACGAGCCTGGGCCGCCTCAGCGAGGCATCCCAAGCCGATGCGGGTAATCGCGGCCTATTGACCATCGTCACCAGCGACCACGGCGAAGCGTTCTGGGAGCACGGGTGGAACGGGCACAATCGCAATCTCTTCGACGAAGAGGTTCGCGTCCCGCTGATCATGCATTGGCGGGGCCGGATCGCTGCCGGGCAGAGGATTGGCGAGCCGGTATCTCTGGTCGACCTCTTTCCGACAGTCCTCGCGGCCACCGAAGTTGTCGCCTCCGATTTGACCGAGGACGGCATCGACCTCTTGCCAGCGATTGTCGGTAATCGCCGGATCGATTCCGATCGAGCGCTCTACCTACAGCGCCCCGTAAGGGATCGCTCGCCTCGTCGGCGGCACAAGCCAGCTGCGAGCTTCGGCGTGCGAAAGGGAAACTGGAAGCTCGTCAACGGACGCAAGGCAAGGCGCAGCCTTCTCTTCGATCTCGAAGCCGACCCGGGAGAGACGCGCGATCTCTCATACGCTGAGCCGGAACGCGCTGCCGAGCTCGCCGCGCAAATCGCGACCTGGAGCCAAGTGGAGGCAGCAAACGCTCCCGCGCGCGATACGAATCCGGTCCCCGAGGAGGTCGAACGCAAGCTGCGCGCGCTTGGGTACGCGGACTAGTGCACCGCGGTCGATTTGCGATCACGTGTCGACGCCCGCCCGCTGACGCGAGCCTGGGTTCTTCCACGACCGAATCGTAGTCGGCTCGATTGAATCGTGACGGCGCGTCCGGACTACAGCGGGTGCCGATCCGTACGAGCGCGCGAACCTGCCCCGGCGGAGCGGAACGTGCGCCCGCGCGCGACCCGGAGAGCATCGAGTCGCTGAAGGCGCTGGGCTACCTCTGACGCGTCGCCGACGTGCTCCTCGAGCTTTCCGGTCGGTGACGGACTACAGCGCGATGATTTCGAGTGACGGCGGCGCGAGACGTCAAAAGTCCCGAGGGTTGGCGGTCGCGAGCGATGCGCCGCCCTGAATCGCCACCGCTGCAATCATGCAGTCGGGAAGGGATCCCCGGCGGCAGTAGCGCTGCGCTCGGCACGCACCTCTCGCACCCACGCCTTGGCCTTCGCCGGCGTCAGAGCGAGTGAAGCCTGATGCCGATCTAGCGCATCGAGGCAGTATCGCTCGTCTCGTGCCTGAGCTTTGGCGGCGGCCTGAATCGCTCGCCGCAACGCCTCCGACTTCGATACCTGCCAGCGCTGCGCGATCCTCTCGAGCGCGTGGACACTCTCGACATCGAGTGCGTAGGTCGCCTTCACTACTGACGTTCTGGCCATACCCTGATATGGCCCTCACCTTGCAACCAGGTCAAGCTCCCGCAAACTCGCATGGTCCCGAGTCGGATGTCCTCTACTCGGCGGCGACGCGCTCGCGCGCGAAGCGGCGCAACGCGACGTAGAACACCGGCGTCAAGAACAGGCCGAGGACGGTCACGCCGAGCATGCCGCAGAACACCGCGGTGCCGAGCGCGCGGCGCATCTCGGCGCCGGCGCCGAAGGCGCGCGCGGCACCACGCCGAGGATGAAGGCAAGCGCCGTCACCAGGATCGGGCGCAGGTGCAGGCGCAGCCGTGCCGCCTCGACCGCGGCCTGGAAGCGGTCCATGCCCTCGTCCTCCTGCTGCTTCGCGAACTCGACGATCAGCACCGCGTTCTTCGCGGCGAGGCCGATCAGCACGACGAAGCCGATCTGCGTGATCAGGTTGTTGTCGATGCCGGCGAGCGCGATGCCGGCGAGCGCGAACGGCAGGCACATCGGCGCGATCATGATGATCGCCAGCGGCAGACGTAGGCCGAGCCGAGGTAGACCCTGCAGGGTGTCGAAGACGTTGCCCACCGGGACGTCGAGCTTGTTCGCCTTGACGCGGTCGACGTCGGCGAAGATCTGCGGTGTGGAGGAGCGGAACGGTGAGAACACGCTGGTCAGCACGTGCTCCTGCTTGGCGGCGTCGACGAAGGAGTTGGTGGCCTCCTGCAGGGCGTGCAGGCCGCGTCCGCCGCGGTCCTGGGTCAGCGCCTTGAAGCCGCCGGCGGTGCCGAGGCCGTGCACCGGCGGCGGCGCGATCACGAACATGTCGGCCTCGGTGACGGTGTTCAGGCGCTCCTGCAGCGTGTGCCGCAGGTCTTCGGCGGTCGGGCCGTCCTTGCGCTCCTCGAACGGGTTCTGCACGACGAAGATCGCGCCCGCGTTCGGGCTGTTGGCGCGCGTCGCCCCCGAGAAGCCGGCGAACGCGACCGCGTGCTTGACGCCGGGCGTGGCGCGGATGAGCTCGCTCGCGTGGCGCACGACGGCGTCGGTGCGCTCGAGCGAGGCGCCGTCGGGGAGCTGGACCGCGACGATCAGATAGCCCGCGTCCTGGGCCGGGATGAAGCCGGGTTGTAGGCGATCTGGTAGTCGAGGCCCTTGGGGAAGCTCTTCTTGAACTCCTCCATCGTCCTGATGACGGCGTCGGCGGTCGCGAGCGCGTTGTCGCCCGGCCGCTGCAGGATCGCCATGCCGACCGCCGGCTGGTTGTCGAGGTAGGAGTTGACACCGCAGTCGAGCGCGCCGAGCTCGATGCGCGCGACGTCGCGCAGGCGCGTGATCCGGCCGAGGTTGTCCTTGCCGCGCTTGATGACGACGTTCTCGAACTGCTCGGGCTCGAGCACGTTGGCCGTGGTGACGCTGCGTGCGGCGAGCCGTTCGGGGTCGAGCCAGACGCGCATGCTGTACTCGCGCAGGCCGAACAGCGAGACGTCGCCGACGCCGTCGATGCGCGCCATCGTGTCGCGGATCTGGATCAGCGCGTAGTTGCCGATGTAGAGCTGGTCGAGGCTCTCGTCGGGCGACATCAGGTGCACGACCAGGAGCAGGTCGGGCGAGCTCTTGACGGTGGTCACGCCGACGCGCCGGACCTCTTCGGAAAGACGCGGCTCGGCGATCGCGACCCGGTTCTGCACCAGCACCTGGGCCTTGTCGAGGTCGGTGCCGAGCTTGAACGTGATGGTGAGCTGCATCGCACCGTCGGTGGTGCTCTGCGAGGACATGTAGAGCATGTCCTCGACGCCGTTGACCTCCTGCTCGATCGGCGTCGCGACGGTCTGCGCGATGACCTACGTCGCGCCGGGCCGCGCGGACTTTCGCCGGGTGCTGCAGCGCGCGGTCGACGCGGGCGCGCTGCGCGCCGATCTCGACGTCGAGCTGGCCATCGACTTCATCTTCGGCGCGTTCTTCTACCGCAAGCTGGTCTGCCATCAGACGACGAGCCCGCGCACCATGGATGCCCTGCTGACCTACGCGTTCGAGGCGCTTGCGCCGCGCGCCAAGCCACCGCAGCGCCGGGTACCCAGCCGCAGCAGGCAAACCGCCCGGACGGCGCAAACCGCGCGGACGGCGCGCGACCGGCGCTAGCGACGTCGCAGCAGCACGACCTGATAGCTGCCGCTGTCCGCATGCACGTCGACGCGCTCGAAGGCGCCGCTGATCACCAGATCGTGCCCGACCCGCGGTGTCGGGCAGAGCACGAAGTCGGGACGCACCGACTCGATCAGGCGTCCGAGCGCCTCGGGCGACTGCTCGTCGGGGCTCAGGCGGAAGGCGTTGTGCGTCGCGCGGTTCCAGAATCCGAACGGCAGCGGATTCGTGCTGCCCGTCAAGTAGAGCTGCTCGGGGCAGTTCACGAACACCGCCCGGCGTCCGGCCACCTGCGCCGTGATCTGGCGCGCGACGCTGCGCTGCTCGGCGAGCGACGCCGCTCCTTTTGCGATCTTGTCAGGCAGCGTGATGTCGAGGCGTGGCCTGCCGATGCGGAGCGCCAGCACTGCGACGAGCACGGCCGTCATCGTAACCAGCCGCCGCGCGCGACGTGGACGCTCGTCGCCGGGGCCGACGAGTCGCGCGACCAGCGCTTGCAGCGCGAAGTAGAGCTCGTTGAGCGCGACGCCGGCGAAGAAGGCCAGGCTCGCGAGCAGCGCGAACAGGTCGCCGTACGCCTGGTAGTCCGTCAAGCTGAAGGCGACGATGCCGAAGTGATAGACCGCGAGCGCGATCACCAGGCGCTGTACCGGCTCGCCGCGATGGCGAACGAGGAGCAGCGGGTAGAGCGCCATGCCGGCGAGACCGACCACCACCAGCCAGGTCTGACCCGGACACGCCACGTCGATCGAATCGAGAATCTGCAGCACCCGTGCGCTGAAGGTCTTGCCGGCGAGCGCGGACTCGCCACGCGCGAGCGAGGTCAGCACGACCTGGCGGTAGGCGACAGCGAGCGCGCCGTTCCACGCGAAGTAGGCGCACGCGGCTGCCAGCGCGCCGATTCCGCCGAGCGCGACGCGAGTTGCGCCCGCGAGGCGCTGCTCGCGCTCGCACAGCGCCGCGGTGAAGACCCCGAGCCCCGCGAGCACGCCGATCTGCCAGTCGAGAAACGCGATCCCGCCGACCAGGCCGGCGAGCGTCCACCAGCCACGGCAGGCGAGCAGTGCTGCCGCCGAGGCGCAGATGCCCATCAGCAGCTTGGGCAGCGGCCCGATCGCCGGCAGGAAGCCGAGCAGCGAGAAGCCGAGGTAGCACAGCATGCCGAGCAGGCCGGCGACACACGAGCCGTCGCGCAGGCGACGGTGGATCGCGAACAGCAGCAGGGCTGCGAGCCCGGTGAGCGCGAGGTAGCCGACGCGCATCGCGATCAGCGGGTCGACGCCGAGCGTCCGTCCGGTCGCGTACAGCGCCGCGCCGGCCACGGTCGCGAGCTGCGTCTTGTTGTCGAAGAAGTCGCGGTGCGGCACCGCGCCGTCGGCCATACGCGCGGCGAAGTAGACGTAGTAACGGACGTCGGTGACGATCGGCCCTTCCGTCACGTCGAAGCGCAGCAGGTGCACCAGCGCGAGCAGGGCCGCGAGCAGCAGGCAGCGATGCTTGAACGACAACGGAACAACCCATAGTGCATCGCGGCGGGCGTGCAAACGCTCGATGCCATGCGACGCCCCGTCAGGTCACTGCTCGCGCTCGGCGCCGTGCTCGCGGCCTGCGATCGCGGCGCGGCGCCCGCGCCATCCGCCACACCGGCGAGTACGACGGCGACACCGGCAGCGCTCGCGCGAGCGGCGGAAGTGTCGCGCGCCGAGATCGAGCGCCTGCAGGCGCTCGGCTACGTCGACGTCGCAGCCGAGCCCGTGCAGGACGGTCGCTCGGGCGTGGTCGTGCACGACACCGCGCGCTCGTATCCGGGCTACAACCTGTTCACCAACGCGCACCTGTGCTCGACGCAGCTCCTCGACCCGGCCGGCAAGGTCGTACGCACGTGGTCGCTCGCGCCATGCTTCCGCTGGGACAACACGAGCCTGTTCCCGAACGGCGACCTGCTGGTGGTCGGGCGCGGAACGAAGCCGGCGAAGGGCAACGCGGACGGCGACACCGGCTGGGCCGCCGGACGCTACGTCGCGCGGCTGGGCTGGAACGGCGAGGTGATCTGGAAGACGCCGCTCGGCGCGCACCACGACGCGCACGTCACGCCGCGCGGCGAGATCGCGGTGCTGACGGCGAGCCGACGCGCCGTGCCCGAGGTCGACGAGAAGCGCAGGATGAAGGACGACGCGCTGACCCTGCTCACGGGCGGTGGCGAGACGATCGCCGAGGCGTCGCTGTACGATCTGCTGAAGACCGCGCCCGCAGAGCAGTTCCGCTTCCAGCCACGCACGCAGGGCAGGGGGCACCTCGACCTGCTGCACGCCAACTCGGTCTTCTGGATGGCCGACCCGCAGCTCGCCGCGCGCGACCCGCTGTACGCGCCGTCGAACGTGGTGGTGACCATTCGCCATCAGGACACGGTCGCGGTGATCGACTGGGAGGCGAAGAAGGTCGTCTGGGCGTGGGGGCAGGGCGAGATCTCGGGGCCGCACGACGCGGTGGTGCTGCCGAGCGGCAACCTCCTGGTGTTCGACAACGGCCTCGGCCGGCGCTGGTCGCGCATCGTCGAGGTCGACCCGAAGACGCGCCAGATCGTGTGGCAGTACCGCGCGCCCGAGCCGGAGAGCTTCTACACCCAGACGCGCGGCGCCAACCAGCGCCTGCCAAACGGCAACACGCTGATCGCGCAGTCCGACAGCGGACGTGCGTTCGAGGTCACGCCCGCGGGCGAGATCGTCTGGGAGTTCCTCAATCCGAACCTGAGCGAGGGCAAGCGCGGCGCCCTGGTGCGCATGCGGCGCATCGAGCCATCGGTGGTGGAAGCGTGGCTCGCGCGCGCTGGCGGCGGGCAGTCACCGCCTGCCGCGACGGCGGCGGTCGCCGCTCACTGAACGTAGCCGAGTGCCTTCAGCGTCTCGCGCAGACGCGGATTGACGTCGCCGCCCTCGCGCAGCCGGAGCGGGGTCTGCGCCAGCTTCTCGTCGAGCACGCCGCGCAGCTCGCTCGTCACCTGCGGCTGCGTGGCGGCGAGATCGTGTGCTTCGGCCGGGTCGGTGACGAGGTCGTAGAGCTCGCTGGAGGCGCCCTCGGTGATCAGCTTCCACCTCGCGCCGCGCACGGCCGTGCTCGGCCGGTCGACCAGGATCTCGCGCGTCGGTACGCCCGCGACCGAGCGGATCCGGTCCTGCTTGCGCGCGCGCTGCTGCGCGTTGCGGTCCTGGTAGAGCGGGTGCTCGATCAGCGCGAAGGCACCGGGTGCGAACGCTCCTTCCGGCGCAGTGCCGGTCGGACCCGAAAGCAGCGCCTGTCCGCGGAACGCGGGCGGCGACGTGATCCCGGCGAGTGCGAGGATCGTCGGTGCGACGTCGAGGTGCTCCACCTGTGCGGTGACGCGCGTGCCAGCGGCGACGCGCGCCGGGTAGCGCACCAGCAGCGGCACCTTTGCCGCACCGTCGTACAGGCAGTCGGAGTGCTCGAAGAAGATGCCGTGATCGAAGCACTCGCCGTGGTCGGCGGTGAAGACGATCACGGTGTCGTCGAGCGCGCCGAGCTGCTCGAGCTTCGCGCGGACCTCGCCGACCCAGTGGTCGACGTAGGCGACCTCGCCGGCGTAGAGCTCGAGCGCGCGCTCGAGCACGCTCGCCGGGATGTCGCCGGCGTGCTCTTTCGCGGTCGCGAGCAGGCTCGGCCAAGACACCTCGCCGGCGCCCACGCCGCGGACGTACTCGGGCGGTGGCGCGTAGGGCAGGTGCGGATCGAAGAGGTGCAGCCAGACGAAGAACGGCTTCTCCGGGTCGCGCGCGGCGAGCCAGTCGAGCGCCTGCGGCGTGACCTTGCCGGCCGGCACGTGGTGCGCGTCCGGTGCGGTGTAGGACGCGAAGCCCTGCGCGAGACCCGAGCTCGCGTCGAGCAGGCGCGCCGGCGTGAACGCGGCCGTGTCGTAGCCCGCGCCAGCGAGCACCTCGGCGAGCGTGATGGCGTCGGGCGCGAGCGCGACGCCGTTGTTGACCACGCCGTGCTCGCGCGGGTGCAGCGAGGTGTGCACGGTCGACAGCGCCGGCCGCGTCATCGGCATCGGGCAGGCGGCGTTCTCGAACAGCGCGCCCTCTCGCGCGAGACCGTCGATGTTCGGCGTCGCGACCGTGCTGCCGTAGCAGCCGAGGTGATCGGCACGCAGGGTGTCGATCGACAGCAGCAGGACGTTCGGCTGCGCGCGGCCTGCGCGCGGACCCAGCAACGCGCGACCCGCGACGATCAGCAGGACGACCGCGAGTGCGGCAACGACGACCGTGACTCCCTTGCGCATCGCCGCGTCAGCCTCTCGCCGGTGCGGGTGTCGCCAGGCCGCGCCGCGGCCACCAGAGGAACGCGATCAGAGCGAGCGTGACCAGGCTGATCAGC
>Ga0163146_10007584_pt1 | contig 11860 bp, 6 predicted proteins | sample OliLakLV19MP7G1_FD_148648 | JGI IMG/M metagenome (GOLD analysis project Ga0163146, IMG submission 148648) | Freshwater microbial mat bacterial communities from Lake Vanda, McMurdo Dry Valleys, Antarctica - Oligotrophic Lake LV.19.MP7.G1 | ecosystem: Environmental > Aquatic > Freshwater > Lake >... | reverse complement strand
GAGTGACAGGCGGGGCGGGCGGCGGCATTCAGGAACGGCTGGCGCGCGACGTATTCGCGTATAAACCGACGGTGATGACGATCATGCTGGGGATGAACGATGGGCGGGTGCGGGCGTTCAATGACCAGCTTTTCGATATGTATTCGAAGGGCTATCGGGACATTGTCAAACGGGTGAAGGCGGAGGATGGGGCGACGCGGATTACGGCGATTCAGCCGTCGCCATATGATGACGTCACGTACGAGCCGAAGTTTGCGGGCGGGTATAACGGGGTTCTTCTGCGCTACAGCGATTTTGTGAAAGAGTTGGGCGTGGCGGAGGGATTGACCGTAGCGGATTTGAATCGGCCGGTGACGGCGATGTTGGCGAAGGCGAAGTTAGCGGACGCAGAACGGGCGCAGAGGATCATTCCGGACCGAGTGCATCCGGGAGCGTCGGGGCATTTGATCATGGCGGCGGGATTGTTGAAGGCGTGGAATGCGCCGGCGGTGGTGAGTTCCGTGGCGATTGACGCGAAGGCGAAGCGAGTGACGAAATATGAGGGCGCGGCGGTTTTAAACGCCGGTTTTGGCGCTGGGGTGGCGTGGACGCAAACGGATGACTCCCTGCCGATGCCGGTGGATATGAGCGATCCGGTAATGGCGCTGGCGGTGAATTCGTCCGATTTTGTGGAGTCACTCAACCGGCAGATGGTGAAGGTGGAGGGGTTGGCGGCGGGGACGTATACGCTGCGAATTGATGGGTCGGAGGTGGTGACGAAATCGGCGGCGGAGTGGGCGGAGGGGATAAATTTGGCGACGTTAAGGACGCCGATGTGGGATCAAGCAACGCGGGTCCATTCACTTACAGTCAAGCATGTGGGGATTCATCAGGCGCGATGGCGAACGCTGCAGGTGCCGCTGATGAACGACGTGAAGGACACGATGGCGGAAGCGATTTCGGCGCTGGACAAAGTGGAAGCGGAGTTGGTGGCGAAGCAGCGGGAGATGGCGATGCCGAAGCCGCACCGGTTTGAACTGGTACCGGGCCCGAGCGCGTTTCGTGCGGTTTTCAATGGGACCGATTTGAACGGCTGGCACATCAGCCAGGTGAACCATCATGGCAAAACGAGGGGATGGGCAGTAGAGATGCAGGCGATTACGGGGACGCAGGACCGGGCAGGGCATGGGGGCGTTTTGTTGACGGATAAGAAGTATAAGAACTTTGAAGTGAGCCTAGAGATCAATCCGGATTATGGATGCGATAGCGGGTTATTCCTGCGGGCGACGGAAAAGGGCGAGGCGTATCAGGTGTTGTTGGATTATTTAGACGGAGGCACCGTGGGCGGAGTGTATGGGGAAAAATTGGAAGGGGTGACGGCGTTTATTCCGGCTTGGCAGGAGTGGTTTAAGCGGGGGGAGTGGAATCATTTGCGGGCCCGGATTGAAGGGGATGTGCCGCATATTCAGGTATGGATGAATGGTGTGAAGATCACCGATTGGACCGACACCGCGAACCATCTGCCGGGCGGGGCGGTGGATGGAATGGTGGCCGTTCAAGTTCATGCGGGGAACCGCTGGGTGCCGGGTGGAAAGCACCGGTTCCGGAATATTGCGATCCGGGAATTGCCGTAAGATGGCTATCATAGAAGCAACAAATCCTTAGGGGGGTTGCTTCTCATGCGTTTCTACTTGCGCACACTTTCCTTGCTCCTCGTCGCGAGCTTTGGACTTTTCTGCCAGACATCGACGACTCAGTTGTCCGGCACCGTTACCGATTCGACGGCGGCATCTGTTCCAGGCGCGAATGTGGCGGCGGTTAATGAATCGACAGGGCTGAAATACTCTGTGGTTACGACGGACGCCGGGCTGTATGCTTTCCCTTCTATTCCGGCTGGATCCTACACGTTGTCGGTCGACAAGACGGGGTTCAAGAAGTTTCAGTTGACGAAGATTGTCCTTCAGATAAATAGCCCCGCGACGGTGAACGCGAGTCTGGATATTGGCTCGGCCGCGGAGACGGTGATGGTGGAGGCGACGGCGGAGACGCTGCAGACTAATAACGCGACGATTGGGAATGTGATTGAGCGGAAGGTGATTGAAGCGATGCCGCTGAACGGGCGGAATCCTCTCAATCTCCTGATTTTTGAGCCGGGCGTGGTACAAAGGTCCGGCAATCAGGTGAGCGTGAACGGTTCGCGAACGGGCGCGGGGAACGTCACGATTGATGGCATTGAAGCCAACGAGAGCACGAATCCGAACCCGACGCAAAACCTGTTCCGCTTGAATCCGGACAACGTGCAGGAGTTCAAAGTCACGACGCAGAATCCGTCGGCGGATGAGGGGCGGAACTCCGGCGCGAATGTTTCAGTGGCCACGCGGAGCGGCACGAATCAGTTTCATGGGACAGCGTTTGAGTTTTTCCGGAATACGAAATTGAACGCGAATGAGTTTTACTCAAATGCCCAGGGACTGCAGAAGCCGATTATCAAATTGAACCAGTACGGGTTTGAACTGGGCGGGCCGATTCGAAAAAACAAGACGTTTTTCTTTGGATCGTGGCAGGGGCAGAAGGTGAACTTCGCGGATCCAATCGACAAATCTTTTGGGACCGTTTCGCTCTATCAGCGTTCGGCGCTGGACGGTATTTTCAAGTACTTCGTAGTGGACAACCGGAACCCGCTGACAGTGAACGGGCAGCGGGTGACGCAGAACTCGCCGATCCTTTTGACGGGTCCGGGGGGCGGATATGCGCCAGGGGTGAGGGATTGCGCGAGCCCGACGGATGCCAACTGCGTGGCGAGCTACAATGTTTTCGCGAACGATCCGTTGCGCAGAGGGCTCGATCCGTCGGTGAAGAGCGTGCTGGGCGGGTATCCGGCGCCGAACGCGCTGAACTCCGGCGACGGTTTTAACACCGGAAACTTCCAGTGGAACTCGCCGTTTCAGATTCGCGGGCCGCAGTATCTGGCGCGTATCGACCATGTGATTAACGACAAGCACAACTTGTTCGGGCGCTATCTGGGCGCGGAGCAGAGCACGTTGAACGGCGACCCGCTGAACAGCCGTCCGGTTGTGCTCCCGGGGTATCCGGCGCGCGGCGAAGTGTATCGCCCCGCGACGAATATCGCAGTGGGGCTGCGCAGTGTTTTGACGCCGCGGCTGGTGAATGAACTCACCCTTGGCTTCTCGCGATTCGATTTCTTGTTCACACAGGGGGAGGCGAATCCGGCATTCCCGAACACGCCGCGGTTTACGTTTAACAATTCCTCGGTCGATTATGTTTCAGGGCCACGCACACGGCGCGCCGTGAATACGTATCAGATCATCAACAACATGACGTACGTGACGGGCGCGCATGTAATTAAGTTCGGCGCGAATATCCGCATGTACCAGCACAATGACCAGCGCGGCGATGTGGGCGGGGTATCGCTGACACCGGCGATTTCATTGTCCCGCGCCACGCGACCGCCGGCCGGGTTCACGTTTCCCGCGCTGGCGACGGCGACCGTTCCGGGAATCGCGGCGAACGACCTGACGCGACTGCAGGGCATGGTGAACGACCTGCTGGGTATTCCGGCGACGCTCGCGCATAATTTTATCGGTGACTTGAAATCCGATACATTCCTGCCGTTCCTCACTGGCGAAAAATCGGTGAGTTTGTGGGCCCAGGGCCAACGCGCAAAGCAGTACAACTTCTTCTTTCAGGACGAGTGGAAATTGCGGCGGAACTTGACGATGAGCGCGGGCGTGCGATGGGAACTGAACCCTCCGCCAACGGAGGCCGGCGGGCGCGTCTACGTGCCGAACAAGTCGATCGACGGCAGCGAGGGATTGGTGAGTTTCGTCAAGGCCGACCGTTGGTTCAAGAATATGAATGCGGGCGCGTTCGCGCCGCGATTGAGTTTTGCGTGGTCGCCGGGCGGGTCAACGAAAACGGTGATCCGAACGGGCTACGGATTGGCGTTCGACCCGGTGGCGACGTTCCAGGTGACGTCCGTCGCATCGGCCGTTCCAGGACAGGTTTACCGATGTACGGCCGTGGCGGCGACAGGAGCGACGACAGCGGGATGCGCGACGGTTCCAGACGTGCGATTGAGCCAGTTCCCGAATGAGTTGGCGCCGCCTACGTCGAAGCCGTCGAGCCAGTTGACAGCGCCAATGTCACTACAGAATACGGCGGCTACGGCACGTGTGTTCGACCAGAATCTGCGGCTGCCGACGGTCCACATGTGGAACTTCACTATTCGGCGCGATTTCGGGCGCGGCTATGTAACCAGCATCGGGTATGTGGGGCGGCGCGGGACGCGGCTGTGGCGAAGCTGGGACGTGAACCAGATCGACGCGACGCCATTGCTGCCGAGTTTTCTGGCGATGCAGCGGAACACGGGATTGGGCGGCGGTTGCCGCGCGGACGGGACCTTGACGAACGGCGCTCCGTGCGTGGGCGCGGTGGCGGTGCCGTGGATTCAGCAGGGTATCGTCACAAGCGCGTTCGCCAACTCGGCGGCATCGACGACGGACCTTTCGCCGTTGCAGAACGCGGCGGGCAACATGGCATTGCGGCTGGAGCAGACGACGCTCGACGGGAAACTTCGCCCGAATCAGCAGTTCGGTTCCATCCTGTTATTGGATAACGGCGCGGACTCGAACTACCATTCGCTGCAGGCCTCGCTGCATAAACGATTTGACACGGCGGGGCTGGTGTTCGGCGGCAGTTACACGCTAGGGAAATCGATCGACAATTTGTCGGTGGATCCGGTGGCGGCGGCGACGGGCGGCGGGCTGACCACGACGGCGGCGCGCACTCCGGCCGATGGGCGGAACTATCGGAACGAACGGGGGCGTTCCGACTACGATCAGCGTCACGTAATCAACATGACGGGCGTCTATGAGTTACCGTTTGGCAAGGGTAAAATGTTCGCAGGCAATTCGAACAGGGCCGTGAATACGGTGATCGGCGGCTGGAGCCTGAACGGCATCTATACGTTCCAATCGGGCGAGCCGTTCACCATTCGGTCCGGCTTCCTGACGGCGAATAATGTGTCAATAAGCCGGGCCGCGTTAGCGCCAGGCGTGACCTCGCTGCCGAAACCGCAACTCCAAAGCAAAGCGGGCGTGGTGGGACCGGTGTTCTTTCAGGACGCGAGCGCGTTCGTGAATCCCGGCGCCGGGCAACTCGGATTCGGCCGCAACCTGTTCCAGGGTCCGTCATTCTGGAATATGGATTTGGGCATTGCGAAGGGATTCCAGATGTCGGAGCGAGTGCGGCTGACGTTCCGCGCCGAGATGTTCAACGCTCTTAATCATGCCAATTTCCGAAATCCGCGCGATGCTTCCGTAGGGTCGCCGTCGATCAATTCAAACGTCTTCGCGCAGGCTTGCTGCGTGACTTTATCGACGACTAGCTCGGCCAATACGAACCAGAATGGCGAGAGCTGGCGCGTGGTGCAATTGGCGTTGAAGCTGGCATTTTAACCCCACCAGGATTCGCCCGGCGCGAGATGTTTTTTCGCTACATCGGGGTTGAGTTCAACCCCGAATCCGGGCTTTTCCTGAATCGTAAGATAGCCGTCCTTGATGATGGGCCCTTCGTGGATGACGAGGTCCTGCCACCAATCGATGTACTTGGCGAGTTCGTGGATGCGGAAGTCGCGCATGGAAGCGGCGGCGTGGCAGGAGGCGATGGTGCCGATGGGGCTCGCGGGATTGTGCGCGGCGGTGGCGATGAAGGAATTCTCGGCTAATTCGTGGATGCGTTTGGACTCTAACAGTCCGCCGGATTTGGGAATGTCGAGGTGGACGTAGTCGCAGCCCTGCATGTCGATGAGGCGTCGAAATTCGTTGCGAGTGTAGAGATTTTCGCCAGTGCAGATGGGCACGTTGACGGCATGGGTGACGCGGGCCATGGCATCGACGTTGCCGGGCGGGACGGGATCTTCCAGCCACATCGGCTTCGATCCTTCGATGGCTTGCGCCATCCTGATGGCGTCGCGGACGTCGTATTTCCAGTGGGCTTCGACGCCGAAATCGATATCGGGGCCGAGGGCGTCGCGCACCGTTTCCATCGCCTTGCCGATGCGGCGTAAATCCTGATTCGTCAGGCCGCGGGTGTAGCGGTCATGGCCGGGTTCCTTGTACTCGGGGTCGGCTTTTGGAGGGATGCCGTCGCCCTGGAATTTGAAGGCGGTCCAGCCGAATTTCTCAGCTCTGGCCTCGGCCACCTGGGCACGCCAGGCGGACATATCTTCCACCTTGTCGACGGTCTGCATGGTGCGGTAGAAGCGCACGCGATCGCGAAAGCGGCCGCCGAGGAGATTGCAGCTTGGGGTTTCCAGGATGCGTCCGGCAAGGTCCCAAAGGGCGATTTCAATGCCGCTGGCGGCGGTGACTGTGACGCCGCTTTGGGCCCCCGCGCCGGCGGTCCGCATCAACATCTTGTGATAGATTGAGCATTAAGCAGCGAAGTCCCTTTTGAGTAAAGACGCCGGCCGCCATGCCGCCGGAGTGGCCGGAACCAACGATCAGGACATCATATTCTTGCTTGGGCATATTGTTTTAGCGGGTGGGATGGATGGGGCGCCAATAGAGAGATGTTCCGCCGGGGCCGCGGCGGCGGCGGGTTGACGTCGCGGCGACCTGGCTCATTTCCTTCGAGTTGAAGGTGGCGGTGCGGAGGTCGGCGCGGAGATCGGTGAGGAATCGTTGGCGAGGGTTGGCGAGCGGGTCATATGTCCAGGGTACGAGGAGGGGACGAACGACCTTATCGGCCTGCTCGGCGCTGAGTTCGGGGAAGGGTTTTGAAAATAGGCGGCGGGACTCGGCGTCCACGAAATCGAGGCCGGCGCGATAGAGCTGTTGGCGCGGTTGAGGCGAAGCGCCGATTAGGCAGTCGAGGAATTCGGCGGCCCCTGCTTCGATGGCGCCGGGGCGGCCGTTGGCGGCCGGTTGGAGTAGCCCGCCCAAGTGCTTCAGCGTGGTGAACTGGCGCGGAGTGAAGAAGCTGGTAGTGGGCTCCGCGGCGGACTCGGCGGTGACAGTGGCGATTTTGACGGACTCCGCGATAGGCGGCGCGGATTGCTGCCCGGCGAGGACTTCGGCGGCGGCTGTGGCGGTTGATACGGCCTGGACGAATCGACGGCGTTGCATCGTTCTACTTTATCGCTTAGGGAAGCCGGTGAATACGCAGCTTCCGGAAACGGACCTCGCTGGCGTGATGCTGTAAGAGGATCGGGCTTGCAAAAGGGACGTCGACCGAATATTGCGCGGTTTGAACTCCGTTGAGCCAGTGCTCGATGTGCTCGCTGGTCACGACGATCCGGGATTCATTCCATTCTCCGACTGGTTTCGCTGCGGGCCGCAGCACGGGTACGACTGCGTACAACGCACCGCTTTTCTGACGCGGGTCGATGCGCGCACCCCGATCCCCGTCGTCATCGGCGATCTGGTATTCGAGTCCAGCCGCCCCGGTGGCAGTCGGCTGGGCTCCGAAAAAATCGACGGTATACAGGCGATATTGGCATCCGGAGTTCGCATTCGCCGTCACTTGCCATTCAAACTTCAGATCGAAGTTGGTGAACTCTTCCCGTGTGCGAATGGCCATCCGTTGTGCGCTGGCATCGGCAACGGTGGCAAGAGACCCATCTGAGATCCGCCAGCCCGTCAGCAGTTTCGTTTCGCCGGACACAGTCACCCAGCCGTTGCTGCTCGTGCCATCGAATAGCGCCTGCCAACCTTCCTTGATCTCGGCCGGGGTGAGGACGCCTGTTCCGTCAACTGCGGCGACCTTCGATAGCAAGTTTGGCAGATACGGCGAAGGGACGTAGGCCTCGCGCCAGCTAGTGACTTTCCATCCTCCGGGTTCGAGCCTCATCGTCCAGTCGAACATTCCCGCGTCCTGGGGAGGTGGGGCGCCAGGACTCCGCCACAGGCCCACTACCAGTGCGGATTCTGCTGTCAGTACTTGAATGTGCCTCACGTAAAACGAATAGGATTTACGGACGCGCCAGAAATTGGCGGGGGCTGTCCGTAACACACCCAGCGCAACGCCGCCCGGACTGTAGACTCGGCTTCCCTCACTCATCAATGTGCGGGCGTGTTCTACGTTGCCGGCGCGAATCGCAGCGAGAATCTGATTGACGGCCGGTTCGATGGATTCCACTGAGGGCAGCGGCACAGCGACGGGCTGCGCAACCGCCAGACCGGCCAATACCGCGCCGGTGATTGCGAGCTTACCCGCGGAAGACATGGCGCCAAGAATATCACACCCCGGGAATTTATCCGCTTTGACGGCGGCGCGATAGGATCGGTCACATGAAAATGACCCGCCGCCAGTTGAGCTGTGCGCTAGCGCTTTCCGCGCAGGCCCAGCCGTTGCGCCCGAATATTCTATTGATCCTCTCCGACGATCACACTGCGGAGTTCATGGGCTGCTACGGCAACCCGGCGATTCACACGCCGAACCTGGATCGTTTTGCAAGCGAGGGCATGCGGTTCACGCGCTATTTCTGCGCGGCGCCGCAGTGCGTGCCATCGCGCACGGCCTATTTGACGGGCCGGAGCCCCGTGGCGGCGCGGATGGGCCGGTTCACCTCGCCACTGCCGCCGGACGTGGTGACGCTGCCCGAATTGCTGCGTTCGCAGGCTGGATACTTCACGGGGATTTGCCGGCGGCAGTTCCACTTGGATGGTGCGCCCGGGCCCAATAGCCGCGCCGTTTATGAGAAGAATAACTTGCAGACCTTTGCGGGCCGCGTCGACTATTTGGATCGCGCCTCGCCGCGTGCGATGACCGAGAAACGGGTCAACGAGTTCTTCGATAAGCGTCCATCTGACAAGCCGTTTTTCCTTTGGGTTAATTTTGACGATCCGCATTTTCCGTGGGACAACATTCCCAACGGCATCGACGCGAAGAAGCTTCGGGTGCCGGCGTTTCTGCCGGATCTGCCGGGCGTGCGCGAGGATTTGCGCCGCTACTACGACGAAGTACACCGCATGGACGGCGAGTTTCAACTGGTGCTGGATACAGTCAAGAAACGGGCCGGGTTGGAAAACACGATTGTGCTGTTTGCCGGCGACAACGGCTTTCCATTCCCGCATGGAAAAGGGACGTTGTACGATCCGGGTCTGAACGTGCCTTTCATCATGCGCTGGCCGGGCAAGATCAAGCCGGGAAGCGTTTGCGACGATCTGATTTCCGGCGAAGATTACACGCCAACGATGCTGGAGGCGGCGGGAGCGAAGCCGGTGAAAGAGATGTCGGGAGTGAGTTTTTTGAGGCGGGCTTTAGGCTTATCCCATACACCGCGGAAGTATGTCTTCGGCCAGCGCGTCACGCATGGCAGCAGGCCTTTTTCGGAAGGCACGACCACGCACACGTTTGACCTCTCGCGCATGGCCCGTTCCACGCGTTACAAGCTGATCTACAACTGCACGCCCCAGCAGAAGTATTCGCCAGTGGATAGCTACAATGAAGCGAGCTGGAAAGAGATGTCGGATGAGAATGCCTGGGGGCGGCTGGCGCCTCGGTTTAGCCGCGCTTATTTTCCGCATGCGCGCCCGGTTTTTGAACTTTATGACCTGGAGAAGGACCCGGCGGAGATGGAGAATCTAGCTGGGAGATCGGACTTGGCGGTAGTTGAGCGCGAGTTGAAACTGGCTCTGCAGGAGAAGATGATTCTCGACTACGACTATTTGCCTTTGCCGTTGACGCCTTAGAATGACTGCTATGACGCGACGTATGTTCGTGCAGCTTTCGACGGCGGCGCTGGCGCAATCGGCGCGGCCGAATGTTTTGTTTATCGCGGTTGACGATCTGGATTGCCGCATCGGCTGCTACGGCGACCCGATTGCGAAAACGCCGAATCTGGATGGACTCGCAAGCCGCGGGGTGCGGTTCGACCGCGCTTATTGCCAGTACCCGCTGTGCAATCCGACGCGTTCCTCCGTGCTCTCCGGCCGCTATCCTACGAGCACGGGGGTGTTGGACAACAACACGTTCTTGGTCCTGGGCGAAGGTCAAGCGACGCTGCCGTTTTACTTCGAACGTCACGGTTATGCGATGGCCGCGTTCGGTAAAATTTGGCACGCGATCAATCGCGGATTTCCAAAGGGCGACACGAAGGGACCGGCGGCGTGGTTCACGCCCGATCAACGCGCCGCCCAGCAGGCGGCGGAGCCGGACTATTGGGATCGTGTCCATTCGCCATACCGGAACATTCGTCCGGCGGATCCGGCGACGTTCGCGTGGGCCAATGTAATTGGGCCATTGGCGGAAGGGGACGAAGGGCTTGACGCGAAAATCGCGGGGCAGGCGGAGGCGGAATTGGACGCGATGGCGGCGGGCGGAAGGCCGTTTTTCCTGGCCGTTGGATTCCATAAGCCGCACGTCCCGTTGCAAGCGCCGAAGAAGTTTTTCGACATGTATCAGGTCGCGGAGATGCCGCTGCCGCCGGACTTCGACACGGAGCCGCGCCAACTGCCCGGCATGCCGCGTGATGAGTTCCGTCAAAATATTGACTTGTATGCAGGGCGGTCATTTACAGCGCTGGAGGCGCGGGAAGCCATGCGCGCTTACTACGCGTGCATCAGCTACATGGATGCGCAGGTTGGGCGCGTGCTCGGCAAGCTGCGTAGTTTGGAATTGGAGAAGAACACGATCGTCGTGTTGTGGGGTGATCATGGCTGGCATTTGAGTGAGAAGGGGATGTGGGCGAAGGGCACGCTGTTTGAGGTGTCGGCGCGCGGTCCGCTGCTGATTGCCGATCCGCGGAAGCGGACGGCGGGACAGGTATCGGGCCGCGTCGTGCAGTACCTTGACATGTATCCGACGCTGGTGGATTTGTGCGGACTTCCGAAGGCGGAGTGGACTGAGGGGACGCCCTTAACGCCGTTGCTCGAAAATCCGCAGGCCGCTTGGGATCGGCCGGCCTATACCGTTCAAACGCGCAATTGGTCCATTGGCCGCAGTGTGCGCGATGAGCGTTGGCGATATACGGAGTGGGACGAAGGGCGGCGCGGAACGGCGCTATTCGACCATGTTCTCGACTCGAATGAAACGCGCAATGCCGCGGCGGATCCGCGAAATGCGGGCACCGTCATGCGCTTGAAAAAACTGCTCCACGAAGGGCCAGTCAAGTGACACGCCGCGAATGGCTGGCCTCGAGTGTTGCGGCGGCGGGGCCATCAACAGGGTTGCGCCATCTGCTGCCCGCCGCCACACACGATCGATTCTTGATCAAGGCATCTTTTTATCAACCGTTGCGGAAGGCGCCGGAACTGCGCGTTCGCTCACGTCGCGTCGCGGGACAGCGCACCGATAGCGAAGGCCAGTTTTGGCAATTCGATGTTCCCGGGCTGCGTCCGGACACAACTTACTCGCTGCGTATGGACGGCTCCGAGCCATGGACGCTGCGCACCTTCCCACCGCCGGATACGACCGTCGACCGGTTCCGGCTGTTGGTCTATACCTGCGCCGGCGGCCACGACACGCAACGCATCGAAGCATCGAACGATCCATATTGGGTGAGCATCCCCACGCGCCGCCGTCTGTTCAATCGGGCGCTGCGCGAAAAGCCGGACGCCATGATCGCCATCGGCGACCACGTCTACTGGGATCTGCGCTTCGGCCGCGCGACTGGTCGCCTGCCCCTCGGGCAGCAGCCATGGGCGCGTGCTTTAATGGGCGGAGATTTTGACCGCGATATTCCGGTGTTGGGCACGCGCAACGAGCCGATTCTGAAGCACGTTGTGGACCTGCAGATCGCCGAGCTGTACGGGACTTTGTTCCGTTCGACGCCCGTCCATTTCATCCAGGACGATCACGATTATTTCGAGAACGATGAAGCTATCTCCAGTGGGATTTCATTCCCGCCCGATGACTT
>Ga0163146_10007567_pt1 | contig 11873 bp, 11 predicted proteins | sample OliLakLV19MP7G1_FD_148648 | JGI IMG/M metagenome (GOLD analysis project Ga0163146, IMG submission 148648) | Freshwater microbial mat bacterial communities from Lake Vanda, McMurdo Dry Valleys, Antarctica - Oligotrophic Lake LV.19.MP7.G1 | ecosystem: Environmental > Aquatic > Freshwater > Lake >... | reverse complement strand
AGGGGGTTGCTTCGCCGCTGCTCTTTCGACGTGCGGCTCGCAATGACGTGAGGTCTAGCGGGGCTTGGTAGTGTGGCTCTCCGCGGCGGTTACTTCAGCAACTCGATCATGAAGGCGCGCGATTCCCTGGAGTTCATCAAGGAGAGCCAATGGACCGCTTCCTTCTTGAGTTGCGCGTCTTTCTCGACGCGGGCGATCTCCACCAGTCGCACCGAGTTGCCTTGCAGGAAGAACGCGTTCAGTACTTCCTTCTTGATTTCGAAATCGGTTTCCGCGCGGTACATCTCGCTGAGGAAGATCTCGCTCTTCCGGCCCATCAGGCCAAGATTCCGAACCGCGGAAAGGCGGGCTTCCTTGTCCTTCTCGCCCTTGGCCGCGTTCGCCATGGATTCGATGGCGCCACTCAGGAACAAGGCATGGAGGATCGCCTTCTTCTCGTCGGTGGAGACCGCGGCTTCGTACATCTGGCTCAACTCGGAGGAGCCTCCCATCACTCCCAGCAGCCGGATGGCATCGGCGCGCAGGGCCGCGTCCTTCTCGGTTCTCGCTGCGTTGAGGACTCGGGCCTTGTCGCCCGACACCATGAACGAGTTGAGGATCTGCCTGCGGATCGGGTTGTCCGTGGTGGCGGAATAGACATCGCTCAGGATTTTGCGGTTAGCCGGACCGCCGAACACGCCCAGATACTGGATGGCCTTCCGCTGAAGTTCGGGCGATGAGTTGCCCTTGGCGACTTCGGCGATGGCGTTCCCCGCCTGCTCGGTCCCCATCTGGGCGAGGACGAACAGCGACCGCTCGCGCACCTTCCGGGCCGCGGTAGGTGTGGAGAGGATCTTCGCCAGAAGCGGCAACGCCTCCTGGGGGTCGCTCTGCGCGAGGGACGAGAGAGCCATCAGCTTGAGGTCGAGGTCGTCCTCCTGATCGGGTCGCGGAGCCTGGCCGGATTTGCCGCGCACTTCCATCTCGAGGGCTTTACCCTCCTTGGCCCAGCGGCTGGTCGGGAACTCTTTTTGGAGGCGGGCAAGAGTGGCGAGGGCGGAGGCGGTGCGGTTCATCTTGCCCTGCGCGTAGCCGCTCCAGTAGAGGGCGGCGTCGAGCCGCGAGTTGAGACTCATCAGCTTGCTGAGAGGGCGGAGCGCGTCGCTCCACTCCTCGTCATCGATAAGTTCCATCGCCTGCTCGTAGAGGTCTTCGGCCTTCTCCGACTGGTTCTCGCGCCTTTCCCGCTCGGTCTCGCGGCGTTCCTGCGCGAGCTCGCGGGCGCGTTCCCGGTTGGCCTCCGCCCGTTCCCTCGCTTCCTCGCGACGAGCCTGCTGGCCCTCTCTCTCCTTTTCGCGAGCCTCAAGTTCCTTCTCCCGCTGCTCCGCGGTGCCCTGTGGCCAGGCCTCATGGACCGAAGCCTCGTGAGCCATTTCGGCCTCCATCGCCGCGGCCTGCATTTCTGCGATCGCCCGCGCCGTGGTGATTCCGCTAAGCGAGGTGGTTCGTGCGGCCTCCGACAGCGCCTTGGACCGCAGGGCTTCGACGAGGGCCTTCTCTCGGGCCGCCGTTTCCGCACCTCGCTCGACGACGACGCGGTTGCCCTGAATCGCCTTCATTGCGGTTTCCAGCTGACGATTGAGTGCCTTCTCCGCTTCGCGGCGCGCCCTTGCTTCCGCGCGCTCGACCTCCGCTTCGATCTCCGCGGCGTCGACCTCAACCGGTGCGTCGACCACCAAGGGTGTCTCCGCCTTGGCGGGGGCAGTGGCCGGTGATGGCGAAGGTGATGGAGACGCTTGCGGGTCCTGAGCGGAGACGCTGGCTACGAGGGCCAGAGTCATCACGAGAATGGGCAGGAGCAGGGAACGAGGGGGCAGCAGATGGGTCATGGCGTTTTGGAACCTCAGCGGTTTCATGGGTATCAAAGAGAGCGATTGGAAGAGGAAGGGGCGAAAGTCTTCTCACGTTTTTCGACCTGCGCCTCCATTACCTGAAGGCGGAACAGAAGATCGCGAGAGTCGACGCGTTTGCGAAGTCCATCGAGTTCGCTCTTGGCCTCGGCGTCGGGGGCGGCGGCGAACCGAAGCAGAAGGCGCTCGGTTTCCTCCATGACTCCCGCGATCTGACCTTCGCCGGCGCGTTCGGCGGCGGCGCGGAAAAGACGGCTGGCGGTGACGAGATTGTCCGCGGCCAGCTGCAGGTCCTTCAGATCCTTCATAGAGACTTCGCGGTTCTTGAGTTCGACCAGAGTGACCCGGGAACGACCGAGATGTTCTCCAAGTGCGGTGAGGAGGACGCGCTCTTGAGTTTGCGCGGCGGTCAGCGTCTGCTCTTCGACGCGGCCCAGATGTCGTCCGACCGAGAAGGCAAGGACGAGACAGGCGGCTAGCGCCGCCCCCGCGGCCAGAACCCGGGCCGCCCTTTGAAAGCGCCCGGGAAACGGGAGGAGGCGCCCGCGCCCTTGTGACCTCACGGCGGCGAGGACGCGTTCGGTCATTCGGGCCTCGAAATCGCCTGCGGGCTCGGGAACGTCATCCTGGGCCACCACCCGCAACACACGGGTGAGGCGCTCGAAACGCGCCAGACATTCGGCGCAGCCGGCCAGGTGGCCGTCGAATCCGATTTCTTCGAGGGGCTCGCGGTAGTAGAGGAGAACCAGTTGATTGTTGGTCAGATGTTGAAGAGCGTTCATGAGGCTTGCACCAGGGGTTCAAGGTCTTGACGAACCTTGCGCACGGCACGGAAAACACATTGTTTTGTAGCGGCGAGAGAGAGGCCGAGGGTCTGCCCGATATGTTCGAGGGTGTGCCCTTCGTAGTGACGGAGCACGAAGGCCGTGCGCTCGGTGGCACTCATCCGCTCCATGCTTTCGTTCACCTTGCGGCGAATGTCGCCCGCGTGGGCGGTCTGATCGGGTCCGGGAGTCGAGGAAAGAAGACCGGAAGTCACGGCACCGGCCTCGGAGTCGGTTTCGGGAAGATCGTCTTCGGCCCGTCGCACGCGTTTCCGAAGGAGGTCGTACGCGCAGTTTGTGGTGATGCGGTGAAGCCAGGTCGAAAGCTCGGACCGGTTCTCGAACTTGTCGAGGCCCCGGTAAGCCTTGAGCAGGGCTTCTTGCACCACGTCTTCGGCGTCTTGTTCGTTTCGGGTCATTCGATAGGCCAGCCTGTGAAGTGAACGGGCGTGGCTCGTCACGAGGGCTCTAAACCCCTCGTCGTCGGCAGCCCCCGCTTCTGGGGGTGTTTGCCCGAGTCCGCTCATTCGTATCGTTTGACGCCGCCTCCCTCCGGAGGTTAGCAAGGTGACGGAAAGTCAACGAATAGAAGGGGTTTGATGGCGACTATAGGCACCGAGAAGTTGGTCAATCGCCTGGGCCCTGTCCCAACTATCCCGCAGGTCGAAGGGCACCCACGAGGGGTGCCCCTACGGCTCATGCAAGGCCCGCCCAGCCAAACCGGTCCCAACTATCAAGCAGGTCGAAGGGCACCCACGAGGGGTGCCCCTACGGCTCATGCAAGGCCCGCCCAGCCAAACCGGTCCCAACTATCAAGCAGGTCGAAGGGCACCCACGAGGGGTGCCCCTACGGCTCATGCAAGGCCCGCCCAGCCAAACCGGTCCCAACTATCCTGCATGACGAAGGGCACCCAAAAGGGGGTGCCCCTACGGTTGCGCTACTGGCAAGCGGTAACATCAAAGACATGGAGAGACAGCGCTGTTGCGTCGCTCGCCGCTGCCGGTTTCCTTCGCGAGATGTCTAAGGCGATCGAGAGCATTCGCGAAGCCCCGCTTCGCTAACCGCGTGACAACGGGAACGTTCAGCGAATCCACCTCGAGCGGTACCCCCCTTTCACCATCCACTATCAGGTCCAGGAGAACGCCGTCGTGATCATTGCCCTGGCGCACCAAAACCGAAGCCCCTTCTCTTCGACCGGGCGATGGGCGTGACGCGACCCGAGTTCTCTGCTATGGAACCGCATCAGGCCGACGGTATCCTCGACCTCGACGACGTCCGTCGCTGCACCGAACTCCTTCAAAGGGTCGTGGCCGATCGGGGCGTGCTCGCCTCCGTGCCCCTCGAGATGCGTCAGGCGCTGCTGATCGCGGCCGGGCAGGCCTCGCGGCCGCAGTCGTTTCAAGAGAAACGGCTGGTGAAGACGCTTCGGCGCGTGCGGCGCCAGGGCGAAGAGGCCAAGGATAGAGAATCGCGGGCGGTCACCGGAATCCGCCAGGCCCGCGAGGCTGCGGTCTTTGTGGCCCCGGCCCTGGTGGGTCAAGCCGCGGCCGCGCCTCCCCGCGAGTTGAAGAAGCCTCGAGCCTGCTACGTCTGCAAGACGGAGTTCACGCGGCTCCACCACTTCTACGACTCGATGTGCACCGATTGTGCGGACTTCAACTACGCGAAGCGTTTCCAGACCGCGTCTCTTGAGGGCCGGGTCGGTCTGGTTACCGGCTCGCGCGTGAAGATCGGCTTCCAGATCGCTCTAAAGATGCTGCGCGCGGGGTGCGAAGTCATTGCCACCACTCGTTTCCCCCAGGACTCGGCACTTCGATACTCGCGCGAGCCCGATTTCGCCCACTGGAAACATCGCATCCACATCCATGGTCTCGACCTGCGACATCCCCCAAGCGTCGAGATCTTCGCCCGCTACGTCGAACACTCCTTCCCGCGGCTCGACATCATCGTCAACAACGCGTGCCAGACCGTGCGCCGCCCGCCCGGGTTCTATGAGGACCTCCTGCCGACCGAGTCGCGGTCAGCCACCGATTTCGGCCCAGATATCTTCGCCCTTCTGCGCAGCCACGAGAACCTCAAGGCGGCCCTTGACCCAAAGGCTGTTCCCTCGCTGAAGGCCTCGGGCGCGCTCGGGGCAAGTGGCAGTCTCAAGACGCGTTCCCCAGGAGTCGATCGCGCAGGGCTCATGACCCTGAACGGCGGCCGTAGCGGCATCGGGGTGGTGGCTTCGGCCGAGCTGTCTCAGGTCCGATACGCGTATGACGACGAGACGCGCCGCGACGACTTGTTCCCTCAAGGGAAGCTCGACGCTGATCTTCAGCAGGTCGACCTGCGGCACCAGAACACCTGGCGGCTTGCCCTGGCGGAGGTGCCCACAGCCGAGATGCTGGAGGTGCAGCTCGTGAATGCCGTGGCTCCCTTCATCCTGTGCGCGCGCCTCAAGCCGCTGATGCTTCGAGTCCCCACCCGCGACAAACACATCGTCAACGTGTCGGCCATGGAGGGCATCTTTTCTCGCGGCACCAAGACCGACAAACATCCTCATACCAATATGGCGAAAGCGGCCCTCAACATGATGACGCTCACCGCCTCGCGCGACTATGTCAACGATGGCATCCATATGAATGCGGTGGACACCGGCTGGGTCACCGACGAAGACCCGGCGATCCACGCGGATCGGAAGAAAGCCGAGTTCGATTTCGCCCCGCCCCTCGACATCGTGGATGGCGCGGCCCGAGTGTGTGATCCGTTCTTTTCCGGCCTGCTGAGCGGGGAGCATGCCTACGGCAAGTTCCTCAAGGACTACCAGCCGTCGAATTGGTAGTCCGTCGAGGCGCGTGGGGCTTAGGAGGGCCTGTTGCGAACTAAGATGCGGATCCAACTCCCCAAGATGCCTACCGCCACACTGGAAACTGGCTGGACGGACGCCTCCGGACCGCGGCGATCCTGGCGGCCGAGCGCGCCGTCCCGGCACCGCGGGCGCGGATTCACTCTGGTCGAACTGCTCGTCGTAGTGGCGATCATCGGCATTCTCTCGGCGGTCGCGGCGCCTCGCTATCAAGCGGTGAGAAAGATCGCCAGGGAACGATCGGTTGCGTCCACGCTCCGGACGATGGCCACGAACCAGCAACTCTTCTACCCAAACCCCATGCCCCTCCGGCCGATGTCTCTTTCGGACCGGACCCCTCGCTTCGCGCAGCTCAACGAACTGAATAGTTTTTCCGGGAGTATCTTCGGAAGGGTCGTTTCGACTCGTTACATCGACGCCCAGAACGTGCGCTACTCGATGGTCCCTCTCAATCCCTCGGCCGTTTCCTTGCGCGGAAGATTCGTGATCCAGGCCACCGAGCAGGGTGTGTCTCGAGGATTCATCTACCAGGTGGACGAGTCCGGGCGCGTGGTCAAGGTCCGCTGAAACCTGTGCCTGCACACGCACGCGACCTCAACTCTCTCGAAAGCCTGGCGAGGCGCTGCCGGTCCAGGACCCTGCTTTCGGTATCGTTCGTGCGAGCCCATCGTTTCGTGGCGCACCTCGAGCCGTCGGGCGATGCCGCATTGGACAGCTTCGACGCCCTCCCTGCGGCGTTCCGAGCCTGGCGTCAGGCTCTGCGGCTGGGTGACCTGGAGATGAGCCTGGACGCTTTGGAGAGCGCCTGCGGACTGATCGAGACCTGTCGACAACAGGTCGCTTCGCGCGACCGGGGGATCGAGGCCTTTCGAGTGAGATGGGCGTGCGAGAACGCGCCATTGCGACACCAGACGATCGACGCCCTTGCCCGGTTCTATCGGACGCTTCCGCCATCGAGCGCCTCCCAGAGCAAGTACGAGTACGTTCTCACCCGTCGCCTGGCGGGCCCGCTTCGCCCTGATCGAACTCTGCCTCCCACCACGGAGTTGGCGGATGCGGTGACGACGCTCGAGTCCCTCTGGGGCGCGTCGACGGTTGACGTCGAGGAGAGTGAACGGGAAACCTTGACTTTGGCTCTCGCCTCTTTCGCTCGGGAGGCCCAGGGTAAGGCGGATGCGGCCTCGTTCGCCGCGAGCGCGCTGCTCCGCAGGTTTGGGGCCTTCAAGGCCGCCATGGGCGAGCGCCTTTTCGACGTCCGGCTCAGTGTGGCCGCGGTCGAGGCCAATGTGGCCGTGCTCAACGCCTGGAGTAGGTTGCTGGCCGACGTGGGCGGGCCGCCTCTTCGGAGCAAAGGACCGAGGCGTCAAAGCGGGCCGATTCCCACTCACTTGCCTTTGCCGGTTGCTTCCGGTGGGACGCCCCCAGAACCCGCTACCGAGTCCTCTTCTGGAAGCGGCGGGGCGCTGGCCGAGGGCGGCGATCGGTCGGATCTGCGCACGGGCGAGGTCGATGTCTCGGGCTTGGAGTTCGTGCGCTCCCGCCGAAAGGCGGAAGCCCTGAAGCCAGCGGTCGTCGCTTCGGCGGGTCCGGCATCGGATTCCGCCCCATCCGCGGAACCGCCTGCGACACCAGGTCCGGTTCCCGAAGCGCCGAGTGCTCCTGAAGGATCCAGGGCGGACCTTCGCACGGGCGAGGTGGACCTCTCAGGACTGGAGTTCGTTAGGCGCAAGAGGCAGCCCACGCCTGCCCCGGCAGTGAAGCCCGATTCCGCCGCTTCCGGCGGCGAGGCGGAAGAATCCGTGCCGGAGGGGCCGGAGACGACCGGGACCGACGCCGAGGAAACCCCGGAGACCGAGCAACAGCCCTCTGCCCGCGCCTTCGAACTCGCGAAGCTTCCCGAGAACGCGGAGATCATCGGTCGTTATCTCCGGCTTCCGCGCTCGGCCGAGGCTTTCCAACTCGATCTGGATGTCTTTCTTGGGTCATACGATGGTTCGATCCCTGATACGGAACGTGTTGCTGCCGATAGAAGGCGAGCGCTCGACCTGATACTCACTGCGGATGATCTGATCTGTCTGCGGGCCACCCAGGAGGGAGCACCCTCGCCGGAGCACAAGGCGGAAGTCCGGCAGGTGGCAAACGCCATGCTTCTGCTACGAACCTCGATGCGGCGCGATGCCCCGCCTCACGGTGGCCGGGAGATGGCGCTTCTTCTCTATGTGTCCGATCACTTGCTGTGGGAGCGGCTGCGACTGGAGGCGAGCCTCAAACGAAATCCCCGCCGACAGAAACCTAAGGCCTTGCCGCGCCGAACCACCGCAGATCTGGTGGCTCTTGAAGCGGAGAGGATTCGGGGTCGCCATCGCCTTATCCTGGTTAGAGCGGCCGGCGTGGCCGCGGCCCTCGCTCTGATGACGGGTGGTCTGGGTTCGGTGGTGACACAAATTCCGGTGGATCCGGACGTTCAGCCCGTGGAGCTCACCGCTTTGCCCGGACCCCGGGTTTTCGACGAGGCCCGTGGGCTGAAGACAACTCTCTACGTCTCCGCCACCGAATCCTGGGCGCTCCTCGGTCAGGAGCAGCGACGCACCCTCGTTCGAACTCTCGCCACCTATGCAGGCGAACGCGGATTCGACACCGTCAGCATTCTTGGACCAATGGGCGAACCGTGGGCCAGTTTCGCCGCCCTCGAGGTGACGCTTCACGACGAAGCCATCGACTTGCAGGGCGTGCGTCGCTAGGTAGTTCTCAACGCGGGCACCCAGGAGGAAGCCCGGCAGTTTTAGGGGCAGGCCTGGTGCCTGTCCTTTCGATGGGAGCGCCGAATCAGCGGCTACCCGCCAGGAGGGCGGCCACAAGGCCCTCCCCTGCGGCCGCCTGTGCAGAACCGCTATCGCTATGCCTACGAGAAACGCAGCAGGGCGTAGTTCTTTCGACCCAGGCGGAGGACCAGCATCGACTTGCTGGCGAGGTCCAGTGGGCTGAGCTTGCGGTTGACGTCGGCGCTTCGGAGGTTGTTCACGTAGACGCCGCCCTCCTCGACCTTGCGGCGGACTTCGCCCTTGGACTTCGACAGCCCCGAGGCAACCACCGCATCGATCAGGGAGAGCCCGGCCTCGAGCTGCGCGCGGGGTATCTCCTGGCTGGGGACGTCCGCGAAGATCTCGCCGAGTTGCCCGTCATCGAGGTTCTGGATGGAGGCCCCGAAGAAGATCTCGCTCGCGCGTTTGGCGCTCAAAAGACCTTCGGACCCATGGGCGAGTTCGGTGAGTGATTCCGCCAGACGGTGTTGCGACTCACCGGCCGCGGGGTTCGCGGCGCGGGCCTGGTCGAGGGCCTCGATCTCCTCGCGCGGCACTTCCGAGAGAAACCTCAGGCAGCGGGAGACATCGGCATCCGCCACGTTGATCCAGTACTGATAGAAGGCGTAGGGGCTCGTTCGGTCCGCGGAAAGCCACACCGCCCCCTTTTCAGTCTTGCCCATCTTTGAACCGTCCGCCGTGGTGAGCAAAGGGCAAGTGAAGCCGTAGAGTTGCAGCCCCCGCATCCTGCGGCCGAGGTCGATGCCGGCGGTGATGTTTCCCCATTGGTCCGAGCCGCCGACCTGGAGTTGGCAGCCCATGGTGTCGCTCAGGTGAACAAAGTCGTAGGCCTGGAGCAGCATGTAGCTGAACTCGGTATAGCTGATACCCGATTCGCGCTCGATGCGGCTTTTTACCGAGTCCTTCGCGAGCATCATGTTCACGGGGAAGTTCTTGCCCACGTCGCGCAGGAAGTCGAGATACGAGATGCCCTTCATCCAGTCGAAGTTGTTCACGAGCCTCGCCGCGTTGTCGCCCGCGTCAAAATCCAGGAAGCGTCGCAGTTGGGCGCCTAGCCCCGCCACGTTCGTGGCCAGAGCATCCGCCGAGAGGAGGTTTCGCTCCTCCGACTTGCCGCTTGGATCCCCGATCATGCCGGTGGCCCCGCCCACCAGGGCGATCGGCTTGTGGCCCGCCTTCTGGAACCGGCGCAGCATCATCAGAGGCAGCAGGCTCCCTACGTGGAGGCTGGAGGCGGTGGGATCGAAACCGACGTACAGCGTGCGACTTCCCGTGCGCAGCCACTCGGCAAGGTGGGCTTCGTCGGTCGCCTGATGAATCAGGCCGCGCCCGACGAGATCGTCGTAGAGGTCGGTCATGGGCGGGGGAGTCTAACGGTCCGCGTCCGCGTCACTTCACTTCACGGGGATGGAAACGTTGCAGACCTCGATGCGTCCGACCGGATATTCGAACCCCGGTTCAGTGCGGGTGCGACGCGCATTCACGAGTGCCGTGAACGTGGGAGTATCGGTGCGGAAGATCTGCAGCGGAGTGCGCTCGGCTTCGGGCATGTCTTTGGCCACGCGGACTTTCTGGACCGGCACGCGCTGCTCGGGCTTTTCATAGAAACCCAGGTTCCCCGTGCCTCGTGGCAGACTGGAAAGAAGTTCGATGCCCTTCACCACTCGGCCGAACGCGGTGTAGTTACGGTCGAGGTGCCGCGGCGAATGGCCGATGATCACGAAGAGCTGGCTTCCGCCGCCGCTGTCCGGCGCCGCGCCCCGTGCGGTTCCGAGCACACCGTAGCAGTAGGGCATCCAGGTGCGGCCCGTCTTCGGATCGCGAGCGGCCGGAAAACCCATCGACCAGCCCGCTTCGGCCGCATACACATCTCCATCCGGCGCGGGTGTGAAGGGAAGGTCGGGGCCGATGGCGCGATCGAACTCGCCGGGGAGTGTGGCCTTCGCGTCCTTGAAGGGCCGTCGCGTCGCCGCCGGATTCGCATCGCCCCACTGGGCGACGTAGTTGTCGTGAACGCGATTGATGGACAGTCCGTCGAAGTAGCCCTCGCGCACCAGCGCCTTGACGTTCGCCGCGTGGTTGGGTGCGAAGGCGGGTGCTAGTTCGATGACCACCCGTCCGCTCGCGAGTTCGAGATACAGCGTGTTCTCAGGATCGAGGGGCCGCCAATCGGCCGCGGTCGCAGAGGCCATCACGGAGGCCACAGTCGCCGGGCGGGGTGTGGGTGAGGCGACAGGGGTCGCAATCGGCGCCGGCGTCTGCGCCGACGTTCGCGCCTGGATGTTCGATGCAAAGCCTCCGGCCATCAAAACGGCCCCCACGAGTTGTCGTTTCCGCATAGCACCTCCGAAGAGCGCGCGGCCAATTTTGCGCGCCGTTGCGCTGATCCTACTGTGATGCGTGGGCCCGGTGCGCAGGCGTCTGGAGGACTTCGGGTGGGGCTAAGATCCGGCACAATGGAGGATGTTCAATGAAGATGCGAGAAGTCGGGAAGGCGTTTTGTTTCGCCATGATGGGGGCGACGGTCTACGCGCAGGCCACGAAACCGGCGGCGACGCCGGAGCCGGGGGTGATGCGTGAGGTCCTGTTCGAAGAGAAGGCATTCAAGGCGACGCGTACGATCCGGGAAGGCGGCTCGGTTGAAGCGCCCGGCACGCACCCTATGGATGTTCTGATCATCGCCACGTCGGAGGGGACCGCAGACGTGTCGGTCCTCGGCAAGAATCAGGGGCCCTGGAAAATGGGCCAGACCTACTTCATCCCGCGCAACGCCGACCACCGTTTCGCGAACATCGGTAAGGCGCCGATTCACTACATCGCCATCTCTATTCCTTAGGGCAGGGGGTCACGGGCGAGGCATGCTTCGCCCCTACGGTTTGGTGATCCCATTGGTGGGGGTGTTCGGTCAAACCACGCCCGTGCCGCCCGATCCGCCGGGCATGCCCGGCCCACCGCACCCCAACCGCACCAAGGCCGTTGTTCCCTACGTCATTGCGAGGGCGCATGGCCCCTACGGTTTTGGGGGGCACCAAAACGTACGGGCGAGGTTTGCCTCGCCCGTGGACCTCGATTGGTGGGTGACGTGATCGGCGGTGGGGCGGTGGCGGTTCCGCCCACCCGACCCAAGCTACTTCTTGGCCGCCCGTTCCTTCTTCTGCTTCTCGACCATCGCGGCCACATCGGCCAGGAGCTTCTTCGCGTCGTAGACGATGCCGTCCTTGATCGTGTACTTCACTCCGCCCTTCCAGTCTTCTTTCCCGGTCTTCTCATTGAGGTAGAGCGCGCCGTTGCCGTAGAGGGTTTTGAAGTTTTGCAACGGGTTTTCGGTGGTGATGACGAGATCGGCCAGCAGCCCCGCGCGAACCACGCCAAACTCGATAGGCTTCTTCTTCGGCTCGTACAACGTCAAGGCACCGTTCATGGTGGCCGACTGGATGACTTCCAGCGGATGGAACCCCGCCTCCTGAAGCATCTCGAGCTCGTTGATGT